>Ga0160464_100078_pt1 | contig 114961 bp, 94 predicted proteins | sample HID1971I_E11MG_FD_108275 | JGI IMG/M metagenome (GOLD analysis project Ga0160464, IMG submission 108275) | Enriched millipede-associated microbial communities from UW Madison campus, WI, USA - HID1971I_E11 MG | ecosystem: Host-associated > Arthropoda: Insects > Digestive system > Unclassified ...
ACCGGGCAGCAGAAATATTGCTGCCCACTTTAATTGTATACGCTTCAGGAGGCAGGGCTTTGAAGATGTCTTCATCAGTATGGTCGTCACCCAGCGCCAATATAAAATCGGGGGAGTTGCCATACAACCAGTTTTGTGCAGCCTTGCCTTTATTGACCTCGATATTTTTAAACTCGATGACTTTATTGCCGGGCATCATTTGAAGGCCTTTATCGGCAATGATGAGCCTCAGATGGTTGATGATCTCATTGGCCCTCAATTCACCCAAGCCTTCTTCTACTTTACGGTAATGCCAAACGAGGGAATAACTTTTTTCTTCGATAAAAGAACCCGGGGTGCGGTCGGTATAGGTATCCAATACGAGCTTCACCTCCTGCTTCCATTTATCGGTGAGCAAAGGCAGGGGTTTCCATTCTTCGTCTTTTTGCTTCTGCCAGGCACCATGTTCGGCGATCATACCGAGATTGAGGTGACCAAACCAGCGCTCCAGGGTCTGATAGTTGCGTCCGCTGATGATCACTACTTTATTGGCGGGATCATCGGTCAGCTTCTGAATAATGGCATACAGTTCCTCATCAGGCGAAGCCTCGTCGATATCACCTTTAAAACCGACCAGTGTACCGTCATAATCTAAGAATATATATCTTTCTTTTGCCGAAAGGTAATCTTTGGCGATCTGCTCGCGCACGACCTGCACTGCGTGTTTGGTCAGCATAGACTGCTGCATCTCTTTTACTTCTTTTAATTTATCCATAAAGTTTTTTACCCAGAGGTGGATGTCGAATTTTTTAACCAATCCCCTCATACTTCTCATGCGTGCCTGCTGTTCTTCCAGGGGCATATTGATGGCCTGCACAATGGCCCGCATGATATCGCCTATGTTGTTTGGGTTGACAATCAAGGCATCATTTAATTCTTTGGAGGCACCCGCCATTTCGCTGAGGATCAGGACACCGTTTTCCCTGACCCGGGAGGCGACGTACTCTTTACTGACCAGGTTCATCCCGTCGCGCATGGGTGTAACCAGGCAAATATCGGCTGTGCTGTACATGGCCGACAGGAATTCTACAGAAAAAGACCGGTAAAAATAATGAATGGGGACCCAGCTGATGGTGCGGTAGCGTGCATTGATATTGCCGACCAGCTGATCAATCTGGTCCCTCAGTTCTTTGTACTGGGGCACGGTATCTCTCGAAGGGACAACAATCATATAGAGTGCGATCCTTTCTATATATTCCGGATGCATCTGAAGCAGCAGTTCCAGGGCCTGAAGCCGCTGAAGAATACCTTTGCTGTAATCCAGGCGGTCTATGGTGAGGATGATCTTCAGCTTTTGCTGGCTGAATTTGAAGGAATCGGCATGCTTGGCTACTTTGGAATTGCCGGTGAGGGACTCAAATTTATCATAGTCGATTCCCATGGGGAAAGCTTCGACTACGACCTGACGGTCTTTGTAGACGATGACATTGTCCAGCAGTTTACTGGTAGACAACCTGGAGGCCGCACTCAAAAAATGGCGGACATCATCAAAAGTATGGAAGCCCAGCAAATCGGCCCCAAGCATCCCTGCGATCAGTTCTTCCCGCCAGGGGATGAGCCTAAAGATCTCATAAGACGGAAAAGGGATGTGCTGGAAAAAGCCAATGGTCACCTGAGGTTGCCGGGTACGAATGAGACAGGGCAGTAAAAGCAATTGATAGTCGTGGATCCAAAGCGTGTCGCCCTCCTCCAATTCCTTTAATGCAGCTTCTTTAAATTTATCGTTTACACTTTGATAAAACTCCCAGTATATCTGATCGAAATGGGCATAGGTAACCAGGTAGTGAAATACCGGCCATAAGACTTCATTGGAAAAACCTTCATAATAGAGATTGATCTCTTCTGAACTTAAAAATACGGGTACCAGATTGAGTTCATGCAGTTTTTCTCTTACCTCCTGCTGCCGCTCTTCGGGCACTTCAATGCCCGGCCAGCCAATCCATATGTTTTTGCCTTGTTTGTATACCGAACCCAGGCCGGTTGCCAGTCCTCCTTCACTCGGACTCAGTATATATTCCCCGTTTTCTTCGGTAATCTTTACCGGTAGGCGGTTGGATATAATGATCGTTTTTCGCTCCATTGTCATAGTATACAAAAAAAACCGCCAAAAGCCGCTTTTGTTTGGTTTAAGATCGCGCTTATGACACCCACATGTAATTATCCTGTTGACAACCAATGCATTGTTAAAAAATAAACAACTTACATTTAACAGTAAATTAATAAAATCAAGGTAGATTTATACAACCCGATGTTGGGTTGCCTAAAACCAAACACCCTTTATGACCTGGAAAAAATTTAGCGGAGAGGTGATACACAGCTCCATTCTGGAAGAAGTAGAACATGCCATTATCCGGGAAACCGCCAATGGCTATCACCTCAAAGTATGTATCGGCACGGATTCACAGGTAAAAGGCCCCTCGACTGATTTTGCAACCGTTATTGTGTTGCTCAGGGAAAAACACGGTGGTTTTATGTATATCTGCCAGGAAAAGACCACGCAAAAGATGGGGATTAAGGAAAGGATGCTGGTGGAGGTACAGAAATCTATCGAGACAGCCTACGCGATCTGTGATCTGCTGGACCTGTATGATGTGGACCTGGAGGTACATGCCGACATCAACACCAACCCGATGTTTAAATCTAACAAGGCATTGAATGAGGCAATGGGCTATATCCTGAGCATGGGATTTATCTTTAAGGCCAAGCCGGAAGCTTTTGCGAGCTCTACCTGTGCGGACAAAATGGTCCATTAATAAAAAAGCCACCGGCAAATTATGCCGATGGCTCATAGTTGGTCTGGTTAGGTATTAAAATGCGTATACTAAGGCCAGCGAAAATTGCGAGGCACTTTTTGTAGGAGTTAAATTTTCTTTGGCAAACATCTCTGCGGAACCATTGTCAAATCTGACCTCAGGAATAAAGGTCAGGCCACCTGCTTTAAGATTTGCAGACAGGGTCAATGCTGTCACCGACTCACCCATTGCTACCCCAAGGGCGGCACCTCCATTAGTCTGGTCTTTGACAGTGAAATATTCACCTCTAAGCCCTAAAGCAAAACCCGGTGTAAAAGAGTTCTGAAGGTATAATGCGCCACCACTGTAGCCACCTCCATCGTTAGCTACGCTGTAATCCGCAGCATTCAATCCTATTTTCACAGCATCAGTAACTTGATAAGAAGTGGTCAGGTCAAGTACAGTTCCTGCACCTACAGCACCGGCTGAAGTGCCGCTCAATACGTTAAGATAAGCAGACCACCCTTCTACCGGGGCCACCATCAGCTGCGCACCGATGTGTGAAACACCGTTTACGTCTGTATAAGCATTCCAATCGTTGAATAAACCGGCCATCAAAGATACCTTATCAGAAAAACTGTAAGTGGCTTTGATACCTGCATTCTGGAAGGGGCCTGCAGAGAACAGATAGGAAGTAGAATAATTGAAATTGGCTACAGGAGAGATTACCTCATACCCAACAAAAGTACCCATAAAACCTGCCGTCATAGAAAACTGGTCTGTAAAAGCATAGGTGGCATACAAATTTTGGATGTGAAAACTCGAAAGAGATAGATCTCCCCCCGCTGTCGCTGCACTTGAACTGTTTAGCAGGGATTGCTCCTGGCCTCTCGGTCCAAATGAAAGTTCACCTACAAAAGAAGCTTTTCCTGTTGTTTTCTTTAAAGCCAGGTCGATCATACCTATTGAAACGGAGTTCTGGTCTGAAGCGAAACTGGTCTGGATATTTTGCTTTTTGGCAAAATCATATTTAAAATAGGTATCCACAGATCCTGTTATTTCTAAAGGACTGGCTTTTTCTACTTCTTGTCCATAGCTGAGGGAAGCATATGCTATGGTGGTTGCGGTTAAAATGGATCTTAGTTTCATAGTTTTTGGTTTGGTTGGTTTTTGGTTGATTGAGCTTGTGGTTCTTATAAAGCTGGGTTGCTTTGCTCTACGCCGGTAGAAGCAACGAGTAATGTACCCTGAAGATATTTTTCGTTGTGCTGAGAAGCATCCAATCCTTCTTCTTCTTCTTCCTGGGTCACACGAATTGGCTGAACAAGATTGATCAATTTGAAGATCACAAATGACATCACGAAACTAAATACGACAGTAATCACTACACCTTTCAATTGGGTAATGAAGAATTCTGGATTGCCATACAATAAGCCGTCGACGCCAGCGCCATTTACAGTTTTAGTAGCAAAGACACCAGTCATCAACATACCTACGATACCGCCTACACCGTGGCAAGGAAATACATCTAATGTATCGTCAAGGCTTGTTTTTTGTTTCCATGAAACTGCAAGATTAGAGATAACCGCAGCAATTACACCGATAAAAATTGCCGAAGGAATGCTCACAAAGCCTGCGCCCGGGGTAATGGCTACCAAACCAACTACCGCACCAATACAAAAACCTAGTACTGAAGGCTTTTTACCTCTGGAAACATCAAAGAACATCCATGACAGACCTGCAGCACCTGCAGCAATGTTGGTGGTAAAGAAAGCAGAAACTGCCAAACTATTGGCGCCTAATGCAGAACCTGCATTGAAGCCAAACCATCCAAACCAAAGTAGTCCTGTACCAATCAATACATAAGGAATATTGGCAGGTGGAACTTCTTTGTGTTCAGCATGACTTCTTCTTCTTTTCAAAACCAAAGCACCAGCTAAGGCCGCCATACCGGCTGAAATATGAACGACAGTACCCCCGGCAAAGTCAAGTACGCCCATTTTGAACAACAGACCTTCGGGATGCCATGTCCAGTGTGCCAATGGCGAGTATACAAATAGAGAGAACAATACAATAAATAAGATATAAGAAGTGAAACGGATACGCTCAGCAACCGCACCGACAACCAATCCCGGGGTAATGATGGCAAACATCAATTGGAATACCGCGAACAAAGAAAGCGGAATTGTAGCCGCCAGACTCCAGGAAGGACTTGAATTTACACCCTGGAAAAAGAAAAATGTTTTTGGGCTACCAATAAATCCGCCTATAGTATCGCCAAAAGCAAGGCTGAAACTGACGACTACCCACAGTACGGAGATTACCCCTGCTGCTACCACACTTTTGATCATGGTAGAGAGGACATTTTTGCGATGCACCATCCCTCCATAGAAAAATGCAAGACCTGGCGTCATTAAAAATACCAGAGCTGCCGCGATTAAAACAAAAGCGATGTCTGGCCCGCTGTATTTACCTTCATCAAAGTTTGGTGCCAAGGGAATAAATAGAGCAAAAATTGCAATTATCAATAAAACTGCAAAGGGCCCCCACTGTTTGAATAAAACTTTTGCCATAAATGTTAGATTTTACTTGTTTTAAATTTAGATTATTTGATATTATATGGTAAAAGTAGAAATTAATTCCATAATTAATCGAAAAACCAAACAAAAACAATACAAAAGTTGTTACTTTTTTCATTTTATCAAAAAACATAGTGTAAATAATACACTTTTTACATATTTATCATTAATAAAAAACAAAAACCAATAAATAATTGAATATAAAATTTAAACTCAAACACAAAAACCAAAAAACACAAGCTAAAAACCACACAAAACAAAAAATACACTAGATATTTAGTGAAAAAACAAAAAATGCAGCGAAATGCTGCATCAAAAACAATCAGAAAATTTTAGAAGGATAACTAAATATCTATATACGCAGAGCCCTGGACTACGCCCCGCTTTTCGATTTCTTTATCTATATAGGTCTGAATAGCGGATTTATTTAAGCCCCAGTTTGGTGCGATCAGCAAATCCCAGTCGGATATACCAAATAGGCGCTGGATCACAATATCCGGTCTTAATAAAGGAATTAACTTACACAGAAGATCCGTATATTCCTCCAGGGAGAATAATTTAAAAGGCGCTTTTTTATACTTAGCACCCATAATAGAACCTTCTACAATATGCAGATGGTGGAATTTAACAAATTTGATTTGAGGAAAGCGGTTGATCTCGTGAATATAGCCCAACATCATTTCTTCAGTTTCCCATGGAAAGCCAAAGATGGTGTGCACGCAAAGATCAAGCTTAGAGTTCTCCAGTAATTTTACAGCTTCCACAAATTCGCCATGGCTGCAACCCCGGTTGATCTGGTTGAGTGTATCGTCATAAATGGATTCCATTCCCATTTCGAGATCGACGTCAAAGCGGTCTGCATAACTTTCCAGCAAAGCAACCTTCTCCGCATCAATACAATCCGGTCTGGTGCCGACAGAAAAACCAACAACATCTTCCGTATTTATAGAAAGTGCTTCATCATACATCATTTTTAAATAATGTACAGGCGCATAGGTATTGGTATTGGGCTGGAAATAAACAATAAATTTATCGGCTTTATAAAAGCCTTTGCCTCTTTCCATTCCCTGCTCGAGTTGCTCACGGATAGTCGGCAGCTTACGGGAAAGCTCAGGTGTAAAAGAATCTACATTACAATAGGTACAACCTCCATAGCCTTTACTACCATCACGGTTGGGGCAGGTAAACCCGCCGTCGACAATTACTTTAAATACACGCTGCCCTTTGTATTTCTCTTTAAGGTGAGTGCCGTAATTGTTGTATCCTTTTATGCCCAGGTCTAATGGTGTTCCCAATCTGTAGTGTTTTTAGATTGCAAAAATACAAATAAAAAAAGAAAGCCGGCCAAAGCCAGCTTTTCATTTGTGGTGATCGGGACAGTTCTTATCTCCCCGCATTCAACATCACCAGGGCATCATGGCCGCTGACTTCAGATTTGAGCGCAAAAAAATCCTTCATACTCAAAGTAGAGATCCTGTTCATAGACAGGGCATGATGATTGGTACCTCCTGACAAGTTTAATTTAGACCGGCCACCAATCACTGTATACAAGCTTTCGGTCTGTGTATTTAAGTCGGCCACAGCATTATCATGCAGAAATACCTGTAGATATTGTACATTTAGCTTATTGAACGTTTTTACAGTCGCATCTTCAGAGGCTTCAATCCTGAAAATATCATTGACGTATACTGTTACTTCAATACGTTCAGATTGATTGGATGAAATCCGCAATGTATTGCCCTGTTGGGTAACTCTTAATTTTGCAAAACGGGAATCTTCGTTGACAATTACACCGCTTTTGTTGTTTTGCACCAACAACAGATCTACATTTCCGCTTACAATTATTTTTTTGAAGTTGCTGGCCGCAATCCGACGGGTGGTGTTTAACGGAGACTTTGAATCAGCGGATACCGGGGTAAATGCAGAAGAAGTCAGGACAATAGCAACGAGTGTGGCAGAGATTAAGGTTTTGATAGAAGTTTTCATATTTTAAGAGTTTTTTGAGTGTTTTAAATAAATTGTTTTGTAGATAAGACGCAAAGCACCGAAAAACGTTGCAGCGCTTTACGCCCTTTTATACCACAATACAGAAACACTCGACAAACACCCTTAATTCTCAGACGAAACAGGGCTACCTTAAATTATAAACGCTCTTCTTTTTGTTTAGTCAGGTAATACACAGGAATACCCAAAAGCATAATCAATACACCCCAGCCACAAGTTTCAAACTTATATCTCAACAAACCAACGCAAAGCGCAGAAGCCAGAACAATATATAAAAGAGGCAGAAAGGGATAACCAAAAGCCCGGTATGGACGTTCTGCATCCGGCATTTTTCTCCTCAGAATGAATATACCATATATCGTAAGAATATAAAAGATCATGACAATGATCACGACAAAGTCTAATAGAGCGCCGTACTGACCGGTTAGACACAGCGCAGAAGCCCATATGCCTTGTGCCCATAATGCCCAGCCCGGGACGTCAGATGCGTTTAAGACCCCTGCTTTTTTAAAGAAAAGCCCATCCTTAGCCATCGTGTAATACACTCTGGCTCCGGCCATGATCAATCCATTGTTACATGCAAAAGTGGAGATCATAATCATAACGGCGATAATAATGGTACCTGCAGGACCAAAAATATACTGTGCTGCGACTACGGCCACCCGGTCCGACTTGGCGGTAGTGATGACATCCAGTGGCAGAACAGCGATGTACATTAAATTGGCCAGGATGTAGATGACGGAGACAATGAAAGTTCCGAAAAACAGACTCAGGCCCACATTGCGTTTTGGATCTTTAATCTCCCCGGCAATGAAGGTAACGCCAGTCCAGGCATCTGCAGAAAATATAGAACCCACCATTGCAGCAGCAATTCCGGAGAGTAAGAGGCTGCCGCTAATTGGTGTCCATTGCATCGTATCCAAGCTGAAAGAGCGTGTATCCCATGCATTTGCCCAGTTGGCATTCCAGATTTCAGTTTTTGCCGCCAACGTAAAACCAAAAATAATCAGGCCGAACAAAGAAAGAATTTTAATAATTGTCAGAATGGTCTGCAATACCTTACTGTCCTTTACCCCCTTGCTGTTGACATAGGTCAGGAAAACAATAGTCACAATAGAAACCAATTGTGCAGCATTTAATTCAAAGCTTCCAACACTATATAGTATATTTTCATTACTGAAAGGTTCGTACAGATAAGCAGCGAATTTAGAAAAGGCCACACCTACTGCTGCGATGGTACCGGTTTGGATCACTGCAAAAAGGCTCCATCCATATAAAAAAGCGATGAGTTTATTGTATGCCTCTTTCAGATATACATATTGCCCGCCGGCTTTAGGAAACATTGCGCTGAGTTCTCCGTAACTTACAGCAGCAATTATGGTGATCACACCTGTGAGTACCCAGATCAGTATCAGCCAGCCGGAGGAACCAACCTGTCGGGCAATATCGGCACTGACAATAAAAATACCGGATCCGATCATGGACCCTACTACGAGCATAATCCCGTCAAACAAGCCTAATTCTCTTTTGAAGGAAGGGCCTTTTTCTTCTGTTTGCATAATGGTTTAGTTTGGACTAAGGTATTAAAAATCTGGCATCTACTATACTTCTACAAAAAAGCTACGTTTTGAATAGATTAAAATTTGTTAATTTCATAAACACGCTTATTTTTGCATCCCCCTTATTCTGAATAAGAATCATTTTTTTTGATTCTTTTGAATGCGGCTTTTTTGTACATTGCACACCAGAAAGGTTTTTTACCAATCAGAATATAATACTAAAGGATTAACCAGATTTAAAACTTAACCAACACTTAAAATTAAACTATAAATTTATCTATGGAGTTTTTACAAGACAACTTAATTTACATGATCCCGGCACTGGGATTAATTGGCATCCTGGTGATGTGGAGCAAAAGTGCATGGATCAACAAACAGGATGCAGGTGATAAAAACATGCAGGAACTTGCCGGCTACATCGCTGACGGGGCTATGGCCTTCTTAAAAGCAGAGTGGAGGGTACTTAGTATTTTTGTGGTATTCGCTGCTGCTCTTTTGGCCTACTCTGGTACCGTCACTGAAATTAATGGGCAAACCATTCATTCCAGCTGGGTCATCTCGATTGCCTTTATTATTGGTGCGGTGTTTTCCGCTACTGCCGGCTATATCGGTATGAAGGCCGCTACAAAAGCAAATGTACGTACAACTCAGGCAGCCAGGACCAGCTTAAAACAAGCACTTAAAGTTTCGTTTACAGGCGGTACCGTTATGGGACTTGGTGTGGCAGGCTTGGCAGTTCTAGGCCTTGGCGGTCTGTTTATTGTCTTTTTAGAGTATTTTGACGTCATCGGAGTTGACGGTGTAATCGCCGTAAACATGAGGACAGCAATTGAAGTATTGACCGGTTTTTCGCTTGGAGCTGAATCGATCGCATTATTTGCACGCGTGGGCGGAGGTATCTATACCAAAGCTGCCGATGTAGGTGCGGATTTGGTTGGAAAAGTAGAGGCTGGAATTCCTGAAGATGATGTACGTAATCCGGCCACTATAGCAGATAACGTAGGGGATAACGTAGGGGACGTAGCTGGAATGGGCGCGGATTTATTTGGTTCTTATGTGGCTACAATCCTCGCTACAATGGTTCTAGGCCAGGAGATCGATGCGACAACAGATCAATTTGGCGGCATGTCACCGATTTTATTGCCGATGGTTATTTGTGGACTTGGTATTATATTCTCTATTATAGGCACCTGGTTTGTAACCATTAAAGATGAAAAATCTAATGTACAAACCGCGTTGAACCTGGGCAACTGGAGTTCAATAATCATTACCGGTGTTGCTTCTTTCTTTGTGGTAAAATGGATGCTTCCTGACTCTTTAAGTCTTCGTGGTTATGAGTTCTCCAGCATGAATGTATTTTATGCGATTGTCGTTGGTCTGATCGTTGGTGCGATCATGAGTATCGTTACGGAATATTATACTGCAATGGGCAAAGGTCCGGTAAATTCCATTATCCAACAATCTTCTACTGGCCATGCCACCAATATTATTGCTGGTTTGGCTGTAGGGATGAAATCAACTGTTATTCCTATACTTGTATTGGCAGGGGGGATCATGGCTTCGTATTTCTTTGCGGGTCTGTATGGTGTGGCTATTGCTGCAGCAGGTATGATGGCTACCACTGCAATGCAGCTGGCTATTGATGCTTTTGGTCCGATTGCAGACAATGCAGGTGGTATTGCTGAAATGAGCCAGTTGCCACCAGAAGTACGCGAACGTACAGATAACCTGGATGCAGTAGGTAATACGACTGCAGCTACAGGTAAAGGGTTTGCCATTGCTTCTGCTGCCTTAACTTCATTGGCTTTATTTGCTGCCTTTGTAGGTATAGCTGGTATTTCTGCTATTGATATTTACAAAGCACCTGTTTTGGCCGGCCTGTTTGTTGGCGGTATGATCCCTTTTATTTTCTCTGCACTGTGTATACAGGCTGTAGGTAAAGCAGCGATGGACATGGTTCAGGAGGTGCGCAGGCAATTCCGTGATATCCCTGGAATTATGGAATATAAAGCAAAACCAGAGTATGAGAAATGTGTTGCGATTTCTACCCAGGCATCTATCCGTGAGATGATGCTTCCTGGCGGTATTGCATTGGTTACCCCAGTAATCGTTGGTTTCATATTTGGGCCGGAAGTACTGGGTGGCCTGCTTGCAGGAGTGACTGTATCAGGTGTGCTGATGGGGATATTCCAGAGTAATGCAGGTGGTGCATGGGACAACGCGAAAAAATCTTTTGAAAAAGGGGTTGATATTAATGGAGAAATGTTTTTCAAAAAATCTGAGCCGCATAAAGCATCGGTAACAGGTGATACTGTTGGTGATCCGTTTAAAGATACTTCCGGACCGTCCATGAACATCTTAATCAAACTGATGTCTATCGTTTCTCTTGTTATTGCACCTTACATTGCGGTGGGTGTCGGACCGGAGACTCCAGCTGTGCCGGGAGAAACCAAACCGGCGACCACTGAGATCAGAAAAGAAATTGAGATCAGAAGAACTGTGGATGCTGCAGGAATGGAAAAAATCGATACGATTAAGAATTTGACCGACACACTGTACAACCAATAACTTACTTGTTACATAAAAGGGATTTTGAAAAGAATCCCTTTTATTTTTAAATATATTTTATCTAGGTTTGACACTCCAATTACAAACTAAGCGACATTATACATAAACTTAAACTAAACCTTAAATTATGAATTTTAGAAAGTCTATTGACTTACTTACAAAGGAAGCTGCGGAGAGTGGTGAAGGATCCCTGAAACGAACACTGGGACCTGTAAATCTCGTAGCTCTGGGTATTGGTGCAATTATCGGTGCCGGATTATTCTCTATAACCGGATCCGCTGCCGCCAATAATGCAGGTCCTGCTATTGCCATCTCATTTGTTATTGCGGCATTGGGTTGTGCTTTCGCAGGTTTGTGCTATGCTGAATTTGCATCCATGATCCCTGTCGCTGGTAGTGCCTATACCTATTCTTACGCCACTATGGGTGAATTTATCGCATGGATTATTGGATGGGACCTTGTACTTGAGTATGCGCTGGGTGCGGCAACCGTCTCCATTAGCTGGAGCAGGTACCTGGTCAAGTTCCTGGCATATTACGATGTTCATCTTCCCGCACAAGTAACGATGTCTCCTTTTGAGCATGCTACTTTGTTGGACGGAACCGTTGTTTCAGGAATGTTTAACCTACCCGCTGTATTTATCATTGTGTTAATGTCGTTTGTATTGATCAGGGGAACCAGCGAATCCGCATTTGTTAACGGACTTATTGTAGCCATTAAAGTGGTCATCGTTTTCATATTTATCCTTTTAGGATGGAAATACATCAATGCTGATAACTACTCGCCTTATTTTATTCCAGCAGACAAACCTGGTCACGAAAGTATATTTACACACGGATGGGGAGGTGTCATACGAGCCGCGGGAATTGTATTCTTCGCCTATATAGGTTTCGACGCTGTTTCTACCGCTGCACAGGAAGCGAAGAATCCAAAGAAGGACATGCCGATTGGTATCCTGGTCTCTTTATTCATTTGTACTATTCTTTACATCCTTTTTGCCCATGTCATGACAGGTGTTGCCAACTACGACTTGTTTAAAGGTCAGGATGGTATTGCGCCTGTAGCTGTTGCTATTGACAATATGGGTGTTAAAGATGCTTCCGGAGTAGTTACTCCTGCTTACCCATGGTTAAACAAGCTGATCATTCTGGCTATTTTAGGCGGCTACGCTTCAGTTATCCTGGTGATGTTATTGGGACAGTCAAGAGTATTCTTCTCCATGAGTAAAGATGGTCTATTACCTAAGGTCTTCTCTAAAGTACACCCTAAATACAGCACACCTGCAAAAAGCAATCTATTATTTATGGTATTTGTAAGCTTATTTGCTGCATTTGTACCAGCTACTGTAGTTGGTGAGATGACCAGTATTGGTACCTTGCTTGCCTTTATCCTGGTATGTGTTGGTATCATTATATTAAGGAAGCGTATGCCGGACTTGCCAAGAGCCTTCAAAGTTCCATTGGTTCCGCTTATCCCTATCTTAGGTGTACTGGTATGTTTGGGTATGATGGTATTCTTACCGTTAGATACCTGGGTGCGTTTATTGGTATGGATGATTATCGGTATTAATGTATACTTATTCTACGGAATGAGAAACAGCTTACTTTCTGACAACCTGCACGCCACGTTAACAAAAAGTACAAAAACAGTATCTTATGTAGGCCTGGGGCTTTCTGTCCTCTTGATTATCGTTGCTATAATACACCATAAAATCACCAATGGCACAGACACTGGACTGTATTATTTCTCATTGATATTTGCAGCAGCACATATCTTGCTTTATCTATACCGGTCGATGACAGCTGGCAACATACAAACAAAATAAACAGAATTGAAATATTAAAAGCCACTCCTAACGGGGTGGCTTTTTTGTTATATTTAATTCTACCTTTGTCTTATAAAAATTAACTGCTATGGAATTCAATTTCAGCCAAATACTGTCTACCTCCATGGTTCTTTTTGCCATTATCGATATATTGGGTGCTATCCCTGTCGTGATTGAACTCAGAAAAAAAGCCGGTCATATTGAATCAGAAAAAGCGTCAATTGTAGCCACTGTTTTGATGATCATATTTCTCTTTGCCGGAGAATCATTATTGAAAATAATCGGGCTTGATGTTGCTTCCTTTGCGATTGCAGGATCTTTTGTGATCTTCTTTATCGCGATGGAAATGGTATTGGGACTTACTATCTTTAAAGAAGGTGATGCGCCTGAAACCGTGTCTATTGTTCCGCTGGCTTTTCCACTGATCGCTGGTGCCGGCACCATGACCACGCTTCTTTCCCTTAAAACCGAATATGCTACGCAAAATATCATCGTTGGTATTGTCGTGAATATGATCTTTGTTTACTTTGTACTGAAGAACACCGAAAGGCTGGAAAGGATTTTAGGAAAATCCGGTTTAAATGTATTGAGAAAAGCATTTGGTATCATCTTACTGGCCATCGCCATTAAACTATTCCGCAACAACACGGGATTGTAAACAACCTGCAAAGCAAAAATTCTATTAGATCCTGATTAGCCGTGCTGCAAACATGGTGTCAGCCCGATCCTCATATCCTTTGATTACTTCCATTTTTTCGAGTTTTAAAGGTTGAGTTTCCAACAAATGTTGTACGACCTCCTCATTCTCTGACTTAAAGACAGAGCATGTGATGTAGATTAACGGCTTGCCCGGCTTCAGGTAAGGCACTACGTTGGCCGCAATGCTTTTTTGTAATTTAGAAAAGAAATCAATTCTATGTGCCTCAAAATGATGCAAAAGCTCTGGTGTTCGGCCCCAGGTACCAGAACCCGAGCATGGGGCATCCAGAATAATCCCGTCAAACTCATAATGATGCAATTCCTGTTCATTATTCTGCAAGAGATCCAATACTTTTTTCTGATACTTCCTGAGCCCTGCATTCCTAAATCTTTCATCGAGATTGTGCAGACTATTTTCCCTCAGGTCGCTCACCAGCAATTCTATTTTTGGCTGGAGATCATGAAGCAATAAAGACTTACCACCAGAAGCCGCACAGCAGTCCCACCAGTAATCATACATCTGGGGATTAAACAGCGTACCAGTTTTTTGTGAAGAAAGATCCTGAACCTGGTAGTGCAGGTAATCAGGCAGCAGTTGCTCCAGTTTGGTGCCATTTGGCAAAGCAAGCGTATTGTCCCCGATCTTTCTAACCTGTACTTCGGCACGTTCCAATGCAGAGGTCAAACTCTGCATATCATTTTCCCTAACCCTTATGAACAGATCTGGCTGTATAAAAAAAGAGGTATAAAAAGCAGTCCGGTCTATCTCATCCGATAAGTAGGACGGAAATGCAAATACCTCCGAAAGTTCAAAATCAGAATGAAGTTCTTTAACTAAAGCCAGCTTTTGAGGCAGGGGCAAGTCATGTTTCTCAAACAAATATGGCAGATGTGTTTCCGTCAGCAGACTGGATTCACTATTGCATAGAAAATCTGCAATTGCCAAACGCTGGATCAAGTCTACCTTTATCAGAGCCTTGCCCAATCTAAAGTAACTATAGATATATCGGGTTGCCCAGCGACGATCTGAGGACCCCATTTGCTTATTCTGCTTGAAGTAGGCCGGCAAAAACCGATTGAGGGGCGTACTCCCGTCATATGCATAAAATAGCTGTTCAAAGGCTCTTACCTGATGTTCGATCTTCATTAGATTCTGCTTCCGATTATATCAGTAAAACTATTCAATGACGGCTAGTTCAAAATTCTTATATCGCAACAATTGCAGGTCCTGATTGATATAGCCATTTTCCTCATCGTATTTGAAAGAAAAAGAATTGTGCAATCCTTTGTATCTTTCTTTAGTGATGTGAGATCTATAATCCGCCCCATATTTCGAGAAGAGCATACCGAAGTAATAACCGATATCAAACCCTTTAAAAGAATATTCTCCCGGTTCAAACTGAAAAGCACTTCTGTAAGATCTAATAAAGCTCAATACATTTCTGTTGTTATAGTTTATCTTATAAGATGCAGTAATAATTGTATTCAGTAATTGTAGGTTTTCTGTACTGTAACTTTGTTTTATCCAGTCCGGATGACCAAAAACGTGAATATTTGTTCCGCTAACGGTCTTCATTTTCGCCAGTTTACTCAAGGTCGGCATTACAAATTCAGGATCAGCGGAAGTCACCACCAGGACATACTGCTTGCCTTTTATAATCTTTGTTTCCATTGTGAAAACCGAGGCATATTCCTGGAAAGTAAACTGTTTATTGGCATTCTTGAAATAGCTTCGCACAGGTGCAGCCACGATTTCGTCAGAGGGGGTCTTCGGATTGATCAATATCACAATGGTATTGGCTGGATTATAGGTTTTAGTAATATAGTCACCCATTTTCCCCACGTGCAAATCTATGTTATTGGCAATAGATACCAGATTGGGATTGCCAAAATCAGCCGGATGGCTAGCCGCTAACGGAGATACCACCAATAGATTATGCGCTTTCGAATAGGCAGACAAATGTTTGATCCCATCTGGAAAAACAGGCCCGACAACCAGGTCGCTATTCAATAAGCGGCCATTTTTAATTAAGCCATCCAGTTGACTGTTGTTGTCCCGCGTATCTACAACATCAATCTTAAAATTGAGACCTTTGGCAGCCGCGGAGTCAATACCCAGTTTAAAGCCCTGATAAAAATCAATAGCCATTGATGCCCGTTCCACTTCTGATTTGCTGGCTGTTTCCAGGTTGAGCTGATTTAGCTTAAAAGGGATCAGCAAAGAAATAGTCGCTTCTGAGAACTTCTTTTCCACGAGCTTTTCCGGCAGCTTTTCATTCACTGGAGGGGCTACCGCCGGACTCTTACCTGTGATCGGTCTTACTTTGGGTGAACAGGAAGCGAAAATTAAAGCAGCTGCTATAAACAGGCTACCCCAACTATTCCCATTCAATAGTCGCAGGTGGTTTTGAACTGATATCATATACAACGCGGTTAATTCCTTTTACTTTGTTAATTATTTCATTAGAAATTTTAGCGAGTACGTTATAGGGTAAATGACACCAATCTGCCGTCATTCCATCCACTGATTCTACCGCACGAAGGGCTATAGCATTCTCATAAGTACGCTCATCTCCCATTACTCCTACCGACTGAACCGGAAGGAATATCGCTCCCGCCTGCCACACTTTATCGTATAAACCTGCTTCTTTTAGATTATTGATATAGATGGCGTCCGCTTCCTGAAGTATAGCAACCTTCTCTGCAGTTACCTCTCCAAGAATTCTAATGGCCAGACCAGGACCTGGAAAAGGATGGCGGCCAATAATAAAATGCTCCAATCCCAAAGAAGTTCCTACCCGTCTTACCTCATCCTTGAACAAGGTGTTCAGCGGCTCTACGACTTTGAGTTTCATAAAATCAGGTAATCCACCTACATTATGGTGAGATTTGATTGTTGCAGAAGGCCCTTTTACAGAAACGGATTCAATGATGTCCGGGTAAATGGTACCCTGCGCAAGCCATTTTACATCCTGCACCTGATGTGCTTCATCGTCAAAAACTTCGATAAATACCCTTCCGATTGCTTTCCGTTTCAATTCAGGATCGGAAACACCCGCCAGCTGGCTTAGAAAACGTTCCTTAGCGTCTACGCCTTTTATATTTAAGCCCAGATGCTTATACTGTTCTAATACGGCTTCATATTCATCTTTTCTCAACAATCCATTGTCGACAAAAATACAATGTAAATTTGTGCCGATTGCTTTATGTAATAATATGGCAGCAACACTGGAGTCTACCCCACCTGAAAGGGCAAGAACCACTTTATCATCACCTAATTTCTCTTGTAGATCTGCGATGGTCGTTTCTACAAAAGCAGCTGGTGTCCACTCCTGCTTACATCCGCAGATGTCTACCAGGAAGTTTCCAAGCAGCTGTTTACCGTCTGTGCTGTGTGTAACTTCCGGATGAAATTGTATAGCATAAGTCTGAGTATCTTTAACCTGATAAGCAGCTACCCTGACGCTGTCAGTGCTTGCAATCAATTCAAAATTAGCAGGTACCTGGGTAATGGTATCACCATGTGACATCCAAACCTGTGAACCGGCAGTAATATTCTTGAATAATTTATTTCCTTCAGCCACGAAGTTCAGATTTGCGCGGCCATATTCGCGTGTAGAAGAAGCCTGCACTTCACCACCGGATTGCTGGGCTATATATTGGGCACCATAACATACGGCAAGTACCGGATAGTTATCAAACTTCTTTAAATCAATTTGCGGCGCATCTTCCTGGCGCACGGAGTAAGGGCTACCGGATAAAACGATGCCTTTAACGTCAGCAGATAACTCTGGAATGTTGTTGAATGGATGTATCTCACAATAAACGTTTAACTCGCGTACCCTACGGGCAATTAGCTGGGTGTATTGGGAACCAAAATCGAGAATAATGATTTTTTCTAGCATGGCCAAAGTTAGTGTTTATTCACTTCAACACCGAATCTTTTTAAAAAATCCACTCCCTCATCACTGGGCAAACCTTTATATTCCGCGTAAGAGTTTTTATAGTAAACTATTTTTATACCTGACGATAAAATAAGTCGCGCACAGGCTATACAGGGTGACAGCGTGGTGTATAAAGTCGATCCCTCTACTACAGAACCATTTTTTGTGGCATATAATATGGCATTTTCTTCGGCGTGAAGGGCTAATGAGCAACTTCCCCTGGAGTCCCTGGCACAGCCAGTTTCCGGCCATTCTTCGTCACAATTGTGTGTGCCGGCCGGCGGGCCATTATAGCCAATCGATATAATGCGGGTATCTTTTGTAAGTACAGCCCCTACCTGCGCTCGTACACAATGGGAACGGGCGGCAAGGTCAGTTGCTAAATTCATGAATATATTGTTGAAACTTGGTTTGGAGGTCATAGAGGGTTTAAACTTAAAAAAATTTGATCAATTAAATCAATGTCGCTTAGTGAAAAGTATTAAAAAAATGAAAGCACTTTACCTTTAAAATTGCATATTAGCATAAAATATATGTTAGGGGATGTTTGAAGCAATAATACAGGGTATAGGAGCAGGTATTTTATTTTCATTTTTAACTGGCCCGGTCTTCTTTTCTATGCTAAAGACAAGTATAGAAAAAGGATTTAAAGCTGGGTTTTCTCTAGCTATCGGCGTGGTATTAAGTGATATTATTTTTATCATGCTGACAATATTCAGTTCACAATACGTAGACTATAAGGGAGAATACAATCTATATGTAGGACTGATCGGTGGATTATTTCTTTTTGGGGTGGGTCTATATTACCTATTGATCAAAGTCAAAGTAAGTTACGACATTGCCGACAGCCTTAAGATCAGAAAGAGAGGATATATTTTAAAAGGATTTTTCATGTGCCTTCTTTCTCCGACAACCCTGATGTTCTGGGTAATGGTTGGCGGTATTGTGTCTGTACAATTGCATTACACGATGCAGGAAAAGATTATATTTTTTACCGTTGCCATGGCTACCCAATTGGCTGTAGATTCTTTAAAGACCTATTACGCAGCCAAATTACGTTACCGCATCAAAGAGAAAACCATTCAGAACCTCAACCGCATTGCAGGAGCAGTTATCCTCATCTTTGCCATTAGGCTCTTTATAGAGGTTGCTTTGCATTATTATGTATAATCCGCAATATAAAGCATAAGAAATCAGATCTTACCGAGCAGGCTTACACTTAGTAAGCCCGCTGATTATTTCCTTCTTTCCAGTTTACAAATGCTTTATTGACGACCTTGTTGCCGCCCGGCGTCGGATAGTTGCCCGAAAAGTACCAGTCTCCTTTATGATTGGGACAAGCAATATGTAAATTGTCTAGTGTCTGATAAATGACCTCCACTTCTGCATCTATCCCAACAGGCGTAATGATCTTTGTAATCTGTGCAGAAATCTCTTCCTGTTTAAACGGACGATAGATATCCTTCACATGGTTTACAATCTCTTCCTTAGGTAAGAGCAGAGAGGCTTTACACTTTTGATACACCTCTTCAATGATATGTTCCATCCCACGGGCCTTCAGCAGTTGTATAGCTGCTTCAAACGCCACGAATTGCCCCATCTTCGACATATCGATGCCATAGCAATCCGGATAACGGATTTGTGGCGCAGAAGATACAATAATGATCTTTTTAGGATGTAATCGATCAATGATTTTAATGATACTCTGTTTGAGGGTAGTACCGCGCACAATAGAGTCATCAATAGCGACCAGTGTATCCGTATGATTTTTGATCACTCCATAGGTCGTGTCGTAAACATGGGCGACCATATCCAGCCGGTCTGCATCCTGGGTGATAAAAGTTCTTAGCTTAACATCTTTAATGGCCAGCTTCTCTACCCTCGGGTTCATTGACAGCAATTCGTCCAATTGTTCATCCGTCAGTGTATCTTTACGATGCAACAACGCATCTTTCTGCACCTTCCTGATATAACCATGCAAACCTTCTACCATACCGTAGAACGAAACTTCTGCTGTATTTGGAATAAACGAAAATACAGTATTCTTTAGATCAGAACTTACTGCATCAAGAATTTGCCTGCAAAGTAAGGCGCCAAGGTGCTTGCGCTCCCTGTAAATTTCAGCATCACTTCCTCTGGAGAAATAGATCCTTTCAAAAGAACAGGCCCGTTTTTCTTCAGGCTCTCTGAATACTTCCTGTGTAACCGTTCCATTTTTCTTAACGATGAGTGCATGTCCGGGTTCTATTTCCTTTACATCCTTAAAAGGAATATTAAAAGCAGTTTGGATCGCTGGTCTTTCAGACGCAGCCACGACTATTTCATCATCAGCATAGTAAAATGCAGGTCTTATCCCAGCTGGATCTCTTAAAACAAAGGCATCGCCGTTACCGATGATACCAGAGATCGCATATCCACCGTCCCAGGTTTTTGCGGAGCGGCGCAGGATATTGGCAATATTTAAATTATCAGAAATTTTGTGTGTAATATCGACATTGTCATAGCCTTCTTTTTTGTAGGCATCAAACAATTCCTGGTTTTCATCATCCAGAAAGTGGCCTATTTTCTCAAGCACCGTTACAGTATCTGCCTTTTCCTTGGGATGCTGTCCGAGCTCATAAAGCTGTTCCAGCAATTCGTCCACATTGGTCATGTTAAAATTACCAGCAATAACCAGGTTTCTTGTCATCCAGTTGTTCTGACGCAAAAATGGATGGCAATTTTCGATGCTGTTCTGCCCATGCGTACCGTAACGAAGATGGCCTAACAGCACTTCACCAATGAAGCTGACATTGGATTTTAGCCATTCTGTGTCATTCATTAATTCAGGTGTCTCTTCCTGAATGGTGACAAATTTTTTCTGTACATACCCGAAGATATCAGAAACAGCATTCTGGGCCATAGACCTGTACCGGCTGATGTAGCGGTGTCCGGGCTTTACATCCAGTTTAATGGTCGCTATCCCTGCGCCATCCTGGCCCCGGTTGTGCTGTTTTTCCATTAAAAGATAAAGCTTATTGAGGCCGTAAAGTGCTGTACCGTATTTTTCGTGGTAATATGAGAGAGGTTTTAAAAGACGGATAAAGGCTATTCCGCACTCGTGTTTAATCTGATCACTCATTAGGTGTGTTAGTTTGAGCGGCAAATTTACCGTTAATAATATTCAGAACCTAGAAAGAAATACATTCTTTCATTCTACTGACTAAAACCTGACATGAATGGTTTAGAATACTTCTGAGACGTTATTTTTTTAAATCTATATGCCTTGCTTGTATTTTCTCTCCAAAGAAAACAGTGCCCTGACGTTCAAAAGTTTCCCGATCTCCAGAGGTATAAAACGTTCTTTTACCTTTCTTTTCGATATTCATTTCTATCTCCGGATGATTGCGGAGATATTTGACCAGGCTTTCGGCTACAATCTCACCCTGGCCCAAAATCCGGATAGGTTCAGGCAGGCAAGACCGGATTTTATCGATCAACAACGGATAGTGGGTACAAGCCAGGAGTACACAATCTATTGCGCTATCCCTTCCCATCAATTCCTCTGTATACTTCTTCACGAAATAATCTGCACCAGCATTTATGTGCTCATTATTTTCAACAAGAGGCACCCACATCGGGCAGCTTTGCTGTTCCACTAAGGCCTCAGGAAAAAACTTATGGATCTCCAGAAGATAGGATTCGGAATTAACTGTTCCCCGGGTACCCATTACGCCTATATGTCCAGAATGACTATAATTGCCGACAACCTCTGCCGTTGGCCGGATTACCCCTAGTACCCTGTGATTTGGATATTTTAGCGGCAATACTTTCTGCTGAATATTGCGGAGTGCTTTTGCAGAGGCTGTATTACAAGCCAGGATGACCAATTGACAGCCCTGACCGAACAACCACTCTACACATTCAAGCGTATATTGATATACCGTATCAAATGAGTGATCTCCATAAGGAGACCGTGCATTATCTCCCAGATATATGTAATTGTATTGTGGCAACTTGCCTACAATAGACTTAAAAACAGTGAGCCCACCATATCCAGAATCAAAAACCCCAATAGAATTCAAATTGTCCATCATAAAAAAGCGGAAGCAGGTAATTGTACCTGCTTCCGCAATTTAAGTATTTTTTAGGTGATTATTTCTTCGGTGCAGGTTTTGGCGCAGCAGCAGCAGTAGCTGATATACCCAATTTAGTCTTTACCAATGCAGTGATATCTTCGCCACCACCAGAATAGATTACACTTTGCTGAGAGATATCAAACACATATGCATAGCCTTTTTCTTTAGACACAGCCTGTACCGCATTATCCGCTTTTACCATGATTGGGTTAAATAACTCGCCATTTTTTGCTTCAAGCTCTTGCTGTGCTTTCTGTCTGGCTTCACCGACACGTTTTTCAAGATCCTGAAGTTCTGCACCCATTGTTTGCAATTGTTTACCTACAGTTTCTTTATTCGCCTCGCTTAAGGTTTTTTGTAAAGCTTCTGCAGCTTGCATTTTAGTCTGATATTCAGTGATCATCTTTTCAATATCGGATTGTTTACCTTTTTGAAAAGTCTCTAAAGTGGCTCTCGCTGTTTTTACTTCTGGCATCGCCTCGATCACGTCGGCAAAGTTTACATGTGCCAGTTTTTGTTGTGCATTTGCAATGTTCGCAGTAAACAATAATCCTGCAGTTACAAAAAATGCGTTAATTAACTTTCTCATTTCTATTTTTCTTAATAATTGTTTCAATATATGTGTTATTTTACTGTTGTACCAGGTTTATATCCCAAACGAATAATTACATCCTTGCTGATGTCATAATTGCTGCTGGAATAAATCATCATCGTTGCTTCGCTGCTCTTATCAAAAACAAAATCAAGAATTTTGGATTTTGCTGTTTGTGCAATCACATCCGAGACCTTATTTTGTATCGGTTGCAATAACCTTGTTCTTGTTTGAAAAAGTTCACCATCCGGGCCAAACTTCTTCCGTTGAAACTCTTTAGCCTGTTTTTCTTTTTCAATAATATCGTTCTCACGGCGTTTGCGCATATCTGCCGTCAGCAAAACCTGATCTGCCTGATACGCCTGGTACATTTTATCAATTTCTGTAAAGTTGGCGTCCACCTGTTGCTGCCATTCTCTTGACAAATTATCCAGCTGGCTCAAAGCCGATTTATATTCAGGAATATGATTCAGGATGTACTCTGTATCTACATATGCAAATTTTTGCGCAGAAGCACCAAATCCCGTAAAGAGCAAGCAAATAATTACAATATATCTTTTCATAAGCATGTATTAAAGTCCCCCCAATTGCTGCGCGATACTGAAAGTAAAAGCCTGCTTTCCATTGTCTGCGACTCCAGGAATCTTATCGAAAGCAAATCCATAATCAATACCAAGCAAACCAAATATCGGTAAAAATATTTTAGCGCCAACACCTGCAGACCTTCTAATGTTAAAAGGATTAAAATCTCCAAATTTATTCCAGGTATTTCCACCCTCTGCAAAAGTAACCAAAAATGCTGTAGCTTGCTGACTAGCGATCACCGGATATCTCAATTCGACGATGTATTTACTGAAGATCGGACTACCAGACTGCTGAGCAATCTGAGGATTTGAACCCAATGGAATAACCGCATTGTTGGCATAACCCCTCATCTTAATAATCTCTGAACCCTGTAAGAAGTCAAATCCCTGCATACCATCACCACCCAGTTTAAAACGTTCAAAAGCAGATTCACCAACAGCAGAATTATATGTACCTAAAAAACCAAACTGCGCCTGTGCCATAACCACCAATTTACCTGCTACCCTCTGGAACCACTGTGAATCAAATTTCCATTTGTGGTACTCTGTAAACTTATAACGTTGTTTATCGGATGCTATTGCATAATTTACATTATTCAGCAAAGAGTAAGGGGGTGTAGCCTGGATCGTAAATTTAAAGTAAGATCCTCCTGTAGGGAATATAGGTGAATCCCTTGAATCCCGGGTTAGCTCCTGCGTTAAGTTGAAGTTGAACGATTCTCCTGTGTTAAATAAATAGCCTGGATAGTTCTTCAATATATATTGCTGTGCATTGATGGCATGGCTCAACTGGAAATAGTTGTCCGGAAAATTTAGTCTTCTTCCCACACTAACTGTTACCCCGTTTAAACGGATCTTTTGAAATCCAAGATCGGTTTCCTTGATCTCTCCATAATAGTTTCTACCGCCGTTGGACTGAAGGGAAGTAAAGGCACTAACACCAAAACTAATTGGCTTTTTACCACCCAGCCAAGGTTCAGAGAACGAAAAACTATAAGACTGGTATTGCTTACCGTTCGTTTGTCCCCGGAGGCTCAATTTTTGACCATCACCTTTAGGCAAAGGCTTGTAGGATTCTATATTGAATAAATTTCTCAGGGAGAAGTTATTGAAAGTCAGACCCAGGGTACCGATAATACGGCCACCGCCGAATCCACCAGACAATTCAATTTGATCAGAATGTTTTTCCTCTACCGTATATTCTATATCCACGGTGCCGTCAGCCGGGTTTGGTTTTGGTACCGGATTGGTTTTAGATTCATCAAAATTACCCAATTGCCCGAGCTCACGAACAGTACGGATCAACAAATCTTTCGAAAACTTCTCACCTGGCTTTGTACGGATCTCCCGTCTCACCACCCTATCGTTTGTAATCGTATTTCCTTTTATAATAATACGGTTATTGGTGTACTGTGGCCCTTCGTAAATCCTCATTTCCAGGTTTACCGAATCTCCGTTTATGCGGGTCTGAACCGGGTCTACATTAAATGTAAGATAACCATCATTCAGATAAATACTGGAAACATCGTCGCCATTGGCACTACCTCTCAACTTTTTCTCTAATTTTTCTTCGCTGAAAACCTCACCTTTTTCTATTCCAAGTACTCTCTCCAGAAAAGCAGTTTCATATTTCGCATTCCCAGACCAGGTGATGTCTCCAAAGTAATATTTCGGTCCTTCATATAAGTCAATCTTAACTCCTACAGATTTATCGTTGTATTGATAAACGGTATCCTTAAGGATCACAGCATCACGATAGCCTTTGTCGTGAATTTTAGCAATCAGCTTAACCTTATCTTCTTCGTATTTTTCTTTACTGAACTTACCCGAACCAAATACTTTATAGAATGCTTGTTGTTTGGTCTTTTTAAGAAACTTACGCAATTTTGCGGAGCTAAAATCCTTATTACCGGTAAAATTTATTTCATGGACTTTTACCTTATTTCCCTTTTTAATAAAAACCTGCAAGATCACGCTGTTCTCCAGATTTGAATCCGGCTTGGTCTTAAAGTCTACGGAAGTAAAGAAGAAACCCTTTTCCAGCAAATACTTTTTAATGGTGCTGGTTGTAGTATTGTACAGATTGTCATTGATAATTGTTTTACCTGCCCGCTCATTCAGTTTCTCAAGAATCTCGGTCTTCTGGCTTTTACTCACACCATTGATTTCAAAAGTACTCAGGCGCGGACGCTCGATCACCGCAATATCGAAATAAACTGTATCTTCTTTGATACGGGTGATATCAATTTGAATATCGTCAAACAATCCCTGCGACCAAAGTGTTTTAATGGCATTGGAGGTTGCCTCACCAGGAAGTAAGACCCTTTCGCCGGGTATCAATTTAGATAATGTGATGATTACATCTTTATCTATAAACTCAGTGCCCGATAAGGTAGTCCCGCCAATAACATACTCACGTGGATTAAAATAATCCAGATCCAAACCTTTAACTTTAAAAGTCGGGGTAGCTGGATTGGCTTGGGGACGTGTGATTTGGGCTATTGATGGAAAACCAATCAAAAGCAATAATATAAGTTGATATATTTTTTTCATTTACAGTCTAAAAATCGTTGCTAAGTTAATTTAAACACATGTTAAAAAGTGTTAAAAGTAAAATTAGTTCAGTTGCTCGCTAATTTTACCGAAGCGGCGTTCGCGTTTTTGGTAGTCTACAATCGCTTCAAAAAGATCCTCTCTTCTGAAGTCCGGCCATAAAGTTTCCGTGAAATATAATTCTGTATAGGCCATCTGCCACAACAGGAAATTGCTTATCCTGTGTTCGCCGCTAGTCCTGATCATCAGCTCCGGATCAGGAATATCCCTGGTGGTTAGCTGTGTAGAAAACAATTCTTCATTAATTTCTTCCAGCCCGATTTTATCTTCTTTGACCAGTGTCGCTATCTTTTTTGCTGCCTCCATAATCTCCCATTTCGAGCTATAACTCAGGGCCAATGTGAGCGTGCATCGCGTATTGCCAGCAGTCTTTTCCATGGCACTTTGAAGGTCTTCTATACATTTCTGAGGCAATGACTGAATATCACCAATAGCATTCAGTCGGATATTATTCTTAGTCAGCGTTTTTGTCTCCTGATTAATCGTTGAGATCAGTAGTTCCATCAGGGCATTGACCTCATCGGCCGGGCGGTTCCAGTTTTCTGTTGAAAAAGCATAGACCGTCAGATATTTAATGCCTATCTCGGCACAGCCTTCCACAATATCTTTTACCGACAAAACGCCACTCTCATGACCAAAAACCCTGAACTTACCCTGGTTCTTCGCCCATCTTCCATTCCCATCCATGATGATGGCAATGTGCTCAGGCAAACGGCTTTGATCAATTTGTTCTTTAAATCCCATTTATTTTGAAACGATATCCTAAAATGTGTAACATTTTTGGCTCACAAAGGTAAAAGATATGCCAATACCTGCAAACATATATGTATCTCTTTTTCGTAAATCACCACGTTGTGTGTGTTTGGCGCCTATATATACACCTGTAGTTTCTCCAGAACGATCAGACAAAAGTTGTCTGATCGGCAAATTAGTATCTACAGGCCAGGTGGGAGTTTCCGGATCAGGGTAATATCCACTCACATCATCCAGATAATCGGTAAAAGCTGTTCTGTATCCTACCTGGCCAAAAAGGCTCCAGTTTTCACGAAATCTAATCTTGGCCCCCACCCCATAAGGAATAGAAATCCCGTACTGCTTATACGCATCTGCCTGTCCTTCCGTCCGATAATACGCTAGCGAAACGACATTGCTATTGTTATTAATTTTAGTCTTCGGATTAAAGAAAAACCCCGAGATGCCGGTGAAAATATATGGTGAAAACGATCTTCTTCCCCCACCGGCAAAATAATCAAAGAAATTAAACTCCCCCTGTATACTTACCTCACTTATCGGCGTAAAAAAACGCAGATTGCGTTCCCGAAACTGTGCATTATTGGATAGCGAATCATTACCTTTTATCCGAGCATAGGTGTAATGCAGGCCAATGTTCCAATATGGATCCAGATTCAACTTCACAAATGCCCCTGCAGACAGACCGCTTATCTTTAGAGGATTGTCCTGGTTCAGATCGCCCATATACCCTGCTCCGCCAGCGATAACACCTACCTCAGGGGTTTGCGCGTACACACCCGAGCCAAACAGACAAATCAAAAGGAAACAAAAAATCGATCTTATATATCCCATTTTAATAATTACGGGTATCAATTCCCCAAAGCAATTTGTTTCTTAACGTTTTTAAATAACTTTCATTATGGAGCCTGATCAGGTTCATATAGAAATTCGCCTTATTGATGGTGATCTTCACGGAATGGTCTACCGTTTCTGTTCTGGAGTCGCAGGACAACAAAAATTTAGCACTTCTGGCCTCTACTTCAAACGTCAGGGAGACTTCATCGGAAATAACGACTGGTCGTACATTCAAATTATGCGGTGCAACCGGTGTGATCACAAAATTCTGAGAACTTGGGAAAATAATAGGTCCGCCACAACTCAGAGAATAGGCTGTAGATCCAGTCGGTGTAGCAATGATCAACCCATCTGCCCAATAAGAATTTATAAAATCTCCATTCATATACGCATGTATAATCATCATCGCCGAATTGTCCCTTCTATGAATGGTAATATCGTTGAGCGCAAAATTTTCCTCGCCAAACAACTTCTGTTTAGAAGTCAGACTAATCAGACTCCTTTGATCCAGCGAGTACTCTTTGTTTAATAATGCTTTGATCGCATTCCTGATTTCATCTTTATTGATGCTGGCCAGAAAGCCCAGCCTGCCGAAATTGATCCCAATCACAGGAACGCCGGAATCCCGCACCAACGATAGTGTATCTAAAAGAGTCCCATCACCACCCAAACTAATCAATACATCGGTTTGTCCCAATAGTTCAGAGTGGTTGGAAAAAGTCTGAATGCCATCATACAGCTTTACCTTATTTTCTATAAAATGGTGGTACTTCGTATAAACCAGTGGCTGCACGCCGTAATACTCCAATGCATCAAATACCTCCTGAACGTAAGGCAACACACTGTTGTTAAACTCTCTTCCGTAAATCGCAAGTTTCATTGGCGCAAAAATGCTCTTAGTTTATGAATTTCCAAAAGCTTCTTTAATTATTTAATCTGTTTTGTGTACTTTAAATCACGAAAAAGCAAAACAGAATTATACATTCAGATAGTTCATCAAAGAATTGTATCTATCTTCTGTACCAATATCCGTTACTGTACCATTAAAAACTGCTTTTACCTGATAGTTGTACCGTTCAAAGGAAGCAATAATTCCTGATAATTCAATCTTATTAATCTTTAAAGTTACCTCCAGCCTGGTAGAATCCGGAAATGACTGTACATAGGACGACAATATCTGCGCATTATCTGCTTCCACAATTTGCGCCATATGTGACAAAGCATTGTTTCTGTTGCTGATCTCCAATACCACGATCCCCCCCGGTTCCTGTACTGCAAAGATAGAAGCTGTATATTCAATGATGCTGTGCACAGATATCAATCCAATATAATTCCTTTTAAAATCCAGGACTGGCACCGTCGATAAATGCAGCTGATTAAACAAACGGATTACATCATAGATATGTGCATCCTGAAACACAAATGGATTGATCAGCGACAAGGGTACACTTCCTATTGCAGATTCCACATCTCTCACTTCAATCAATTCGTCCTCTGCTACAAGCCCTAAAAATTGCAGCTCATTTACAATAGGCAAATGATATAATTTAAACTCCTGCATCCTGTCCAACGCCTTCTGCACACTGTCAGAAGTCATCAAAGGAGGTATCGCACTTGATATGAGGTTTGCAGCTAACATTACTTCAATAGGATTCGGTTTAAAAATTTGTCCAGATATTCATTAAATATTTCAGGCTGCTCCATCATCGGTGCATGACCACATCGGTCAACCCAGTTCAATTCAGAATTAGGAAGCAATTGATGAAACTCTTCTGCTACATCGGGAGGTGTTACTTTATCCTGCTTACCCCAGATTAAAGAAACTGGAATCGTAATCTTCGACAAGTCCTTAGACATGTTGTGACGGATCGCTGACTTTGCAAGCGCCAGTATCCTGATTACCCTGGAACGGTCATTTACGGATTTAAAGACTTCGTCAACCAATTCTTTGGTCGCTGTAGCCGGATCATAAAAAGTAAAAGCCACCTTCTCCCTGATGTATTCATAACTTTCTCTTTTTGGAAAGGAACCACCGAATGCATTTTCATACAAACCTGAACTTCCGGTAAGGACCAATGCCTTTACATGTTCCTGATGTGCGCTTGTAAATACAAGACCAATGTGTCCGCCGAGAGAATTCCCGATCAATACCACTTGCCCGACCTTCTTGTGTTTTATGAAACGATGTATATGCTTGGAAAGACTTCTGACGCCAAGAGTCAATAGAGGCTGCTCATAAATCGGCAATATGGGTACTAAAATATGATAGTTTGCTTTAAAACGATCAATCACACCCTCCCAATTGCTCAGTTCACCCATTAATCCATGAAGTAACACGAGGGTCTCACCTTTTCCCGCTTCAATGTATTTAAACCCACTATCTTCTATTACTTCGTATTTCATTTATTATTTTCCTATGGATACCCACTAAGTTAGTACAGTAAACCGATTTTATGCAATTAAATAAGTATTTTTTTGAAAAAGGGATTTATCAACTTATGTAACACAATTTATGCCAATTGTGCCTTTACAATCTCCGCGATTAATTTGCCATCTGCTTTACCGGCCAGTTCCTTGTTTGCGGCCGGCATTACTTTCCCAATATCTTTCATGGAACTTGCAGAGGTATCAGAAATAATACGTTTGACTACCGCTTCGATTTCCGAAACGTCCATTTGTTTAGGCATAAACTGACTGATCACCGCAATCTCTTCTTCTTCCACTGTACTCAGGTCTTCACGCCCCTGTTGCACATAAATATCCGCAGATTCCCGGCGCTGCTTTACCAATTTTTGCAGAATCTTCAGTTCGCCCTCTTCCGTCAGTTCATCAGCGCCACCTTTTTCAGTCTTCGCCAGTAACAAAGCCGCTTTAATGGCCCTCAAACCTCTTAATCTGGCCTGGTCTTTCGCCAGCATCGCTTGTTTTATTTCCTGATCTATTGTATTTGATATCATAAGATATATTTTAGTATGGACAATATTTACTTTCTTTCCACTATAGTGGCCGCCGCCTGTGCAGTCGGCATGATCAGCATGTCATTTATGTTGACATGCGCAGGCCGGCTCACTGCAAACCAAATGGCCTCCGCGATATCCTGTGCAACCAAAGGCTCGAACCCTTCATACACCTTACGTGCCCTTCCAGCATCCCCTTTAAACCGCACGATAGAAAACTCTGTCTCTACCATACCCGGATGAATAGCTGTTACCTTAATATTATGGGGCAGCAGGTCTATACGCATTCCTTTATTCAGTGCGTCTACCGCGTGCTTTGTCGCGCAATACACATTTCCATTAGGATAAACCTCTTTGCCTGCGATTGAACCAATATTGATAATGTGTCCGCTCTTGGCAGCAACCATCCAGCCAGAAACAACCTTAGTTACATACAGCAGCCCCTTCATATTGGTATCGATCATCGTATCCCAATCGCTGAAACTTCCTTTATCGATTGGCTCTAAACCTTGGCTCAGGCCGGCATTGTTAATCAGCACATTCACCTTTTTCCATTGCTGCGGCAAAGTATCGAGTACATAGGTCACATCATCGCTGACGCGTACATCTGCAATCAGACATTTCACTTCAATCTTATATTTTTCTTCCAGCAGGCGACCCAATTCTTTCAGGACTTCTTCTCTTCTGGCAATCAGGATTAAATGATAACCTTCCGCAGCAAATAAATGTGCACAAGCTTCTCCAATACCAGAAGTAGCACCTGTAATCAATGCAATCTTCATATTATAGCGTTATTTTCTTCAAAAATCGTATTACTCTGTACAAATCTATCATTTTTTTAGAGTGACGCATCACTCAAAAAATAAACTGAATGTAACATGACGCAACATCAAACGGTCAATCGGCTGATTGAATGGATTAGGGGATTTGTTGTCCAGCAAATTATTCATGGAATAAGAGAGCTTGATCTCGGGCGACATTTTAAAATACTCAAAATAAAAATCCAGTCCAAAGCCTGCTTCATAAGAAAAATACTGTTTTTTATTTTTCAGAAACTGCAGCATAGGCGGATCACCCTCATCTTTTTTCTTTTTAGCAATGCTCATCGTATATTTTGCACCTCCGAGTACGTATGCCCTGAAGTTCTGCCGGCGATCAGACTTTAATTTTATGCTCAAGGGCAGCTCGACCAGCGTGGCATTCACCTCCTTATTAACAAATTGCTTCTCCAATGAAATTTCACCTAAATCGCCAAATCGATCATACTGATAAATCAGCTTCCTGGTATTGAAAACCAATGTAGGTGTAAAGCGCAGATCTGAATTCTCACTCAACCTGTAGTTGGACACAAAACCGATCCCAAAACCCGGAGTAGCTTCCGATTGGATAGACATCAAACGGTTACTCACCGGCAAACCATTTTCATCTAAAAACGTTTGCCCGTTCTCATCCCTAAAAGGCTCCCTCCAATCCGGCTTCTTCAAAATCTTATATTCTGAGGACAGGTACTGAAAGGTAAAACCAAAATGCACGGCATCATCGTCTACACCCCCGCCCCAATTTTGTGCATGAAGAGAAGAGCAACATAAAAAACATACACCGATTAAGCCGATTAATTTCTTCATTTTAAGCCTGTATAAATGGCACTTATCCCAAACGTAAGTGGCCTGTGTTTAGTATGCTGATACCCCACCTTATCCATTAACGCCGTAAATTCCGGTCCATCGGGAAAGGCTGCCACAGATTCAGGCAGATACGTATAAGCGCGGTTATCTTTAGAAAAAAGCTTTCCAAAAAGAGGAAGTATATGTTTGAAATAAAAATTATAGCCTTGTTTCACCGGGAAAGCGCGGGGCTTGGAAAACTCCAGGATGACAATTTTACCACCAGGCTTTAATACCCGCAGCATGTCGGCCAATCCTTTTTCCAGGTTTTCATAGTTTCGCACACCGAAAGCTACAGTAATGGCATCAAAATGATCATCATCAAACTGCAATCCTTCAGAATCACCCAACGCAACCGTAAAGATGTCTCCCAATCCCCTTTCCTTTATCTTCTTTTCGGCCACATCCAGCATACCCCTGGAAATATCCACCCCGGTCACCCGTTCAGGTTTCAAGATCTGAATAGCTTCGAAAGCGAAATCACCCGTTCCAGTTGCTACATCCAATAAATTACGGGGCTGGATAGATTTCAATTCCCTGATCGCCTTTTTACGCCATATAATATCTATGCCGAGCGACAAAAAATGGTTTAGAAAATCATATGTTCCCGAGATGTTGTTAAACATATCAGCAACCTGCTCTTTTTTACTTGCCGTACCGGACTGATAAGGGGTTACTTTTTCGTTCATGCTTGCCGCAAAGATAAGTAATGTTGAATATTTATTTTTCTACCTTTGTGAAATGATTATAAAATCAGCAACATTTATTTGTAGCAACACAAAGGTCTCTGCATTGCCTTTGGCCAATATGCCGGAATACGCCTTTATCGGCCGCTCTAATGTAGGAAAATCCTCGCTGATCAATATGCTGGTCAATCAGCACGGACTGGCGAAAACCTCCCAAAGACCAGGAAAAACCCAATTGATCAACCACTTTCTCATCAACGAAAAATGGTATATCGTTGATCTTCCGGGTTATGGCTATGCCAAGGTATCCAAAAGCAGTCGTGAAAAGTGGGAGAAATTCATCCGCAACTACATCACGAAGAGAGAAAGCCTTCAATGTGTATTCGTACTGATCGACAGCCGCCTGGAGCCGCAGAAGATCGACCTTGAATTCTGCTGCTGGATGGGCGAAATCCAAATCCCTTTTGCACTGATCTTTACCAAAGCCGACAAACAATCGGCTGTAAAAACGGATAAAAACGTTGCACTATTTAAAAAAGAACTTGGCGGCTGGTTTGAAGAAATCCCCCCTTATTTTGTCACCTCTGCTGAAAAAGGCCAGGGAAAAGAGAAAGTGCTCGATTTCATCGCCCAGGTCAACCTGGACTTTGCCATGCCCATTCTTCCACCCAAAGAAGACCTTTCCCCACAGTCATGAAAAAGTATTTTTCCCTTGTCCTGTTCGCGCATTCTATATTCGCATTGCCTTTTGCAATGATCGGTTTTTTCCTGGGCGTCACGACCACCGATCAGCCTTTCAGCTGGGTTAAATTTGTACTCGTCCTACTCTGCATGGTCTTTGCCCGCAATGCAGCTATGGCCTTCAACCGCTATCTCGACCGCGATATCGACGCCAAAAATCCACGTACACAAATGCGGGACATCCCTGCAGGGAAAATAGCCGCTTCAAATGCATTGATTTTTGTGATCGTCAATTGTATCCTGTTTGTCGCGGCCACAGCATTCATCAATATGCTTTGCTTTTACCTCTCCCCCATCGCATTGTTTGTCGTACTCTTCTATAGCTACACAAAAAGGTTCACCGCACTTTGTCATTTGGTATTGGGGCTCGGCCTATCCCTGGCGCCTATAGGCGCATACATAGCCGTCACGGGCGAATTTCATATTCTTCCAGTCATGTATTCTCTGGCTGTATTATTTTGGGTAAGCGGTTTTGACATCATTTATGCCCTGCAGGATGAAGATTTTGATAAATCTGAAAAACTTCATTCTATTCCAGCCACATTGGGCATCAGGAATGCCTTGCGTTTGTCGGAGTTATTGCATGTTTGCTCTGCATTGTGCGTCATCATTCCGATATATTTCCTTGCTTTTAGCTGGCCTTATTATATAGGTGTCGCCTTTTTCTGCAGCATGCTCATCTATCAACACCTATTGGTGAAGCCCAATGACATCAGTAGAGTCAATAGAGCTTTTGCCACAACCAACGGATATGCCTCGGTCGTATTCGCAATTTGCTTTCTAACCGACGTTTTTATCCGGACTCATTTCAATTTTTAAAATCATGAACCTATCCATACCCACTAAAAAAAGAAATTATATCCCGCAACAATTTGACATGCAATGGGACAACCTCGAACCTATTTTCAGTGAACTCCTCAATCGACAAATAGAATCTGCAAAAGAATTGGAGCAGTGGCTGAAAGACAAAAGCGAATTGGAAGCCGCACTGGAAGAAGATTTTGCATGGAGATATATCAAAATGAGCTGCGATACAGCGAATGAAGAACTGCTTAAAAGCTTTCAGTATTTTGCTACTGAAATAGAGCCGAGAATTTCTCCTTATTCCAACCAGCTCAATCAAAAGCTGACAGAGAGCCCCTTTATAAACGAACTGGACCAGAATAAATATTTCGTATACCTGAGAGCGATCCGCAAAGCATTAGAAATTTACCGCGAGGAGAACGTCCCTATTTTCACTAAATTACAGGTGGCCCAGCAGAAATATCAGGGCATTACAGGCGCAATGTCGGTAACGATCAACGAGCAGGAATACACACTCGAGCAAGCTGCCAATTTTTTAAAAGACATCAACAGAGAAACCCGTCAGCAAGCCTGGGAAACCATACAACAACGCCGCCTGGTCGATAAAGACGAACTCAATATTCTGTTCGACGAGTTGATCGCCATGCGCCATCAAGTCGCCGTAAATGCAGGTTTCGAAAACTATCGGGACTATATGTTCCAGGCTATGGGCCGTTTTGACTATACTCCAAAAGATTGTTATCACTTCCATGAAGCTATAGAAAAGGTAGTCGTGCCGATCCTCAAAGAACAGTCAGATAAACGTGCCGCAGCGCTGAACCTCGAAACCCTGAAACCATGGGATATGGAAGTCAGCACCAGCGGAAAACCAATGCTTAAACCTTTCACAGATGGTGCAGACCTGATCGACAAAAGTATTCAATGCTTTAACGGCATTGATCCTGAACTCGGACAAATGCTTTCCATCATGAAGGTCAATAATCTATTTGATGTAGAAAGCCGCAAAGGCAAAGCACCGGGCGGATACAACTACCCACTGGCAGAAACAGGTGCCCCTTTCATTTTTATGAATTCGGCCAATTCCCTGAGAGACCTCACCACGATGGTACACGAAGGAGGACATGCTGTACACACCTTTTTGACGGCCGGACTAGAGCTCAATGATTTCAAACACTGTCCTTCAGAAGTAGCCGAACTGGCTTCCATGAGCATGGAGTTAATTTCTATGGACAACTGGAATATCTATTTCGACAACGAAGAAGACCTCGTACGTGCTAAAAAAGAGCAGCTGGCCGATGTATTGAAAACCCTTCCATGGGTGGCGGTGATCGATCAGTTTCAACACTGGATCTATACCAACCACGACCACAATGCGGCCGATAGAGAAGAAGCATTCAAACAAATTTATACCCGTTTTGGTGCTGGTTTCGCAAACTGGGATGGCCTGGAAAAAGAATTTGGCAATGCCTGGCAAAAACAACTTCATCTGTTTGAAGTACCGTTTTATTATATAGAGTATGCCATGGCCCAGTTGGGTGCCATCGCCATCTGGAAAAATTATAAGGAAAATCCTTCAAAAGCATTGGCTCAATATAAAGAGGCATTAAAACTCGGATATACCAGGCCGATCAATGAAATTTATGAATCCGCAGGGATTAAATTTGATTTCAGCACCCACTATATCGAGGAACTGGCAGCATTTGTAAAAAAAGAATTGGAAAGCCTGAATTAGTGTTGCAACATCTAAGTAATTGTGGGAACATTATTCTTGGCAAGGCACTTTAAATTCCCCAATACGTAGAATAAATTACCCAAATATCACCTATTTTCAATTATTTTAAAATAAATTCTACATATCGAGAATAAATTTCTACATTAGATTCAAAATCCCTCCTATTTATCCCTATAATTGTTTGGTACGGATTACCAAAACAATAAAAGCCTCCTCCCCGGAGGCTTATTTTTTTTACCCAATTCTGCTAATACCTGAAGCCTGTCGCCAGGATCGATTCATGCTGGCTCTTTATTCCTCTTTTATCTTCGGCTTCCACTTTGTAATAAGACGTACCCTTTGGAGCAGTTTGATCAACAAACCGGGTTTCTTTAAGTCCTTTGGTAACATACATATATTTCCCATCTGGCTTATCGCTTCTTAAAACATGAAATGTTTCCCCGTTTGGCCGATAGATATCGATCTTGTCAAAGAAGGCCAGCTGGTCGGTTGCAACGACACCTATTGTTCCATCTCCGCTTATGCTGCTGTCTGTCAAAGCAAAACCCTTCACGGAATTTTCCCAAAAACCTGACAGCCGGTCTCCATTGATCTTAAAGCTGATCACATGATAATCATTTAAGCTCGGTGCAGAAGACTTGTATTGCTGTATCACAGTGGTATGCCCATTCAGTGTCTTACAAATATCAACTGTCTTACTTTTGCTATTGTAAACCAATGAATAGTAATTATTTTGATCCTTATACCGGATAATGATCCCCGCTGAGCCGGTCCATGATTCTACTTTATACCATAGATTGACCAGCACATCGTTAGACACCAACTGGTCTAAAATGGAAATACTCACCCCCTCTTTCTTCACATTTTTATAGGCTGATGTCGGTATTACATATTGGCTTTCGCCATATAGCGCCCACCTGCCCTGAACCGGCTTCCAATTGCTCATTCCGTTTTCAAAAGTTTCATAGTAACGCTCAGACCAACTCGGGATCCAGGAAAGCACAGGCACTCCGTTTTCGGCAGATACCGAGAGACCATGGGGCGCATAAGGCAAATTCTTAACGGGTAATGCTGTAATGGCATTGGAAGCCTGCCCTTCTCCATAAGCATTATAGGCTTTTACAGATATGTTGTACTGCTCGTCATTGTTCAGTCCCATGAACTCATAGCCCACTGCGTTTCCGGCATCTGCTTGTTGAATTTGCCCTGTTTTCAAAGATTTACAATACACCCGGTAGCCGGAAGCACCCGGCACACTTTGCCATTTCACCCGAAGCCCTTTGTCCAGGCTGTAGGTATTTCTCAAGAGCGGTTTACCGGGAACAATGGTCTCCAATTTAATCTCCCTGCTCATCTTGCTTTCCCCATATTCACTGATCGCCTTCACCACGAAATAATAAGACCGATTTGCCGGAAGATTTTTGACTTCGTATTGTGCTACAGTGTCCACATTGATCCATTTATAGGTATCACCTGATCTATTTGACAGGCCAACTGTATACTTCAATCCTTTTTCTTTCTTCCACTTTAAAACAATTCGTCCATCCTTCTCCATTTCCATAGGCTGACCCGCAAATTGAGGGCTGGCTGGTATACGGCCTGTATTCTTCCAGGAAACCTTCATTACACTGTATGCTGGTATGGTAAAATGTCCGGTTCCCTTATTTCGTTTGATCGTAAGATCTTTAAGACTTCCATCATTGGCTTTCTGATAGTCATCAGCATGTACATATCCGATCTGAAATGGCATGTGGTCGTTAAAGCTTTTTTGCCCAGTCTCCAATCTTCCTGTATAGGACCGCGCAGATTTATTGGTGATCAACAGATAAGTGGTATTGTCCATCCCCCGATAAGCCTGGGCATACACGGCAGCGATGCTATCGGTTGCCGACACCACTACCTTTCCACCGCCTGTGCTACTGGTCAGATAGGCCCCGTCGCTGTGATTTATCGCCTCATTGGCGAGTCTCAAGGCCAGGCCGGGGACCGTATAATACGGTTCAAAATCCACCTTTTTATCAGTTGAAGTGTTCAATATTTTTCCCTGTTCGTAGGCATTGACGGCATCATACCTGTAATTCTTATTATAGCTGATCAGGTTGTAAATTCCATTGTAATACCCAAGATAGTTGACATTTAGCCGATCCGTACCGCTCATCCTGGCCAGGAATTCTGCAATATAAACAGCACCATACATGGTGAGACGGTGGTGCTTTCCCCCGCCTCTCATTGATGAATTCCACTCTGTAGAGATCAGGGGGACTGTCTCTGCACCCGGAAAGACGGCTACACTTTTTATCTTATCGACCATTTCGCCAAGCGATTTATTGCCAGACAATACCCCCTCTTCCCTGGTGGTACCATTTCCTCCTGTATAATCGTGAAAGGTCACAGAATCCCAATATCGATCCGGATAATTTTTGACATCCTCTACCCACTGTTTCTGATTGCCACTCCGAAAAACAGAAGTAAACACAGAGGTTTTTGCATAAGGCAGCACCGATTTTATCGCATCATTGTATGGCTTTGCTTTGTTCAGATGATCTACGGCGTCTAAAAAGATCATATTCTTTGCATCAGGCAAATAAGCCCAGGGCTCATTGCTCAACTGCCAGAATTCAACCTCAATATGATTGTCCTTTACATATCTGGCCAGGTCAGAGATCTGATCGACCTGATCGGTCATTGTATTAACTGTAATAATCATTTTGGCACCCACCTGGCTGCATAGTTTTACAAAATCTGGGAAGCCCAATCCACCTATGCCTCGTATAGCATGCATACCACCATAAGAAATATCCAGGTGCCTTTCCATATGCTGCATATACATGGGTTCTGTAACCTGGCCGACTTTCCAGTCGTAGTAATTATTTGTATTGCCACTAAAATACCGCAGCCAGCCTACTTTAGACTCCTTTAACATCCTGATGAGTTCCGGATTGTCATATCTCCAAACCTCTGTATTGGCCATCTCCAGTGTCAGGCCACTTAAATTTGAAGGAACCGGCTTCACTTCATCGGGATCTATTTTTATCACGACCTGCCCAAAAAGCAGCCCGGAGAAACCAAAGGTTATTAAAAATAAAATACTAAATACAGATATCATCTTCCGCTGCCCGTAAATACTGGAAATGGCAGCGATATATCTGACCTGATACTGACCAGGCTTACTATAAATAAGTTTCTTCATACTAATTACTTGGTTATATATCTTCTAAAATCAGGAATGCGGTGAAAAGTAAAATAATTAACATCATGCTGGCGGTACGCTCCCCCAACCCCATCATCATAAGCTGTACGTGATACAAACACGATATCATTGCCATCAAAAACAAATACCGGGTACTGAAAAGCATGTTTGGCAATATCCGGATGATACAATAAGGTATCTGCAATCCGCCAGTTCCGCAAATCTTTTGAAGACATCAATACCAGTGTATTACGGATCATTCCTTCACTATAATAACTGCCATTGTGTTTTTCAGGCACTGCATTAGACAATGCCCAATAGTTCTTCGAGACGGGATCATACAAAATGTGAAACTTGGTACTTCCCCCGGGGAAATCAATAAAGTCTTTCTGAGGGTCGAAACCTGAAGTTTTTCCGTCTTTACTATAGGTAATCAATGCCGTTTTACCTCCACCTGCCGCCATACTCACCCTGAGCATGTTTGCTGGATGACCCTCAGGTGTGATCAGTGTATTGCCTTCCAGCCAACCTTTAAAGCGGCCGCCGAGCCTTGTTGAATCGTATGCAAGGTGATCTGAAAATGTCCAGCTGGACGCTTTTAACAAATCCGCATCGACCGGTGCACTCATTAAAAAAGCCCTGAAGTTTGTACCCCAGCCTCCCGGACCCTTCTCATCTTCCATGGTCCGCCAGATCCGGCCGCCATGGACCACGACAGGCACGGGTGCCGTATGATAAGAAAGATCAGAAAAAATTAACCCGCTGTCCGCGTCCCGGGGTTCTGTCCAGGTCGCCCCTCCGTCTGTCGATTTGATAATAGCCGTGTGCCCCAACCCATGCCCCGCCGTTGTACCCAGCATATAGATTGCTTTCCTGTGTGTAAACAAACTGGCCCAAGTGAGGCCTTCAACCTCGCTGATCTTTTTCCATGTCTTTCCTTTATCCACGGAGCGATAAACCCTAACCAATTCACTAATGCCCGCGGCAGGGCCATAATCGTCGCCCTTTGCGATATATGTTCCGTCCTCAAGTATCACTATGGAAGGCGAACCGGCGATAAAACGTCCTGTATTCGAAGGCACATAATCGATCACCGTTCCGGGAACTTTTCCAACAGGCTTTGTAAAATTTTTCATAGCGGGCCAAAGATTGGTTAGCCCATCAAAATCCAAAGCCTGTCCATATACCCTGACCTCATCAACCGGAAGCGGTTCGATAGAATTATTCGGGTTTCCGCTAACTTCGATGTCATTTTGAGTAACAGTAACTTTCTCAGCAGACACATACTTACCGCTATAGATCCAGTTGTTCAGATTTTTGTTGGCAAACTCAGGCCTGTAATATACCCTGACGACCTGCTGACCAGCCTCCCGGCCAATGGTTGCCGCAACCTGGACCCACAGTCCCTGCGGGACATTAATCTGAGGCTGAGGCTTCATCACCGCAGTGGCATTTCCAGTTGAGCTACTTCCTCCAATCCCAAATACATACCCCTTCTTTTTATCTGTTTCAGCAATGTAATACAATTGCAGACCGCCATTTTTCAGGAACACGACCGGCTTGCCCGTATCCAGTTCCTGCTTTGTGGGATAAGGCAGCCTTAAACGGATCCAGACTGTTCTTTCAGAAGATAATGATTGATCCGATTTTAGCTTCAAAATACCTGTGTTGCCGCCACCATTCAAATAGGCCAGGCCATTACCAAAACGTACACCCCCGGATTTGCTGATTTTGCCATCGTTGACTTCATCTTCAAAATCCCATTGCATTGCCGGCCTGATGTCAGCAATGCGGTTCAAGGTTCTATCTGTCCGACCGGCACTATACACCTCATATGGAGCGGTCCAAAATGCGGCGACGCTGAGCATTGTTAAAGCGTTATTTCCGGAAAACCAGAACCTCACGAAAATCAGGCTAAATAGCGGGTACAGTTGCTTCATACTATATTTGGTCATTGGTTCGGGCAGCTGGAAAGCTTAAAATCTGAATTACACAAACATGCAGGACAAAATCAATAATAAATTCAAACTTGTTAGCTACTTTCTATACGATTTTACCTTAAATTTATAAAACGATAGGGAAAGAAAACAATTCATACATCAAAGAACGTTCATGCCCATCCTCCCGACAGGCATTTATGATTATAACCTTCCCAGGTAAGCGCAGCGACGAAGCAAGTGTCTTTTGAGAGTCCTCGGCCTGTTTCGGCCTTTCTGCCGAAATTTCCCAGACTCGAAGAAGATCACTTACTTTACTATTACAAAGATACGGAGGTTAAAAGCCTCATCCTAAGCACCGCATCATTTTGGCACGGTTTGGCACAACTTTGTCACGATTTGGCACTAATCTCCAGATTTCATCAACTTCTAAGCGAAGATTTCAGGTATTATCCAGCATAATGATTTCGTCTAAGCTCAGTTCTTTATCTCCGTTATTGTCACCTTAACCTTCCCACCTGAAAGATCATAATCAGGCAGCTGGTCTTTTATGCTCCTAAGGGTTTAAAAAGATTTATTTAGATTTTCGGGCTCCACTGCTCATGGGCTTGTATGCCTTCGCGAATTAAGTTCATGACAGGCAGATCGAGTTCACAACCCTGGCTTTCGCAGTGTGCGTGATCTTTTTCATCGAGCTGGATTTTTCCAATCGTTTCCCCATCTACAAATATTTCATATCTGCCACTGCCCAATGGGTTGATATCAAAAAATCTTCCCTGATCTCCATCTGCTATTTCTATTCTGAATTGTCTCATAACTATCTTTTCTATATACTGCTTTAATTAACTCATCAAAATAACAATGATCAAACAGATTAGTTCTAAAACATTTATTGCCGCAATTGGTTAGCTATAGAAAATCCACAGCTATGCAATCATTTGATATACAACTACCCGAAAGCAACTTAACTATTGAACCTCAGGAAAACGGCACATACCGCGTCATGGAGGGTGAGGAAAAGTTAGGCGTGATTTATCCCGAACCAGATGGAGACAAGGTGTCATGGAATACGCAAGACGAAATGGACATCAGTTTCGTGCAACAGATTGGGGAACTTATCACCGAACACAATATGTAGATGTCATGAGGCGTGAAGGCAAAACCTTTCAGCTCCATTTTGGTGGTGGCCACGTGCTGGGTTTGCAACTGATGCTGTACGGGCAAATGCAGATAAAAGCGGCGGCTGTAAAACCTATTATACCGACGAACAGGAATTATATACCTAATGAAAAGCTTCATTACAGCCCACTTATGGAAATTGACTATAAAGATCATCTATAATAAAATGGGAAATGACAGGATCTATATTAGACTTCTCGATGAGAAAGTTGAATCAAATGGTGGGGAGAGAGTGATGACCCAATTTCAACGATTATTAGAAAAACATGATGAAAGTCTTCCATTTCCTGGTCTTAGCAAGTATATTTTGCCTGTGCAAGATTGCTCAGGCTCAGCCCCCTAAATTGATAGTTATTGGAGCGGTTGCTGATAGCACCTGGATGACAAAACATTCTGGTGATATTTTGAAATCAATGAAGCTCACTTATAATAGGCCTATTATTCTTGATGAGGTCATGGGCACGGAATGTTTCAAGGACAACGCGCAGCTCGAGGCAGTCCTCACTTGCGCGTATCATCAGTTACATTCCAAAGACGGCCAGTTTATTGTTTTCATTACGATCTATAAACCTATTAGCGAGTTGAGGCCCCGTGTAAGATTCGAACTTATTGATAATCAGCACACATATCAGATCAGGAACGTTATAAGAGAATCATTGGGAAAAGAAGCCCCTCTGAATTGGAAAAAGTATGTCACTTACCTCAATCCTAGAAAGACCAAAACCAAATTTAATGCGGACACTGCAATATTTTTACCCCTCTCCTTTATCGGCCCTGAATATTATTATAAAGGGAAATACAACAACCTTGAATCACTATGGCTGCAAAAGAAAGGAAGAGGCTGGGTAAATTTTTACTGCTTTTATACGGATGAAGCAAAGAAGAAGCTCCCTAAGTACAGAAAAGCTGTGGAGGGGATTTTCAGATACGAGAATTAGGAACCAAACTAGTTAAAACATGGGCTGATGGATTTATTCTTCTGATCGCCACTAATGCATCAAATCATACAGTGCCATCATTGGCATCGGAGTACAAAATAACAAAGCGAGGGAATCGAGATATAAAGACATGAGAATAATTGTTAGATATTCATACAAGGCTATCGGAATTGCAATAGTATGTGACATATAATTATCGACAACAACTATAAGTAGCTTGGACACAACTATGAGTAATAGCATTTTTTTGATTCAGGGATTGCATGAGCATACATTTGCAGTGTCGAAAAAATAAATTAAAAAAATGACCTAATTTAAATACTAAAATGATCGGCAAATTTTGGGTGTTGACCTGAACTATTTTTCAGAAAACTTCCAATCTGCGGACGATGAGGTGAGTTCTGAAGCGCATGTTGACAGCAGCGGTGATACGGAGCAAACTGTGCAAGACGCAGTGGAATATTTTCGCCAGCCCGAGCGCCAGGTGCCGATAAACCTTTCTGCGGTCAATCTGGAAGGAAGGTCGTCATCCCGAGGAACCGAGGGATCCCTTGAAGTAGCCATGACTTATCCTATATGCCTGCTGCCGCTAGAGTACCGCTAGAGTCCCTCTACATATCTGCTTAAGTCTTGCTTCGACTGAAAACGAAGCATCACTCTAGGGGAAACGGAGCATCACTCCAGGAGAAGCAAGTACAGAGCGGACACAGCGAACGCAAAAGATATTTTTCAAATTCTAATTAGAAATACCGTTATTCGCAACAACGAGCAATTATGGAGTTGAAGAAAGAATATTTTAAGCGAGTCTATCTTGACTATTATTCTGCGCTGTGTTACTTCGCCTCAAAGATTATCGGGGATGACAAGGAAGCAGAAGACATTGTAGAAGATGTTTTCGTTAAATTTCTGCAAACAGAGCGCATATTTACTGAAGAAGACAATATACGCGCCTATCTATATACTTCGATCAAAAATGCCAGCCTGACACACCTGACCAAATCTAACCGTACCAAAGCGCGTGAAAGCGTGTATTATGCCGGACTGCCGGAAAGTGAACAAGCCCATATCAATGACATCATCAAAACAGAAGTGCTCCGCTCGGTGATGCAGGCCATCAAAGCGTTGCCCGGTCAGGCCGGAAAGATCATCGAGCTCAGTTACATGGAAGGAATGAAAAATGCACAGATCGCCGAACTCCTCGGCATCTCCGAACAAACGGTTAAAAACCTAAAATCAAGAGGCATAAGCATCCTTAAAACAAAACTATCACCAGAAGTGTTTCTTTTCTTTATAGTAATCTATAGCCTCAACGGTTTATAAAAAGAAAAATAAATCGGTACTTTTTAAGATTGGCGTAGTTTAGGTATTTAAATTACGGGCAATAATGGCTAAAACCAAATATCATTATGATCATATCGCCGGGTTGATCAGAGCGTATCAAACAGGAGAACTGGATGCGGCATCTCAAGCTGAACTGGATGCCTGGCGATCAGCCGATGCGGCCAACCAGGAATTGTTTGAAGAACTGAACCAGCCAACACGGCTCAGCCATGCATTAAAGGAGATGAACCAATTTGATGCTGCTGCGCGACTTGCGGAATTTGAGCATAAACACCTGGATAAGCCCGCTGTAAAGCTCTGGCCAAAGATTGCAATAACCGCGGCAGCAGTAGCAGCAATCACTTTAAGCATGTGGTTGTACGACATTTCTAAGACGCCACGTCATCCTGACGCAGGTCAGGATCCTAATGCGGTCGCTATAAAAAATGACATAGCCCCAGGCAAAAACACCGCCACCCTAACACTGTCCAGTGGCGAGGTCATACACCTCGACACCAATAAAAACTCAGTCATTGTAACAGACAGTGTGAAGACTATGGTGATGCTGACCGCATCTACACCCAGCGGCGGCACTTATCAGCTCACCCTGCCAGACGGCACGCATGTCTGGCTCAACGCAGATTCAAAAATTACTTTTCCATCTCAGTTTGTTGGTCAGCAGCGCAGGATTTCTCTTGAAGGGGAAGCTTACTTTGCGGTATCGCATGATCAGTCAAAGCCATTTATAGTAAAAACAGACCAACAGGAAGTAGCCGTATTGGGTACTGAATTTAACATCAATGCTTACGGAGATAATAACGAGACCCGCACCACGCTGGTAAAAGGCAGTGTACAGGTTCATGCTGGACAACTCACCCTGCTGAAACCAGGACAACAAAGTATACTGGCAAACGGGCAACTCAACGTACAGCAAGCCGATATCGAAAGCGCGATAGGCTGGAAAAATGGCATATTCCTGTTTTACAATACCGACTTAAAGTCCATTATGCGCCAGCTGGCACGCTGGTACAACCTGGACGTAGACCTTTCCACCATGCCCGACAACCGGTTTTATGGGGAAATATCACGTGATGTCAAACTTTCTGAAGTACTGACCATGCTGGAAGCCACAGGCAACATCAAATTTAAAATAGAAGAAAGGAGGGTTATGCTGCAGAAATAATACTTAAAGCATAACAATCTGATCAATAAAAACGGGAGCTGGCTGGCACCTGCCCCCGTCAAAAATCAGGTTGAAAATAGAGTACCGAAATAAATACGATTATCAACAACCAATGTAAACAAATGTATGAATAATATTATTCGTGCCAATGGGCCATTGTGTATCAACAGGGTTGATGCATACCAGCCGGGCAACTATCGATTTAAAATACTCCTTGCTATGAAACTGATCGCCATCTTACTAACCGCTTTCTGCCTTCAGGTATCAGCGAACAGTTATTCGCAGCGTATCACCATCATTGAAAAAAATGCACCGCTCGAAAAGATTATGCGAAGCATCCGCCAGCAAAGTGGCTACAGCTTTATTTTTGATGTAAAACAACTTAAAGAAGCAAAACCGGTCAGCGTAACCCTCCAGGCGCAAGAGTTGGAAGAGGCGCTGCAAGTGGTGTTTAAGAACCAGCCCTTCAACTATCGGGTTAAAGATAAAGTCATCATCATCAGCCCTAAAGCGACAAACAATACAAACATTGCCGTACAGCAAACCATTTCAGGTACAGTAACAGATGATGGCGGTCTGCCGCTTCCCGGTGTCAGTGTGTCGTTAAAAGGAACTACCTCAGGAACGACAACGGATAATCAGGGAAATTATGCCCTCAGCACGTCCAGCTCCACGGGAACCCTGGTATTCTCTTTCCTGGGTTTCACCACTCAGGAAGTATCAATCAATAACCGCACGACGATCAACATCAGATTGGAAGAAAGCTCACAGTCGCTGGAAAGTGTAGTTGTAATTGGATACCAAACCATCAAAAAGAAAGATTTGACCGGCTCGGTCGGTGTGATCAACACCGAAAACACCGAGCGTATCGTAGCACGGTCTGTACCTGAAGCCCTGCAGGGCCTGTCGCCCGGAGTAACTGTGCGTAACGGCGGTGCACCGGGCCAGGAGGCAGTCGTAAACATTCGCGGGCTCAGTACTTTTTATGGCAACGCAAATCCGCTATATATTATTGACGGGATGTATGCAGACCCGAACACCACCATCAACCCAAATGATGTGGAAAGCATGCAGGTATTAAAAGATGCCTCCGCAGCAGCGATCTATGGATCAAGGGCAGCCAATGGGGTTATTATTATCACCACTAAAAAAGGCAAGTCTGGCGAACCGAAAGTTTCAGCGAGCACGCGTGTCAGTGTTTCTCAAATACCGAAGACGTATGACATGATGAATGCGCAGGAATATGTAATTACCAATACCAATGCCTATCAGGCCGACGGTTATCCTATCCAGCCTGCAGTAGCTGCATATGATGGGTCTATAGATACTGACTGGAAAAATGAATTGCTAAGAACAGGTTTGGTACAGGATCACAATGCCAGCATATCCGGCGGAAATGAAAACTCCAACTTTCTCATGTCTGCAGGATATTTTAAAGACAAAGGAACCCTGATCGCAAGAGAATTTGACCGTAAATCTTTCCGGGTCAATGCAGAAACCCGCCGAGGCAGGTTTAAAATTGGTGAAAACCTGTCCATTACCAGCTCTAATTACAACAGACCAGAGTCTGGTGGTGCTTTTGCCGGAAATCCATTTTATGATATGTTTTCAAGCTTACCTATTATCCCGGTAAGGAGTGAACGCCTAATAAGCACCAACAATCCTGGTGGATGGGGATATGGCAATCCAACAGAAGTAACCACATATTCCCGCAATCATGTGGCTGTAGCCGACATCACATCAATCAATAGCAATTTTACGAAGCTATTGGGAAATGCCTATCTGGACTTCGAAATTCTAAAAGGACTCACCTATCGGTTTAACGCAGGTTTGGAAACAAGCTTTGACAAAGATAAAAATGTACGCCGCCTTGGATCCTGGTATCAGGGACAAAGCCCGGACAACAGTAGGCTGACCGAAAACCGTTCTCAGTTTTTGAGCTACCTGTTTGAACATACGGTAAACTTTAATAAAAATTTCGGTAAGCACAGCCTGAATGGTGTATTGGGTTATACCGAGCAGACGATACAGAGAGACAACACGCTCGCTGGTAAAATCGATCTTTTGCAATACGGAGGAGAATACTTTACGACACTTCTGTCTACAAACGGGGCTGCGAATGCAACAGGTCAACTAAACAGAAATATACTCAACTCCTTGTTGGGGCGTTTGAACTATAACTATGACGATAAGTATTTGGCCAGCCTGACCTTCCGGTCTGATAAGGACTCCCGGTTCTCGCCAGGATACAGAACTGGTAACTTTCCTTCGGTGGCACTGGCCTGGAGACTGTCTAATGAAGAATTCTTCAACGTAGGCTGGGTCTCTGACCTTAAACTGCGTGGATCTTTTGGTATCCTTGGCGCAGCCAACTTAGACCCATATCAGTTTTCAGGATTTTTAAATCAAGGACCTTCTGCAGTCTTTGGCAGAGACCAGCTCATTGTGAATGCGGCTACTCAGGCCAGACTGGCTGCTGAGACCATACGCTGGGAAGAAAAACGAACAACAAACATCGGACTCGACGCGAGTTTCCTAAGCAACAGGCTCAGTGTGACTGTTGATGTATTCAAATCTGTTTCTAAAGACGTATTGTTGCCACTTCCACTTCCAGGATACCTGGGTAACTTAGGAGGTAATCCGATGGTCAACTTAGCATCGATTCAAAACAAAGGTTTGGAGGTCGAATTCAGGTACCGCCCTGAAAGTTCCGGAGATTTTAAATGGAATGTTGCTGGAAACTTCTCACTGATCAGAAATAAGGTGCTTAAATTTGGAAACCTAGGAATAGATGCGGCAACTGGCCGTCAGCGCAACTATATTGTCTCCGGCAATACCCGTACACAAATCGGCAGGTCTATAGGCGAGTATTATGTAGTAAAAACCGATGGTATTTTCCAAAATCAAGCCGAGATTGACGCACATGGCGGGCAAAAAGATATTGCAAAACCGGGTGATATCCGTTACGTTAACTTCGTAGACGGTGGCTCGGGCAACGATATAAAAGAAGAAGACCGTATTTTCGCGGGTTCGCCATGGCCAAAATTTACTGCCGGTCTACAAGGTAACGCCAGCTACAAAAACTTCAGCTTATCCATGCAGTTTTATGGTTCATTTGGGCAGAAACTATACAATGATGTGTTGAGGGATCTGGACAGCTATGGCTATGCCAACTATCGCCGTGACATCAATCCATGGACGCCAACCAATACCAACACCACATTCCCTAGATTGGGTGTAGCTTATGCCTTAGATGGCTTTCCGAATGACAGGGGTATTTCTTCCAATGCTCGCGGCGATAGCGACCGCTGGATTGAAGATGGTTCTTTCTTAAGACTACGTCAAGTTGAACTCGGCTATACACTTCCAAAAAATGCCCTTGGAAAAATTGGCGTCTCCGATGTCAGGCTGTTTGTCAGCGGACAAAACCTGTTCACCATCACAGGCTACAGCGGCCTGGATCCTGATGTAGTTGGTGCAAATGCCAACCTCGAACCCGGTGTAGACAACGGCAACTACCCCTCGTCAAGGATCTTCTCTTTTGGCCTTGGTTTTAATTTTTAATGGGCAACGCTTAAACAATCAATTATGAAAAAATTAATCACCATATCTACCTTATGCTTACTGATCCTTGGGGCCTGTAAGCGTGATTTTGACGAAGCCAATCCCAATGCGCTAACGATTGGCTCTTTTTGGAAAAGTTCTGATGATGCCGTTCGCGGAGTAAATGCGGCATATGGAACCTTCTACCGGACAGCCTCTCTATATTCCCGCTGGATGTATTTCCATGGCACGCTAAAGTCTGACGAAGGCTTCGGTTCAGGCGGTGACGGGGGCTTAAACAATCTAATGAGTTTTAACCAGATAGACTATGGCCTGGGGCTCACGAGAGTAACCTGGGAGACGCTTTATGTTGGTGTCTACAGAAGCAATCAAGTCATTGCCAATGTACCCAATATTGAAATGGATGCCACACTTAAGAAACGGGTCATCGCAGAAGCTAAGTTCCTGAGGGCACTTTTCTATTTCAACCTGACCTTGTACTTTGGTCGCCCCCCATTGATGCTGGCACCGTCAAAACCAGAAGACGCTCCGCCAAATGCGACTACCGCAGAAGCTTATGCACAAGTAGCTAAGGACCTGAATGAAGCCATCCCAGATCTTCCTGTCAGTTATGGAAATGCCGACGTCGGCCGCGCTACTAAAGGTGCTGCGTATGCGTTGCTTGGCAAAACCTATTTACAACAAAGACAGTATGGCCCGGCCGAGGAAGCTTTCCGGTGGCTGGTCACAGGTGAAGGAAGAACACAATACGACCTCATGCCCAATTACCGTGACAATTTCCTGATCACCACAGAAAACAACCGGGAATCTATATTCGAAATACAGTTTAATGAAAATCCTGTGGAAAATACAGATGATGATGTCAATGAGGATCTGATCAACAATACGGGAACTTCCATTTCGCAGTTCTACGCGCCTCCGGGTGTTGGATTTAGCGACGGTGCAGCAAGAAGATGGCTGATTGATGAATTCGTTCAGGAGCAAACCGCAACAGGGGGGCGTGACCCAAGACTTGCAGCTTCGTTTATTTACAGTCATACGGACCCCGCCGGCCCTACGGCCACGATGGTATACGGACAAACTTTTGCGCAACGTTACCCTGGCGGCAACAACGGGGTTTGGTTCCGAAAATTACTCAACGACCATTGGAAAAACCAGGAAGGTTTCCGTTCTCCAAACAACTACCGTCTGATCCGTTATGCAGATGTCCTGTTGATGTATGCGGAAGCACTCAACGGCCTCAACCGGACGGCAGATGCGTATCAGTACGTAGATCGTGTAAGGCAACGTGCTGGTCTGCGGACGCTGACTGTTGCAAAACCAGGCTTAGGCCAGACAGCTTTCTTAACACAATTGAAACACGAACGCGTCCTGGAATTAGCAGGTGAAGGCTGGCGTTGGGCAGATTTAGCCCGCTGGGGCGACCTAGGCCCTGCACTGTCAACCAGGGACACCGAGTTCACCAATTTTGTCATAGGCAAACATGAATTGTATCCGATCCCGCAGATCGACATCGATTTAAATCCTAACCTGACACAAAACCCTAATTATTAATTTACACAGGAGGCTGCCTGCCCGCAGCCTCCTTATTTCTTTTAGATATGATACGTCCCTACTTCCAACCCGCAGTTATCGCTTTTACCTCGGCATTGCTTTCTCTAAGCAGCCTAAGTTGCAGCAAGTCCGAAAAACCACCCATTGTACCGATCGATCCGCCACCGGGTGAAAATACATTTACCAATCCGTTGTTGAATGGAGCTGACCCATGGGTCGCTCAAAAAGACGGCGTGTATTATTATTTGCATACTACAGGGGGAAACATCCAGATCAGGAAAACCACTGCCATCTCTAAACTGTCTTCCGCTTTATCACAAACCATCTATACGCCTACATCCGGCGCAGCCAATTCAAGAAATGTCTGGGCTCCGGAAATTCACTTCCTGGAAGGCAAATGGTACATCTACTACACCGCGGGTGATGGAAATGACGTCAATCAGCGCACGTGGGTACTGGAAAACAGCAATGCCGACCCTACTACAGGAACCTGGGTAGACAAGGGAAAGATCTTTAATACCAATGCGGATTTTTGGGCGATAGATGGAAGCGTTCTGCAGCATAACAACGTAAATTATTTTATATGGTGTGGCCGTCCTGACCGAACCAACATCAACCTCACTCAAAATATCTATATCTCCAGGATGACCAATCCATGGACGTTAGAAGGCCCTGTCACCATGCTGACCACACCACAGCTGGGTTGGGAGAGAAACGGCTTTGGCGTCAACGAAGGCCCGCAAAGCCTGAAAGGCCCAACAGGGAAACAGTTTTTGATCTATTCTGCCAGTTTCTGTGGCACAGACGATTACGCACTGGGTATGCTCACATTAAAAGATGGTGGTAACCCGATGACCCTGGCCGACTGGGAAAAAAGCCAGCAACCGGTATTCAGCAAAAACCCGACAGGCAATGCTTTCGGACCAGGCCATAATGGATTCTTTAAATCATCTGATGGTACAGAAGACTGGATCATCTATCACGCCAACTCCAGCACCGGACAGGGCTGTGGTGGCAGCCGTAATGTAAGAATTCAGAAGTTTACTTATAATTCCGCAGGAGTACCTGTATTCGGATCGCCGGTAGCGACAGGCCTCAAGGTCAATGTTCCATCTGGAGAAAAATAACTACAAAGTGACCCGTCGTCAATAAGCTTTTCAGCCTAAGACGGGTCACTTCCTCAAGCTTTTGCCATACAAGCCGTTTTGATAGGCACCTTCCCGAATGGCGATCTGACCATTTACAATCACATAATTTACTCCTGTAGCCAGTTGGTCGGCCTTGTCATACGTCGCATTATCCTTCACCAATTTAGGATCAAACAAGACCAGGTCTGCGAAATACCCCTCTTTTATAAATCCCCGGTCTTTTATCTTTAAAGTAGTGGCGGTCAGGCCGGACGACTGATGAATGGCCTTGCTCAACGACAAAACGCTTCTGTCCAACGCATACACCCTCAACATCCTGGCAAAAGAACCATAAGCCCTTGGGTGGCCGCTGCCGCCATCCGAACAGGTCATCACCCAGGGCTGCACCATAAAGTTCCTGATGTCGCCATCGGTCATCATAAAGGAATGTAAAGACGGTGAACTGTCCGAACATATTTTAATAACCGCTTCTTCCGCAGTCATGTTCCAGGCTGTAGCGACGGCGGCCAGGTTCTTTCCATCGATCGATGCGTCCTTTGCTCCTGAGATAACCAGTTTACCGGGATCGGCCGTTCTGGCCATAATGCTTTCATGAATCCCTTTCAGTATACTGTCCCGCAGTTCCGGCTGGTTAAACCTTTCCTTCATTCCCGCATTTCCTCCATCTCTTACCCATGCAGGTACCAAAGCGGCACTCAAACTCGTTTGCGAAGCTTCATAAGGATACAGGCTGGCAGTTACATCCAGGCCTTTCTTCCGTGCCCCCTCGATCATCTTTATAATCGTTTTGCTTTCTCCCCATACCTTCGGTCCCGCTACTTTAATGTGCGAAATATGGACAGGTATCCCCGCTTTTTCCGCCACATCCAGAACCTCCTGTGTGGATCTGACCACGCCTACGCTCTGCGACCCTTCATCGCGCTGGTGGGTATCGTATATACCTCCGTAAGCAGCCGCAACCCTGGATAGTTCAACGACCTCAGAAAGATCCGCATAATTGCCCGGCGTATAAAACAAGCCCGTAGAAATCCCAAAAGCACCAGCCTTCATGGACTGCGCCACCAATGACTTCATCTTTTCTATTTGTGCTGCAGTTGCCCGTACATCCTTTGCGCCGATGACGTCCAGCCGTACCGTATTGTGACCGATAAAAAGACCCGCATTAGGGCCTATACCATTGGCCTCCCAGCTTTTCAAGGTAGAATCAATGGGCACCGGTCCGCTGCCATCATTCCCTAAAAACACAGTCGTCACGCCTTGCGCAAGCGCAGGCAAAACACCCCGCTCTGCCGGCTTCTTACTGGACAGCTGGGCCAGGTAATGGGTATGCGGATCAATAAACCCGGGACTTAAGTAAAGTCCTTCTGCATCGATTACTTCCTTTGCACGGAGTGTACTGATGTCCTTACCGATAAACACAATGCGTTCTCCTTTTACACCTACATTCAAGCGTATCGAATCTGATCCTGAACCGTCAAATACATAAGCGTTTTTGATCAGCAGGTCTATATCCCTTTGGGCAAAGGCAGCTGTGCCGGCCAACAGCAATACCGCAAGCAACAGCACCGGCATTACTTTATATTTACTCAAACGGTTCATCTTATTGGATGCGCTCTGTTGCAGGAAGTTGGGAGACCTTTTTATTGGCCGCATTAAACGACTTGATCAAGCTGAACGTTGCCGGAATGGACTGGTTTAACCGATCGGTAACATCTGATGAAATGTTGTTCCTGCTAAAAGGCACCACCTTCACATACTCCTGGATCTCGCCAACCTGACGGCCGTATTTATAGGCATACGTGAACCGCTGATTTTCATCTACCTCTACCTTTTTATTGTCCAGGTTGGGCACTGAAATATAGAATTCACTGTTATTGATCTGTCCGCCTTTATTAAAGGATTCTCTTGATTTTAAAGCCTCGTAAAGCTCTTTGGCTACATACTCTGCGGGATTGATGATGTTGATGTCTTTATCCATAAACGGCCTGTACACATATTTCCCATCCTTTTTATAATTATACAGATCTGCAAAAACAGACTTGATCTCTTTGACCAGGTAGGGATAGTGGGTACAGCCCAATACCAATGCTTTTAAAGGCTTGGCTGATGGATTCTGACGGATCTTTTCCATTAAGGAGACGAGGTGATAGCGCACATAATTATCTGCTGAGTTGATCTGCAGATTCTGGCAATCGTCTGTATTCTTCGTATCGCAAAGCATTTTACTCTTGTCGAAATCAAAATTATACACATCCATCAGGGTCTTTTCGATCTTATAGTCTGCATTGCTCAGTGACGGGCCTCTATAATCTTTCCGCGGCGCAGTCAGCTTGCGGTCTACAAAATCACGCTCCCCGTCTACGGCTTCCGCTACCCCATGTCCGCCCTGGTTGTAGATCTGAAGATCACCCGTATAGCCCAGTTCCTTTTTCATTTTCAGGATGGTATTTTCATAGCCCTTAGAAGCTACCGTACCGACCGTGGCAAAAACCCCAATGGCACCGTCTTCATCTTTACCGAAACCGGCCAAAGTACCCCTTGATCCGGCATTGATCACCCCGATCACCGGGATATCCAATTTACTCTTCGCAATAAATTCATCTATTTTCTCCTGTCCGTAGGCAGTCGCCGTATTACAGGCGATGACCAATGCTTTTACCCTTCGCTTGTCTTCTTTGTAAGTCTTATCGGTCGAATTGGTATAATACCGGTTGCCCAGCAGGAACTGCACATCTTTTAGCACATGCTCCTTCAACAGGTCAGATTTTTTCTCCTTGTGGTAATTTCCGTAAGGCATATTGGCCTGATCTGCCAGATAGACGAATTCTTCATTCAGAAAATCGATCTTCCCGTCTGAACCAGATGCATGTTGTTCATTATTGTTCTGATCGTACTGTACGAGGGCATCCAATACAGTCAGGCCTCCTGTTCCGGAATCAAAAACACCAATAGGCAATGAGGTATCCTTCGCATCATAGTCTGCGACATTGACATAATAAAAACCATCCTTATCTTCCAATACCGCCGATTCTATGGCGCTTAGCGGATCAGCTTCCCTTTGGTTTTTGTTCTCGCCACTGCATGCGCTTAAAAAGAACACACTGACCAGCAACAACTCGTATCGTATTACACATTTCATTTCTGACATTCGTTTAGGTAGTGCTAAGATATAAAATATTGTATCTTATTCCTTTACATCTATCCGTTTAATCGTTCCATTAAAACCAGTGACAGAATCGGGCAGGCTACTGAGCGCGATTACTTCACCTGTGCCTGCCATAAAAGTTTCTATATGAATACCTTTATCCATCGAAGCCGGAATTTCTATAATGGAATATGCCTTTTTTGGTGCTTCAGAATGACCAATAATGGCACGGGGACCATTACCGATGCAGCCGGCATTGAACAACTGTACCCCATTCTTATGTGCGGGAAAATAAGCATGCTGGTGACCGCTGATGTACATATCAACACCATTCTCTTTAAAAAAACGCAGTGTTCCGTCGGCATCCCTGTTGACCTCCCCCGGCTTATTCTTATCCGCTACAATGGGGTACAAAGGCAAATGCCCAAGCAAAATACGCTGCCCGGCCCGCTTCGCTACCTTACTGCCCAACTGGGTTTTCATCCATGCCATGACCTCAGGCTTTATCTCCGGGGCAGCAGCATCCCAGCTCAGGAAGAAAACATTGTTTTTGATATAGCTAAAATAAAAAGGGTAATGTGTCTTGTCGACAAAACTGAGATTGGTTGACCGGATCTCGTTCTCCCAGAACTTCTTTGCAGCGGCCCTGTCTTTCGCATATCCCGGAGAGGCATCATGGTTTCCAAGGGTAAACCCAAAGGGAACATTATTTTCTTTTATAGGCTTCAAAACGGACTCTTTAAAAACACCCCACATCTGATCGATATGCGCTGCCGTCAGTGATGCTTTCTGCCCCGCCACCATATCACCACCACATAAAATGATATCCGGCTTTATTTCCGGAATGCGCTTCATGACCGCAGCAATGTCACCACTATAGCTTAAAGCGCCGTAACTTGCATTTAGATCACTGATGACCATTACTTTTAAGGCATGGCCCCGGACTTCCTTCTGCGCCCCCACATAAAACTCTTTCACTCTCCATTCTTCCGGTTCCGCCTCTTTATCGCGGTTCATCTTCCTCAGCAGAACTGCGCGGTTCTCATGGCATTTTGCAGCCACATACGAATCCGGAAAAGAGCGTGCCGATCGTGTAAACAAGTCATATGCCTGGCGGGCCGCAGCCGTATCTTTGCTTTTCATTAGTTTCAGGCCATCCTTATAATCCTGAAGCCATTTCTTGGCCACCTCGCTCATCCGGTCTGCCTCCTGAAGTCCCCTGAACGGGGGTATAACCTTTGTCACGTTTTTATCCTTGATCTCTCTATCGTTCGGCGTACTAAAAAAAGCCTCTATGGCCATCACATAGGCTTCCGCCTCTTTCCTATTGTGCGCAGGATCTTTCAACAATCCTTCTTCCTTTGGATTGGTAAAAAAAGAAGCTTCTGAGAGCACTCCCGGGATGCCATACGTGCCCCGCAGTACAGCTGCACCCTCAACAGCAAACACGGTATGGTCTGACACCACACTTACGGGACTCTTCTTGCCGAAAAATTTAGTGCGCATGGCTTTTGCGATCTCTTTGGCAAACTTTACACCGGCAATATTTTCTGAGGCCCCGCCGTGAAAATAAACAATTGGAAAATTAACCTTAGGATCAGCGGTAGCATTATGATGGATCGATAAAAAAAGATCTGCTTTATTTTCCTTGGCAATCCTGGAACGTTCTGCCAAAGGAATAAAATCATCAGAAACGCGGGTCATGACCACTTTTGCCCCTTTCTTTTCCAGCATGTCTTTGACCAGCACTGCCACCCGCAGGTTTACCCATTCTTCACGTTCACCGGTTGGCCCCTGGCGATAAAGATCTGTTGTGCCCGTACCTCCGTGACCTGCATCAATGCAGATGACCTTGTCTGTCAGCTGCCCGGTTTTTAGATCTTGTCCCTTAAAGCTGGTCAATACAGGAAAAGCCAGCAACAGCATAGCGAACATGGTCTGAACCAAATATTTATACATTCTATCAAATTTAATTTATGGGATCAACTTATCTATATACACACCTGCTGTGATATTTCAAATATACAAACATCGATGGCTTAATTTCCAGGCAATCTCCCCTTCTTGCATTTCTTCTCAAACATTAATCAAAAAATAATGTTATCTCCCTCAACTTATCCGATATTTAGGAATTAAATCTGCGATATGATGCAAAAATACTTCTTCGTTCTCCTGCTGGGTATGATCGGCATGTCTGCTGCTGCGCAACAGTTCAAATTAACGGGCACAGTGAAAGACACCCAGGGAGACCCGGTATCTTTTGCTTCTGTCTATCTGAAAAACACCACCAAAGGCACCTCCGCCAACGTAGACGGTGTTTTTCAACTGGTTTTGGATAAAGGCCGGCACACCCTGGTTTACCGTGCCATTGGCTATAAACCCATTGAGCAGGAAATAGATATAGAAAACAACCTGACAAAAACGATCACCCTCACACCCGAAGCCTATACCCTGGAAGGGGTGACCATCTCGGCCAATGCAGAAGATCCGGCCTATGCAATCATCCGGCAGGCGATCAAACAAAGAAAGTTTCATTTAAATGAGATAGAGGCCTATAGCTGCGATGTATACATCAAAGGCATGCAGAAACTGGTCGGAGCGCCTAAAAAGTTCTTTGGCCGGGACATCCAGAAAACACTTGACCTGGATACCAACCGCAAAGGCATTCTTTACCTGTCGGAATCCCAATCCAGGTTCAACCACCAGTTGCCCGATAAGATCCACGAAGAAATGGTATCTTCCAAGACGGCGGGACGCAACAATGCTTTCAGCTTTAATAAAGCGTCCGATCTGCTCATCAACTTTTACCACAACATTATGCTGGAAAACACCCTGAGCACCCGGGGGTTTATTTCACCCATAGCCGACAATGCCTTCCTTTATTATCGCTATAAATTGCTGGGCTCCACCAATGAAAACGGCCTGATCATCAATAAAATTGAAGTCATTGCCCGGCGGGAGAACGATCCCGTATTTCGCGGAACCATTTATATTGCTGACGATACCTGGCGGCTGACGGGCAGCAACCTGTACCTGACCAAACAGACCGGCATCAATTTGCTGGACACCTTACACATTAGCCAGCAATTTGTACGGGTCGACAGCAAAAGGTTCATGCCCTCCAATACGAACTTTCAGTTTAACGGGAGTGTACTGGGCTTTAAATTTGAAGGCTATTACCTGGGCGTGTACAACAACTACGACATCAACCCATCCTTCCCTAAAGGATATTTCAATGGTGAAATCCTGAAAATCACGAAGTCCGTCAACAAAAAAGATTCTTTATACTGGATAGAAAACCGGCCAATCCCACTCACTGCCGAAGAAAAGTACAACTACATCCGCAAAGACAGCATTGCCAGGTTAAAAGAATCCAAACCCTACCTGGATTCGCTGGAGAAAGCAAACAACAAATTTGGCATCGGAAAGATCCTGCTCCCCGGTTACAGCATCAACAACCGCTTCGCCAAAAAGCGGTATATCTTTGACCCCATCCTTCCTTCTTTGTTTTACAATACGGTAGAAGGCTTCGGGATTAAGTACGGCATGACGTACAGAAAGGAACTGGAAGACCGAAAATTTTATACCATCAGGCCGGAAGTGCGGTACGGAACTGCCAACCGGCTCCTCAGCGGCATACTGAGCAGTACTTATACCTATAATCCGGTTAAAAGAGCTTCCATTGGGGCTGCTTTTGGCTCGGGAATATATGATTTGAACGTGTATGGCACCATGAGCCTGCTGTCCAATTCGATCAACTCCTTACTCTTTGAAACCAACCACTCTAAATTCTATCAAAAGAACTTTGCAAATATCTGGGCTGCGCGCGAGCTGGCCAATGGACTCCAGGGATCATTGATGCTGGAGTATGCCAGGAACAAGCCTTTGATGAACAATACGCTCTATAAACTATTTGACGATAAGAAACTGGATTTTGCGTCAAACAATCCCTTTGATCCTACTGCGGAAAGTCCATTATTCCCTAGCTACGCTGCCTTTACACTAAGCGCATCCCTCACTTACACGCCGGGACAGACCTTTATCACAAGGCCGGATGGCAAGTTTTACCAAAGCCCAAAAGCACCGACCTTCCAGTTGTCTTACCGGGGAGGTATAAAAGGTCTTCTGAATACGGAAGCAGACTACCATTTGCTGACCCTGGAAATCTCCAAAGAGCGCATCAGCACCGGTATGCTGGGTTATAGTGCCTTCGTGGTCGGCGCTGGAAAATTTCTTGGGAACAACAAGGTGTATTATCCGGATTTCAAGCATTTCAGGGGAAACAATGCTCTATTCGGGTTACCCATTCTGAGGAGGTTCCACTACCTCGACTTTTATCTGTACAGCACAGACCGGCATTACCTGGAAGCGCATTTCGAGCATAGCTTTGCGGGCTTCATTACCAATAAGATCCCTTTGGTCCGTAAGCTAAAGCTGGAAGAACTGATTGGGGCCAATTACCTGACACAACCTGCAAAAAAACACTATTCTGAATTCTACTTCGGCCTCCAAAGGTTGGTGTTAAGAGCCACTTATGGCTTTGCGTATGATGGCAAAAAACGTGTGGAGCATGGCTTCCGGTTTTCGTACGGTTTCTAAGGTGCCTGTATCGGGCTGCATTCGCCTTATCTCACTGCTCTAAGAAAACTCCAGGGGTTTTTGGTGCTCGTCTTCTTTTGCTCTTCCACCAGGAACTTCGCCAGTTCGTTTAGGCGGGCTTCATTTTCACTGACGGTGCGGTCGCCCAAAGCGACGAGTTTCTCTATGTTGCCCGGACTGGCGGCATCCAGTCCCTCTTTTATACTTTCCAGGCTTTTGGGCTCTATGCGCAGGTAGTTTTTGGTTTTGCCTACCGACGAGAACAACTGCTGTAAAAAGAAATCACTGGTCTCGGATACGCCGCTCATCATGATGTCCAGTATAGCGGGCACAATGGCCATCGCACTGCTTTTTTTGAAGTGCTCATAATCATATGAGCGTTTGGATAGTCCGGTACCCAGTGAAAAAAGAAAGATATCATCAATGCGCGTCTGGTTGAACGCTTTGGTGACTTCAATGAGTCCGCTCATTGCCGGATTGGTGGCAAACACCCCTCCGTCAAGCAAAGGATAGCGTACATTGGCGATAGAATGGATCTCGGCCACACTGAAATACGTAGGTGCGGCAGAGGTGGCCCGGCAAACATCCTTCAGATAAAAATCCCTGGAATTGCCCCTGCTGATGGCATTTTGCTGTCTGAAAAAATGAGTTTTTCTTAATTCTATATTGTAGGCACTGATGATGCAGGGTTTCAGCAACTGGCTGAGCTTGGTATCTTCAAAATAATGCTCCAGGATACGTTCAAACACCGCACTGTTGTAACGTTCTCCCGCCAGTCCAAACTTGGCCCTCAGTCTTTTAAAGAAAGACATTTTGAAGATCTCATTTCCATGTTCGAGGTAAAGGTCCAGTGCCGCCTTGGCGGAAAACATGGGCCTGGTGGGGTGTTCTTTTGACGGGCAAAGCAGCAAGCAGGTCAATATCCCTCCCGTGCTCGTACCTGCAAAGAAATCAAAGTAGTCTACAATAGCCGCATCAGGGTTCTTGCTTTCCTTTTTTAGTTTTTCTTCCAGCGCCACGAGAAACATACCGGGGATAATGCCCCGTATTCCCCCACCATCAATAGAAAGTATTTTCTTCATCATATATCAATTGCCGTAAATATAAAGAGAAATTAAGTGATCTGTTCCAGGACTGCATTAATTTGCCTCTCCGAGGGAAAATGAACGCTAGGTCCTGTCTCAGACACTGAATTTCTTTCCAGCGGACAAGCATATTGGCTAGATTTTTAGTAATTTTGCGCAGCATTAAACGCCGTTTGCATCGGTATCAATGAATTATGACAACATATCAGACACTACTTTACTATTGCTATAGTCCTATAGCCGACGCAGAACAATTCGCTGCCGACCACCTTGCATTCTGTAAATCTTTAAACCTTGTAGGCCGGATCATCGTAGCCGATGAAGGTCTGAATGGCACCGTATCCGGAACAAAAGAGGCTTGTGAAGCCTATATGGCCGCCATCCATGCCGACGAGCGCTTTGCCAAAACCGACTTTAAGATTGATGATGTACCGGAACCCTCTTTCATCAAAATGCACTGCCGGTATAAGTCGGAAATCGTGCATTCAGGACTGAGAGATCCGAATATTATTGATCCCAACCGGCAAACCGGTAAACACTTAGAACCTGCCGAGTTTCAAAAGATGATCGATCAGAAAGACGTAGTCATCCTGGACGTACGCTCCAACTATGAGCACAATTTGGGTAAATTTAAAAATGCAGTCACCCTCGATATAGAAAACTTCAGGGACTTTCCTGAAAAGATCAATGAACTGGCACAATACAAAGACAAGAAGGTCCTGACCTATTGTACCGGTGGCATTAAATGTGAAAAGGCCTCAGCTTTATTGCTACATCATGGCTTTAGCGATGTCTATCAGTTGCACGGCGGTATTATTAAATACGGCAAGGAAGCGGGCGGTGAAGACTTCGAAGGCAAATGCTATGTATTCGACAACCGCATTGCTGTCGATGTGAATACAGTAAATCCGAAGATCGTATCGACCTGCCTCAATTGCGGGACGACGACGCCAAAGATGATCAACTGTGCCAACCCGGAGTGTAATGAGCACTTCACGCAGTGTGACGCCTGTGGTGAGGAACTGCAGGGATGCTGCTCTGTGGCCTGCACCACCAACCCCCGCAAACGTCCTTACGACGGTACTGGATATTATGTGAAAGTACCGCAACAGGTATTTGCGAAGAAATAACAACCTAAATATTAATAAACAGGAACTCCTGCTTATGAGAAAAATCTTGTTGTATGTACTGTTTTCACTAGGGATATGTATGCCTGGTGACGGATATACACAGGAAATCAAAAGCATCGGCGTACCCTATGTCCAAAACTTCCTAAAATCTGCCTATCTATCCGGCAACCAGAACTGGTCCGTCACGAAAGACAAGAATGGCATCCTGTATTTTGGCAATGCGCAGGGACTCCTCACGTACGATGGTAAATACTGGCAACAGTATACTATGCCCAACCGGCAGATCGTCCGCGCTGTAGCTGCTGATACTTCAGGGATAATCTATTCAGGAAGCTTTGGCGAATTTGGCTATTGGGCAAACAAAAAAGGGAAACTGACCTATACTTCACTCGTCACACTGATTCCAAAACCACATACGCTGAGCGATGAGATCTGGAAGATCTATGTGGACGACAAAAGGATTATCTTTCAGTCCTTTTCTGCCATCTATATCTACCAGGACAAGAAGATCAAAGTTCTTAAAGAAGGCAGCCCTTACCTGTTCCTGCACAAAGTAAACAAGAAGTTTTACGTTGAAGGACTTGGAAAGGGACTTTTTGAACTGCAGGGGAGCAAGCTGAGCCCGGCACCAAATCATTCATCTGTAACACCGGAGGCGATACTCTCCATTCTTCCTTTTAAGGATGGAAAAATGCTGATCGGAACCAGTAAAAATGGTCTTTACCTTTACGACGGACAAAACTACACGCCTTTCAATACCCCGGCCAATGCTTTCCTGTCAACCTATCAGCTCAACAACGGCACCCGCGTAATGGGCCGCTATTTCGCTTATGGTACAATCTTAAACGGGATCATCATCATTGATGAAAATGGAAATGTAGTGCAACGGATCAATAAATCCAGCGGTCTGCAAAACAATACCGTACTGAGCGTATATGCCGACGACCAGCAAAACCTTTGGGCAGGACTCGATAATGGCATTGACCGTATTGAGCTTAATTCACCGCTCTATTTCTATTTCGATAAAACCGGGCAATTTGGAACGGTCTATTCCAGCCTCATCTATAAAAACAACATCTATCTGGGCACCAATCAGGGTTTATTTTACAGTGCCTGGCGGCCGGAAGGAAGCAATACCTATGAAGGCTTTGATTTTAAGATGATCCCGAATTCCCAGGGACAAGTGTGGGACCTGCAGGAGATTGACGGCAAACTGATCTGCGGTCACAACGAAGGCACATTCCTGGTGGAAGGCAACCGGATTGAAAGCATATCTAATATACAGGGCGGCTGGACGATCAAAAAACTGAATTCAAACCCCAATTATTTAATACAGGGCACGTATAACGGACTGGCTCTGTATGCTAAGAATGCCTCTGGCTCCTGGGTTTTTCTACATAAGGTTGATGGATTTGGTGAGCCGTCACGGTATGTCGAACAAGATTCTGAAGGCAATATATGGGTGAGCCATGCATACAAAGGACTTTATAAGCTTCGTCTGAGCCCGGATTTTAAAAGAGTGACCAGGACAGAGTATTTCGATGAGAAAAATGGATTGCCAGGCAACTACAACATCAACATTTTTACCCTGGAGAATAAACTGATCTTCTCCTCCGACCTCGGATTTATGACCTATGATGCGATCAGCAATCAATTTAGTCCCTACCAAACACTCAATAAAGAACTGGGCTCTTTTGCTTCATCCAATAAGATCATACCTGCGGGGATGCGCCGGTACTGGTTTATCAACCGCGGGAAAATGGGGATTGCCGATTTCAGTCAACCCGGCAAAGTCAATATAGATTCCAGCAAATTTAGCCTACTGGATGGAAGGATGGTACAATATTATGAAAATATCAGCCGCATCAGTAACGCTATTTTCCTGATTAGCGTGGACGATGGTTTTGTAATTTATAACGCTGCCGCTAGTCAGGAAGGAGTGGCCAAAACGATACTGCCCTCTGTACTGATCCGAAGAGTTGAAGACATCACAGACACCTTTCGCACCCTGAGCGAAACTGGAAATGAAGATCATGAAATTGAAATTCCTTTCAGCAGGAACAATATCCGAATTTCCTTTGCCCTACCCTATTACCGGCAGGAGAAGATTAAATTTCAATATTTCCTGGAAGGATATTCCAAACAATGGTCTGATTGGAGCGCGGCCTCACAAAAGGACTTTACCAACCTGGGCCGGGGCAGCTATGTATTTAAAGTCAGGGCCAGGATCAGCGAAGGCGCAGTGAGTAAAGTCACTGAATTTGAATTTACCGTATTGCCGCCATTTTATGCCAGCAACTGGGCCATCGTATTCTATCTGATCCTGATTGTCTTCCTGGCAGTGTCTTCCAAACGGCTCTATGAGAAAAAGCTAAAAAAGCACCAGCTTGCCATAGCCAGCAAACTTCAGAAAGAAAAGGAAGCATTTCTTAAGAAAGAAGCGGAAGCCACAGAAAAGCAGATCATCAAATTACAAACAGAAAAACTGCAGGCCGAACTGGCGGGTAAAAACCGGGAACTTGCTAATTCGGCGATGAGCCTGGTCTACAAAAATGAACTGCTCCAAAAGCTCAGTCAGGAAATGACGAAGCTAAAAGACAGCAATGGCAAGCCGCTGGCAGAAGACCAGCTTCGAAAAATGCAAAAAGTGATCGATGAGGGTATGAACGATGAGCGCGACTGGAACCTCTTTGAGAGCAGCTTTAATGAAGCCCATGAAAGTTTTTTCAAAAAGCTTAAAACCAACCATCCGGACCTGGTGCCAAACGATCTCAAGCTATGCGCTTACCTGCATATGAACATGAGCAGCAAAGAAATGGCCTCCCTGTTGAATATTTCCCTGCGAGGGGTCGAGATCAGGCGGTACAGGCTTAGAAAAAAGCTGAACGTCCCTCACGACAAGAACCTGGTAGAGTTCCTGATGGAGCTTTAGTATTGATGGTCATTCATATCGAATCCAATAAGCCTACTCAACCACTACATCATTACCTCTCATAGCGCGTATCTGCCTACAATTTTCAAACCTTTATTTTTCAGGATTGTTGTAACACCATATCATCAATTGAGCGGCATTAAAACGCTGTTTTTATACTGTTAACTGATGTAGACGAAAGCTTTGAGATAGCTTAAAATCCCAGGATGATGTATTAATGTAGAGGTCTCGCCGCTTGCTTAAGGGGAAAAACTACCTGACATTTAACCCAATCAATTAAACAAATATAAATCGAGTATGAACCGTCATGATTAACAAAAGCCATCTTCTGATGATTAATCATGACAGCTTCATCACCGTTTAAAACAAACTTAAAACAGATGAAAAAAATTTTTACAACATTCTCTGTATTCACTCTTCTATCGTTCCTATGTATCAGTTTCGCTTTTGCGCAAGACATCACCATAAAGGGTGTGGTCAGAGATGGCGGCGATCAGACCACCATTCCGGGCGTAAGTGTCCAGGTAAAAGGAACAACCAGAACAGTACAAACAGATGTTGCAGGTAATTATACGATTGAGGCCCCTGCAAATGCCAGTCTGGTATTTACCTACGTAGGAATGGCCACACGGGAAATACCTGTAAATAACCGTACGACAATCGATATAACATTATCTGCGGATGCACAGGAGCTGGAAGCCGTAGTCGTCGTAGGTTATGGTACACAAAGAAAAAGAGATCTGACTGGTGCCATTACTTCGGTAAAAGGAGAAGAAATTGAGAAATTGCCAAACATCAATCCGATGGCGTCACTACAAGGAAGAGTAGCGGGTCTGACTATTGTAAACAGCGGTACGCCCGGTGCAGCACCTACAGTAAGGATCAGGGGCGTAAACAGTACAAATGGTGCAGACCCTGTATATGTAGTAGACGGGGTGATTCAGTCAAATATTGACTATCTGAATGCCGCAGATATTGAAACCATTGATGTGCTTAAAGATCCTTCTTCTATCGCCATCTTCGGGATCCGGGGTGGTAACGGGGTGATAGCAGTGACCACTAAAAGAGCAGCAAGGGGACAAACCAGGGTAGCTTATCAGGGTTCTGTGGGTATGCAACGGGTCCTCAACACCATTGATGTAACGGATGCTGACGGTTTCAAAAAACTATACAGCGCGCAGCTGGCCAACAGCAATGCCGCACCATTTGATTATACAAATTATACAGCCAATACCAACTGGCAGGATCTGATCCTGAGAACGGCCGCACAACACAACCATAGTGTGAACATCTCCAATACTGGAGAGAAATCCACCACATTAATCAATGTAGGCTACAACAATCAGGACGGCGTATTGAAGTATGGCAATTTCCAAAGATACGTAGCCCGTGTCAATGAAGAGATCAGGATCAACAACAACATCAAAATAGGTGCAGACATTACCGGAAACCACTATATCACACAAGGTTCCGGGGCGAGTCTGAACGGTGCCCTATGGTCTGCACCAATCGTGCCTGTACAGTTTGACGACAACACCTATTATAGCATGCCTTCTTTTCAAAGAGCACAGGTGGGCAATCCAATAGAAGCGTTAAATCGGACAAACGGCAATTCGGTAAATAAAGGGTACAGGGCAGTTGGAAATATATTTGCAGAGATCAGGTTCCTAAAACAATTCAAATGGCGTTCAGCCTTTTATACTGACTTGAGCTTTAATGGCTCCAGAGGCTATACGCCATTACCAAATAGGATCATCAACCTGGGAGAGGGTACATCGCCAACAGACACCACGTTCAATCAGAATGGAAGAACCAGCGTAAGACAAGAGCAAAGTGAATTCAGAAAATATCAGCAGGACCATACCATCAGCTATGATTCTGTATTCAATAAAAACCACCGCATCAATGCTGTTGTCGGCTTTACCTCCCTGTATGAAGGAAGTCAGAATATAAATGGAAGCCGTACAGACACCACGCTTAATATTCCAAGAGATCCACAGTTCTGGTATCTTGGTATTGCTGATCCGAGTAATCCGGGCAACTTTGGCGGTGGCGGTTCAGATAACGCCATTATGGGCTATCTGGCCAGGGTAAGCTATGGCTACAAAGACAAATATTTACTGAATGCTTCAATCAGACGGGACGGATCTTCAAGAATTAGCCCTGCCAACCGGTTCCGTACATTTGGTGCCTTAGGTCTAGGCTGGGTTGTATCAGAAGAAGGATTTTTCGAGAATATCAAAGGACTTGATTTCTTAAAACTGAGAGGCTCCTGGGGTACGGTAGGAAACACCAACGGATTGGGCCAGAACTACTATCAGCCAAACCTGGTACAGAGCGGTATTGGTGTATTCGGAGAAAATATATTCACGTCGGTTTCACCGGCTTTCTTACCGGATCCGAATTTGAAATGGGAAACCACCAGAGGTATCGACATCGGCCTTGATCTGAGGGCATTTTCGAACAGATTTAGTGCAGAAATAGATGTATACAACCGTAAAACAGTTGATATCATTTCAAGAATTACCCTTCCAGGATCTTTTGGCGGCAATACCGCATATTACACCAACTTAGGATCAATTTCTAACAAGGGTATCGAGGTATCACTGGGCTGGAATGACAAAATAGGAAGTGATTTTACTTTTAACATCTCGCCTAATTTCAGTTACAACAAAAATAATGTTGAATCTCTGGGCCCTGATTTCAACTTCACCCTGACAGGCAACGACGGGGCCAACAGAACCATTAGCGGTCTCTCTATCGGGCATTTTTACGGATATCGTCAGGTAGGGGTTTATCAATCCATAGCTGATCTGGAGAGCAGGCCTGCTTTTGCCAATTCTTTAGTGGGCGACATTGCTTATGCAGATCTGAATGGCGACGGTGTAATCACCACGGCCGACCGCGACATCTTAGGTTCGCCTATGCCAAGTGTAACTTACGGCATCAACGTCAACATGGGATACAAAGGGTTTGATCTCTTGCTGCAAGGACAAGGCGTAGGAGGTAATTACATTTACACCCAGCGCAGGACAGGCAGGTTTGCGGTGTTGAATTATGAAAGCAACAGATTAGACGCATGGAATGGTGCAGGAACTTCTAACGTAGAGCCTGTATTGGACAACGCCCGGGCGAACAACTATCTGTTTAGCACATACTATATGGAACCGGGAGACTATTTCAGATTGAGAACGGTGCAAGTGGGTTACAATTTCAACAAAGAAATGCTGGGCAAAGTTTCACTGAAAGGGCTAAGAGTATACCTGAGCGGACAAAACATTCAAACCTGGTCTAAAGTAAGCGGCTATTCGCCAGAAGCTCCGCTGGGCAGTGTACTCGGGGGTGGTGCAGATAATGGAGTCTATCCTTTACCCGCGGTATATACATTTGGCATCAACGCAACATTTTAATTGATAACGTCTAATCCTTAACGGAATGAAAGCATATAAATCAACATTTACAAAACTCGGTACCCTGGCCGTATTGGGTTCAATTATACTCTCCGCATGCAGCAAAGATTTTCTGGACCGACCAGCTCAGGGCGTGTATACGGAAGATACTTACCCCTTCTCGCCCGGCTCGGGAGCATTTGATCCGGCGATATTCGAGGCATACGATGCCTTGCGTGCCTATGGCGTCCATTCTGCTGGCTTTCAGGCTGCAGTGAGCGTACGCAGTGACGACGCGGACAAAGGAAGCACGCCATCTGACGGTGCAAACACCAGGCAATTTGACGATTTCACCCTTACCTCTGCCAATGGTCTGACCAATGGAATGTGGCTAGACCATTATACCGCGATCAACCGCAGCAACATCGTTTTACAACGTATAAAAGAAGATCAGAGTCCCTTAACTCCTGAAGCCACCAAAATATCCGGACAGGCAGAAGCCAAGTTCATACGGGCATACGCTTATTTTATGATGGTCAGATACTTTGGCGGAGTACCATTGATCGACTCCATCACATCCGTGGGAACGGCCAATGTACCCAGAAGTTCTGCCGCACAGATTTATGCCCTTATAGAAAGTGATTTACAATTTGCCGCCGCCAATCTTCCAGTGAGCTGGGAAAGTAAATTTATCGGCCGGTTGACCAAAGGCGCAGCCAATGGACTGCTCGCTAAAGTATACCTGACCCAGAAAAAATGGACAGCAGCTAAAAATGCCGCAGGTCTGGTCATTCAGTCCGGTCAGTACGACATGTCGACACCGTATAGTACAATTTTCGGTGAATCTGGTGAGAATTCTAAAGAGTCGGTCTTCGAAATACAGGCCGCCGCGACACCCTCAGAAACCAGGAGATACGGTGTGCAATATGCCCAAAATCAAGGTGTAAGGGGTACGGGCGACTGGAATCTGGGCAATGGTTTCAACAACCCAAGCCCGCAACTGGAAGCAGCCTATGAGCCGGGAGACCCACGTAAAGCAAGAACCATCTTATATTCTGGAGGTACCTCTGTGTATGGCCAGGCAGTGCCGGGAGGGCTACCCAATCCCATGTACAATCATAAAGTACTCATCAACCCTTCTTTTAGAAGTTTGTATCGGGACAACTTCGGTTACTGGATGAACGTGAGAATATTGCGCTACGCCGACGTGCTACTGATGTATGCTGAAGCTGCAAATGAAATTGGTGGCGCAGAAAATGCACAGGAGGCCATAGATAAAGTGGAAATGGTGAGGGCCAGGGCCAGGGGTACAAGCACGACCATCCTTCCTAAAGTAAATACCACCGATCAGGAAGCGATGAGACAAGCCATCATCCATGAGAGAAGAGTAGAACTGGGCATGGAACATGAGCGTTTCTTTGACCTGGTAAGATGGGGCATTGCCGGACCAGTATTGCGAGCAGCGGGCAAAAACTTTGTAGATGGCCGAGACGAACTGATGCCTATCCCTCAGACACAGATAGACATCAGTAACGGACGATTGACCCAAAACCCTGGCTTTTAATTAGAATAAACAAATTTATACAGATGAAAAATTGGTTTAAAATATTCAGCACCCGCACCCTCGCACCATTGATGATGGGCGCAGTGCTCCTACTGACCGGTGCCTGCACAAAAGACAGCAATCCATTTGACCTGCCCAATGCAGATCCTTCACAATATGAGCGCAAAGCCAATCCGGGAGTGATCAAGATCCTGGCCATTGGCAATAGCTTTTCTGAAGATGCGATAGAAAGCCATCTCTATGAGCTGGCCAAAGAAAAAGGAATTAAAGTGATCATCGGCAATATGTATATCGGCGGTGCTTCGCTAAACGATCATAAAACAAATATAGAGCGGTCGCTGCCTGCCTATGATTATCGCAAAATTAGTCAGGATGGCACCAGGAAAGCCTATCCAAAGCTGACCATGGACCTGGCTGTAGAGGATGAAGATTGGGACTATGTAAGTTTTCAGCAGGTGAGCCAGAATTCAGGACAACTGGCAACCGTGCAAAGCGCCTTGCCAGCGGTGTACAACTACGTGAAATCTAAGGTGAGAAACCCAAATGTAAAATACGTCTATCATCAGACCTGGGCCTATGCGCAAAGCTCTACCCATACCGGTTTTGCAAACTACAATTCCAACCAGCTGACCATGTACAATGCAATTGTAGATGTATCTAAAAAAGTAAAGGAAATTGTACCGATCGACATCATTATACCAGCAGGAACAGCCATCCAGAATGGAAGGACCAGCGCAATTGAAGATAATTTTACCCGCGATGGGTATCATCTGAGCATTCCTCTGGGCAGATATACCGCGGCCTGTACATGGTTTGAAACGCTGTTTAATCAATCGACCGTAGGAATGACCTATAAACCTGAAGGTATGGGGACTTTTGAAGCCAGAGTAGCACAAAATGCGGCGCATTTTGCGGTACTGAAACCTTTTGAGATTACGCCAATGGTTGATTTCCAGGGTGAAGGTGGCCCATTGTTAAACCCGGTGCTGATCGATTTTGGAAAAGGCGCAGTCTCTCCGGGCTGGAACCAGGTCAACGATTTCTTAGCCGGCACCCGGATTGGTCTGAAAGACAACCAGGGTAAAGAATATGTAGGTCTTTCGTTAAGCATTACAGAGCGTTTCAATGGAGAGAATACTGGTGGCGCTACTGCAACGACCACTCCGTTTAATATGCCATTGCTGGTGTCCAGTCGTTCTTATTTCGGAAATACAAAACGGGCATTTAGCGGATTGCTGATCACACAGAGTGTATTTGTATTGTCAGGTCTGGATAAAGGCCTCACCTACAGTCTGTGCTTCTTCGGTTCAAGAGCTGGTGTGTCGGACAACAGGGAAACTAAATATACTGTAGCAGGAACCAATCAGGGCCAGGCTTTATTGAATACCTCTGCCAATGCGAACAACATTGTATGTGTAGAAAGAATTTCACCTGATGCGAATGGCAAAATCACGGTGACGGTTACTGCCGGCGACAATAATAATAGTGCTGACGGGTTCTTTTATCTGAATGCCGCCAGACTGACTTCGAACTAAGTGTAATTACTTCGTCATACGAAGCCTAATCGTCATTGCGACACCTCATCGTCATTGCGAGGAACCGAAGCAATCTCATCCAGGCCAGCCTCATGAGATTGCTTCGTCGCTTTGCTTCCCTCGCAAGGACGACCAGGCAACCACTAACATAGTTTTAAAACACGCTTTTAACATAGTTTTAAGACATGCTTAAAAAATCATATCTTATGTTAAATAAAACGTTAACACTACTTCTTTCTCCCTTATTTTTTTGTGCTTGCGCACAAAATAGTAACAAAGTAAAAGAGGCAAATCATAAACTGAGCGACGATTCTTTGCTAAACATCGTTCAGAAGCAAACCTATAAGTATTTTTATGAGGGGGCTGAACCTGTTTCCGGACTTTCGAGGGAACGCTATCATAGCGACGGTGTTTATCCTCAAAACGACAAGGATGTAATTGCTACGGGGGCTAGCGGGTTTGGCATCATGGGTACACTGGTAGCGATAGAACGCAAGTTTATCAGCCGAGAGGAAGGCTACAAGCATCTTAAAAAGGGCATAGAATTCCTGGCAAAAGCCGATCGATTTCACGGTGCCTGGCCACACTGGATACTGCCCTCTGGTAAAGCCAAAACATTTGGTGAAAATGACGACGCAGGCGACCTGGTAGAAACTTCCTTTTTAGCACAGGCCTTAATATGTGTGCGTCAGTACTATGCGAATGGCGACCCGCAGGAAAAAGCACTGGCACAAAAGGCGGATGCACTCTGGAAAGGTATTGACTGGAACTTCTACAGAAAAAACAATGAGAATGTACTCTACTGGCATTGGTCGCCAAATTCAGGCTGGAAAATGAACTTTGCCATCACCGGTTATAATGAATGTTTAATTACTTATATCCTGGCCGCATCCTCTCCTACCCATGGTGTACCCGCTGAGGTTTATCATGAAGGCTGGGCTAAAAGCGGAGCAATCAATACCGATATCTCTTTATACGGTCACCCGGTAAAATTAAAACATAATGTAGAAGGGCCTAACGTTGGACCACTCTTTTGGGCGCACTATTCTTATTTGGGCTTAAATCCAAAAGGTCTGAAAGACAAATATGCAGATTACTGGAAAGAGAATCAAAGCCATGCACTGATTCACTACGATTATGCGGTGGACAACCCCCTTAACTTTAAAGGCTATGGCAAAAACTCGTGGGGAATGACAGCCAGCTATTCCGTAAAGGGCTACGCAGCGCATATGCCAACAGAAGACAAAGGAGTGATCAGCCCGACTGCTGCGCTCTCCTCCTATCCGTACACCCCTAAAGAGAGTATGCAAATGATCAGACATCTGTATGAAGACAAGAAGGATCAGGTATGGGGTGAATTTGGATTTTATGATGCTTATAGTGAAACAGACAATTGGTATCCAAAACGATACATCGGCATAGACCAGGGCCCCATTATTATTATGATCGAAAATCACCGTACCGGCTTATTGTGGAACCTCTTCATGAGCGCTCCGGAGATTAACAGTGGTCTCAAAAAACTAGGATTTTCAAGGACAACAACTAAATAGCGGAGCATGAAGAAATTTACAATCTATGTCTTGTCGGCCGTCATCCTGGGTACTTTTCCTGCAATTGCGCAGAAAAAGCCCGTGGCGGTCAATCCCGGTCAGAAAATGAACATTTTCATCAACAACCTGATGTCAAAGATGACGGTTGACGAAAAGATCGGGCAACTCAACCTGCTGACCGGCGGTGAAGCCACCACAGGATCGGTGGTGAGCAGTGATGTGGAAAGTAAGATCAAAAAAGGTCAGGTAGGTGGCATGTTCAGCTTCACTACACCACAGAAAATCAGAAAAGCCCAGGAAATAGCGGTAAAGCATAGCAGACTGGGCATACCGATTATTTTTGGGCAGGACGTTATACATGGTTACAAAACCACTTTCCCTATCCCGTTAGGCCTTTCTGCCACCTGGGACATGGCTTTAATTGAAAAAACAGCGCGCATAGCCGCTGTAGAAGCCAGCGCAGACGGTCTGAACTGGACATTCTCGCCTATGGTCGATATCTCTCGTGATGCACGCTGGGGGCGGATCTCGGAAGGATCGGGTGAAGATACCTATCTCGGTTCCATCATCGCTAAAGCGATGGTAAAGGGCTATCAGGGCGACAACCTGTCTGCATACAATACCATCATGGCTTGTGTGAAACATTTCGCCCTGTACGGTGCCGCTGAATCCGGAAAGGATTACAACACAACCGACATGAGCCTGCACCGCATGTATAATGAGTATTTTCCGCCTTATAAAGCAGCTATAGACGCAGGCGCAGGCAGCGTGATGACCTCCTTTAACGACATTAATGGCGTGCCTGCCACAGCCAATAGATGGCTGATGACCGATGTATTGCGCAAGCAATGGGGCTTTAAGGGCTTTGTGGTGACCGATTATACCGCTGTCAATGAACTGATCGATCATGGTCTGGGCGACTTGCAGCAGGTTTCTGCCTTGTCGCTCAAAGCTGGTGTGGAGATGGATATGGTGGGTGAAGGCTTTCTGCTAACTCTCAAAAAATCCTTGCGGGAAGGAAAAGTGAGCCAGTCACAGATTGACAATGCCTGCCGCCTGGTACTGGAAGCAAAATATAAATTAGGACTTTTTGATGATCCTTTCCGCTACTGCGATGAAGAACGCGCGAAAACAGAGATTCTGAAGCCCGAGCATCTGAAATTCGCGAGGGAAGTCGCTGCACAATCCTTTGTTCTGCTTAAGAATGAAAATAACCTCCTGCCACTTAAAAAAAGCGGAACAGTAGCTCTGATCGGGCCATTGGCCAATACCAGAGCCAATATGCCCGGCACCTGGAGCGTCAACAGCGATCTGGCCAATACGGCCTCTCTCCTGGAAGGGATGAAAGCAACACTGGGCAGCAATGTAAAGATATTGCACAGCCTGGGCTCCAATCTTTTGGAAGATGCCAAAGAACAGGAGAATGCTACGATGTTTGGCCGCGAGATCCCGAGAGACAACCGTAGTGAAGAAGAGATCATCAAAGAAGCTGTGGGCATTGCCGGCAAATCAGATGTGGTGATCGCCGCGCTGGGCGAAGGTTCGGAGATGAGCGGGGAGGCCTCCAGCCGCACCAATATAGACATCCCTGCCGTACAGCAACGTTTGCTTAAAGCCCTGCTAAAAACAGGCAAACCTGTGGTATTGGTTTTATTTGCCGGCAGACCGCTGACCATTAAATGGGAAAGTGAAAATGTCCCTGCTATCCTAAATGTATGGTTTGGCGGGACTGAAGCTGCAACAGCAATCACCGACGTACTTTTTGGTGATGTCAACCCTTCAGGCAAACTGACGGCCACCTTCCCTCAAAATGTCGGTCAGCTGCCATTATACTACAGTCATAAAAATACCGGCCGTCCACTTGCAGAAGGCAAATGGTTCTCCAAGTTCCGTTCCAACTACCTGGATGTAAGCAATGAGGCTCTATACCCTTTCGGCTATGGCCTCAGCTATACCTCATTCAGCTACGGCGATATTAAACTCAGTAAAACAAGTTTTAAAAAAGGCGAAGAGATCACAGCCAGTGTGGAAGTCAAAAATACCGGTTCTGTGGAAGGCAAGGAAGTGGTGCAGCTATACATCAGGGATTTGGTGGGCAGCATGACGCGCCCTGTCAAAGAACTCAAAGGATTTGAGAAGATCAGTTTAAAGCCGGGCGAAAGCAAAACGGTGCGCTTTACCCTCTCCGAAGAAATGCTTAAATTTTACAACGCTACGCTGCAATATGTAGCCGAACCTGGTGATTTTAGCGTATTCATCGGAACGAACTCCAAAGACCTTAAAGAAGCAGCATTCAAACTGCTGTGATTTGAAAAATAAACCCACCGACATTTGCCGGCAGGTCTACAAACCAAATTAATCTAAACTAGTTATTTTCAAATTACAGCAGTTTGAATAATAATGGGTAAGTTAATTTTCTCCCATCAATACATATTGCCTGGTTGTTTAATACATCAAAGAACTTTCATGCCCGTCCTCCCGACGGGCATTTTTTATTTAGGGAATCTTTATGTGCCCCAGGTATTGGCTATTCGCAGCCTCCGTCTTGTCCTCAGACACCAGCGCGATAAAAACCTCTATCGATTTCCCTGCCATTGAGATCGGCAATTCCAAAACCTCCTGTCCGGCACGGCGCATCGCTCGAACCATTTGGTGACTCGCTGCTTCTTTATTGAACTCACCCGGGAAATAAGCAATCAACATCACCTGGTCATTACACCTGGGCCATTTCCGGTCCTTAACCGTCACCTCCCAATCAAACCACAGCGACAAACCCTCCTCCTGATTGCCAATCAATGTCACCGAGGGATTGGTCAAACCTTTCAGCCGACCTTTGCTCAACAATACCTTTGCATAGTCTATATTTCTAGTGTTCATAATTTTTAAGTTTTACCTGTTTTATATGCGCATCGTCATTGCGAGGCCGGACTAAAGCGAGCCGACGCAACCTCCCTGGACGTGGTCCGTCCACTGAACAATGCCATTATTTAATCTTTAAATAAATCAGCACCGCAACGATCACCGCGGCACCAATCCCTAAATAAACCCAAATCCTCAGAGGCTCACTCTGCTTCACCACTTCCGACTGCTTCGCTATCTGCTTCTCCTTGACATCAAGTCTACCCAGTTTCGTCTGATCCACCTGTTCCTTCACATTCTGAAGCTGATGCACACGTCCATTTGGCCAATACGTCACCGTATTTGTCTCCTTTTGAGCTGCCTTCACCGCCACCGTATTCAACTCCACATCCCGCTTCATTTCATCGGTAGCCTTAACCGTAGTCTTCATCGTTTTGCATCCAAGCAGGCACATCAATGAAATAATTATCAGCCTTTTCATTTCACCTCCTTTCGTCATTGCGAGGAATCGAAGCAATCTCATGTGGCATGGTAATCCAATCCGCATATTGGGCGATCGTCCTTCTATGCCGAAGCTTTCGATATACCCCATCACCTTCACGCGAACCTGAAACATTCGTATTGCCCTCAATTGAAACAACAAAATCGCCTTGCATGCGCTCCACAATCCCACAATGTCCAATGCGCTTTAGCTGATCAAAGTATATCCCTATAACCAGACCCGGCATTGCCTCCTTGGCAAGCTTTCCCGTAGGAAACAGCGCCGGGCTCCAAGCCGTCTTAGGCTCCTGATACCCCGCTTGCCCAAAGCAAAACGAAACAAAACTTGCGCACCATTTTGCCTTCCTGACCCCGACATAAGCATTGTACTCATCGACTCTCGGCCCGCTATTCTCCGACGCCTCTCTGATCCCGATCTCTTTTCGGGCAATTGCAAGCAGCCTCGCGACTTCCGTCGCAGCTTGCTGCCTACCCGGCATAAAGCCTCGATGCCTTTTTTCAAATAACCCATCATAATCTACAATACTGCTATCAGACACCCCACTGCCGCCAGGAGCAGCGAAACATAGCACAACCAATAAAACCCTAATTGTCTCCATAAATCCATTTCGTTAAAACGTGAAACCATACCACCCAAACTGGGCAGATTAAAAACCAACCAAAACCGGCTCAACAACCACCAGCTCAAAAACACCATGCCCAGGAAGCAAATCAAACTCAGCAGTACCAGCTGACCTAATCCATCTGTCACTAGCGCCTGCCCGTCCGGACTAATCAATGGCATTATAAACCATGCTGCGAGCAGCAGCACACAAAATATATGCGCCTGATAAACCTGCACTGTACTGACCAGCCCGTTCCAAAAGGCACCCGACCTTTCTTCTATTCTCATTTTTAATGTATTCATACTATTTCTCCTTTCTTTTATTTAATTCTTTATTTACGCTACGTCATTGCGAGGGAAGCGCAGCGACGAAGCAATCTCATATTGTTATGGCTTTTGCCTTGTGGACGGAACGCGTCCAGGGAGATTGCTTCGGCTCGCGCTAGCCCAGCCTCGCAAAGACGGATAAGGTGTTAACCCAGCCCCTAAATAACAGGCGTCGTGCCGATGTACAGCGTATCTGAACAAGCCTTGCCAAAAGCTTTAGTCTCACTCGTAAACAAGTACGCATATACCGTATCGTCCTCCCAGTTCAAAGGCAACTGCACTGTAAACGTCAGCGCCGATCGCATCGCCGCATTCTTGACGAACGCGAACCTGCCTTTAATTGGATTGTACACCACCAGGTTCACTTCATCGGTCGGGTGGCACTGATCATCCTCCTGGTCGTTAGACCACTCAAACTTCAGTTCCCCACCAATGATACCTTCAATCGATGCATCCGTAGGCTGCATTAAGCTGCCTTTGCTGAAGACCAACTTCAATGGATCTGCCGTAAAGTTGGGCGACACTCCGGTCACGGCCTTAGCGAGGTTGATGGATACCGCCACATTCATTGGCGTCGGTATTTGTAGTGACGAACGAAAGCCCAAAAGGATGGCACTTTTCGCCTTGCTCAGCAAGTTGGTGATCAGGCCAAACCTGGCCCGCTGGTCCAACTGTTCAGGTGTTGGCGCTTTGTCACTTTTTTTAGGCAAACCTCTCATCACATCCTGGCCTCGCCATGATGATCCGACGACCGTGCCTGTTTTGTTTCTGAATCCACCTAGGATTCCTTGTCTGATAATACCCATATTCTAATAATTTAAAGGGTTGAAAAATCTGTTAGCTCGACATGTTAAAGCGAAACCCATCCGGGGCTTGTCTTTCAACCATGACCATACAAAGAGACTCAATTATCTAACTTCAAAACAGCCCCCAGGGCCCCAAAAACCTTAGACACAAAAAAACAAGCCGCTCACAAACAGCAACTTGTCCTTTCGAATTATTTTCAAAAAAAAGATGCCCTGGCATCGCGATGACCTATTGATTCTTTTTATGCATACTTTAGTAAGCATACATCCAATAACTTGTGATTTCCCTTAAAGCTTCTTACATTGACATCTAACCAGTAAGGAAGCTTATAGATTATATATGATTGTAATATCTGAAGTCTCTGACTAAGTTGCAAATGAATTCCCAGCTATGATTGAAAAAATAGAGAATGAATTTAGAGGTATGCTTGGTATTAAATCATAACAGTTCTAACCTGACCTCCGAATTCTTTGTTGCTTAATATTTTTTGGCATTTCCTATTTCACATTTCTTAAACAAACTAGATATGATTATGATTTAGTATTACAAATCCCACGGATCTAAGAATTGTCTCGTCACGTCATCCGAAAAATTGTAGGTAAAGGTTTTCGGTCCTTTCGGAAAATCATTGCTTCGTACAATTAGTTCAATTTTAATCTCTGATGGCTGTGAAAAGACAAGAGCAATTTGACCATTGAAGATGTCGGTTTTTGTACCCTTCTGTTTTACACGAAGGGCGGTATGCGTGCCTTTTTTTGGAGTAATTTCAAAGATAGAATAAGCTCTATGTTCTTTAAATTCCACATTCATATCATTGAAAATAAATGGGGGTTCCATTTTTTCCAGATAAGGAGTAAAAGCGAACATGCTTTTATCTCGCCTCTCCTTGTTAATTTTATATTCCAAATCTTGTGTACACTTAGCGGTTACACCTTTGTCGTTATAAATTTTGGCTTCAATATCCAGATCGATGGATATGTTTGATAAATTTATCACATCAACTTGGAGGTGCCTATATACAGTGCTTCTGAACTCAGAAGATTTGAATCCACCTAGTGAAAATTCAAAATCTATTTCTTTGCTTCGGTCTCTAGTCTCAAGACGTTCAGCATATATTTTTTCAAAATCATCTCGTCTTAATTCCCTAATCGAAGTACCTGTCCTAACAAACCCTGTTCCGATTCGGTAATGATTTCCTTTTGGCTGGGTGTCCTTAAATTCTTTCTTAAATAAATATGGCCTTTTATTGTTGTTAAATAGTCTAAAGTAAGCCAAACGGTTTCCTAGGTATAAAATCTCTTTGTACTCAAAATTTATTTCAGGATCAATATATTGATTTAAAAATTGTTGATAAGATGCTTGGTCGTGCAATTCATCTATAGATTTGAAACCAATTGCCATACCATTTTTTTCTTCAGCTCCAATAATTATAAACTTATCCACTTCGCTAATGAGGTTTGCAAATGCGCACATATCCTTTAAAAATTCGCCCTTCTTATTATTTCCTTTTTCAATAGGGTACTGCTCAAGTTTAAAATCTAATCTTGTGTTTTCACTTTCGTTTACAATCAGATCAATGATAGTTTCTTTCATGACTTTCCTATTCCGATACATTTACGATCTTAACAGGATTCCCAGACCTCACGTAAAGAGATAAAAAAATTGCCTGTAGTGTCTTTGCTAAGCTATGAAATCTTTTTTAACGTAAAACTTAAAGTAAGTGCGAATTTCTTGTATATGCTTTATATGAGCTTCTATAGAAATCAATAAATCATTGGTGGCAAGTTGCGGAAATCTAATCAAATCCTTCGATATGTCTTCAGAAAATAGTTTTATATTCGCGGTTTTAAGGAATGTTATTCCTTGTCCAAAAGTAAGACCCTGCATAAAATGTTCATCCATCACATTATTAACTGTCGCATACTCTTCTAGCTCTTCAATTAATTCTTTCGTAGAACGCTCAGCGAACTGATATTTTGTAGACAAAGTATAAGCCTTGCCTTTGGGTTCATCTATATGATCTTTTTTAAAGGTTAAATAGGCAATTATAAAACCTAGAATAGTAATGATAAATATCACAGTTTCCATAATCGAATATACAGATATATTACCTAGGATAGCTAATGAAAATTGACCCGTTAAGTATGTTGTATAAATCTCCCATTTGTTAGTTTATTGAACAATTATATATAGTAAATACCTATCATCCTTAGACTTCTTCTTTTTCCAAAACCCATTATGCAGCCTACAAAAACCCATTAATGTGTTTGACTTCACTCACGTCATCAGTAATACGAAGACTTTATTAAATGCGTACTGGCAGCAATTTTGCATCCACGCATATACGTTATCTACTGGCAAAAGACGAAGTGTCTCTGAACACGCCTAGGGCTGTTCCGGTCCTTCACCGGAATTTCCCAGCGGGAGAAGAGATCGCTGAGTCTTATACCAAAGTAAAAAAGCCACCGTCTCCTCCTTCGGCAACTCATATACCCCTTTAAACTGCTTATTGAGCGACAACCTCACCCGACCCGCATCCTTGTCATGAATCACCTCTCTGATGATGTCGTGCCGCACCAGGCAATTGCGCCTGATCTTATAAAAAGATTCTTTGGGAAGAATACCCACAGAATCACGGATGTTCACATCCCATATAAAATCTGTGCCCTTAGAATTGTAGGCAACCGCCATCCCATTTCCCACCTTTACCATAGCCATATCAGACTGCACAGCATATTGCCTAAGCTGTTCTATTTCTTCCGGACTACGCTTCTTTGCAGGTTTCTCCTCAACCTCCTTACGAAGTAAGTTCAGAGCCTCCGAATTGTAATACAGATTGATCAGTAAAACAAATACCAATACAGGTAGAAAATAATATTTAAAGTAAACAGTAGCTTTCAGATGAATATCATAAAATGCAAAATACGCCGCAGCCAAAAGCACAGCTAGCAACATGGCCAGGAATATTCCATAAATCAGTTGCATCCCCAGGCGGGCTTTTGGTTTTTCTTCCCAGGGACGTATCTTGTCCAGGTAGCGGCTCCAGCGGTTGATCCAAAAGATGATGCCAAAGGCGATCAAAGTGCTGCCGATCAAAGCCGGATAATATTCCGGCACAAACAGCAGTTCATAATAGTTTTCCTTTTGCCCAAAGCCTACGATCAATTCGGCGGCGATGAAAGACACAGGAATGGTGATTAAGTAATCGTTGTACTTGTTTGGTTTAGTTGTCATTTGAATTATAAATTGGTTCATTCAAATATCGGAATACACTAAAAAAGAGTAGTGCCAGAAATAGCACTTTAGCGCAATTTCATCTATGAACCTGATACACGCTTTTTCAGCTTCCCGTTATTCAGCAATTTGGCCCGTGCACCGCGGAATGTACTCAGCCCAAGCAACAAATAAGAAGCAATTTCGGTGTCCGTCAGCAGTTCTTCATTAGCCAGAAACTCGGGGAAGCGGGTATAAAAATCCAGCACCACCAAGTCAGATTTCCTGCTCAGCCCAATCCGCCTTTTCAACTCCCCCTGCCATGCATCTGCGAGGATGATCCTGGCGAGCTTGCGTGTTTTAGGAAAATCCTGGTACACCTGTTCCATATCCGTATGGCTGATTCGCATGTGATAACTGCCTGGCAGGGCTATCCATTCCAAATCAGAAGGAAGCTGGTTGTTAAAACTTAAGCTGGCTATGATGGTATCTGCGCCATAAACGCCCAAAACAAAAATATCACCACGCTCATCAAAGCCGATGCAGATCAAAAAACCGTCCGACACATAAATGACATCACTATCCGTACAAAACCGCTCAAAGACGGATAGTCGCATAGCATTAAACTTTCCTTTCATGACCTTAGCCAAATGATCACCCAGTTCTTCATCTTGTAGATTATATTCACAAAGCTTCTTAAATATTCTTCTTGCAATAGGATTGTTCTTCATGCCGTTTGTTGGTTTAGTGCTTTCAATGGCCTATTTTTTTGGCTATACTATTTTATTTGATTTATCCTCTGTTCATTTTGTTCAGTTTTTTGAACAATAAAAAAGGCCTCATTTCTGAAGCCCTTTTTGTACTCATCGTCATCCCGCACGTACTGATCCTACTCATCTCCCACCTCCACACCATCAATCAAAACATCCAACCGCCTCATCTGCTCGGTCAGTTGCTCATACATAAACAACCTTCCTTTCACACTCGGCTTATCCGCCTCAAAAGCCACGAATTCCCTCAAGCGTTCTGCCTCTGCACGATGGAAATCCAGGTTATATTCCCAGCCCTCTAATCTTTCCACCCAGTAGTAGCCCAATTGAAGCGTAATGTCATTAAATTCCTCCGCAATCTCCTCGATCATGGCCTCTTCATCTTCCAGAAAGCGACCGTTTCTTAAATTCATAATAAGCCTTCCAATGGCCTGGTATTCATTTCTCATATATTATCTTCTCCTTCCTGCATTAAAATACTTATTCCGACAATCGTATAACGCCTGTAATAATCCCTCCCTGCTGTTCAGGTAGCCCACATAATCTTCAAGTGCATTCAGTTCTTCAATTTCATCATAGAAATAGTCGCTTAAACAGGTAACGATCATATCCTGATCAAGCATCCGAAAGGTCAGCTCCATATCAAGATCCGGAATGTCGACATATATTGGCTGCTGGGGATTTAATAAAGTTTCCAAATCATAAGTAGTCATCACATCAATGGACTGACTGACACCCGCTGCGAAATCTTCTGCGTCAAGCAGCTTGTACAATTCGCAACTCCGATTATCTGCAACCTTAAACACTCTGGCGATCTTGATCATTTCATTTTGGAAACTGATGATGATCCCATCTTCTGCTTTAAAAGCATTGTTATGCGATTTTAAAAATTCAAAAAGTCCGTAGGTAGTGAAGTTCATAATTCTTATAAAGCACTCTTGATATTATTTTAGCTGAATAGCGTCTTTATCCAGTTATTTCGAATCAACAACTCTTTCATATACACCTGTAAATACTAAAGTATATTTTGGGCGTTGATTAACTTCTATGGTTCGCTTTAAGATGAGCTCTTTGCCATCTTCCGATAAGCTAAACTGTTCGTTGATTTTACGATTCGGATTATCTGCCGTATCCAAGCTTGTTATAACCTGGTCTTTAGTAAAACTTTTTTTATCCATTGCAGTCTTAACAATAACTGAGGATTTAAATTTGCCGGCCCGTAATTTTTCATTTGGCTTGCCATCTAAAGTGTATTTACTTATCTGAACCGGCTGATCAGTATTGCTTGAATCAATGTTTATGGTTTTCGTAGTGAAGCTATCATTCCCAAAATCGATGGAAATTTCGCGTGCCAACGCAAATTTCGGATTACCCTTCAATTCACTTTTTTGATAGTTAACTATCCACGTACCTCTGACACTTTGTTGTTGGGCCTTAGTTTTCACAAAACCAAGGCAAAGTAATGCTGCAAAAATGTAAACTCTATGTACTTTCATATGTTTGTTGACTATTGTAAATTGATAATGTCTATAAAGAATCAAATCAATTGCTAGCTAAGGCCTCTTCAATCATCTTCTCAACAGCTTCACCTTTATCTGTCGTTGGACTTGGAACATTAGATGAAATCAATTTTCCGTTCTTAAACATCATCAGCCTGGGATAACCAATTATATTGTAATATTTGATCAAATCATTATCAGCGCCCTGGCCATTAGTGTAAAGATTTAAGTAGCCTGAATGAGTATATTTTTGGCCTTTAATTGACTTAAGCCATTGATTTCTATCTTTATCTATACATACTGTGGCAAAAACAACATCTTTATTTTTTGAGTAGCGTTCATACGTTGGCCTGATTGCAGCTGTTGCCGATACGCAATTTATACATCCCGTATACCAATAATCTAATACAACAACTTTATTTTTAAAATTTTCAAGTGTCATATCATCCCCATTCTCGTTCTTCAACTTAAAAGGTCGGAATGGAAATCCCTTAGTACTTTTTTGGGCCTTATCAATTATTAATGCTCTATATTTCTCATCGCTTACAAACATCGCAAGTTCAGCTAAGTGATTATTGAAATTGGATTTGGAATTAAACCTTATGCTCATTTCTGCAAAAAGTTTGTCCTTAACAGCACCAATGTAATTTTGCTTAATGTGTTCTATAGTTTTAGAAAAAAAGTCATCCGACCTTTTCCAACTAAAACTTTCTTCTTTTAACCTTTCAAAGAGGAGAATTTCATCGAGAAGTCTTGCACAATAGGTAGTAGATTTGGCTAACAATTCAGGTGATATCTTTGGTTTTATTGATAATTCAGTTTTGCTTTTTAAATGCTGCTTTAACGCTTTATAAAATGAAAGTTTTCCATTCGGCCTCTCCATGTTACCCCAAGATTCTAACTTTGTCTTATAGTCGGTAGCACGTGAAAGATCAAGTCCAAAACAGTAAGCATTTAATGACTCAGCTTCTTCAGCAGAAATTTTATTTTTATTAGCTTCAACCAAGGCTAACCGCATTCTTAACAAATTAGCATCATAAGCCTCTGTTAATTTAAAGTATCCCTCGTAGTCAAATGCATTTGAAAGATTCATAAAAGTGCCTTCAATAGCATCAGGTGAAAAAACAGTTTTTGCGATCTTAGATTGAATATTCAGTGCTTCTACTTTATATCCTGAGAAAATGTAATCGTTATTATCTATTTCACAAGTAATCGAGCGTCCGGCCTCAATTGGATAAATATTTTCTAGGGAGCCAAGGCCTCTTAAATATGGGTAATCACCAGTTAAAAAAATAGCAAAATACATTTGCGAATCAGTCGAGGGGATAGAAAACATATTCGTTCCGCCTTTAACAACATTTTGTTCGTATATCTTACCTTCAGAATTTGCGCTAATATTATAACTCGTGCCACTAAAAGGCATATTTGAAGAATAAATTTTCAACCTTGTTTCAGGATATATTTTACTCGTGATATTGATTGTTAGTTTAATATCTGCATACTCTTTCCTTTTAGGCTTTTCTGTTTGAGACCATAAATTTTGACAAAGCGATAGCATAAAAGCTACGATTAGCATTTTTTTCATGTGTTTACTATTTAGGTGAAAAATTAACGTTGATTTTGTTGCATGCCGCTTAAAGAAATTTCGTCATTTGGTATCGGAAATACATATTTCGGATCATTCGGCACTAATGTATAGTCTATTCCATTTAATGATCTTGTCAAAACGATGTTAGCACCTTCTTTATTCAACCTCTTTAAATCTGTCCATCTTAAACCTCTCCTAACAAGTTCCTTACGCCTCTCCAATAAAGCTAAGGATAATGCTTCTTCAGCAGTAGTTGCTGTAAGTTCACGATATGCTCCTGTAGAAAAACGCTTGATTAACAGGTTGTTTAACCATTTCATACAGGCAATTACCTCTCCTCGTCTTGCCGCACATTCCGCCATGATCAAGTATAATTCGTCGGTAGCTAATCCGGTAAAAGCTATCACTGAAGGCCCAACAAAATTGCCGCCCATGACATAACCACCATTTCCTATCTTCAAAAAGATTTTTGATCTTAAATCTCCAACTTTATAGGAGCTTGAAAGTGATGGGTTAACCAAAGTATAGGCATTTCCAGTTCCGGCGACGATCGCTGGATAACTCACGTCAGCTGTAGTATACAAAGTTTCAGCATTGGTTCTTGTAAAAGGATTTCTACTTGTTAAGCTTAAGGTGTTAAAGTCAATTAAGGTAGAATACAAGTGTAAACCTTGATCAGCCGCTGACTCCGCACTTTGATATTCTCTCATGCTTAGATAAATTCTGCTTTTCAATGCGTAGACGGATGCCAATGAAGGCCTATTTTTATTAGCTGTTGGAACGTTGTATTTTGAACCAAATAGTTTAGTTGCCTCTTCTAGATCATTTAAAATGAAATCGTAGGTAGCTTTCAAGGTGGACCGAGCCTCAATTTCATCAATATGTGGCGAGCGTCTTAACGGTAGCCCTAGATCAGATTCCGCGGTTATAGGGTCAAACGTTTTGCAAAATGTAGTTGCTAAGTTGTAATAATTATACGCTCGTATAAATAGTGCCCAACCCTTCACATAGTTGCTAGCTTGGAAGTCATTAGTTTGCAATTTAACTTTATCAAGATTAGCCAAGGCTGTGTTCGCATAATATATTGCTGTAAAAGGTGCAGCCCAATCTCGAATATTTACTTCTCCTTCATATATATCCTTCGACCATATGTAGCTATTTCTCTCTGTTGCACTTCCAGATTTCCATCTTTCGAAATCAATATAAAGTAGATCGTCATCTGACAGCATTGGCAACGAAGGAGATACTTGCATTAGAGCATAATTATTATCAAGTATCATAGTCAAATCATTCAGCGTAATGGGTTCAACAATACTGGTAGAAGGCTTTTCATCCAAAAACCCTTTTTTGCAACCAATAAACGGTATTGATAGGAGCAATAATGTAAAAAATATTTTTAGGTTTTTCATAATTCAGTGCTTAAAATGTGGTCTTAATTCCAATTGATAAACTTTTTGGCATCGGATATCGCCCAGCTTCTGGATCTAGCTCATTGCTATTGTTCCTCCAAATAATTCCAAGATTGTTTGCGTATAGATTTAGTGATAATGATTTCAAAGAAAATTTGGACAGCATCTTGTTTGAAATTACATAGGATAACTGAATATCATTTATCCGTATATGGTCGCCTTTATCCACAGTATGGGTTGAATATGCATAAACACTTCTATCAGTACCTGGGTACACGGTTGCAGGTACATTAGTAATAAGCTCATCCCCTGGTTTTTGCCATCTTTTACCATAGTCAGAATAAGAGTTTAAATCATCTCCAGCGAGATTACCTGAAAAAACCCTATCCCTTCTAAAATAATATCCCAACTTGTAGGACAAATTAAGAGATAACTCGAAACTCTCGTAAACTAACGTATTTCTAAGGGATCCAAATATTGTAGGAATAGCAGATCCATGAAATTTTAAATTATCTCTATTAGAGGAATTGCTAATTGCACTTAAATCTTCCGAAATCTCGCCGTCTAAAATTCCCTGAGGATTACCTAAATTGTTTAATCCAGCCGACTTATAGCTAAATACGGAATTCACAGGATAGCCCTCAAGAGGATTGATGCTAAGGAGAGTAACAATGCTACTATTGTTGCCTGTATTCGCCATATATTTGGTGATTTTATTGTTTGTAACATTCAAAATCCCCGTAGAGTACCAAGTAAATTTTCCTTTCAAATTTAGCGTAGTTAATTGGATATCTAATCCGTTATTAGTAGTATTGGCCACGTTACCGGTAAAAACTGAAATTCCTGTCTGTTGGGCAAGGGGGCTTGTCCCAATTAAATCAACCCCATTTTTTTGAAAAATCTCAATTGAGCCTGAGATTCTATCTCCCTTGCTCATAAAATTTAGACCTAAGTTTATATTTTTAACTCTTTCCCATCTTAAGGACGGGTTTGGAGGATTTTGTAATGACAAAATGGGTGCACCATACGTGTTCGTAAAGGGTAAGGTTGTAGCGGTTGTAAGAGCGGATAATCCCTTATTCACATTACCATTATATCCAAAACTTGCATGGAATTGTAGGCGTGATAGCCAATCTAATTTGAAGAAAGATTCGTGGTTTAAATTCCAAGCTGCTCCAACCGACCACAACGGAACACCTTTTTGATTAGCCTTTACGCCAAATAGGTTTGATTCATCTTTTCTAAAACTGCCTGACAGAACGTAACGATCTCGAAATGAATAGCTGGCATTAGCATAATATGATAGATTGTTATTGATTGTCTTGGAGATTTCTGAGGGGTTAGCATTAAAAATTCGCACACCAGTGCCGAAATAATTCATATAATAGACATTATTGATCGGAACAATATTCGCTCCGGTTTCCGGATTGTATCCAAACAAGTTTGTTGAATTGAAAGACTCTTTCTCGGATCGTACTTCATAACCGCCGATTGCGTCAATACTATGTTTTTCATCAATGATTTTTTGATAACTTAGTTGCCCCCTAGCGTAATTGGATGTTGAATTTATATTGATTTTATTGAACTGGGCTCCCAGAGGTAGCGGGTAGCTTATCATTCCTGATGCCGGGTCAATTTGAGTATAAGTGTTAATTACGTTCCGTGTACTGAATGATGTTTGATCATTTAATGTTTCACTAGTACCAATAGATTTAACGTATTGGTAGTTAATTGAAGCGGTGAGCCAAGACATAATTTTATATGTAAATCCCGTGTTAAGCCGGATATCCGTCATTTCCGTCTCGGTATTGTTTGACTTTGACTGTAGTTCCTCAAGAGGTTTATATTTCCAATCTAATAATTTTCCGTTTCCTACAGTGTCTGTATAGGTAGCGCGCAATCCACCAGATTTTAGAACAGCTAACGGTATTCCATTGACATCGGCTATTTGCTCATAAGGAAACAATGATTGGAAATACGGCTCAGACATTCCGTTATTTTTAGTTGACCTTGAAAAATTCAGATCAGTATTCAACTTAAGTTTATTATCTAAGAAATCATATGAAGTGTTTGCCTTCATAGAATATCTTTTATTCGAATTTCCAACATCGTTTGATAACCCTCTATCAAAACCCGCAGAAACATTATATAGATTATTTAAACCACCACCGTTAATACCAACATGATATTGTTGTTGAAAAATGCCTTGATTCAAATATTGATCGATTTGGTCCCGCGAGTCAAAATTTTTAAGTGATTCAATTTGAGCATCAGTTTCTACGGAGTTTGCAGCGGTCCTTTCAGACAAAAGTTGAATTACTGGTGATATCATTTGATAAGAATTACTCAGCACAGCATCGTAGTACCCTTGTGAGAAAAGAAATTTTTCAATATCAATAAAGTCGCTGGTACTCGTCCGTGGCTGATAATATAAATCAGGCTTTTCTCCGACTGTTATATTTACATTAGCATTTATTTCAGTTTTTTGATTAAATTTTCCTTTTTTGGTTGTAATAACAATCACTCCATTACCTGCCCTAACGCCCCAAATAGCTGCGGCTGCTGCATCCTTCAGTAATGTTACGTTCTCTACATCATTTGGATTTATAGAGTTTATGTCACCTTCAAAAGGAAAATTGTCTAAAACGATTAATGGTTTGGTATCAGAAAAAATGGTACTTCTTCCTCTTACACTTAAGCCAGCATCATTACCACGACCATTATTTCTACTGTCAATTAACAGACCGTTAGTTACACCTTTAAGCCTGCCGATCAAATCTGGTGTAATAGCCCTGTTAAATAACTTATTGTCAACTACAGTGTATGAACCGGTTGCTTTTGCTCGCTCAATAGTTTGATAACCAGTTGAAATGACGGCAACCTCCTCCAACTCAGCATCAGCCACTACCATCGTCAAACTTCCCATATCACTCGCAGCGGCAACCTCCCTGTTCTGATAACCAATAAAACTGATCACCAGCTTATCACTCTCCCCAACATTCTCCAAAAAGAAAGCACCATTCTGATCCGTCTTCACCGACCTGTTCTTCCCCTTCACAGCAACCGTAGCACCAACCAACGGCTCACCCTTCTCATCCAAGACCTTACCCCGGGCATCAATCGCTTTAAACTTTGCAATAAGGTTCTCCAGAAAGGAAGGGGCATTCTTGGATAATACAACAACCTTGTCTTTGATTTCAAAGCTGAGGCTATAGTTTTTCAAAACAGCCCTAAGCGCATCTTCCAGATCTACCTGGTTGAAACTCAGATTGACTGTCTTTTGGCCATCAATCAAACGGGAATCATAGACAAAGTCAAAACCAGTCTGTGCCCGTATTTTCTTAAAGACGGCTTCCAGTGAAGCATTTTTCTCATTCAGACTTACCTTCTGTGCATAACTGGCCGCAGAAACCTGAATAAGGGTAGTTAACATGATGACTACGATTAATTTCATAATCAATAAAATTTTAGGTGGCAGCCACATGGGTGACATACCTTGATTAAAAGCAGATAATTTCATACTTTCGTAAGAGTTTAAGTTGATATTTGTTGTTGTCTACATCAATTGTTTTCCCGAGTATTCGGGACGGTCAGCTCAAACATTGCCGGAATGTGTTTGCAGCACTTTCCGGTTTTTTTTGCCCACCTCTCCTTGCTTCTAACTTTTCTGTCGTAAATGTCTTTTCATTTTGTGGTGTGGTTTGGTTGGTTGATATATTATTTCTCGAGTTGATTCTGAATCAAATTACTGTTTTTATTCAAGCTGTGCACAGCGGGCTTCTAGTTATCTTGCAATCACCGTTACCTGCTGTCCCTCTATCTTAAAGCGCATAAGACCCGCCGCCCCTAGCCTGTCCAATACGACAGACAACGGCTTTGATCGGGAAACAAAGCCACTGATAGGTACCTTTTTCAATTCTTCGTCAGTATAACTTACGGTAATGTTATACCATCTGGAGACCTTACGCATCACGCTTTCCATCGATTCAACCCTGAAATAGAAATCGTTGTTCTTCCAGGCTGTCGCTTCTTCTATATTTACATCTTTAACGGTAAGTTTATCAGTCCCTGATAACACGGATTGTTGGCCAGGCTTTAAGATTTTGCTTTGGCCACCAGAAGAAATGCTAACAGCCCCCTCCAGCAAGGTAGTTTTAGTCACTTCTTCTTCTTTATAGCTATTGATATTGAATTGCGTTCCAAGAACCTCTACCTGTTGGCCTTTGCTTTCAACAATGAAAGGATGGGATTTGTCTTTGGCCACTTGAAAGAACGCTTCACCGCTTAGCCTGACCACCCGCTTCCCATGCGCAGTTAAGGAAGCAGAATAGGTCAGGCTGGAAGCGGCATTCAGCCAGACGGCGGTGCCGTCCGGAAGTTTAACCTGGTATGTTTCGCCTTTGGCGGTAGATAGGGTGTTAGTCTTCAGTTCTGCTCCGTCATTGCGAGGAGCGTTTTGCGACGAAGCAATCGCATAGACGAGTTGCCCGTCTGCTGCTTTTTTGATCGTTACCCCAGCTTCTTTGGCGAGTTCGCCATTGATGGCAGAGGATAGTTTTATGGTTTTGCCGTTGGCCAGGGTAAGGGTGGCTCCTACAGAGCCGGGTTTGATATCATTCATGCTAGTCACGACCTCGTCATTGCGAGAAGCATTTCGCGACGAAGCAATCTCACCTAAATATACCCAGGTACCCAAAGTAATCGCTGCTACCGCAGCGGCAATTTTCCAGGCTATAGGGACAGTCGCGATGCGTGGCCACAGACGATTTTTTTGAACAGGAAGTTCAGTTGCAAAAGGGAAAGCTTCTTTGAGTTTAGCCATATTTCTTTTGTAGGCCTCCGTATCCGAAAGGGGTTGTGCAGTTTCCGCATAGTGCAGGTACCAGCTTTCCAGAGCTATCCTTTCCTGCTCGGTGATGCTTCCATCCCTTAATTTTTCAAGAAGCCTGACACCATGTTGTTGTTTCATTATTTACACAGATTTAATATTCCCTTTATAAATCGTAAGACAGCATCAAATGCATTTGGGGGTACGCGCCTGGGCAAAATAATTAAAACTTTTTTTTGAAAACGGGAAAACATGCTTCTTTGTCTGTTAAGCGCTTCTTTTCAGACAAAAAAACTGAAGAATAAACTTAACCTTATTTTAAAACGGAGTATTCTTAGCGCCTTTTGGACTTGCTTTTTGACCGTTTGTTCTGAAATACTCAACCGCTCAGCAATCTGCTTGTGCGAAAGTTCCTCATTTCTGCTCAGTTCAAAGATCTCTCTCATTTTTGGTGGCAATAAGGAAATTTCCTTTTGTATGATTTTTAACAATTCCTTTTCCCGTACCAGGTCGTCTGTAATGAACGCGCCTTTTTCTACGTAGGCATCAATGGAATCGGTATACCTGGTAATGACTTTCTGATGCGCGATAAAATTTAAGATGCGATTGCGAATGGAGCCATATAAATAAGCATCAACAGCAGTGGGAATCACCAGGGTTTCTCTCTTGGACCAGATAGCGGCAAATACATCCTGTACCATATCCCTCGCCTCGTCATCATCCCCAAGCATGCGGCCAGCATGAAAATAAAGCGGATCTTTATAACGACTATATAATTCTGCAAACGCAGCCTGGCTACCTGCCTTTAAAAAAGTCAGTAATTCAAGATCCGTGTTTACGCTATAAGACATATTCAGTTTTTTCCCTGTGTCTAATTTACCAATTTTCCGCGGCAATTATATGCAATTAATCACGAATATGTCACCAGCCCTGGCAAATAAATTTAAACCCCAACCAAAGTACAGTATCCCATTAATCAGGCAGCGGCTTAAAAACGGTAGCCCACCCTGATGTTAAAGGGTACACTCAGGGTAGTAAAACTCCCTTCTTTGCTGACATTATAGTAGGCATTCGGGTGTCTTGGCTTTTTTTCGTAATCTCCTGTCTCATTAAATCCACTTCGTACCACCTTTCTGTATTCTACCCCCATACCGGTAGAAACATCAAATACAAAACGCTTCATCTGACATTGCAGGCCATACTTGACATTAAATGCCCAGCTTTTCTTACTGACGTCAAATTTATCTTCGTATTCAGGCGTATTCAGCACGCTATCCTTTTTGAAATTTCTATCGTCACCAAAATCTACTTTCAAATGCACCGCATCAACAGCCACATAGCCTTTCCACTTTCGGGTAGTATTCAGATAGTACCCCTCTTCACAGCCAATCTCCACAGCTCAGCACTCATTGTTCTGTAATCATCGCTTCCCTGGAAGTGATAACATAATGAATCTTATTCGTTATTAGCTATTCGAAATTGTAATCTGATTCTTTATCCAAAAAGTTCGGACCTCGTCCAGGCATCATACCATAGCTTCCTGGTCGATTTACAAGGGAAATCACTTCTTCATCCCTCTCTTCTTCTATTTGATCTACATCATGCTTCTGGATCACCGTATGGTATTTAGGATCAATACGAATAAAAAGCATTCCCGAATCTTCAAAATCTCTAGCCAGTAACTTCCAAATCAGTTTCACATCCGCAGCTCCTTGCATGGAAGGTTCCAGATAAATACTTCCTGTAGAAATCGCTTCGCCCTGGACAAGGATATTCTGCTCCGGTTTGATGTATAACGCTCGGTCACTATTACTATACTCTTTTACATTATTTGTGAATCCAGGATTAAAGAGTTGATTACGACTTTCAGCGCCAACCTGCTCAAAGTCTCCCTCGAACGACAGCTCCACCTTAAAATCTTCAATTACCTTTTGTCCTGTATTTTTTAACTGAAGACTAAACCAACAATTCTGTTTCCACTCAATTTGAGGCATTTTCATATCTCTGGTCTTGTCCAGGAGTCGATAATAATCATCTAATGTTTTTTGAAAGTCGGAAATATTTAAATTAGGGTCCTTAAATAGTCTGAGAACATCCGGTGCTATAACTGGCGGCTCTTTTTGAGTAGTATACCGATGTATCGTTTTTTGGAACTTTGGACGGTACAACTTCTCGTTAACTCCACCTGAGAAAAGCACAGAAAACGAACTTACTTTATGAAAATTTTCATTTTTTAAGTACCAGTCATTTACCTTCTGAAATTCAAGTATTTTTCTTTCGAAAAACTCCCAAAAGCAGATCTGAATCGTAAAAAACCCACTTTGCGCATGCTCGAGGCTTTTAATGCGGACGTATTCTTCTACCTTTTGATCTTTAGGTAAAGAAGTTGCAATAATCAGCTTCTTTAGAGCCGGCTTAAAATTGGCTGCTTTATCTATTTCAGCCTGCACATCAGAAATGGTTAACCTATTCGAAGAGCCGTCAATCAGATTGAGTTTTTTATTTTTGCATTGTATTCCGTAAAAAGATAGTCCTTGATCGATAGGTCCGTAAATATCTACGCCTTGCTGACCCTGGGAATTATCAGAGTTAAATTCAATTTCATGGGGAATCTGCCATATTTCACCCCAAAGCTTCAGACAAAGCGTTTCAAAATCTTGCCAATTTTTTGGTGGGTGAATGTTTGTTGGTGCAATCATAACGATTAAAAGTCAGACAAAAATAGAAAATACTTTCTCCTAAATATTAAATGTGCACAAATTCACGATAGGCTATATATTCGTTGATCAGTGTGTGAGGAATTACCTACACGAATCGAAAGTCATGTTAGTATTCGCCTTCATCCTAACGGTATACAGTATGCAGGATGCCTTAAAAACCTCAGCCAAATCCGTCTTCCAGGATTTTCAGCATTTTCTTTAATAATACACGGGTGGAGTTGGCAGTGCTTTGTACAGGGCGCTTGTATTTACTCAGCAGGCTTTCCAAACCAAGTGGCTGCCCATTGGAGCCTGGGGTTTCCAAGCTTCTGGACATAAAAAACAACAAGTCCTTTCTTGGCGATCCGTTGATAGCCCCTACCTCTACCAGCAATCTGACTAGGTATGCCAAACCGTCCACGGATAATGTAGTCTTGATGCGGTAGCGCGAGGTATCGAGTCTGTTAGAGAGATCCATTGCCGTGGCTTGCTCCTCGCCTACTGTCAATCCATAGCCCCTTAGTCCTACTTTAACACCTCTTAGACCACAGACTTTTTTGAGTAAATATTTTTGTTCGGCTTTTATACAGTTGAGTAAGATTATCCTCGCACTTTGCGCGGAAGGTATATAATTCTGGCTTGTTCGTTCCTGTTGAGTTTTCAGGCTATTCTCGTATCGGCATAACAATTCATATTGTTCCTGTACATTGTACTGCTGGGTAGCTTCCTTAACGATTTGTTGCTTGTAGTAATTCAGGAAGGTTAGACTATTAAAGCGGAGATAAAGCAGGTGTTCTAAGAGCAATGCGTGGAAAGTATCTTCATCTTTGTCATTCAATACATCATCCTGATCATTGCATAGCCTGATTAATGAAGTTTGCAAGGCCTTTATATATAGAAGTTCATTATAGGTACAGGTTGAATTGGTTGTAAACTCCAAAAAGGTATTCATTAAAAGATTGCTTAATTCTAGTTCCAGCTTTTGCCTTTTAAATGCTGCTTTAAGGACATTCAAATTTCTATTGATATCCACTACCGAAGCTTTGAAATACACCTGCGGTATTTGTGCCTGAAGGTTGAAATATTGGGCATGATGCTTTTCTATATAGGTCAGGATTTGTTCCAGTGTTTGCGCTGCGCTTTCTGTTAACCCTTCGGGTAGTGTGTGGACGTAGCTTTGCAAAACGTCCATTAACAGCACGCATTCTGACTGGATTTTATGGATGTGCCGCTCAAGTAGGCGGTCGCTCGTTCCACCAAATATTTCATCGCGTAGGGCGATGAAGATGTTTTCATTGATTCGGGGCAACGCTTTGATCCACTGCCGGGCTTCTTCGTTTTGCATGGTTGGCGCCTCCGGCGCCATTTCCTCAGCAATTAGTTTATGGAGTAAGGTGATTTGTGAGTTCATTTTTTTAGTATTTAGCTTTTTGATTAGTATCTAGTATTTAGTATTTAGACAGGTTCGCCACCCCGTCATTGCGAGAAGCTCTTCGCGACGAAGCAATCTCCCTGGACGCGGCCCGTCCACTGAAAAATGCCGAAACTAATGTGAGATTTTTCGGAAGTATTGATTGAGTTTTTGACCTCAAGAGCTCGTGAAGGACTCGGTTGCTTCGTCATTCTTCCTCGCAATGACGTAAAACGGCCAAGACTATTCCGGCCTCGCAATGACGAATTGTCGAGGCCGGTTGGCCCGAGATCCTTCGCCATACCTCTGGATGACAAAAATATCGCCCCTAGCCGTGGCGGCCGAGATATTGACTGTTGGAGATTTTCTTGCGGTCGAAGGAGGTGACGCCGACATAAACTTCTAAGGCTTTGCCTTGCATATTCTCTCGGATTTTGAGGCTGCACTGGTGCTCCCTGCGGATGGCCACACCGATAAAGCCATCAGCTTGGTTCAGCTCGGGGCAGTACACGACCAGCATGATCTGGTCGTTGTACCTTGCCTGGGCATCGTTGCTTTGTTGCCAGTCTACCTGCAGCGTGTCCACTGCGCTCAAAGAAACCGTAGCGCCTGGCAATCCTGGCAGTGGGCCAGCGCTGATCATAAACTTGCTGTAGTCTATGCTCAGGTTTGGGTACACTCCGTTTAACGCCTGGTGGTAATTCATGGAGTACGCTGCACTTATTGCTGTCTTTCGTATGGCCAGGTTTTGAAAACCTACGGCGAGATAGGGGTAAAAGGGCTTCAATACCGCATTGAGGAACTTCATTTTTTGCTCGTTGGCGATCTGGGCGATAGATCTTGGCAACTTCATTTTCCCTGTGTCTGGAGTAAGCTTGAGATAAGGTATCCCTTTCCACACTCCCCCCGTCACCGGTCCTAGTTTTCCGGATATGGCCCCGAATATGCCTTCTATTAGTTTTGCCATTGTTATAGTATTTAGTAGTTAGCTGTTAGTAATTAGAAGTTGGTAGTTAGCTGTCAGACAGGTCCGCCTCCACGTCATTGCGAGAAGCCCTTCGCGACGAACCGAGCCCTTCAGCGAGCTCAGCGCAGCTAACCAATCTCATATCTGTTTGGCTTTGTTCAGTGGACGGACCGCGTCCAGGGAGTTTGCTTCAGCTCGCACTAGCCCGGCTTCGCAATGACGACCGTTATACAAGTGCGAAGTAGGGCCTATCTTTTCAGCACTATCAAAGGCCTGTGCAGGGACTGGTTTAGGACTGCTATCGAATCCAAGCCCTAGCAGAGTCCTAGCAAAGTCCTAAAATACACGTACGTCATGTAAGCGAAATCAGGAGGAGCTCTGAGCCTGGACGGTGCCAGGATAAGGGATTGTGTAAGTTTCTGTATCATTTGATCTTTGTATTTAATACTGACTGCATTGTCGGGGTACGGATCAAATGTAGAATGCGTCAAATTACTGCTGTTCGTTCTATGCGTTTCGTGCGCTTTATTCGTAAAAAGACACATTGTGCGTTTTATCTGACGATAAAATGATAAATTAGTATAACTAATCAAATTATGAACCTACTGCCAGGCAGGTTCCGTGCGATATTTAAGGGATTGCACGCTTACGTCACCCAATGTTGCGGTACAAACAAACCAACGACATGGAACGACTATGCGTGTATCCAGAGGATGTGCGAGATATCACAGGCAAGGGCCTGAGATACGCACAAAAAATATTACAAATTATTCGTAAAGAACACCATAAAACGAAACGTCAGGCCGTTACCAAAAAAGAGCTCGCCGATTATTTAGGTATTGATGAGGATGACATCAGACTAGGATAGATCCTAACCATACATAATCTTTCTAAAAGCTATTTTGAAACAAAATTTCTTTGGCATTTATATGGCGTGCTAAGAATTAGATACATTAATCCTGAATACGCACGTACAAGAAATTTCACCAAATTTAAAGATAAATTCAATTTCTCTGTACGATTAATATTTATCGAAATTTCGCTGAAGGTTCAATGAAACTCACTGAACCTTCAGCGAAAAACAGCCTAAATCCTTCGCTTTTTATTTCGAGCCCCGCATACTTTCGCTTCAACCAAAAGCGAAGGGCACCGCTATCGTGCCCAATTTATCTCATTCAAAAACCAAAATCTATGCAAACAAAGTACCCATTTACAACAGCAGGTATGGAAGGTCTGACAGCAGAACTTTACGCCTTGCCACAGCCACAATTGCTGATCAAAGCCAATGCGCTGAAAAGTGATTTCAAGCTCTTTATGAGCGATCATTTTGATTTCAGTCCCGAACAACAGAACGACCTTGCACAACTCAGCGCATCGGATGCGGTGTATCTGGGTGCGATCAGCGGCTACAAACTGGAGCATCGCTTACCGATCGTCCTGATTAAACCGGAAAGACCAGCTTCAAGAGGAACAGAGGAAGATGATTATTACAAAATCGTCAGAACTGAGGACTTAAATGCGATTGAAGAAGAGGAAGAAGATGAAGGTGGTGGCAATGGCGGCGAAGGCCGAAGTGCACAGTCACGCGAGCGTGTGACCGGCACACTCACCATCGAGATCATCTACGAACCAAAATGATGATCCGCTGATTTCCTTCTGAACGGCGTAAGTTGGAGAGGAAATAGCACGTAAAAAAACCGGGGGTGTCGTTTGACACCCTCATCATGAATCTACCTACGAATTACATTTTAAGCCCTTGAAAATGAACAATCACCAAAAAATATTCATCGTCATCCCGGACGATGGTGCCGAAATAGACGACATAGAAGCTGTGTTCGATAGCCGGGAAAAGGCTGAAGGCTACAATAAGCGGTATAAAACAGATTCTCGGTTTGAGATCATGGAGCGGGTATTTGACCCAAATTATGAAAGCGATCTGACCAAAGACCCTTACCGGGTTACCTTACATCACGATCATAGGGAACCTATATGGGTGAACCTTCATCATCATCTGAATGATATTCAGGCCGCTAAAGAAGAACGCTATGAAATCGATGGAACTTTATACTCAAATTATGATGCCCCCATTTTTCGTATACTACTTTTTGCCGAGTCTGAAGAGGCAGCATTAAGGCGGGCACTCGAAATCAGGGACGATGTTGTGGAAAGTGGGGAATGGCAACAGGCAGTAGAGCAATATAAGATTGCCAAAGCAAATCAGCCTAAGCAAAATATATACCGCAGCAAGCGTGAAAAGGAGCTTGAAAAATGGTTACTCAGTTGTATAGCGATTTTCATCCTAATGATTCTCTCTATTGCGTTTTTGTGGCTAAATCATGGAACAGCTTAAAAAAGAATTGATCGCAAAGTACATCGTCCCGCTATTTGGCGCGGTTGACGCTCTAAATCTCCAGATTACAGAACAACTTTGCGGAATCTCAAAACTCCGAAACGCAGGGAAATATGAGCAACTCGAAGCGCCCGGATCATTTGAAGAAGCCAGAGTGTTCTTTTCTATCGAATCGATGGTGCATAGTTATTTTTACTGTCCGCATAAACTGGTTCGGAAGGGAACGCGGATCTGGAAGAAGCTCAGTTTCATCTTGTTTACTTCCTGCCTGTTGGAAAAAGAAGAGCGAAGTGATTATATTCAGATGCTGGAACCCGGAAAGGTCCTGTTCTTTAGCTATCAGGACCTACTCACGCTGATGGATGCTTTCCCTTCGATTAGCAGCTATTTTGGACATGTGTTCAACAGCAACGAAAGCTATTACCATCATCGCAACATCCTATTGAATAAGCCGCCTTTGCAGCGGGTCAGGGAATTTGAATCAGAGAACACTCTATTTACCAAAGTAGCCAGTAAGGAAATTAAAGCCTTACATGTAGGTTTGACCAGGCAAGGCTACAACCTGCAACTGAGAAAGCTCCGGAAAAAATAATTTCAGCAGATCTGCTAAAAGTGGAAACGTGTTTCCACTCTCATATTTTATTCTCCTCTACATTTGAAACTATAAATCATACCAAAATATGAAAACAAAAGAACGATATATTGACATCATTAGCTATTTATTCATTGCTCTGTTGCTGTACACCGGATTCAGCAAAATCCTGACCCATTTGGATTTCCTGGTGGTCTTGAACGGATCAGCCCAGCTCAGACCCTACAGCCTGCTCCTGTCCTGGTTAATTCCTGTTGGTGAACTGGCGCTTGGTGTATTATTGCTCATCCCGAAGACGAAGAAAATAGGCTTCATCGGTGCCACTGCCCTCATGACGTTGTTTACCATATACATTGTATACATGACCCATTCGGACAATAAGATCTGTAGTTGCGGCGGGCTGATCAGCCATATGAGCTGGAACCAGCACGTGGTGTTCAACAGCCTGTTTATCGTCCTGGGTCTGATAGCGATACTGTTTTACCCTAAATATAAGAATTTACGCGCGTGAAGCAGGTAAAAGCTATGGCCTGCAGAAAGAAACGTAGCATTTTTTATTTAACTTATACTTTTAAAATTATGAAAAGAGTATTCTTGGGGCTATTCGTAGCCGTCGTAGCACTCTCAGCAAGTGCATTTACCAATGCTGAAAAAACCAATCTAAGTTCGAACCTGGCCACGACCTATTATCAGGTTGATGATCTGGGGAATTATTCAGACACGCAACCAAATGCCACGTCGTGTATTGGAACATCAAGCTTTCCATGCCGGTTGGTGTTTGAAGAAGAGCAGGTAGAAACTGAGTTTAACATCGCCAATCCACCGTCAGAATTGTATGACGAAGAAGGCAGTAACAATTACTACCAGTAATTGGTTAATCAGGAAGGAAGGTCTTACCTCCTTCCTGATATTTACTGTTACTTACTTTGTTGCACTCAAATTTAAATAATCATCGATCACCTTTATAAAATCATCAGTTTTTCCGGCATCTGGCCTGGGTGGCTGGGTACTGATTATTTCTCCTTTCTTCCCGATAACTAATTGTTGAGGCGCACCTTTATAGTTATAATATCTGATCATAGGATGCTGATCTCTTAATCCATCAGTATACAGATTGATCGCCTCAGGCGAGGTATACTTTCCATTGTTGATACTTTTAAGCCATAGCGCTTTATTCTGATCCGTATTGACGGTCATAAAAATCACCTCTTTATTTTGCTTATATTTCTCAATAATGGGATGCATGGCTGCATTCAGCTCTGCACAAGCCCCACAGCCAGTAAACCAAAAATCAATCACCAATACTTTCCCTTTATAATCGGCCAACTTATGAAGCCTACCTTTATCATCTTCCAATGCAAACGGAAAGGCCGCGTACTGCTTCCTTTCCCAGTCAATCAGAATTTGTTTCAGCTTTTCTTCCTTCATGGTATTCAACGCATCTTTTAAAAAAGTACGGGCTTCATTAGAAAATCTCCTGCTCAACCTTTCAAAGCAGATCAACAGGAGCTTATCACGTAGTTTGCCGGTATACCTGCTTTTCAGGCGTTGGTATATGCTCTCAAATGAATCGCCATTCTCGTGTTTTCCTTTCAAACTGTACAGCCTAAGCGCATTGAATTCTTTCAGGAACAGCAATTCAGGATAATAAGCGGAGCCTGCGTATAGTCTTGAATCAATAGTGGATGGATCAGGGATTTGACATAAATGCTCGAAAAATTGTTGTGCGATTTTAATGTTTGGCTCCACAGGCTTTTTATAGCCATACCAAAATAAGCCTGCATGCATAGGGATCTGATAAGCAGCCATCACATCCAGGTAAATCCGATTATACACATCCTCACTGAGTTCCTTCTGGTAACTACTTAATATCTCTAGCTTCATATCTTTTGCCAGGGTACGGATACGCAACTGTAAGTCAAGCGGTGCCGTCGTACCGCCAGCATTGATCAGCTCCGCTTTACGAACAAACATCCCTACGGGATTAAAGTCAATAGAATAGATCTGCGTTTGGCAGTTCAGTTTATTGCTCCCCTTACCTTTAAAGCTGGGGGACCTGCTTTTGTTCACATGCATCGAAATGCTGTCGCCAGCTTCAAACAGGTAGACTTTTTCCTGCGTCTCCTCGCCACCATTGATGGCTTTCAAAGCGATGCTGCCAGACAGATCAGTAGGTCCGTTATCAGTAAGCCAAAAGGACAGATACATTCCGTGATCATCACAGGGAAGTACTGCCGCAAAAGTCCCGTCGGGTTTTATTGGCACTTCAACCAATCTGCTCATGTTAAAATAATTGGTAGTCTGGTTGAATTTGATGCTTAGGTTTCTGCTTCTAAACTGATTGGTTATAGTGGTATCAATTTTACCGGATAATTTAACCTGATCTGTTTGGCTATATCCATTGGCGCCGAATAAGCATAGCGTGGCTATAAGAAGTGATTTGAAATATTTCATATTGTTGGTTGATCTAAGGTTAGCGAACATTTTGAGCCACACCGCTCAGGGCGATTTCATCATCTGGAATGGGTAGTACATACAGAGGACTATTGGGCTGAAGGGTATATACCTGATTCCCGAGCGTCCTGCTGGTTGAGATGTTCCGGCCTTCCAGGTTGAGGCGACGTAGATCTGTCCAGCGTACACTTCGCCATACCAATGCTTTTCTTCGTTCGGTCAATACTTTTTCCAATGCCGTCTCGGGACTGGATGCCGTCATGTTCTGATAAGGCTTGGCAGGAGTGGTCGCATTAGGGTTCCAGCGCTTGACCCCAATCTGGTTGACAATATCCATCGATGCCTCGGTTTGTCCCCTTCTTGCCAGGCACTCTGCTTTGATCAGCATCACTTCGTCCGTAGCCAGGCCGGTAAAAGGGAAGCCAGCGTAGGTATTGATGTACTTCATATTGTAATTTCCGTCCTTATTGATCTGAAAATAAATGGGCAGCCTCAAATCAGAAGGATCATACAGGTTGATGAGTTCCATACTTATCCCGTAGTTCAGGCTAAGCCCGATTGATATGGCTGAATAAGTCGGGTAAGCTCCCGAGTAATAAATCACTTCCTCGCTGGTCGAAGTAGAATTCCATGCATTCCCGCTTTTACTTAGCGTATTAAAGTCTGTTAGTTTTGAGTATATAGCCAAACATTGATCGGCGTAGATTTCCGCTTGTTCATACTTTCGCATACTTAAATACACCCTGGCGAGGAAGGCATAAGCCGCTACCTTTGAAGGCTGATTGGGCTTTCCTTTGATGATGTCTTGCTGCAGCAAACCGATGCTTTGCTGAGCATCGGCAATCAACTGGTCATAAGAGTGCTGCACCGTACTGCGGGGTTCGATCTCATCGATATTGGCATTGAGTTTTAAGGGGATACCAGGGTCTGTGGATGCGGTGGCGGCATCGTAAGGTTTGGCAAAAATACTGAGCAGTGAGTAAAAAGTATAGGCTCTGGCGAACAAGGCCCAGCCTTTCAGGCGCTTCTTTTCCGCGTCGTTATTGATATCCTGTTGGGCCAGGATGTCCAAAACATTATTACAATAAAAGATGGCATTATAGAGTCCTGTCCAGTCTTTGATATTGGTTTCACCTTCATAAATATCTTTTGCCCAAATGTATGCGTTTCTTGCGGTTGGACTGGCAATCGACTGCCAGAGCTGCTGAGTAGGAATAAAATATTCATCAGCCGATACCTGCGCCAGGCCTGGTGTATGGTTCATGATTTCGGTATGCTCCAATAGCAACTCCAGGTCTTTCGCTGTTTTTGGAAGTATGATGGCGCTGTCTGGCTTCAATTCCAGCTTGTTTGCACATGCCGACAGCAGGGCAATGAGGAGGATTAAAATTTTTCTGTTCATAATCTGCTTATAAAGTGAGGTTTATACCAAATGAGCCGCTAAAAGGCTGTGGAGGATTTAAGGAGCCGTAATCAGGATCTATTTTCATTTTGTTTGCCCGCCACAGGATACCAGGATTGCGGGCATACAGGAACAGGCTGGCCTTTTGGATCAATCTGAAAACAGTACCGGTTGTCCTGCTTAAGTTATAATTAAGGCGCACATCCTGTAAACGGATGTGATCTCCCGGTTCAACCAGGTCGCTGGAATTCTGAAAAAAAGAGTCTCTGGCCAGGTTGGAAGGATAGACAAGCGCAGGGATTTTGGTGTTCAGCTCATCGCCGGGCTGCTGCCAGCGTTTCTCATAGTCGGCCATTTTGTACTGCATCACCCCCGAGCCGTAATTACTCCCTGAAAAGACACTGACCCTTCTGAAATAATAGTCGAATTTGTAGGTGATGTTGAAGGTTAACTCTAGCCTTTGGTAGCTAAAGGTGTTGATCAGGCTGCCGAAATATTTGGGTGAAGCGGAACCATGATACTGCAATTGTGTCTGATCCAGCGTAGACCTGATCTTCGCATAATCTTTACTGATTTCGCCATTTAGATAGCCTTGTGGCGAGCCAGTATTGTCCAATCCTGCCGAGGGAAAACTGAAAATGGCATAGTAGGGATAGCCCACTAATGGATTGTTGAAATTACCTGAAATGATGTTGAGGTTTGAACTCTGCGAGATCTTGTAATTGGTGACTTTGTCCAAGTTGTAATTGAACAATAGCAATGTGTTCCATTTCAGTTTCCCATCGAGGTTTTGACTGTTGAGCACCAGGTCCAGCCCCTTGGTTTGCAGGTTGGCCCCATTTCCCTTGAATTGTGCGATACCGGATTGGAAAGCAATTGGATTATTGCCGATCAGATCGACCGCATTTTTTTGATAAACATCCAGGCTTCCATTGACCCTGTTGTTCTTGAAGCTAAAATCCAGTCCAATATTCCAGGTCTTCACTCTTTCCCATCGTAATGAAGGATTGGGTGGGTTTTGAATCTGGGCATACACATTGCTAAAATAATTGAGGACACCGAGGCTACGGGCTGTAGTATAAGCGGATACGCTCTTATCGACATTGCCATTGTAGCCATAGGTAGCCCTTAATTTAAGAGAAGATAGTAAGTCCCAATGATAAAAGCTTTCGCGATGCACATTCCAGGCCAGTCCGGCTGACCATAGGGGTACACCCTTTTGATTGGTCTTCACACCGAAGAGATTGGATTCGTCCCTTCGTGCGCTTGCACTCAGGATATATCTGCCCAGGTAAGCATAGGAGATATTGGTATAGTAGGATTGATTGATATTGATTTTTCCGCTTAACGCAGCTGTGGTATTGATTTTTGCTGTACCGGTAGAATAGTACAGTTTGTAATTCCTTGTCGGATCGATGGTCGCGTTGGCATGTGTCATCGTTTCGGGATCATAACCATAATAGGTTTGGTTATTGGTGGTCGTTCTCAGATCACTCCCTTCATATCCGGCAATGGCATTAATCTCATGATCATTGGAAATTACCTTGCGGTAATTCAGCTGGCCGCGAAAAGTCTGAGAACGAAGAGCGGTCAGGTAGGCATTGAGGATATCACCCACAGGGATTACCCTGGTTACCTGTTCATTGGATATGGAGGAAAATTGATTGACCAGGTTGCGTGTATAATAGCTATTTGAGCGGTTGTTGGTCTGTCTGTCCGAATTTTCGCTTAAAAGCTGGTAATTGGCCGTTAGGTTGAGATCATTGCTTACTTTAAAATGGACACCAGTCTTAATCCTGGATTGATTCAATTGGATTTGCGTATTTGCTGACAGCTCATCTTTAGGGCGATAGTGCCAGTCCGGCAATTTACCTCTACCCACTGTATCTACATAAGAATTGCGAAATCCTGCAGACCCTAAGACAACGGCCAGTGAATTACCGGCTTCGTCTACCATCCGGTCATAGGGACTATTGGGATTAAAATTGTTTGGGTTGTTTTGATCTGCGCTGGACACAAAGCCCACATCGGCTGATAAACTCAGCCTGTCCTTCCAAATGGAAAAAGTTGTATTGCTGTTGAAGGTATACCTGCGGTAGCGATCGGTCACTATCTGGTCCAGATTGTTGTCATAACCACCCGACAGGTAATATTGAAGGTCGTGGGTTCCTCCACTCAGGTTGAGCTGATATTGCTGCTGTACCTTATTTCTGTACACATATTTATCTAAATCTGACCTTGCATCGTAATTCTTTAACGCATCGATCCGGGTGGCTGAATCCGCAGCAGTGATCTGATTGTTTTTGCGCTGGTTGAAGATCTCTACCGCAGCAGACACACCATTGTATGGATTGGAGAAACGGCTTGTGAACAATCCCTTTGAAAAAAGGAACTGTTCCAATTCAATTGCCTCAGCGGAGCTCATTTGTGGAGAATAATATAGATCTGGCTTGTCGGATACCGTGAGGGTAGAATTGACACCAACAGTAAGCTTCTGGTTCTTCCGGCCGCTTTTGGTGGTGATGACCACGACCCCATTTCCTGACCTGCTGCCCCAGATGGACGATGCCGCGGCATCTTTAAGCACATCGATGGTTTCGATATCGGCTGGGTTGATCTGGTCGATGGTGCCATCATATGCAAATCCGTTAAGGACGATAAGTGGCTCGGCACTGGCGAATATGGTGCTCCGGCCGTGTATGGATATTTTAGGTGTATTGGCCATTCCGATGCCCCGATTGAGGAGGAGCCCGCTGGTCACCCCTTCTAATCGGTCAATAATATTGGTTCCCACACTCCGGTTAATGGTTTTGTTGTCGATTTGTGTAAAGGAGCCTGTGGCCCTTTCTTTTGGAATGTTTTGGTAACCGGTACTAACGATCTCTACTTCCTGTAGATCGTCAGCGAGCAACTCAAGTTGTATGATGCTCAAATTGGAAGAGGCAACAATTTCTTTCGTTTGGTAACCGAGATAGGAAATGATCAAGACAGCGCCATCCCCTATGTTTTTGAGGGAGAATCTGCCTTGCCTATCAGTGTTGACGCTTTGAATACTGCCTTTAACCTTTACCGTGGCTCCTGCCAAGGGTTGATTGTTTTCATCATATACTACACCCTGCACATCGATGTTGGTAAACCGTTTTATGACGCGATCGAGGAAAGAAGCGCTCTTCTTCTGCACACTGATGAATTTATTTTTGATGGAATACGTTAAGGCTTGGTTTGCAAAGCAAACATCCAGGGCATCCGTCAGAGCTGCATTGGAAACATCGATGCTTACTGATTTTGCATTGGCGAGCAGGTCGCTGGTATACAGAAAATCATATCCCGTCTGCCTTTTGATGTCTTTAAAAATAGCGGTCAGTGGAGCATTGGTTTTCTTTAGCGTGACGGTTTGTCCGGACGTTGCTGCGCTTAGATGGAGCAATGGAATGGTCAGGAAGAGCATCACAATATGTATTCTCATGATCCAGTGACTTTTAATGGTGTTCCTGACCCATCGGAGGGCAGAATTCATGAACAAAAAATGGACAATGGAGCCCCTGACGGGTGCACCGTATTGGTTTAAATGGTACATTTGACTTGGTTTAGTTGATCGTAACTTCTTAGCGGATTTTATTTTAAGCTGAGCTAGACCGGCCGCCAGTTCCTACGCTGGGGCCGGTTGCTTTTCATCAGTGATTTCTTTTATTGCATAATCGACACCCTCCTTCCTTCAATTTTATAGTGAACGGCCCCTGTTGATTCCAGAAATTTCAACACTTCTGAAATATTTCTTGATCTGGAAATTGATCCGGTGAATTTTGTAGTAATAGGCTTTCCTACGTATATGATCTCCACATCATACCAGCGCTCCAGCATCTCTTTGATCGTTACTAAATCTGCATCCTCAAATTCCATATTGCCATTCTTCCAGGCAGTGACCAATTCGGTGTCGACTTTTTGGACGGATATTTTACTTTTTGTAAAAAGCGATTGTTGGCCTGGATGAAGCACTTTCGACTCTCCCATTTCTCCGTCGTTGCGAGGAGCACTTCGCGACGAAGCAATCTCATATTGACTATTCTGATGAGATTGCTTCGTCATTCTTCCTCGCAATGACGATGAAGAAGGCAATGACGCCACCAACACCGAGCCTTCCAATAAAGTCGTTTTTATAGAGCTCAGATGATAAGCCTCTATATTGAAATGTGTGCCCAATACAGTAACTTCCTGATTGCCCGTAATCACCTTAAAGGGTCTCCTTTTATCTTTAAAAACCTCCAGGTATACTTCTCCTGTGATCTGGATGTTCCGTTCTTGGGCTGTTCTTAGATTGAGCGGGAATGATATGGTACTGGCTGCGTTGAGCCAGGCCCTGGTGCCGTCCGGCAGTATCACCTGATACGTGCCGCCACGTGGAGTCCTCACCTCCACGTCATTGCGAGAAGCGCTTCGCGACGAAGCAATCTTATCAGGATCGTTAAAGTGAGATGGGTTAGCTGCGCTGAGCTCGCTGAAGGGCTCGGTACGGCGCGCACTATTCCGGCCTCGCAATGACGAATCAACAACCGTTCCGTCGTTATAACTGAATGATGCGGCATCTATGATGACTCCGGTCTTGGCATCGCTCAGGTTGATGATCTCCCCGTTAGCAAGGACCAGAGTTGCTCTATTTTTACCAGGGGAAATGTCATTGGCATATCGAGACGATTTTAGATCAGATGACGAATTGTGCACCATGAAAAACGCAACACCAACTGTAAGTAGTAAAACTCCGGCCAGGGCGATGGCATGCCACAGTTTATATTTCTTTGCAGCGTGATGATCCTTAGGCAATGCTTTGAAGATCTCCTCCCCCATTTCCCGTATCCGCTCCGGAGGTAAGCCTGGCTCCTGCTCATTGTACTCCATGAACCACTGCTCCACAATCGCCCGTTCCTCTTCACTACAAGTTCCTGCATCGTACCTTTCAAGAAGTGCTTTTATTTCCTCGTTATCCATTGCCTTTCTAAGGGGTGTTTGGATAAGTACAAGTTTAGCGGGTGCTATGCTTAGATGTCGTTAACTTTTTTTTCAAGAAAAATTATCCAGGCTTAAAATCCGCTTACGTTTACCTGCTCAGATGGGTAGTTCGCAGGCAATTGATCATATACCATAAAGTACGCTTCTACGATCACCGGGAGCTCCAGCATTCGCTTAAGTTCAGCCTGCCTGGCTGCCTCCAGACGGTTTTGAGAGATCAGCTCCATGTCACCATCATCCAGCATATTTTCTGTATTTGATTTCAGTATTTTTCTGATTTCCTCTTCCACCCAATATTTTTCAATAGTATGTACAAGTCCTGAAAATGCTTTCATCGGTATCGTCTGGTACTTAAAGTCCAGGTTTTTCTTTTTCAGGAGTTTAAATACAAAGGTGTACACCGCGACAAACTCTGTTACTTCAAAGGATCTCGTAGTGATATACTTTGGGCAGTGAAAGGGGGTTTCGGGGCCATTTAGATCAATATTTGGGAACTGCTTTTTAATGATCTCCTTCGCCACTGCTTTAAAAAGCTCATCCCCATTTCCATAGAGTTTGAAACACTTGCCCATATGGTCATGCACAATAGAATTATGTAGCATGATCTGGTCGATCCCATAAATAAATAGCCTTAATGTGGACAATTCTGCGTGGATTATAGGTGGTTTAAAAGTCAGCTTAAATTCCTCGAAAGGGATTAACGCTTTTAAGTGATGTGGCGTACCATATTGTTTAGCGTCTGTATAATAGAAGATGCGATCCCGTCTATACTGATCGTATTCATACTGCGCGGTTGGGTAAAGCACATTGCGGAATACCGAGTGTTCAAAATCTCCGCCTATGACCTCGGCTACAAACTGATCGTAATGTTGAAACAGGTATTTAATCAGATTGGTATAGCGGTTTTTATTGACGATAGTGAAGCCAGAATCAAAATAGTACTCCATCGAGGTATTTTTTGATCTTGGACATTAGAATAACCAACACAATAGTTTGGCTTTTAACCTGTTTAGACTGTTAGAAATTTGAGCTTGAATGGTTCTTTCTGATATAGACAGCCTCTCTGAAATCTGTTTGTAACTCAAATGCTCTTTTCTGCTCATTTCAAATATCGTTCGCATCTTAGCCGGCAAATCTTGAATATGTTGGTCGATAGAGTCAGCCAGTTGCTCTGATCTTATTTTATAGTCTGTATCACTCACCGAACGCTCTGCGACAAACGATTTCAGCGAATCGATATACTTTACCTCTACTTTTTGATGAACAAAGTAATTGATGATCTTACTTCGTAAGGATATAAACATATATGAAGACAATTTCCCTGATTCCTGGAGCATATCGCTTTTCTGCCAGAGCGCTGTGAACAACTCCTGCACGAAATCTTTAGCCAGTTCCTCATCCTTTAGCTTTCGATAAGCAAAATCGATCAACAGGCCATGGTACCTGTTGTAAATTTCGGTAAACGCAGCATGATCAGAAGCTTTTAACAGTTCTGTTAATTGTGGCTCAGTGAGGTTTTTGTAGTCCTGCATTGCTCATCATATTAAGTTAGTTAATATCTGAGTTTCATAAAGGATTGAAAGTTAAATGCCTTTAAATAGCAATAGGGCACGGCAACTTGCTATCCTTTACCGCATGGCTCTGGTGGGCCAACCATCCCCTTCGGAATAGTTACAACGTAAAGTATAAGCAAGCACCGTACCCTATAACTTGTATAAGGACCGATGCCATACTTACTTCGCGTTGTTAAATTTACCAGATTTAGCGACGAAGCTCGTTTTAGCAATGCTCTATTGATTCAATATGAGAATTGCAAAGTTATTTAAATTTTGGCAATGAAATTACTATTGCCCCCTTTTATCCTAAAGGTTATGTTTTACTCTTTTATCATCATAGTTCACTGAACAAACTTAACTAATACATGTATTAATGCAAAATTAATATACACATACTTCATTATTTATGAAGTATAAATACTAATCTGTTTGACTGCTTTTCAGGACTTTTGAAGTCGTGATTCATATCGGAGAAATTATTCATCAACTGGTTAAAGAAAAGCACCTTACTGCCAAGGAGGTAGCTGAGTATATGAATTTTACGACTTCAAATCTTTTTGCTATATATAAAAAAGATGAAATCGACATATTTAAACTTGCTAGGTTCTCTGAGCTTTTTAATAAGAATTTATTGCAATACTATATATCAAAAGAAGCAATGAAAGTTATTTTTCAAGAGGAGTTCGCCAGTTATGAGAGCGAACTTGCAGAATTAAGGAGTTCAAATCTTAGCAAGGACGAGAAAATCATTATGTTGAATGACACAGTTGCCGCCCTGAAGACAACTGTTGCACTTTACGAGAAACAAGGAAGTAAAGGCAAAAAATAAAATAGATATTAATTAATATAAAAGCCCGGGCAATGCCCGGGCTTTTGTCATTTATAACGGTTTCAATGTTTTGTGCTGAAGCACATATATTTGATATATCGCACAAGATTTTACACTATAATACATTTAATTTCTTATAATATACTAATATTTTCTTTTTGATTATTTTCAGACTTTTATTTAGGTTTGTTTTTGAAAACTAACTTAATCTATAGTGGTCGAAATTGACCACTTTATCATAAAACTATTGAAATGAGCAAAACAACTAAGATTAGCGTAGAAAACAGAGAAATTTCGCTAATGGTAACCAATCAAAATGATTTTATATCACTAACTGATATTGCAAAATATAAAAATGAAAATGATCCTAATGATGTAATTAAAAATTGGATGCGCGGTAAATCTACCATATCATTTTTGGGGTTGTGGGAGACCTTGAATAATATAGGATTTAAACCCGTCGAATTCGACGGGTTTAAAAACGAAGCAGGGTATAACCATTTTGTGCTATCTCCTCAAAAGTGGATTGAAAAAACGAATGCTATTGGGATAGTATCCAAGTCTGGAAGATATGGAGGAACATTTGCACACACTGATATTGCTTTTGAATTTGCCTCATGGATATCCCCAGAATTTAAGCTCTATCTAATCACAGAATTTCAAAGACTTAAAAACGATGAAAATGATCGACTTAATTTGAATTGGAGCATTCAAAGAACACTTGCAAAAATAAATTACAGAATACATACCGATGCAATCAAAGAAAAAATCATCCCACAAGAATTGACGAAAGACCAGGCTGCAATTATCTATGCCAGTGAAGCAGATATGCTCAATGTAGCTCTGTTTGGAAAAACAGCGCAACAATGGAAAATTAAGAACCCTACTTTAGATGGCAATATTCGTGATTATGCAACACTGGAGCAGTTAGTGGTATTGAGTAATATGGAAAGTATTAATTCCGTACTAATTCATCAGGGCTTAACTCATAGTGAACGAATCTTACAACTTAATCAGACCGCTATCATTCAACTTAAATCTTTACTAGGAAACAGACAGGTAAAGAAACTACAAAATACACTAAATGACAAAAAAAGAGCACTAGGGTACAATGAGTAAACAAGATTTAATATATCAGCTAGTAGTTGATCATTTAATTGATACTGAGCAATTGGGGGATCATGATCCAGACGCTCTCTCCCTCACTCTTTATAACATTTCTAATGACCCAGATTCCGTCGGTGAAATAAAACGATTTATGTCGAGTATAACAAGCAGACATAAGGTAGTCTCATTACCACCACACGATGGCAGATGTAATGTAAAGATACTAGACATAGGAATATAATTTTGCAAAGAGCAAAAAGTACCTAAATTTTAATAGGCTAATAAAAGCAATAAGGCAGGCTGTATAAAAGGCCGGGCAATGCCCGGCCTTTTTCTCAAATAAAATTATACGAGCGAAACAGTAAGACGAGCTCTTTTAACACAATTTCATATTTGCGCCACAGCCTGGGCACAAATGCTCGCTATTAGACCATTTGATTTCTCAATTACTTTAGAAGCTCTTGTTTAATTATTGTGATAAAATTGGCTTTGGTTGCGTCATCTTTTGGGACCTGAAGGTTAGAATCTACTATTAAGCCAAACATTGCTAAACAATAACTATATTGTGTTATGAATCTGTTTCAACGCATATTTAGTACAAGTCGTGATCAGCAAATATTAAAACGAATTTCATCCATAGAGGGGTTGGGCGGTATGACGGTTAATGAAAGATTATATGTTAGTGGTCTTGATGATGAGTTTCATGAAGCATTGGATAAAGATAAAAATCGCGCTAGGCAAATTCTAACATGGCTCAAAGTTGATGATGCATCTATCAAGAAGATAGTCGCTTCTAATCCGAAATCCAAAGCATAGAATCCAATTCTAATGATGACTAATGAGCAAGTAAATATGCATCCCAATATATGCACCGACTTTCCGTACCGTCCATTAATATATTGGTAGATGTGGTTAAAATTGAAGCATAAATCAATCGAAATGCTTAAATTTCCAAAAAAACCTTATCCCATTTGAAAAAGTACCTACTGGTTCTGACGATCATCGTTCTATGCGGCAAAGTGAGCGCTCAAAACATAGATGAAATGATCCGATTCATCAAACAGAACCCTCAAAAAACTTCGCTGTATCTGATAGAAGATGGAAAAACTGTTATTGATTATAATAGCAGTCAGTTGATGCCTCTGGCCAGTGCAGTAAAAACGATCGTCGCGATCGAATTTGCCAGACAATGCGGCACAAGAAAAATCTCGCCGACGACACTGGTGGCAGTCAGGGACCTGAATCGCTATTACATTCCAAACACAGATGGCGGTGCACAGCCCCGCTGGCTTCAAGCCATCGGGAAGAGTGAGGCGGACACCGTCACGCTAATCGAAGTAGCCAAAGGGATGATCCGCTACAGTTCAAATGCCAATACCGAATTTTTACTGGACCTATTGGGGTTGTCAAATGTTAACCGATGCATAAAAGATCTGGGGTTAAAATCACATCAGCCCATATACTACTTCACCGCTGCGGCCCTCATGGTTTGCTTAAAACCAAGTGACATGGAGGACGAAGCCTGGATAAGCAAACTAAATAATTTGTCGACAGATGATTATCACAAAAAATGCCTGGAAGCTCATCAAAGGCTAAAAACTGATCCTAATTTTATTAAACAGTTCGACTTTTCTAATCTTTCAGAAAACATTCAACGTGTGTGGTCTGACCGCTTGGTGTCTTCTACTACAGCCACCTACGCCCAATTGATGCAGCAGATTGTAAGACGAGAAAGCTTCAAACCGGAGGTACAAACACTAATAGAAAGTATTATGGAATGGCCGATGACCTTCGCCGGTAACCAGGCTCAATTTAAACACCTGGGCCAAAAAGGTGGCTCGACGGCTTTTGTCCTGACTGATGCATTCTATGGTTCTCTAAAGAACGGCGCTGAAATAGCTTGCTCTTTTTTCTTCAATGGACTATCCAAGACGGAAAGCGTAATGGTAAACAAACACTTTGGCGCTCTGGAAGCTTTAATCTTGACAGACCCAAATTTCCGTAAAAAACTTGCTGAATATTTGACAATCTCCAATTAGGGATAATTCTAAATGGCTGACGTTGAAGATCCTACCCTTTAGGTAATAATTTCCCCTTCAAATATGCTTTCTTCATGATCGCTTCGACTATCGAGCGCTTTATCTTTGCTTCTTTTTCCGGGATAGGTACTAATGTTACAGTAACCGTATAGGTTTTGTCCCCTACTTTAACCTTCGAGACCTGTACCATTTCAACAGGTTCATTATTTTTCGAGCAACTGATTTTTGTCGCATCCGTTCCCATTTTCTTAATCAATGAATATTTATTTGCCATTTTGCATCCCTCCTATAGATAAAATACATTATTCTGCTGTTTTCGGATTACTCATTCACCGCCTCACTTGATTACAATTTGGAATCTAAAAGCAATTAAATATTAAGCCCACGCACATTTTCGGCCTGTGAAACCATAGTTCTCGCTTAAGGTTTATACGGAAAGAATCTCTTTCTGGCTGACGCTATGGATTCTGAAGAAAAGTAGTTTTTTGAAAAGCACCCAGATATAAACTAACTAACTAAATTATCTATAATGAAGCGGAAACGACGCCGCTACCTGGGTGCCAACAAATTTAACTAAACATTTTATATAAAAGTGAGGATTGAAATTTTCATTTTTTCCCAATATCTTTATTATGACTAAACTTATTAAAATGAACTACGACGCAACAAACGATATCAAACAGATTATTCTACAGTTCAACAATTCAATCAAAGCTCAAATGCCTGTATTGGAAGATGTGGTAAGTGACTTGATTACAACTAAAAACACCGATGGCAATGCTATTGAAAATTGCTTGGACACTTTACTTTCAATTACAGTGCATGGGTTCGGTAAGGAGCAATTTATTCGTCTATTGGAATATTACAAAACCATTGATGCTGAAGGAGCTTTATTTTATTGGAATGAATATGACAAAAAAGAATAATAATATAAGGTGTTGTATCAACTGACTAAAAAACATTGATATAGTAAGACCTATTAATCAAGGAAAGAACCCGATCATTAAAACAAAAAATTGACCCCAAAATCAGGGGAAAATTAAGCAATTTAAGTGGTGTATATTTCGGAGAAAGTAACCCCTTCATTCCGTGCCAAACTGGCCCCTTAATTTTCTGCCGGGTTCGGTAGCGAATGCTCCGATATTTTAATCCATTTCGATTACCCTTCCTGAGCTGC
>Ga0160464_100081_pt1 | contig 110703 bp, 98 predicted proteins | sample HID1971I_E11MG_FD_108275 | JGI IMG/M metagenome (GOLD analysis project Ga0160464, IMG submission 108275) | Enriched millipede-associated microbial communities from UW Madison campus, WI, USA - HID1971I_E11 MG | ecosystem: Host-associated > Arthropoda: Insects > Digestive system > Unclassified ...
AAGAAAAATAGCCTCAGGCATTCAAAACGGCCATTTTGATCCGGAATAATGGGGCCAGTTTGGACCGGAATGAAGCTTCAGTTTAGTTGCGGAATCAGGGGGCTACTATTGCCGAAATTCCCACGCTGTGCACGGGTGATGTAATCGAGCGTCCGCGTGATATAGTTCAGCGAACTGCTGTAAAAATCCACACTCTTTTCTTCCCTGAAATGCTGGTCTATTAAGACATCCAACTGCTGCATCAGCATGACGGGAGATACGTACAATCCCCTGAAAGCGCCCGGAGTCGCTTCGGTATCGTATAGTACCGGTCCTATATGTGGGTCTGCTGTCATTTCCTTTTAAATGGTTTTACCACAATGGTTTTATTCCTGATCTCAAAATCTACGGTTTGGGCGCCAGCCAGCATTTTTAATACCTTGCTTACCTGCTCGTATTTCGATACCGACCCCCAGATTTCTTTATTGGCTACATCGCCTTCATAGATGACATCTACATCATACCACCGCGCAATCTTGCGCATGATGCTTTGTACGCTTTCATTTTCAAATACGAACTCGCCGTTTTTCCAGGCTATGGATGCTTCCGCATCGATTTTATTGACGGTGATGCGGTTGTTGTTGGTTAACACGGATTGCTGGTTGGGTTTGAGGTAAACGGCTGCGCCTTTTGAGATTGCTTCGTCGCTGCGCTTCCCTCGCAATGACGATAAGGTGAGCCCGCCTAATGCCGATGAGGTAAGCAATGACGATACGCGCACAGATCCCTCGATTAAGGTAGTTTTGGTGTTGCCCTCGTCGGCATATGCATTGATGTTGAAGTGTGTACCCAGCACTTCTACGATCTGGCCGGGCTTGCCATTACTCCCTGCGCTTTCTACAATAAAAGGCATTCTTTTCCCCTTGTTCCCTGTTCCTTTTTCTTTTATCATCACCTTAGCTACCTCCAGATAGGCTTCACCACTCAACACAATCCTGCGCTCCCGTCCAATAAATTGTGAAGGGAACTCAATTTTTGAATCTGCGTTGAGCCAAACTTTGGTGCCGTCCGGCAGCACCACCTGGTACGTGCCGCCGCGTGGGGTTGATGCCGTGAGCATCACCGCCTCCCCGTCATTGCGAGGGAAGCGCAGCGACGAAGCAATCTCACTCTGGTCATTATACTTTAAACCAGATTTATTGATGATGACCCCAGTCTTCGCATCGCTCAGGTTTATGGTCTTGCCGTTGGCGAGGGTGAGGGTTGCGGTATTTTTTCCTGGCGCTATATCATTCATCACCATCTCGTCATTGCGAGAAGCATTTCGCGACGAAGCAATCTCATTCACATATAACCAGGTACCTAAAGTAATCGCTGCTACCGCAGCGGCAATTTTCCATGCCGGGGAGATCGCCGCGATGCGCGGCCACAATCTCACAGGCTTGCTTCGGGTTGCCCGAATAGCTGCGATTAATTCCGCCAGGCTTTCTCTGCCCCTTTGGTTCAAGTCTGCCAGATCATTTTCAGCAATAGAAGGATACTGTTTTTTCATCGCAGCATTTAAATAAGCAGCCTCAAGCTCTTCAGCTTCTGCGGCGGTAATATCTCCGCTCAGGTACCGATCAATTAACAGCTCTGCTCTTTTCTTAGAATCTTCCATAATTATCCTTCTAAATACAAGACACCTGTCAGCCCCTCATGGGGACATCTTAATTTAATTATTTTTTAACCGCAGTTTAACTGCTCCTAATTAGCCCTTGTTCTGCAATATCGAAAACAGCAGCAACGACACACCACCATAGCGCTCCAACCTTATTTTAAGCATCTTGACCGTCCTCTGCATATGTTTCTTTACCGCCTCTTCGTTCATATCCAAAATAGCGGCAATTTCTTTGTTGCTTAAAAATTCCTTTCGGCTCATCTCAAAGATCTGCCTTGATTTCACCGGAAGCTTTTCCAGCTCCGCATCTATCAGCGCCGAGAGCTGGTGCTCATCAATAGCCTCCACGGTAGAATTATCCAATTCCTCCATTTCAGCAGCAATCAGGTCTATAAAGTCGTGATTTGTCTTTTTCTTTCGCAATGCATTTAGCACCCGGTTTCTTACAGCGCGGTACAAATAACCTTTGAGATTGCTTTTTACATCCAGTTCTGCAGATTTCTCCCAAAAACTAAAAAACATATCCTGAACCAGGTCCTTAGCTTCATCCTTATCTTCAAGGATCTTCCAGGCATGCAGATAAAGCATATGCCAGTGCCTCCGGTAAATTTCAGTAAAAGCAAGCTCCTCCCCTTCCTTCAAAAGAAAGACCAGTTCCTTATCAGTATATGTACTGTAATCCACCATGAATAATTAGCTAGCAATCCCTTTGTTAAAGTTAAGGAATAATTAAACCAAAGCTGCATATAATTTTTTGGATTCAGTAATCAAACTGATTTTTAATCCCTTCTGTCATTCTGCCATCTCCCCCTCCAGGAAGAGAGCCGTTTCATTTTCTCTCCGGAATCCCGGAGAGATGCCCAAAGGGCAGAGAGGTTTATTCGTTAACTGGTTGGTGGCCTGCTGTACGACGTCTCATTGGCACGCCTCCATCAAAATGCGCTTCGCTAAATACGAGCTACGAGTAGTAACCGACCTGCATATCATGGGTAACCGCATTCTCCTAATCTGCCTGTAGAAACAAGACTTGAGTTTTTCTAGTAGTTTCAATGAGTTTAAGGCCTAGTAATTTTAGTTCTTCATTGGTTTTTTCAAGATCGTTCTCATGTATTTTCAGGTGCAAGTCAATATGATAATCAATACCAGTCTCATCTATAATCAAGTCTTTAAAAGCATTATTTAACCTTCCTGTTAATGCCAGAATCGGTGAATTTACGATATGTAATTCACTGTTCTCGTTCAAATCATTTTCCCTAGTCCCACCCTTGCTTTGGTGGATAAGACTTCGAGTTTTGCGGAGTACCAGGCAGGTGATGCGCTTTTTCGTAATGGTACCATGAAAATCAGTAGCTTGGTTTAAATGCTCAAGCATTCGCTGGTATAGAGAGTTAGATTGACTGACAGGAATACGAATTTCATAGCTGTACAGGTTATTAACGTTCCATTCCTTATCATCAACGTTTCCTTTAAGGGCTTTTTTTGCCAATGCGTCAATGACCATTCTTTTCTCACTGTTATGTGGGAGCAAACTACTTGATGCTGTTTGATAAATATAGGTTAGCTCGGAATTGGTTAATGCTATTCCATGGACAGTGTCTCTTTGACTTCTGTAGCTTGTTCCAGAGCCAAGACCGGCATAATAGCCTTTCAATAGGATGGAATAATACTGCAATTTCTGTTCTGGCAAGGCCTCCACTGTAAACAGTGCCCTGTTTATATCCAAATCTATTTTTTGCTGCTTATTAGGAAAACTTCCTCTTAGCGTTGCCGATATCGATTCAGCCGTAACTTCGTTAGAAGCTGTAATGTTCATAATCGTTCCGTTTGCATCAATCCAAACATAATGCGGAATCAACCGGTGAGGAAATATGACATGTAAGAGTGAGTCAGAGAGCACAGTCGGAAGAGTTAATTTCTGGTTTCTGTCGTTTCGCTTAGAAAGAAAAGGATTGACAATCGAAGGGCTTTCGGTTGTTACAAGCAACACTTTGATCTGGTCTGAAAATTGTGTTTGCAGTTTTTCCAGCTTAGGAAAGCCTGCGATACACGATGAACACCATGTAGCCCAAAAATCAAGAATAATCAGCTTCCCTTTATATTCACTTAATTTAACCTGCCTTTGCTCTAGTGATTGATCGGTCAGGTTTAATGGGAAGTTCCACATTTGGTCCGTAAGTTGATCCCCAACTTTAAGCTGGTCAATTTTCAATGCATTTTCCTGGCATTGGGCTTGAAATACTTGCAAACAATGCACAATCATAATAATTAGAGTTATTTTTTTCATGGCATATGTTTAACGAGGATTCTGGGGTATACCTGAGAGACGGATTACATCTTCTGGAATTGGAAGCGCATACCTCAAGTCATTGGGTTGCAGTTGGAAAGTCTTGTCGCCAAGTTTCCTGGTAAGAATGATATTAGCACCTTCTTTATTGAGTCTCTTAATATCCATCCACCTCAGATCTCTCCATAGCAGTTCTTTTCTTCTTTCATTTAAGATGAGGGTTAAAGCTTCCCCTGGCGAGCTTGCGGCATAATTGCTGAACTTATCCTCGCTGATTCTTTTGACCATCAAGGTGTTTAGCGCCAGCATTGCCGCCGATACATTTCCTGCCCTGGCCGAACATTCCGCTTTGATCAGGACGATTTCATCGGTTGCCACACCGCCAAAAGGCGCAGCAAGCTGTTCATAGTAACCTTTAAAGCGGTGCGATCCGTCCGAATTAGTGTCGAAGTAGGCTTTTTTTCGCAAATCGTCATCGTGATAGGAATTATAAAGATCCGGATTAACCTTACCATTGCTCTGGTTAATTAGCCTGGGTGCAAGAATCCTGTTCCATAAAATAACCTCTTCGTTGAACTGTTGAAATGGGAAACTCGCCTCCACATCGATTTGATTGAAATCCATCAGTTTGCTATATAGATTTAAGCAAGAGTCGGCATAGCGCCCAGCCTGCTCGTATTTTCTCATGGCCAAATTCGTCCTGGCTAAAAGTCCATAGGCAGCGGGTTTGGAGGGATGAACGGGAAGGGTAGCTTTCACTGGAAGTAGTGAAGCAGATAGGTTAAGGTCGAGGAGGATTTGCTGGTAACTTGCTTCCAGGCTTGCTCTTGTAGTCGGTTCGTTAAAATTTTCGCTTAGCCTCAACGGAATACCAAGATCTTGTTTTGCCGTTCCCTCATCATAAGCAGCGGCCCAAAGGACTACAGTCCTTAACAGGAACTGACCTCTGAAAAATAGTGCCTGACCTTTGATGTTGTCCCAAGTGGCATGATTTTCCGGGCTTCTTGCAGTTCTTTCCAATCCGCTGAGCACTGAGTTACAATAATAAACGGCCGTATAATTGGCGTTCCATTCGTTTATCCTGCCGTCCTGAGCAAATAGGTTGTCCTTCTCCCAGGTATAAATTCTTTGCAGGTCAGGGTAAGGAAGCGCTTCCCAATTAGCAAGCTCCATGTAATAATTGTCCGCACAGGCTTCTCCGGTTCCGCCAGTAGTCTGATTGAGCACAGCGAAATTGTCCAGCAGACCCTGCAGTTCCGTCAGGCCTTCAGCGACGGCAAGCTTCTGGTCTGGCTTCGCATCAAGGAATTTTTTGCAGGAAAAATGAGATGTAACTACTAGAATTAACAGGCAGGTTAAGTATTTATTGTATTTGATCTTTTTCATTTTGCTAGGTTTGAGTTAAAAATTTGCTCTGATTCCAGCCGCTATGGTAAGCGGAGGGGTCAATGAGGAGTAGCTGGTGGCGTAGTCCGGGTCTATTCCGTTGGAATTTGCTTTCCATATTAGCCCCAGGTTCGCTAAGGAGCTGTAAAAATTGATGGTCTTAAAGGGAAGTTTTATACCATTTCCAGGCACGTACCGGTAATTCAAGGTAATGTACTGCAGCCTGATGTGGTCTCCTTTGGATACAAACGGCTCTGCATTTTGATAGAAGTTGCTCATGCCTGCAGGCATCGGATAGGTCATGGCTGGTATATCGGTGGACTTTTCGTCTCCGGGTTTTTGCCACCTTCGGGCAAAATCACTGTGGCCGCTCCACTGGCTATAAAGGGAAGCATAATCGATAGTTGATCTTCGGAAATAGTAACCCAGCTTGAATAGTAGTCTCGCTTCTATAGAAAACCTTTTATAAGCGATGGTATTTCCCATACTGCCATAATAAACCGGCAATGCTGATCCGTAGTATTTGGCATCACTGATTTGTGTAGTGCTTCCGGTAATGTCCAGGTAATCCTTACTAAGCTCACCGTTGACCAAACCCTGTGGTAAGCCATTACTTGGCTCCAAACCTCCCCATCGGTATGCGTAAATTCCATAAATTGCCTGTCCTTCGACTGCAGATACCCTTGGATTTCCCTGGGTCATAAAATTTGCGGCATTCAGATCGGTTTGGTAGTATTCCTTGACCACATCCTTATGGTAACTTAAATTTAGGCCCGTTGACCATTTGATCACTCCGTTGGTATTTTGACTGTTGATTACAAGATCAATTCCTTTACCCTGAATCTTGGCCACATTTTTTTGGATCTGGAAACCGACCCCAGTCGTGTAATCAACCGGAACTACTCCGAACAGATCCGAAGCTGTTTTAATGTAACCATCAATCGATCCGCTGAGCCGGTGGTTGAGAAAAGTAAAATCAAGACCTGCATTTGCCTGCGATACCGTTTCCCATTTCAGATCGGGGTTGGCGAACTGGTCAAAACTATAAAAAGGACTGTTGGTGTAAACGGAATTGCCCTGGTTGAAGAGCGTTGTTACTGCAACGCGGGCAGGATCGGTATTGCCGCTGAAACCATAGGTTATTCGGAGTTTAAGTTCTTCTACCCCTTTGGCATTTTCCAGCCATTCTTTAGCGATGTTCCAGGAAACGCCCGTTGACCACAGTGGTTTCCATTTGTTATTGGTGGATACGCCAAACAGGTTGGAAGCGTCCCGCCTAATGCTTCCCGAAAGGGTATATTTTTCTTTGTAGGTATAAGCACCGTTAGCAAACAGGGACACAAAGCGGAGTGTTTGCTGGATAAAACTGCGGTTATCAGGAATGAAACTGCTGCTGCCATTGACAAATGTGGGATAAGTCGTTGTTACGTCTACCGAACCAAAAGCAAGGTTATCCGAATCATAGCCAAATGTTCTGTAGGTGTTGCCGGTAGTGTTTGTCTCCCTGGTTTCTGCTCCTGTCAAAACACTGAGCTGGTGATAGCCCCAATTCTTATCAAAATTAAACTGGCCCCGCCATTGGTTTGCCCGAATGCCTGATTCGCTCAGATCAAGAATTCCGCCTGGTGGAATTTTGCTGACGGCAACACCATCAGTGTTAGCGGCAGAATACAGATTAAAGAGGTTTCTTGCATAATAGCTGTCTTTATCCATCAGACTGCGACCATCACTGGCCTGTTTTTCATACTGATATTGTAGGCTGAGTTTAGCTCAGGAATAATTTTGTAGTCCAGGGCGGCATTCAGCACGATATCTTGCAATTCGCTTTTGCTGTTATTGTGCTGGTAGTCTGTAAAGGGATAGTAATTCCAGTCAGATAGGCCGGGCGTGTTTAAGCCTTGAAGAAAGGATGCCCGGTAATCTTTAATCATTGGGACAGCGTTGCCGGAATCATCCGCAAATCTGGTGTAAGGCAAAGCACTATTGCCCAGAGTGGTAATTTGCCCAAACCCTGGTTTACCGCTTTCCGCAGTTCCCTGGGTGAATAACAGGTTTGTGGAAAGGCTAAGCTTTTTTGAAAATTTCAGGTTATGGTTTCCTCTTAGGTTGAGTCTTTGGTACAAGTCGTCCAGATTGCTTTTGTTGTGGTCAAATCCCCCGGAAATCAGCCAGGCATGGTGCTCGGTTCCGCCATTGAGATTCAAAGCGTATTGTTGATTAACCGAGGGCTGGTAGAAATATTTTCGAAATTCCCCACGTACATCATAGCGTCTAAATTGTTCAATTTGCTGATCTATTGCACTTTGTTCTGCCGGGCTTACTGTATTTCTCTGGATAAGTAATTCCACTACCGGACTAAGTGCAGGGCGGTCGGTTGAACTGATCTGGGAACTGTAATAATCTTTTTCGTACAACATCTTTTCAACGTCAATGAAATCCGTGCTGGACATTTGTTTGATGTAACCCAAATTAGGTTTGGCGCCAATAGTCGAATTGACGTTAAAGTCGATGGAAAGCGGCTGCTCAAATTTTCCTTTTTTAGTAGTTATCACAATGACACCGTTGCCTGCCCTTGCACCCCAAATCGATGCGGCTGCGGCGTCTTTTAAAATGGTGATGTTCTCGATATCATTCGGATTGATATTACTGACATCCCCTTCATAAGGATTGTTGTCCAATATAATCAATGCTCCACGTGGGCCTCCCAATGTGCTTAGTCCACGGATCATCAACCGACCTGCTGAAGTGCCTGTTGACCTGTCAATTGCGACTCCTGAAGCTGTTGCTTCCAGTCTTTCCAGTACATTTGTGCTAACTTGTTGGTTAAACAATCTGTTTCCAACTGTAGAGAATGATCCCGTAGCTCTCTCCTTTGGCAGAGTTTGATACCCTGTACTCACCACATTAACCTCTTCCAGTCCTTGGTCAGCCACAACCATTCTCAAACTCCCCATATCACTCGCCGCATCAACCTCTTTGTTCTGATAACCAATAAAACTGATCACCAGCTTATCACTTTCCCCAACATTCTCCAGGTAAAAAGCACCATACTGATCAGTCTTAACTGACCTGTTCTTTCCCATCACAGCAACCGTAGCACCAACCAACGGTTCACCCTTCTCATCCAAAATCTTTCCCCGTACATCAATATTGGCAAAGCGCTCAACAAGCCGATCCAGAAAACTGGGTGTTTTCGGCTTTACGCTAATATTCCTATCATCTATTTTATACTCCAGCTCACTTTTGATGCTCAGTTCGTTCATCACATCACCTAGCGCTGTGTTGTGAAAATTAACATCAATTTTCTTATTCTTGTCGACCATTTCATTGGAGAAGAACAGATTATAGCCGGTCTGGCTTTTTATCGCATTAAAAATCTGGTTCAACGTTGCCCCTTTCTTACTGTAAGTAAGCGTTTGTCCAAAGGAGGCTGCACTAACCTGCACCAGACAGGTGATCATGATAATTATGACTAATTTCATAATTAATAATATTTTAGGCGGAACACCAAAATGGCGTACAATGCCTAGGTTAAAAGTAATTTTATACATACTTTTGGTTTAGTTGGGTTTAATACTTAAGACTGTTCGCAAAATTGTTTTTGGGAGAACTCAGCTATATGCCATATAAGTGCTTCAACACTTATGTGGCTTTTTTATGCGCTTAAAAACCGATATCTGTGCTAAGTTTACTGTCGTAAAGATGTGGTCATAGGTTTCCTGGTTTAGTTTGTTAACTGGTTTAATTGATTATTATAGTTTAATTTTTTAGTACGGTTATCATCCGGCCTTCTACTTTGAACTTTACCGCACCGGCAAATTCAATGGCTTTTAAAATCCTCGATACATTGTCATAGCGCGACAATGAGCCGTCAAAGGTTCTTTTCTTTAATTCTTCACTGGCATACACCACCTCTACATTGTACCACCTGGAGACTTTACGCATAATAGAAGCCAGGTTCTCATTCTCAGATACAAACTCACCATTCTTCCAGTCAATCGCCGAGGCAGGGTCTATGCTTTTTATGCTAAAGGTTTCACCGTTCAAACTTGTTTGTTGACTGGGTTTGAGGACTATGGATTCGGGCATTTTTCCGTCATCCCGAACCGACTTGTCATCCCGACTTTGGAGGGACCTGAGTGCTGTCTGGCGGAAGGCCATGGATGATGTTTGAGGGATCATCCCGAGGCCGGTTGGCCCGAGATCCTTCGCCGTACCTCTGGATGACAAAGTAGTTCCTCGGGATGACGTTAAGCGGAGACGAGGCACATAAGATACGCGCACAGATCCCTCGATTAAAGTAGTTTTGGTGTTGCCTTCGTCTGGATAAGCATTGATATTGAAATGCGTACCCAATACGGTGACTTCCTGCCCCTTGCTTTGTACAATGAAAGGATGGGCCTTGTCTTTCGCTACCTGAAAGTAGGCTTCGCCTTCTAAAGAGATTTGGCGTTTTGCCCCGGTGAACTGTGAAGGGAACATGATTTTGGAATCTGCGTTCAGCCACACTTCAGTACCGTCCGGCAGCACCACCTGGTACGTGCCCCCGCGTGGGGTGCTCATGACCAGGGTTTGCACTTTGCCGTCATTGCGAGAAGCACTTCGCGACGAAGCAATCTCATCTTCACTATCCTGATGAGATTGCTTCGTCGTTCCTTCTCGCAATGACGGGTCTACTACAGTTCCATCAGTATAAGTAAGTGTCGAAGCATCTATAGTTACGCCTGTTTTAACATCGCTCAGGTTTATGGTCTTGCCGTTGGCGAGGGTGAGGGTTGCGGTGTTACGGCCTGGCGCAATGTCCTGAATTGTAGCTACCGCATTAGGATCCTGACCTGCGTCAGGATGACGACCGCTAATAAAGGATGCATAGTAGAGCCAGGTGCCTAATGTAATCGCTGCTACTGCAGCGGCAATTTTCCATGCCGGAGAGATCGCCACGATACGCGGCCATAGCTTGGTAGTCTTCCGCATCAGCGGCAAATTCCGACCGACGATCAGCAACCTTTCTTGATATTCCTCTTCGCTTAGCTCCGCCCGTCCTGTATGCTCATAGTCCAGATACCAGCTTTCCAGCAAGGCCACATCTTCGGCACTGGCCTTGCCATCCTTGTATCTTTCCCAAATTGCTTTTACTTCTTCCTTTTGCATAAGTAACCGAAGGCTTAATCTCCTTCCTAATACCAATACAGTTCAGACGTATCAATCGGGTACACCGCATTAAAATTATTTTGTACTATTTATTTTTCCTGCATCCACTCGCGCTCTGCCTGCTCAGGCTCCCTCCCTGTTCAGCCTCCCCCCCGCTCAAAATAAATCCCTCCCGTAACACCGGAACCACAAAACCGTCCATTTACAAATCCTTAACAAATCCACCAATATAAGTTACTGAAAATCAAATTTTTGCTCAACCACACAAGGATTTTTGCGTTTCACGGGGTCTGCCCTAGATTGAATACATTCGCCGCAGAAATTTAAAAATATAACTTATGTCAAATCAAAATGAAACTACTGTATTTATCGATCCGTTCGCAGATTGGGCGTTCAAACGCCTCTTCGCCTCTGAAGAAAGTAAACCAATTTTAATCGGCCTTTTAAACCATATCTTCAAAGGGAAGAAATGTATTACCAATATTGAATACGGCAAAACAGATTATCCGGGAGAACATGCTGAAGAGGGCGGCGCTGTTTTCGACATCACCTGCACAGATGCCGACGGGACTAAATTCATCATCGAAATTCAGCGCGGCTGGCAGGAAAACTTTATAGAGCGCGGTTTATTCTATATTTCCCGGGCCATCAGTGATCAGGCGCCAAAAGGCAACAGGAAAGGCTGGGCGTACGATATAAAGGAGGTTTACCTGATTGCTTTCCTGGAGGATTTCAGGCTGCCCGGCACTCCGAAATCTGAGTATATCCAGAATATCTGCCTGGCCAACAGGAAGACAGGTGAAATATTTTATGACAAGATGAGCCTCATCTTCATAGAGATGCTTAACTTTGTGAAGAAGCCGGAAGAATTAGACACCGATCTGGACAGATGGTTGTATGCTTTGAAGCATTTAACCGAATTCGAGGACAGACCAGACTATTTATCCGGCAAGGAATTTGATCAGTTATTTAACCTGGCGGAGTATGCCAATTTAACCAGAGAGGAGAGAGAAATGTACAATGCAAGTATGAAATACAAATGGGATAACCAGAATGTAAGAGATTATGCCGCCAAAAAAGGCAGAGAAGAAGGGCTGGAGCAAGGGTTACAGGAAGGTCTACAACAGGGCTTACAGGAAGGTTTACAACAAGGTTTACAGCAAGGTGAGCGCAAAAAAGCAGTTGAAATGGCTCGCAAAATGCTATTGGCAAAAGAGCCTCTGGAAAAAATTACTGAATACTCCGGCCTCTCCATCGAAGAAATAAAAGCTTTATAAGCTTAATAAAATAGTAGAGTCTAAGCCTTTCAGAACTGAAAGGCTTTTTGTGCCCCATCACATCCAGCACTTCAAGCTTAGTCAGCTATCTATTTCCCCACAAACTCCTTCAGTTGAAACAGGTGTTCTTTTCCTTTTTTGTCCACTTGTTTGATACCCTATGTTTATGTTATCGTTTTTTTATTTCAAAAAGATAGCTGTATAACCCATAGATTGGAAATAACCAAATCGCCATTGTGACATCACGTCTCTCTTCTCTGGTTAAATAATTTTGTTGTGAAATGTCAATGATAGCCCAGATATTGAATAGCAATAAGATCATTCCTCCAAGGCCAATGCAAATAAAAAGTGTCTCCATAATATCCCTCGTTTTGCGGTCGATGTAATTTATTGTTTATCTCTTTGAGCCTATTTATAGGATGAATATAAGATTTAAGTAACGTTTATCCAAATCAGGCCGATTAGAAAGACCAGCTGATTTTTCGGGGGATAGCAAATCCAGATTCTTGATTTATTTTCTAAATTAAGTTACTGAAAATCAAATTTTTGCTCAACCACACAACGATTTACGCGTTTCACGGGGTCTGCCCTAGATTGAATACATTCGCCGCAGAAATTTAAGCTTGGTCTTCTTTCGTCATTGCGAGGAGGAACGACGAAGCAACCGAGCCCTTCGCGAGCTCTTGAGGTAAAAACTTAATAAATACTTCCGAAAAATCTCATGTAAGAACTATTAATTAGCATTTATTATGGATAAAGGCGGTTGGACATACATCTTAACAAATCGGCATCACACTGTGCTTTATGTAGGTGTAACTTCAGATATAAGACAACGAATTTATGATCATCAACATGGCACATATACAAAAAGCTTTACCTCTAAATACAAGTCATGGAAATTAGTCTACTATATCTTCTTTGATTCCATTGAAGAAGCTATTGACGAGGAAAAAAGAATTAAAGGCGGGAGCAGACAGAAGAAAATTAACTTGATTAATAAAATGAATTTGCAATGGAGAGATTTGACGGCCGACATACAGGTATGAGATTGGTTTTTCGGCTGAGGCCTCAAGAGCTCGCGAAGGGCTCGGTACGTCGCGACTGCTTCTCGCAATGACGATGGATCAAATCTAACATTCCTGTTATCTGAGAGAAATGCTCGCTATATTGGGCAATCTAAACCATAAAAGCCCCGGCTTGTTATTAAAACAAATATTATTAGATATAAAAGATACAGCTGTTGACGAGCTCTCTGCCGAGCGCTATGTCAAACTTTGCATGTATTGGTACAATTACGTAATTTTACAACAGATTTAGAAACAGTTATGGAAGCAATAGGAAGTTTTTTTAAAATCGAAAAGGATCCTTTTTATATAAAAGGACAACAAGCAGCTACTCAGAGTGAACGCGCGAAAGCAGATCGTAAAATAGCAAAAATGGCTCTTGAACTTAAAAAAGAAGGGGTAGCGATTGACATTATCGCTAAAACGACCAAACTGCCTATCGAAGAAATCGAATCCCTTTAAAGGTATCCTTCAATTACCGCCAACCCAATCCAGGGGCTACATGCTCCAGGATGGCTGAAAGTATATGAACATTATAATCAACCCCGAGGGTGTTCGGGATAGTCAATAGCACCGTATCCGCTTCCTGAATCGCTTCGTCCTGGGCCAGATCCCTAATCAACTGATCGGGTTCAGCGGCATAGCTCTTTCCAAACACAGCCCGCGTATCCGCTTCAATATACCCAAAGCTATCTGCCCCTTTTCCCTGCTGCCCAAAATAATACCTGTCCTGATCGTTAACCAGCGCAAAGATCGAACGGCTTACAGAAACCCGCGGCTCCCGCTCGTGCCCTGCTTTCTTCCAGGCTTCCTTATACAAACGGATCTGCTCCGCCTGCTGGATATGAAAAGGTTTTCCATTCTCGTCAAACTTCAGCGTCGAACTTTGAAGGTTCATCCCATTCTCGGCCGCCCAAACTGCCGTCGCATTAGAAGCAGCACCCCACCAGATCCGTTCCCGCAATCCCTCCGAATGAGGCTCCAACCTCAACAGGCCCGGCGGGTTTGGAAACATGGGATTTGGATTGGGCTGCGCAAATCCATCGCCCTTTAAGCGTTCTAAAAACTCCATTGCTTTTTTCCGGCCCATATCCGCATCGTTTTCCCCCTCTTCAGGCTGGTAGCCAAAGTACCGCCAGCCTTCGATGACCTGCTCGGGCGAACCCCGGCTGATCCCCAATTGCAACCGGCCTCCGGATATCAGGTCTGCCGCACCGGCATCTTCCACCATATATAGTGGATTTTCGTACCGCATATCGATCACGCCCGTTCCAATCTCTATCTTGCTTGTCTTCGCCCCTATCGCCGAAAGCAGCGGAAAAGGCGAAGCCAACTGCCTCGCAAAATGATGCACCCTAAAATAGGCGCCATCCAGGCCAATCTCCTCAGCGGCAACTGCCAGATCTATAGATTGAAGCAACGTGTCGCCTGCGCTTTGAGTCTGATACGATGGATGGTCAGACCAGTGTCCAAATGATAAAAATCCTATACTTTTCATTGATTAAATGATTTGTAATCAAATATAAGATACACCCACCCCGATCAGGTCACCTCCTGGTCATAACGTAAGAATCAGCGTGATGTACACCATAAGTCCCAGGCGGATTCTCAACTGCTTCAATGCCCGCTTTAACTGCGTAGCCACCGTATGCTCCGAGAGCCCTAGCAGCTCTGCAATCTCTTTGTTTTTCAGGTACTGATGCCTGCTCAAAACAAATATCTCCCGCATCTTCTCCGGAAGTTCATCGATCTCCTTCGCTATTCTCTCCGCCAACTCATGCTCCCGCACCAAATGGTCCGTCACCGCTTCATGATGCAGGGAATACTGCAGCACAGAATCTTCATAGTGGCTCCGTACCTTTTTTTGCGCAAAGATATTCAGGATCTTATTGCGCACAGCCGTATACAAATACCCCGACAGGTTCTCACCTTCCCGCAGATACTCCCTCTTGTTCCACAGCATCAAAAAAATATCCTGCATCACGTCACCAGCCTCAGCCGCATCGCCCAGCTTCTTATAGGCATGCCGATAAAGCAAGGCCTTATACCTATCGTATATCTCTGTATAAGCATAGGCATCCCCGGCCTTAAGCAAGGCAGCCAGTTCCTGATCCGAATATGAAGAATAAGTGGTCATCTTGTTGGTTTTGGCTTTGGGTCCCTTTTGCTTGTCCCGTTCCCCAGGTCTAATTTAAGGAAACTTCGAAACAAACGTATAGAATATTCTTAAATAATTGATCTATCCGAAAATCAAGACATTATACTGCATTATCGTCAGCTGGCTGCTTATTCCAATAAACCGGAACCCCAGTCTCATGTGCAATTACTCGTCGAGTATTCAAGGTCTAATACATCTTTAATTATTTTAACGAAAGGCTGATATTAAAAATAATGAGCAATAAATACATATAAAATATCTAAATTACATATTATTTTACACAACAAAAACTACTTCATTTAAAAAAATGAAATTTCATTCTAAAAAATAAAACGTTATATTTGTATGGTAATTATTTCAAAAGCAATAATAAATACTTTCGCCGGGGCAAATGTTGATGCTGAAACCCCTTTAGAGGTCTGGTATGAAGCAGCAAAAAATGCAGATTGGAAAAACTTTAATGAAATGAGGCAAACATTCAATAGTGTTGATGCTGTTGGGAACGATAGATATGTATTTAATATCAAAGGCAATTCTTATCGATTAATTGCCCTGATTATTTTCAAAGTAAGAACCGTATTTATTCTTTTTATTGGTACACACAAAGAATATGATAGAATTAATGCTTCACAGGTAGCGTTTAAAAAATAAAACTAACAATGGAATTTCAAATAACTTCAGAAAAGCATTATCACGAAACAATGATAGTAATCTATGACCTGATGAATAAAGGAGAAATAAACCTAACCGATTCAGAAATAGAAAATCTTCGCGGATTAACAGTAGCAACCGAAAAATTTGAAGATGAAGTCCTTGGCTTGAGACCTGTTAAACAACCCGAATCAATATCGGAAGTATTAGAACTATTTATGTTCGAAAATAAAATCTCACAAGCGAAACTCGCGGATGAATTGGGTATCGGTAAACCTAAACTATCCCAAATATTAACCGGCAAGCGTAAACCGGACGTAACCTTTCTAAAAGCAATCTATAATAAACTTAAACTCGATCCAAAATTCATACTGGATCATATTTAAAATCTAATCATACCAGTATGAAAAAGGTGTCCAAAAATTGGACACCTTTTTCTGTCTTCCCCTTATTTATCCGAAATTACTAAAATCGGTATCACGCGCTCCGCTTCTTCAAGCTTTAAGCCGTATTTCAATAGTTCTTTTTGTACATTGCTTACATCTTTGAGTTGACCATTGATGGTGATATCGATATTACCTTCAAAACCGGTTTCATTTAGCACGGGTAATTTGATACCGGAATTCACATTGCCTATACCCAGCTGAAAAAAATCCGACATAGACACATTTGTATAGACAAAATCAGAGGATCGATCCGTCTTAAATGTCACTGACCGTTTGCCCCCTCCAGTCTTTAATTTACTTTTGTCGACCACCGTTAAAACAAGGCATTTTGTTGGCCTGTTCATGATCTTTCCATATAAACCAAAGTTGCGGTATAGGTCTTGTTTAACATAACTTCTCAAACTATCCGCCCGGCGCAACGGAACCTTTATCTCATAACAATACGCATGCTCTTTAGCCCATGCATTTCTATTTTCTTTGGGGAAATTATATTTTGACGAATCTAGGTCAAACACTACCCTATTTGGGTTCGAAAAGCGCTCCTGAGTATTGAATGCGTCACGCAGCATATATGCCGGGAGCATATTCATACACCTAAAACCAGTACTTATCTTAGTGCCGGGATAGTTGGTAAGCGTTCTCCCGCCACCACCGCCAACAATATATTTGGTCACCATGGATACATAAGGCGCATTTTCCAACTGGCTTTGCTCGGCCTGGTCCCATAGCGAAACGCCCCTTTTAAACTTGGTCTGAACAGAAGTAAAATTCAGTTCTTCGTCTTTTAAAAAGGATGCTATGGTCTTCTCGGTCGTATTTTCTCCATTGGTCACAAATCTTGCTATACCATTGCCATCAATCCATACATGTGTAGGAACAGATTGATGAGGAAAATATTTTCTGAGAAAGGGATCATCGGCGATAATGGGCAAGGTTGCAGCCTTCAGGATATCAGATCTTTTTATCGCTTCAGAAATAGCCTTGCTGGTATTTGAGGTCACGATAATAATCTGTATCTTATCCTTAAACTTTTGTTGCAAGGCCTCCATTTTAGGAATGGCAAGCACACAGGGAACGCATAAAACAGAAAAGAAATCAAGGATCACCAGTTTTCCCTTGAATTGTGCAAGCTGTATAGAATCCTTCGTGCCATATAATTTAATTTTTTGTTGATTGGGAACTGCGTCGCCCATCTTAATGGCAACTGCTTCCTGGGCATCCAGTTTAAAAGAGAGGCCGACTAGGAAAAGTATGGTAATTATAATTCTGTTCATGATCTTTTTTTTTAATTGTAGCCTGGATTTTGTGCCAGCGCTGTATTTCTTTGTGTTTCAGTAAATGGGATCGGGTACAGGGCGCTTGTCGGCTTCCAGTTGGGCTTTACCGCCCCTAAAACTGCATCTACCCGGTTCGTCCGCTTCAGGTCCAGCCAGCGATGGCCAAACTCGACAAACAACTCCCGTTGCCGCTCTCTAATAATTTCATCCAACAGCGGGGCCTGCGCTATGGAGGGATTGGTATCTCTAATCAATGGTATCCCTGCCCGCTCTTTTAGGATATCCAGATCGGCAATGGCCTGAGACAACAGGCCCTGGTTGGCATAGGCTTCTGCCCGGATCAGGAACAGTTCCGCATAGCGGATAAACATATAATATTCCGTGATCGACGCACCCGTCCTGACTTTGTATTTATAGGGATAAGCGTAGGTCTTCCCCCCGACTACCGTTGTGCCGATCCAGTTGATCTTTCTTTTATCGGTGTCTGAAAATGCATTCAGTAAAGAAGGTGCCAGGTTGTAAGCCGGCACAGCATTCGCCGCCGGTATAAAGCCGTTCCCATCCCAGGTATTAATGGTCGAGGCGGAGATCGCACCGGTAGGCAACAATTGGAAGATCGCTTCCGTACTATTGGCCAGAAAAACGTTGTTGAGGTTCTGCACGAGCGTATAACCGCCCGAACGGATCACTTCAGCCGCCATCGTTTCCGCATTTTTCCAGTTGCCCTGGTAAAGATATACCCGTGCCAGGAACGCATTCACAGCCCATTTGTTGATCCGTACTTTACCTGCCGATGCATAATTTTCAGGGAGGATGGCCCTGGCATCCAAAAGATCAGCCACAATGGACGCATACATCTCCTCTGCAGGGATCCGCCCGACAGAAGCCGTTTCCCGGTAGTTGATGGAGGTCACCAAAGGCGCGGGTCCGAATAGGTTGTATACATAAAAATGATAGAATGCCCGGATGAATTTTGCCTCGCCCGTCAGCTGGTTCCTCGTATTGACACTGATCGCAGGATTGTTGTCGATCCCCGCCAGGATGCTATTGGCCTGAAATATGAGGTTGTAAGCCTTGTTCCAAATGTATGTGCCCATCAGGCTGTTGCCACTGGTCAGCGCATTGTTGCTGAATTCATCGTACACCGCAATAGAGGTGTTTCGATAAAGCTCATCGGCCGACAGCCCTGGATAAAGACTAAGTCCCGAGTTTCCGAGGGAGCCGTTGAGCCCTGTCATATCCTGGTATAGGCCCAGCATAGCCGAAGTAGCCGTCAAATCGTCTTTAAATACTTCTGTGGACACGATCTTATCGCTGGGCGCATCAATCTCGATCAATTTTTTACAGGATGGCAGACCGTACAAAACCACGGTCAACAAAATAAACAGCTTATATTGTAGTAGTATAGGTTTCATAGTTAAAAAGTTGTTAGTATACCTAAGGTAATGGTTCGCAATGGGGCGGTTTTCAATAAGGTCTGCGTTTCAGGATCCGCGTACGCATAAGGCGTGATCACAAATAGGTTTTGTGCAGATGCAGAGACTTTAAGGTCCTTAAGGCCGGCTTTACGGATCAGCGATCCGGAGAAATTATAGTTGAGCGCAATATTTTTCATCCGCACATAAGAGGCATCTCCGAGCCTGAAGTTCGTGCCATACAAACGCATATTGTTGATCGCTGTATACCCTGCCGAACCCACGATTGTCGTAGACCTTGGCAAGGCGGCCGGGCTGGAAGGTGTAGTCCACCGTTCCAGGGCGATCAACGGCTGATTAATGATGGTACCCGGATAGGTTGCACTGCTGTACATATTGCCAACAATCGTAGTCCCCAGCTGTTTTCTGAATTCCAGCAGGAAGTTTACATTCCAGCCTTTAAAAGTAAACTCGTTAAAAAAGCCTCCGTAATACCGCGGGTCGGTATTGCCCAGATTTAGCTTTCTGTCCAGCGTAGACGACGGGCTCGTAGTCACGTTTCCCTCGGCATTTCTAAACTCCGGCAATCCATTTTCACTATTGATGCCAATAAAATCGAAGCCCGAAATGATGCTCAGAGGTTCCCCGATGAGCAAATGACTATAGGTGGATGCCGATTGATTTGGAAATTCAATCAGCTTATTCTTTGGTAATGACAGGTTAAATGAACTCGACCACTTAAAATTTTTGCCAGAGAAGTTGACCGTGGTCAGCTCCAGTTCCAATCCGCTGTTCTGCACTTTGGCCGGAAAGTTTGCAACAATAGATGTTGCCCCGGTCTGTGCCGGCAGGGCATAATTGATCAGCTGGTTGCCGCTTCTGTTGTTATAATAAGAAGTTGTCAATAAAATCCGGTCGTTCAGAAAACCAAGTTCGAGCGCCAATTCTGCTTTTTTATTCAGCTCCCAGGCATAATCGTCATTGGGAAGGCCTGTCGGATACAGTCCGATCACACCCTGGAAAGCGGTCGCCCGGGGAGAATATGTACTCAGATAGACATAGTCCCCAATCTTGTCATTGCCCGTAAGTCCGTAACTGCCGCGGATCTTTCCATAACTTAGAAAGGGCACCGATTTGAACAGTTCTTCCTGCGTAAACAGATAACCCAGACCCAGGGCACCAAAATTAGAAAACTGCCTGCCCGGCCCAAACCTGCTGGAGCCGTCACGCCTGCCGGTAAGGTTCAGCAGATATTTGTCCTTATAATTCAGATTGACCCTTCCAAAAATGGCTGCGTACCGGTATTCTGTCTCCGTCTGCGAAACACTGCTGGTTCCGGCAGCAGGTGTGCCCAGCAACAGGTCATTGGTATAACCGGTGACAATATTGGAATTGCTTAATGTGCTCTTAGATTGCCAGGTGCCGCCAATCAGCGCAGCAATCCGCAGCTGGCCTATATTTTTCACATAATCCAACTGCGGCTCTATGATCACGGAGCCGTAATTTGAATCTGAAAACGCGGAAGTGCCGGTAGGGTTTAATGCAGGGTCCTGTGCCGACTTAGGTATCATGCTCGTCTCCTGGAGGTCGAGCTGGTTATAGCCCAGGCTTGTTTTAAATTTCAGGTTATTGGAGAAGGCATATCCGATCTGCAGGTTGGAAACCAGGTTTTTAGTGATCCCTTCATACCTGCGCAGCAGATAAGCCATCGGGTTATTGAAACTGTACCCTCCGGACGACCAGTTCAACTCGCCATTGTCATTGTATAAGGATGGAATATTTGGCGGAAGATTGAGATATGTGCTCAGATCATTTGCCGTCTGATTGTTCAAATGATAGGTATAGTTTCCCGAAAACTGGATGTTGAGCTTTTGGTTTTTAGAAGAATGGTTGATATTGAACAGCGCAGCACCCCTGTTGCTCCCGAAATCACCTGGGGACAGCATACCCTGATGGGTATAATTGCCGCTCAATAAAAACTGTGTTTCCGCCGAACCACCGGTAACAGAGAGTTTGGCGTTGCTGAAATTTGCCGTATGCCCCAACAGCATCTTCTTCAGATCGGTATAGCGGGTGGTGTCCCATACCAGCAGGTCGTAGGCATTCGCATTGGTCATCGCCGCATTGTCATTTTTGAAAGCCTCTTTCCGCATGGCGACATACTGCTCGGTATTCATCCAGTCAGTGGTACGGGTAACCGCACTCCAGCCGGTATTCAGTCCGGCACTCACCTGGGTCTGCCCCGCCTGGCCTCTTTTGGTCTGGATCAGGATAACCCCGTTAGAGCCCCGGCTGCCATAAATGGCTGTAGCATCCGCATCTTTCAGCACATCGATCCTTTCAATATCGTCGGGACTGATGCTGGCAAAGGGGCTCACCGCGCCTGCGGCACTACGGCCAATACCGGTAATGTTGTCATTGTTGGCTGCGAAGGGAATCCCGTCAATGATAAATAAGGGATCATTGGAAATATTGGAATTGATAGAAGTACGGCCGCGCAGCTGCACTTTGACAGCGGAGCCTGGGATACCGCTCGTGGAGGTCACTACCAGGCCTGGGACCCTTCCGTATAGGGCCTCCAGCGGATTGCTGACCGGCTGGCTTTCCAGGTTCGCCCTCGTAATGGTCCCAACGGACCCGGTGTTCAGCCGCTGCGTGGTGGTGCCATAGGCAATCACCTGCACCTCGTCCAGTTTAGAACTTGTCCTTTGCATGGTGATGCGCAGGTCTGGTATGGCGGCGACTTCCTTAATTTCGTATCCGAGATACCGGATCACCAACATGGCATTCTGCCCGGCACCGCTAATGAAAAAAGCGCCGTCCTGACCGGTCATTACAGACCTGTTGGTCCCTTTAACGGTCACTGTAGCCCCAACCAAGGGCTCGCCCTGCTCATCCAAAACCCTGCCCCTAACATCAATAGCAACAAAACGGTCAACCAGCCTGTCCAGAAAGGAAGGCGCTTCTTTCTCTTTAACGACAATCGTATGGTCTTCAACCACATAACTCAGGTTTGTTCCTTTTACGATTTGATCCAGTACCGTTTGCAATGCAGCCTCCTTAAATCCCGCAGGGATCTCCCTGCTCATATTGAAGCTGGTATTTTTAATCAGGATATCGTAACCCGTTTGTCTGCGGATCTCCCTGAATGCCTTCTCCATGGTCACCATTTTTTCAGGAAGGCTTACTTTCTGTCCAAAAGTAGCAGCGCTGACCTGGATCAGGGAGATGATGAACAGGAACGTGATCAGGTTAATTCTCATTATCCATTTTCTTTTATCTGCATCGCTGATTTCTCCAAAGGCAGAATGAATCATTAATAGCAGTTTTGGTATATAACCGCGCGGCATACACCCTATTTTAGTAGAATTTTTATACATTTTCATCAAGTCATGACAGCAGACTTAGAAGGTGATGAAGAGACCGTCAATATTGCTTTTTACAGCAATATTGTCTAAGTTTACTTGTCTGTTATGGTGTTGTGTTTACTTTTCGAAGGGTTATCACTTCACCAGTTAAGAAATAATTGATTTTCAATAATTTTGATACAGATCTTTAAGGGCTTCGATGGCCATCGGGGCCCTTTGCTGTATATTCCGCTTTCCCTAAGTTTTTCTTTTCATGTTTTTTTCTTTTTAGTTTGTGGTTCGGTTACGATATATAGGGTGATGATTATTTCTTTATAGGGCGATGACTATTTCTTTTTATGCACCGTGATTTTATTTCCTGAAACCGTAAACAAGGCCACATCCGTTTTTTCAAGCATACTCAATACTTTAGAGATGTGCTCATACTTGCCAATCGTACCAAAGAAGGTTTCTTTTTTTAACGATTGGTCTTCAAAGCGGACTTCTACATTATACCACCTGCTCAGTTTCCTCATGATGCTTTCGAGACTCTCCGTATTGAACATGAAATAGCCCTCCTTCCAGTCCAGGACATCTGTAGGATTTACTTTTTGAACTCTTATATCCGTGTTGACCATGAGTACCGCCTGCTGGCCGGGTTTTAATATGGTGGCTGCGCCTGCTATACTGGACGGGCCGCGTCCAGGGAGATTGCCCCCGCCCGCACTGACCCGCACACTACCCTCCAGCAACGTTGTCTTCGTCGACCCTTCATCAGTGTAGCTATTGATATTGAAATGCGTGCCGAGCACCTCCACTTCCTGATCTTTACTTTCTACAATAAATGGCATCCTTTGATCTTTGCTTCCTGATCCTTTATCCTTTATCATCATCTTTGCGACCTGAAAATAGGCTTCTCCTTCCAAAGAGATCCGGCGTTCGGCCTTATCAAACTGTGAAGGGAAAGATATTTTTGAATCCGCATTCAGCCAAACCTTTGTACCATCGGGCAGCACTACCTGGTAGGTACCTCCCCGCGGAGTGCTTACGCCCATCACTTTGCTACCTGCCCATCTGCTCCCAGAGAATTGAGTCGTCTCTGAGGAGACCTCAGGACCTCCCCTTCGAGGTCCAGACTCCGAGGAGATGCTCAATTCTTCACCATCCGAATAAGCAAGCCCCGATGCATCGATCACCACTCCGCTCTTCGCATCGCTGAGTAGTATTGTTTTACCATTGGCCAACGTCAAAATCGCCGTGTTTTTGCCTGGGGCGATGTCGTTAGCATAGACAAGGGTTCCCTCCGTGCCTCGGGATGACGGCCCGCTCCTATCAGATGAATAGTATAGCCACACGCCTAAGGAAATCGCCGCTACCGCCGCAGCATATCGAAGATAGATCAGCTTAGGGCGCTTTGGCGCATAGGCAGGGAAGCTGCTCAGCGTCTGTTGTTTCCGCTCAGCCAGTTCAGCCGGGGTAACAGACACCTCAGCCTGATCGGCAGCATTGATATACCAGCTTTGTACAAAAGCAGATTCATCCGATGTACACTCACCTTTAGCAAACCGGTCCAGCAGATCACGAATTTCATTCTTATTCATATTAGCAAACCCTCTTTATGGTTATTTCTGATGCTATTACGAATCAGAGGTTCAAAATGGTAATAGGGGAATGAAATATTTTTAACAGCTTAAAAATGTTTGTTCAGCCACAACAGACTTGCCATAATTTGCAGGCAAAGGAAATAAGTAAACTTAGCGCGCAATTTGGCAATAGCCTGGCGCAACTGCTTCCTCACATTTTCCTCGGTCGTATTCGTAGCCAGGGCAATTTCCTGGTTACTGAGGTAAGCCTTTCTACTCATTTCGAAGATCGCCCTCATTTTTGGAGGCAGTTTTTCGATTTCCTCTTCTATCGTTCGTTTCAGTTCGTTTTCCAACAGCTGGTTGTCCGTAGTAAACTCTCCCTCCTGATAATAGGCCTGGATGGACGCGATATAATCAAATTTGACTTTGTCGCGCCTGATCAAATCCAATACCTGATTGCGGGTACTCTGATATAAAAAAGACTTAAAGGCAGATTTCAGCTGCAGGCTCCCCATTTTACTGAGTAATGTAGTGAACAGTTCCTGCACCACATCCTGCGCCTGATCTTCATCACGCAGCATCTTCTTGGCATGAATATATAACAGGTCCCAATAGCGGTCATAAATGGCTTCAAAAGCATGGCGGTCCCGCTGATTGTATAGATCAGCAAGTTGTGCATCGGTATAGCTGTAATAATCGGCCTTCATATCCCTACGGTCAAAGTTTAAAAACTTCTGGTTTCGTATGGTCTAAGTTAACGAGAAAAAACCAAAACCCTCATAACCTCTAAGCAAGATTTTGATTATGATGGCATAACTGTCGTTTGACTTCCCATACCCTTGATTTATCACTCAATATAAGTTACTCAAAATCAAATTTTTGCTTCACCACACATCGATTTATGCGTTTCATGGGGTCTGCTCTGAAGTGAATACATTCGCCGCAGAGATTTAACCGATCTTAAAAGAACTTAAAATATTCATCAAAAAGTTCACAAAAAGAGAACTAATTTATATATTTGTATAATCAATGAGAGTTCATTTGATAAAAAAGCAGACTTTGGAACATTTTTCTTACATACAGTCGTCTAGCAGACTTCCTTTAGCAGATTGGATAGAGAAAATTAGATTCGCAGATTGGAATAAACCTATAGATATTAAAAGTACTTTTAATACTGCAGACATATTAGGTAAAAGCAGCAATCGAGTCGTATTTGATTTAGGTGGCAATAACTACAGAATGATTTGTAAATATGCTTTTGGATCAAGAAAAGTTCATCTATTTATTTGCTGGATAGGCACACATGTTAATTATGACAAGTTATGTGACAAAAATGAGCAGCATACAATTAATAAATATTAGCATAACATGAAATACACCGTGATTAAATCAAAAAATCAATACGACGACTATTGCATGCGGTTGGAAACATTAGTTATGCAAGAGGATAGCAAGGAATTAGCGGATGAAATTGAACTTCTAACTTTACTCATTGAAAAATACGATGAAGTTCACAATACATTTTCGGAATCAGATCCAATTGTATTATTACATTCACTCATGAAAGATCAACACCTAAAAGCTCAAGATTTAAGTCTAATTTTAGGTATAAGTAAAGGCTATGTTTCAGATATCCTGCATTACAAAAAAGGACTCTCAAAAGATGTAATCAGGAAACTTTCCGATCATTTCAAGGTAAGACAGGAAGCCTTTAACAGGCCATATTCCCTGGCTCCTTCCAACTACGTTTTGCATCACTGATTACACCTAAGATATATCTAATCTTGCGCTAACTATGTGTTTGGTATGTGTTCGCTTCCTATAAAGCCTACAGCATGCGGACGCAAAGGGTACATTAGGGGTTGACAGGGCAGCTGGCGAGTCAACCCCTAACATACCCCTGCCCTGCCCCTAATATACGCACTTCCAGAAGCGAACACATAACACACACATACTAAACACAAAGACGAACCGAAAGGCAGATTTTATTTATCTTTATAGGATGAAATTTATCTACCTACTGCCCGCAATCCTGTTGCTCAGCTGCGGAACCCCGCATGCGCAAGAGCAATTAAAATTATTAAAGGACGTGGAGGTATTGTCATCTGATGCTTATGAAGGCAGAAAAACAGGTACTAAAGGCGCAGAAATGGCAAGGATATATCTAAAAGACCGGCTTAAAAGTATCGGACTAAAAGCTTACCCCAGCCTGCGGGGATATGAACAGTCTTTCACTTTTAACAATGGCGGTGGAAAATCCGTCACCGGAACAAACCTTGTTGCCTATCTTCCCGGAAAATCGGAAGAGGTGATCGTCATCTCCGCACATTATGACCACATCGGTGTGATCAAAGGAGAGGTGTACAACGGAGCGGACGACAACGCCTCCGGTGTCGCCGCACTTCTTCATATCGCGGAGGATTATGCCAAAAAGAAGCCGGAACACACCCTGGTCTTCGCCGCCTTTGATGCGGAGGAAATGGGGTTGAGAGGCAGTAAAGCTTTCGTAGCAAACCCGCCTGTCCCACTGGATAAAATACAATTGAATATCAATATGGATATGATCAGCCACAACGATAAAGAAGAACTCTATGTCTGCGGCACATTTAGTTATCCTCAGCTAAAACCATATATATATACCTCAGTGCCCAACATCAAGGTCCTGACCGGACATGATGACCCTGCAACTGGAAGAGAAGACTGGACCGATCAGAGCGATCAGGCTGCTTTTCATGAAAAAAAAATCCCTTTCCTTTATTTCGGTGTGGAAGATCATAAGGATTACCACAGAGCGAGCGACGAATACAAAAACATCAACAAGACGTTTTTCATCAATGCCACAAAGGCCATCTTAGAAATTATTGAGAACATCGACAAAAAACGCGATATGCAAAAAGAATTCAGGGATACGCACAAAATGAAAAAGCAGTAGACTATTGTTGCCTTTTGTTGAACCCGTCTTCAATCAGTCCCACAAAATCTTTGGTATCACTCAAGCCACCAAGAGTTTTTGGTGTGAAAGAACCGCTCTTAGCACCCGCAACACTCATAACTTTATTTAAGGAGCTGGTACTCACAGGAGCACCGGGAGCCAGAACATTAATGGCGGCTTTCAGATGCAGATCCAAAGGATTTCCGAAATCGTAATCTCCATAATCACTGTTTACAGGAACATCTACTCCCATACCATTGTAATATCCACCTTCACCGAGGGAATTCTTGGTCTCAAACAGGGAGTAATAGACGTCATATTTATTTTCGAGTCTGATCGGAAAGAAACCTATCGGCTTGCCATAGGTCTGGGCGCCCACAAGCTTCACGGTCATCTTTGGTTTCAAAGAATTGATCACCAGCTCGCTGGCCGAAGCCGATCTTCCGGTCACGATAAATACTACGTTTTGTATGTTTAGACTGCCTCTCTTAGTGAAAACTGCAGTGTTGTATTCTGGTGCATAACTTGCATCGGCCAATGTACGGATCCGGCCATTAATGTATACGATCTTTTCACTGGCGTCCAGCCAGGGCTGATTGGACAAAATAGAAGGATCCGATTGCTTTCTGCTCTTTAGATTGCTGTTGAAATGCTCTACATACATCGTACCCGAAGCTGAATTGGGCGCAATCAGATTGGTCAGCGTTTCTGCCGTCGTCACATAACCGCCGCCATTATACCTCAGGTCGATGACCAGGTCGGTTACACCCTGAGTTTCAAAATTTGAAAAGGCGTTGACCAGGGCCGTTTCAGAATTGGCTTTATCAGAAAAACGGGCAAAAGCAAGATAACCAATCTTCCTTGCCCCTGCAGTCAGCACATTCGTTTTTATGACAGGACTGCTTTTGTAAGACGTCTTATTTAAGGTGACTGTAAAGGGACTGCCGTCGGCTTTGAATCCTTCTAAAACAAGTGTGCTCGGATCTTTATAAATGGTGTTGTTTATAACTGTCCTTTCAGCCTCAAAACCTGCTACAGAACCTATCGTTGTTGAATTGACTTTGGTAATATAAGCACCCCTGGTCAGGCCAGCCAAAGCGGCAGGTGAGCCTGGGTGAACAGACTGCAAATAAAGTTTGTAAACCGTTGAGGATGTCTGCACCGCAGTCACCAGGTGAATCCCGGTATCATTGCCATTGCCTTCCAGGTCTACCGAAGCTTTGGCATTCGGCATAGCCGCAATTACATCAGGATTTCTGTCAGCAATGTCTTCTATGTAAGAGTATTTAATTTCTCCTCCCTTGTATTCCGGTGATCCCGAATAGCGGATCAGGTTCCATAAAGTATTGTCGTAATTATCGATCGCCTTTGCTTCGTTTTTATATTGTCTCGGATTAAAGTTATCATAGGTAGGCAGCAAGGAATTCCAGAAATAGATCTCTTTGGCATATAAATATAAAGAGTCGTTGGTCAGATCCATGCGGCTTGCTGTTGGCTTTGGTTCATCGTCCGGGTCGCCTTTGCAGCAAGCAAAAGCCATCGTAAGCATCAGCAGGATCAGCGGACCTTGGCTTTTCAAAGCAAATTGCCGGGTATGGTTAAAAAATAGCATGCGTTTCATTTGGTCGTATGTTAGATGGTTTTTCCCTTAGATGGTTTTGTAGCAGTCAATTATGATGATATTAACGGAGTTAAGGTAAGAATAGTTTATCAACTTGCAAATAATTAATTCCTGCCCCTGCTGCACATAAACGGTCTGTTTCTGTAGCCCCGATCATGAGCAGTTCATCCGGTCTGAGTTCGTGCCTTGCGGTGATCACCTCTATACCTGTTATGCCGGGTTTTTCACCGATCTCTTCCGCAAAATAGACCGTCATGTAATTTTCCAGCCCCTGCCACTCGATTTGCTTTATTTTATTCAGTTGCTGCATGGCGTCTCCCTGGGTATACAGTATGATCTGCTTTCTCTCCACCACAATATCCTGAAGAAATTTCAAAAGCACGTCATACATCAGTAATTTTAAGGGCAGCCTGGCATTTTGGTGCAGGCGCTCATAATTACCTCTATACGCAGCAGTTACAGGAAATGCTACACCGAGGTCATCAAAAAGATTTTCAGCGCCCTGCGACTCATAACGCGCTTTCATATGTTCAAGGATCGCAGCAGCATCGGCCTGCTCCGTATACTCCATAAACTGGGCAAACAGGTAATATACCTGCAATAAATAATCCTTTTCAGGATACAATACATTGTCCAGCTCAAAGATAAATCCTTTTTTATCTGCCAGATATTCTTCAAATGCCATCTAAAACCTGAATATTAAATTCCTCAAAAAGTACGATTGATTTCGTGATCTCTGCCGCCTCAAAATCATAGACTGGAAGGATTGCTTCAACACCCTGATCCAGACAAAAAGTGAGTAAATGGTGGGCCAGGATATCATCGTTCCGCTCACCAAGGGAAAGGAACCGGTATTTGGCGGAGGAAAAGGAAGGTACCTCACCGTAATCCGCAAGCAATACCTCGTCGCCGCTATATTGGTTGAGCATCTTTAAAGCCCTGGCAGACTTGCCCCCGGTTATTAAAATCTTCAATATATAATTTCTTAAATGATTAATCCGTCCTTCATCGTCACCACCTGATCGCTGATCTTGGCCAGTTCTTCGTTGTGTGTGACAATCACAAAGGTTTGTTTAAAATTGTCCCTCAAGCTGATGAAAAACTCGTGGAGTGCGGTCGCATTGGCAGAGTCCAGGTTTCCGGACGGCTCATCGGCCAGTACGATCACCGGGTCGTTGACCAGGGCGCGGGCTACCGCAATGCGCTGCTGCTCACCGCCAGAGAGTTCATTGGGTTTGTGCTGTGCCCTTTCCCGAAGCCCCAGCAGGTCGAGCAGTTCCATCGCTTTCAGCTCTGCCTGTTTCTTTGTTTTTTTAGCAATAAAAGCAGGGATACAGATGTTTTCCAGTGCGGAAAACTCAGGCAATAAATGGTGAAACTGAAAGACAAAACCAATATTCCTGTTTCTGAAAACGCTTAGCAATTCGCCCGATAAGCGGTTGATCTCCGTCCCATTCAGTTCTACAGTCCCTGCATCAGGTTTGTCCAGTGTACCCAAAATATGCAGCAAGGTGCTTTTCCCAGCCCCCGATGCACCTATGATACTCACAATCTCCCCTTTGGCCACCTCAAAATCAACGCCTTTAAGGATCGGCAGGTTTCCGTACGACTTTTTAATACCTCTGGCTTTTAGCATAGATGCAAAACTACAAAAAACATATGATGAGTGTAATAGCATTATGAGATTGCTATTTGTGTGAGATTGCTTCGTCATTCTTCCTCGCAATGACGACAAAGAGGAACGACCTATGTTCTTGAATGGCTCACCGCCTCGTCATTGCGAGGGAAGCGCAGCGACGAAGCAATCTCACCAGGATAGCATGATGAGATTGCTTCGATTCCTCGCAATGACGACAAAGAGGAACGACCTATGTTCTTGAATGGCTCACCGCCTCGTCATTGCGAGGGAAGCAAAGCGACGAAGCAATCTCATCATGCTGCTTGTGTGAGATTGCTTCGATTCCTCGCAATGACGAAGAGATACTCAACAATAGCGGTTATCTAAGCACGTCAATACAAAAATAATTTGACTATAAAGATTAATAACATAACTTTGAACAACAAAGCACTTTAAAAATGAACAATAAAGAAGAACAACTCAATGCATTAAACGACATCCGGAAAATGATGGACCGTTCATCCAGGTTTATTTCTCTAAGTGGCTTATCCGGGGTTTTTGCAGGCTTTACAGCCCTGGTGGGTGCCTGGCTCGCGCATGTACAATTGAGCAGTTACTTAAACCAGAGTGGTGAATACAGCAGGATTGGATACGACTCAGACCTCGACCTGGAATATAACCTGCTTAAGATAGGCTTTGGCGTGTTGATCATAGCGCTGGCAGGCGGTTTTCTGCTTACACTCAGACAAAGCAAAAAAAAGAAGCTACCTTTCTGGGACCACACGATAAAAAAGCTGCTGATCAACCTGGCTATCCCACTGGTAGCCGGGGGATTGTTTATCATCGCCCTCCTGGTGGCACATCCCGGCACCTATGCATTGGTCGCCCCTGCCTGTCTGGTATTTTATGGTCTCGCTTTAATTAATGCAAGTAAATATACCTACGGAGATATCCGCTTTCTGGGCATCTGTGAAATTGTGCTGGGCTTAATTGCACTATTTTACAGTGGATATGGCCTTTACTTTTGGGCAATTGGTTTTGGGATCCTTCATATTTTCTATGGGATGCTGATGTACTTTAAATATGAAAGGGCAGATTAATGAAGAACCCCATAGAGGCCCTGAACAAAATATTCGATAGCCGGATCAGGCTTGGTGTGATGTCTGTGCTCATCGTCAACGACAGCATCAGTTTCAACGAACTGAAGCAATTGCTGGACCTGACGGACGGCAACCTGGCTTCTCACTTAAATACGCTGGAGCAGGCCCAATATCTAAAAATCCATAAAGCGTTTATCGGAAAAAAAACAAATACCACATATAGCATTACAGAATTGGGCAGACAATCTTTTAAGGCCCACCTGGATGCTTTAGAGAAAATGATCAAAGGAATTTAAGTTTATAACGAAAATTCGGCCACATCGCTTTGTATAAAGCTTTTGAAGTTGTAGATTTGAGCAAATTTTTTCAGCGAATGAATATCCACGAATATCAAGGTAAAGAAATACTTAAAAGTTTTGGAGTAGCCGTACAGGAAGGTATAGTTGCCGACACGGTAGAGCAAGCTATTGAAGCTGCTAAAAAAATGAAAACTGACTACAATTCAGACTGGGTTGTGATTAAAGCACAAATCCATGCTGGTGGACGGGGTAAAGGCGGCGGTGTAAAGCTGGCCAAAAATCTGGACGAGGTTAAAGAAAGAGCAACCGCTATTTTGGGTATGCAATTGGTAACCCCTCAAACCGGCCCTGAAGGTAAGAAGGTCAACAAGATTTTAGTAGCCCAGGACGTATATTATCCGGGAGCATCAGAAACTAAAGAATTTTATGTGAGTGTGTTGCTGGACCGTGCACGCGGCAGGAACATCATCATGTACTCTACCGAAGGTGGAATGGACATCGAGGAAGTAGCAGAGCATACGCCTCACCTGATCTTCAAAGAAGAAGTAGATCCTAAAGTAGGTCTTCAGGGTTTCCAGGCACGTAAAATTGCGTTCAACCTTGGCTTGAGCGGCGGTGCCCATAAAGAAATGGTCAAATTTGTGACTGCATTGTATAAAGCATATGACAATACAGACTCTGCGATGTTTGAGATCAACCCGGTTTTGAAAACTTCAGACGATAAGATCATCGCTGTAGATGCTAAAGTTGATTTAGATGAAAATGCTTTGTTCCGTCATCCTGATTATGCAGCAATGCGCGACAAACTGGAAGAAGATCCTACAGATGTAGAAGCAAGTGAATCTAACCTGAACTATGTAAAACTGGACGGAAACGTGGGTTGCATGGTGAACGGTGCTGGTTTGGCCATGGCTACGATGGACATCATCAAGATTGCGGGCGGTGAGCCGGCCAATTTCCTGGATGTGGGTGGAACAGCGAATGCAACAACAGTTAAAGCAGGTTTCAATATTATATTAAAAGACCCTAACGTGAAAGCGATCCTGATCAATATTTTCGGTGGTATTGTTCGTTGTGACCGTGTAGCACAAGGTGTGATCGATGCTTATAAAGAAATTGGCAACGTACCAGTTCCTATTATCTGCCGTCTGCAAGGTACCAATGCGGTGGAAGCTAAAAAACTGATTGACGACTCAGGCCTTCAGGTTTATTCGGCGATTGCATTGAAAGATGCATCAGACTTAGTGACCAAAGTATTGGCGTAATGATTTAAGCTTTATTTTAAATAAAATATGATTTAAAAGCCGTGTTCTTAGGAATACGGCTTTTTTTTATGGCCTTTTATCCAGATAAAAAAAGATATAAAACTAAAAAGCCTCCAACTATCCGGTCGGAGGCTTTTTAAAACCAAATATAAATTAAACGAGCATCACAAACATACGGATAATTATGAATTTAGCCAACTTATTTCAAAATAAATTTGAAATATTTTAACAAAAACATCAAATAACAACAAAAAAACAAAAATAACATCAAATAAAAACATGAAAACATTAAAAATACCAACAAAAGCAAACCAAATACGATATTTAAATAAAAAAGAAAATTAAAATCACCAAAAAATACACTAAAATGAAAAACAAAAGATCATTTTAAAATTTTAAGCAGATATTATTTAATAAAATGATCTAAAAATCAAAAAACAAGACCAAAAAAATATTAAAACCAGAAAAACACAAGAAAAATCAACACTTAAACTTTATTTAATCAAAAATCCCTGTTTGGACAGGTTCGTCAAGCCTGCCCTGTTATTTATTAAACAAATTCCTTATTTTTGAGCCCGCTCCAGTATAAGATCATGATTAAAAGAGAAAAGATAAAGAGTTTATTAGAAACGACCGAGTTCAACAGAGAAGTAACCGTAATGGGTTGGGTGCGCACCTTTCGCAACAACCAGTTCATCGCTATAAATGATGGTTCCTGCATGGGAAACATCCAGATCGTTGTAGACTTTAACAATACACCTGAAGATCTGTTAAAACGCATTACAACCGGTGCAGCCATAGCTGTAAAGGGAACCCTGGTAGAATCTCTGGGAAAAGGACAGAAGGTAGATGTTAAGGCAACAAGCATAGAAATCCTGGGCGACAGCGATCCGGAGAAGTTTCCGCTTCAGCCTAAAAAACACAGCCTGGAGTTCCTAAGGGAAATTGCCCACCTGCGTTTCCGCACCAATACCTTTAATGCCGTATTTAAGATACGTCATGCATTAGCATTCGCCATACATCAGTTTTATAATGAAAGAGGCTTTGTGTATATGCACACCCCGATCATTACAGCTTCTGATGCCGAAGGAGCCGGTGAAATGTTTAAAGTCACAACCTTAGACCTGGACAACCCGCCCCGTACGGAAGATGGGAAAGTCGACTATTCAGAAGATTTCTTCGCACGCTCCGCCAACCTGACTGTTTCAGGTCAGCTGGAAGGCGAACTGGCGGCTATGGCTTTCGGACAGATCTATACTTTCGGACCTACTTTCAGGGCCGAAAACTCCAACACCACGCGCCACCTGGCTGAATTCTGGATGATCGAGCCGGAAGTAGCCTTTGCCGATCTGGAAGACAACATGAACCTCGCAGAGGACATGCTGAAATATGTGATTGAATATGCGGTGAAGAATTGTACAGAGGAACTGGAATTCCTGAACAACCGTTTATTGGAAGAAGAGAAATCCAAGCCTCAAAACGAGCGCTCTGAACTTTCTTTACTTGATAAGTTAAACTTCTGCCTGGGCAATGATTTTGAACGCATCACCTATACGGAAGCCATCAGGATCTTAAGGTCGTCAAAACCCAACCAGAAAAAGCAGTTTAAATACCTGATTGATGAATGGGGTGCAGACCTGCAGTCGGAGCATGAGCGCTACCTGGTAGAAAAACACTTTAAAAAACCGGTGATCTTAACCGATTATCCGGCAGATATCAAATCGTTCTACATGCGCCAGAACGAACCGGATGAGCAGGGCAGAAATACTGTAGCTGCGATGGACATTCTCTTCCCTGGAATTGGGGAAATTGTAGGTGGATCGGCCAGGGAAGAAAGAATGGACAAACTGGTCGCCCGTATGGAACAAATGCACATTCCACAGGAAGAACTCTGGTGGTTTTTAGACACCAGACGCTTCGGCACTGCCCCGCATGCGGGCTTCGGACTGGGCTTTGAAAGATTGGTGCTGTTTGTAACCGGGATGACGAACATCAGGGATGTCATCGCTTTCCCGCGCTTCCCGAAGAACGCAGAATTTTAAATTATTAATTTAAATAACACGACAAAAAAAGCCGTTAGTTACTTTGTAGCTAACGGCTTTTGTATGACCTTAACAACCTCTAAGGCTTACTTCTTATTTTCATTCAATTCGTCAGAATATGAATTGGCATGCGCATAATCCACTAAAGATACTTTGTAGTCGGTCGGCCTGAAGCTGGCTGACGTACTTAAAGCCATACCCAGCTCAAACCTCAAGGGGTAAGGCGTTTGCAGCAAGCTTCCTTCGGGGATATATGGATAGCTTTCCATATAAGACTGCGTCATATTGGGCGCTATCCGCCTGTTGATGTACGCCCTGGTCAACTGATACGGATGGTGCAGGCCAGCAGCGCCGAGCAACTCTACCGCACTGGCCACGGTGAGGCGGTGAAAATTAAATACCCTTACTTTCTTGTCTTCCACTACCAACCCTTTCATTAAGGATGCATCCTGTGTAGCTACACCCGTCGGACAAGTGTTGCTGTTGCATTCCAAAGCCTGTATGCAGCCCAGGGCAAACATCATTCCCCTGGCCGAATTGCAAAGATCAGCCCCCAGCGCGATGTTTTTCACCAGGTCAAAACCGGAAGATACTTTTCCCGAAGCAATGATCTTGATGTGTTTTTTCAAATCAAAACCAGAGAGTACGTCATAGACAAACACCAGCGCATCCCTTAAAGGCATCCCTACAGAATTGGAGAATTCTTGCGGAGAAGCCCCTGTACCCCCTTCACCCCCATCCACCGTAATGAAATCCACATAAATACCAGATTCTACCATGGCTTTACAAATGGCAAAAAACTCACTCTTGCGACCGATGCACAATTTGATGCCAATGGGCTTTCCGCCTGAAAGCTCACGCAGCTGTTTGACGAAAGTCAACATTTCCAGCGGCGTTGTAAATTCCGAATGTGCCGGAGGAGAGATCACATCAAAGCCTTCTTTGACCAGCCTGATCCTGGAAATCTCCGGTGTCACCTTCCTGGCTGGCAAAATACCCCCATGGCCGGGCTTGGCACCTTGCGACAATTTAATTTCGATCATCTTAATCTGCTCCGATTTTGCTTTCTCCGCAAAAGCTTCCGGATTGAACCGGCCGTCGTGGTGCCTGCAGCCGAAATAACCTGTCCCAATCTGCCAGATCAGATCGCCCCCCGGGTTGCTGTGGTAATCACTGATGCCACCTTCCCCGGTGTTGTGCGCAAAATTACCCAGCTTAGCCCCGCTATTTAGCGCGAGGATGGCATTTTGGCTTAAGGAGCCAAAACTCATGGCCGAGATGTTATAGATGCTTGCAGAATATGGTCGTGCGCAATCAGGCCCGCCCACCAGCACTCTTGGATTTTCATCGAGTTCGTGGTGACTGATCGCAGAAATGCTATGGCTCAGCCATTCATAGCCATCTTCGTATACATCAAACTGGGTCCCAAAAGGTATGGTATCGTTTTCCATTTTGGCCCGCTGATAGATCAGCGACCTGCTCAGCCTGCTGAAGGGTTTGCCATTGGTATCACTTTCTACAAAATATTGATAAACTTTCGGACGGAGGTCTTCCATGAAATACCGCAACCGCCCGACTACCGGATAGTTGCGCACGATGCTGTGCTTGGGTTGATAAAGGTCATAAATCCCCAGCAAAACTACTGGTCCGGTAAAAATAAACAGCCACCAAAGTGGTGGATAAGTCAGGCCCAACATAATCGTGAGTGCCACTAAAAATGCCGCAATTGCGATGAATGCTTTTCTCATAGCTGTTAATTTAACAAATACTTGCCAATAGAACAATTATTATCAGATTTAGGCCTGAGTTTTGTGTAAGTTTACATATGCTTGTCAAAATTTACCCGGAAAACCCAAACCCAAAAGTCATCGAACAGGTGGTGGATACCCTCAAAAGGGGAGGCATTATTATTTATCCGACGGATACGGTATATGGCCTGGGCTGTGACATTACCAACCAAAAAGCCATTGAAAGGATTTGCAGGATCCGGGGCATTAAACCTGAAAAAGCGAACTTTTCTTTCATTTGCTGCGACCTGAGCCATATTTCCGATTTCATCAAGCCGATAGACAGCACGACGTTCAGGTTACTTAAGAAGGCCTTACCAGGTCCTTTTACTTTTATTTTAAACGCCAACAACAACGTCCCCAAGCTATTGAGTTCCAATAAAAAAACCGTTGGTATCCGGGTGCCTGATAACGTCATTGCCAGGGAAATCGTCAAATTACTTGGCAACCCCATCCTATCCACTTCTATCCATGATGACGATGAAGTGATCGAATATTCTACAGATCCGGAACTGATCCATGAGAAATACGAAGAGCGGGTAGATCTGGTGATCGATGGCGGTTATGGGGATAATGAACCTTCCACCGTGGTAGATTGTACCTCCGGTGATTTCGAGATCATCCGTCAGGGAAAAGGTATCCTCGAAGATTTCATCTGATTTAATTTCATCTGATTTATTCAGCTAAATAAATAGGATTTCTATCTTTACAGGATGGCAATGAAGCGTATCAATATACAGACATTTAAAGACTTTTTAAGATCAGGGCAAATTGGCGGGATCATCCTTCTGCTCTGTGTGGGCATTTCTCTGATTATAGCCAATTCTCCACTTAAAGACAATTTCTCGGCCTTATTGGCTACCCCGCTGGGTATTTTTAGTGTTTCTGCCTGGATCAATGATGTTTTAATGGCGGTATTCTTTTTATTGGTAGGGCTGGAGATTAAACGGGAAATGGTGGAAGGGGAACTTTCGTCCGTAAAAAAAGCCTCCTTGCCTATTTTCGCTGCCTTAGGGGGTATGCTGGTACCGGCTTTCATTTATTTCTTATTTAATAAAGATACAACGACAGCTTCGGGATGGGGTATTCCTATGGCGACAGATATTGCCTTTGCACTGGCCATTATCTCCATGCTCGGTAAAAGCGTCCCTGCCTCCCTAAAGGTTTTCCTGGCCGCGCTGGCCATCGTGGATGATTTGGGTGCGATCCTGGTCATCGCCGTTTTTTACACCAATGAACTGCACATCCAATATCTGCTGATGGCAGCAGGGATCATGGCTTTACTGATCGCACTCAACTATTTCAATGTCAAATCCATTCTATTGTACCTCATTCCAGGTGTTTTCCTTTGGTATTTCATCCATCATTCCGGCATCCACGCCACCATCGCGGGCGTATTGCTGGCCCTGACCATCCCAACCAACGAAACGGCATTGCCTTCGCCGCTTGAAAAGCTGGAACACAAGCTGCATATCCCTGTGCAGTACTTCATTATGCCTTTGTTTGCACTGGCCAACACGAATATCACGCTTCAAAAGGAAATGCTCAGCGGACTTATTTCTCCTCTTGGCTTTGGGATCATCGCAGGTTTATTCATCGGCAAAACCATTGGCGTCACCTTATTTTCTTTTATAGCCGTTAAGCTAAGCCTGGGCAGCCTGCCCGCTCATGCCGGCTGGAAACACCTCATCGGACTCGGCATGCTGGCCGGAATAGGCTTTACCATGTCTATATTTATATCATTGTTGTCCTTTAGTGAAGAAATCTACATCACCGAAGCGAAATTTGCCGTGCTTTGCGCTTCTGTTATTTCAGGGCTGGCAGGCTTTGTCTTTCTGAAATCTTTAAACAAAAAAAGGGATGCCTCCCGGCAACCCCTTCCTCACTAATTGATTATGTTAACTCTGATTATATTTAAGATTATTTTTTAAATGAGTGCATAAAGGTACTTATATTTTCCTTGGTAGCGGCCTTAGTTAAAACTTTTACGAAAGCACTTCCAATAATCGCACCATTGGCATAGGCGCAGGCTTTATCAAAAGTGGCCCTATCGCTAATACCAAAGCCGATCATCAGTGGATTTTTCAAATTCATCGCTTTAATCCTGGAAAAATAAGCTTCCGTATTTTCTGATACATCCAGGTTTTTACCTGTCGTAGCCGATGAAGACAAGAGATAGATAAAACCATTGCTCAGTCCGTCTATCTTACGGATCCTGTCCTCAGAGGTCTGCGGCGTCACCAGGAAAATATTGATCAGGCCATACTTCGCAAAGACATCCTTATATAATTCCTCGTACTCAATCATGGGCAGATCAGGCACAATGCAGCCATCTACACCGACCTCCGCACAAGATTTACAAAAATTTTCTACGCCGTACTGAAGCATCGGGTTGACATAGCCCATCAGCAACACAGGGATGCTTACCCTTTTTCTGAGTTCTTTTAGCTGCTCGAACAAGAGCTTCAGGTTCATCCCGCTATCCAGCGCCTCCTTACTGCTCGCCTGGATCACAGGGCCATCGGCAACAGGATCCGAATATGGGAAACCTATTTCCAGCAGGTCTGCGCCATTGGCCTCCAGGCATTCTGCGATGGCGACGGTATCGTCCAGATTGGGGTAACCGGCAGTATAATAAATAGACCGTATGTTTTTCTTTTTTTCAAAAAGTTCTTTAATTCTGCTCATATGAGATTGTTTAGCTTTCCCCGCAATGACGAGGTGGGTTATCAAACAGGGGTTATAAATTAAAATATTTCATATAGGTGTCCATGTCCTTATCGCCCCTGCCTGATAAGCATACCACTACATTTTCCTTGCCTGTAAAGGTCATTTTCTCTAAATACGCCAGGGCATGGGCACTTTCAATCGCAGGGATGATACCCTCCATTTGTGTCAGCAAAAGTCCCGCCTGCAAAGATTCATCATCGGTGATCGACACATACTCCCCACGCCCGCTCTTAAATAAATGCGCATGCTGAGGACCAATACCCGGATAATCGAGCCCGGCCGATACGGAATGCGGTTCGACCACTTGTCCGTCATCTGTTTGCATCAGGATACTTCTGCTGCCATGCAATACCCCTTCTTTTCCGAGTGTGGTGGTTGCTGCTGAAAAGCCGCTGCTTACCCCTTTACCCGCCGCCTCTACCGCAATCAGCTTCACATTCAGATCATCGATGAAATGAAAGAACATCCCCATGGCATTGCTGCCGCCACCCACACAGGCCAAAACGTAGTCTGGCTGGTCAGAACCGGTCTGCTCCAAAAGCTGCTTCTTCGTCTCTTCAGAAATAATAGACTGAAAAATCGCCACCATATCGGGATAGGGATGCGGCCCCACGACCGAACCTATGATGTAGTGGGTGTCGACCGGATTGTTTATCCAGTCGCGCATGGCCTCATTGGTGGCATCTTTAAGTGTTTTACTGCCGGAAGTAGCCGGAACCACCTTTGCGCCCAGCATTTTCATCCTGGCTACATTGGGTGCCTGGCGCTTGATATCGACTTCGCCCATATACACCACACATTCCAATCCACGAAGTGCACAAACCGTAGCTGTGGCCACGCCATGCTGACCAGCGCCAGTCTCTGCAATGATCCGCTTCTTGCCCAGGCGCTCGGCCAGTAAAATCTGTCCGATGGTATTGTTGATTTTATGTGCGCCGGTATGGTTCAGATCTTCCCTTTTCAGGAAGATATTGGCATTGTATTTCTTAGATAACCGCTTTGCCAGATACAAAGGGGAAGGGCGGCCTACATAATCCTTCAGCAGCTGATGAAATTCAGCTTTAAAATCGGCATCATTAATAATGCTCAGATAGTTTAACCTTAGTTCTTCTACATTAGGATACAGCATTTCGGGGATATAAGCCCCGCCAAAATCTCCGTAATATCCTTTTTCATTAACAAAATAGCTCATAATGTGATCTCTTTTAACGTCTTTAGGTCTTTTAATCCAGGTTCCAGTTCAAACCTGCTGTTTACATCCACCGCATACAGGCGGGGGTCTGTGATGTTCTTAATACTGGCCAATGCTTCCGGCCCGATACCGCCGCTCAGAAAATAGGGCTTGTCCAGTGTATATTGCTCCAGCAAACGCCAGTCGAACAATTTCCCTGAACCACCATGATCCGGTGTCTTGGTATCAAAAAGGAAATAATCTACTACTGCTGCGTAAGCGGTAAGCTGGCCAAAATCAAAGGCTTCATCTACTCCGAAGGCCTTGATAATCTCCAATGCAGGCAGGCTGTCCTTAATCTCTTTAAAAGAACCAGGTGTTTCCGCACCGTGCAGCTGCACCGCATCCAGGCCATATTCCTCTACCCTCGCGATTACCTCCTCAACTGTTGCATCAACAAACACACCAGTTTTTTTTATAGGCGCCGGTAATGCCTGTATATACTCAGGAGACAGGCCGCCAATATATCTTTTAGATTTTTCATAGAAGATAAAACCCATATAATCGGGCTTTAGCGCCGCCACTTCCGCTATATTGGAAGGCACCTTCATCCCACATATTTTTAGTTTTGGGCCCATATTATTTCTGCACAAGTGTTTTAAAACTATGTAATGCTTTTTTAGAATCCAGGGAGGTCTCTGCTTCATAAAAGCAGTCGGCGAAAGACTTGGTATCGTCTATCGTCTGTATGGCCAGGGCTGCATTGCAGAGCACCACGTTTCTTTGTGCATCGGTAGCGGTTCCATTGAGCACATCCATAAAGATCTCTGCCGAGGACTCCACCGTATCTCCTCCTTTGATCAGTGATTCAGATATTTCTTCAAAGCCCAGGTCTGACACCCGGTTCAGGGCCTCCCCTTTCTTACTGAAGGTTTTAAAGTCGCAGGTCAGGGACACTTCATCAAAACCATGTACAGCATGCAGGATGGTATAATTTTTATCAGTCTCCTGGTACAGGTATGCATACAAGCGGGCCAGTTCGAGGCTAAATACCCCCACAATCTGATTTTTAGGTTGGGCGGGATTGACCATCGGGCCAAGCATATTGAAGAAGGTCTTTACCCCAAGCTCCTTGCGGATTGGTGCGACGGTCTTCATGGCCGGATTGAACAAGGGCGCATGGATAAAACAGATGCCTGCGGTATCCAGGCTTTTTCTGAGCTGGTCCTGATCATTGGTAAAGGTATAACCCAGGTATTCCATCACGTTGGAGGAACCGCAGCCTGAGGAAACGCCATAATTTCCATGTTTGGCTACTTTGTGTCCTGCGCCTGCGACCACGAAAGAAGCCAGGGTAGAGATATTAAAGGTATCCTTGCCATCTCCGCCTGTTCCGCAAAGATCGACCAGTTCATAATCTGAGAAATCGAGTTTCATGCATAGGTCCAACATAGCATCCCTGAAGCCCTGTAACTCCTCAACGGTGATGTTCCGCATGCCATAGGCCGTAATGAACGCCGCGATCTGCGAGGTATTGAACTCGCCCAGGGCGATAGAGGTTAGTATACGCTGTGCTTCCGCACGGCTAAAGGTCTTGTTTTCAAATAAGTGATTTAATATTTTCTTCATCCTAAATAATGGCTCCTCCCCGAAGCGCTTGCAAAAATCCTGTAAAACAAAAAAGGTTGCCTTAAAGCAACCCTCAAAATATTTTTATATAAAATAAAACGTTCAAAATAGGGTTACACTACGCTGCTGCGTTGTGCCACCACCAATTGTTAAGTCCGTTTATTAATTTCATTCCGGAGCAAATATGTAATTGTTTTTGCAGAACAACAAGTATTTCTTAAAAAATATTTAAATCTTGTTCGCTTTAGGTCTAACTATTGAATTGCTTTACCTCAATCTACTTAATTAAGGCATTTTTTTCTTTGGTAAAATGCTTAAAGACGAGGTTATCGGCCAAAGCAGGTAAGAGCTTATTCAGCCAAACCGTCAATTTGCCTTGTCCGGTCATCACCAGGGTACGCTTTCTACCGACAACGCCATCGACAATCTGTATGGCCACCTCCTCTGCGGTCATCATCTTCCCCTCTTCCATACTGGTTTCTCCATGGGCCAGGCCATCTTTTGACAGTGCCGCGACCCGGATATTGGAACTGGTAAAACCCGGACAGGCCACCATCACGTGTACACCAGTCTTCAATAGTTCGGTACGCAAGGATTCCATAAAGCCGTTCATCGCAAATTTGGAGGCAGAGTATCCTGTACGGCCCGGCAAGCCGCGGTAGCCCGCAATAGAAGATACACCAACGATACTGCCTTTGCTTTTGAGGATTTCCGGCAGTGCATATTTTGTGCAATACACCGTACCCCAGAAATTCACATCCATCAGGTTTTTCAATACAGAAAGATCTGTATCATCAAATAAGGCCCGCATGGACAATCCGGCATTATTGATCAGCACATCCACGCGACCGAAGGTAACCAAGGCTTGCTTGACAAATGCAGCGCAGTCTTCCTCCCGGCTCACATCGGCCTGCACCGCCACCGCCTTTACGCCAAAGCGGCTTTCCAGATCGGCAGTGACCTCACATAGCGTCACGTATTGCCTGGCCGCCAGGACCAGGTTGGCACCGCGCTTAGCAAACTCTTCTGCGCAAGCCCTTCCTATGCCGGAAGAAGCACCCGTAATCAATACTACTTTATTCTTAAAATCCATGTATCCTTCTGTATTTTATTTCATCAATGAGTTTTCATAAGGCACCCTCGTCACGATAGAGCGGCCCAGGGTGATCTCATCCGCATACTCCAGTTCGCCGCCAAAAGCAATCCCCCGGGCGATGGTCGTAATTGGTATCTGAAAATCTTTCAGTCTTTTATATAAGTAAAACAAAGTGGTATCGCCCTCCATCGTGGCACTCAGGGCCAGAATGATCTCCTTGACCGGGGTGGTTGCCACTCTTTGCACCAGGCTATCGATAAAAAGATCAGAAGGGCCAATGCCATCCATGGGTGAGATCAATCCCCCGAGCACATGGTATACGCCATAATACTGACCAGTGTTTTCCACCGCCATGACGTCACGTGTATCTTCTACCACACAGATAATTTCCTTTTCTCTTTTTACAGAAACACAGATGGAGCAAAGGTCATGATCAGAAATATTGCGGCAAATGCTGCAATGCTTAATTTCATTTCTGAGCTTGATCAGGCTTTCGCCAAAATGTGCAACCTCTTCCTTTTCCCTGTTGAGCAAATGAAGCACCAAACGCAAGGCCGTCTTTTGTCCGATACCTGGCAGTTTAGAGAATTCATTCACAGCGTCTTCTAACAATTTGGAAGAAAAATTCATTTTACAAACTTAGATAAAGTTCCCTAAGCATTTAATAAGAGCAGTAAAATATTTTAATTTATAAAGATGGTTTTCTTACATTTAGGCCCTAAACTTAAACTATGAGTCCAGCAATACTTTTATCATTTCTAGTAGGATACTTCCTGCTTCTAATCATTATTGCATTCGCAACTTCCAAAAATTCATCTGACAATTCTACTTTCTTTATTGCAAACAGGAATTCAAAATGGTATTTGGTGGCTTTTGGAATGATAGGAACTGCCTTATCAGGGGTAACTTTTATCTCTGTACCCGGAGAGGTAGGCTCCCCTGCCGGAAATCAGTTTCAATACTTTCAGTTTATCATAGGTAATGCGATCGGCTTTATTATTATCGCCACCGTGTTGCTCCCCTTATATTACAGAATGAGGCTGACCTCGATCTATAGCTATATAGAACAAAGATTGGGGCATTATAGCTATAAAACAGCGGCTTCCATTTTCCTGATCAGCCGGACGATTGGTTCTGCCTTCCGCTTATACCTCGTGGTAATCGTATTGCAGCGCTTTATATTCGATAGCTACGGCGTTCCTTTTTGGGCAACGGTAATGATCTCGCTCTTGCTGATCTGGTCGTACACCTTCAAGGGCGGGCTAAAAACCATCATCATCACCGATACCCTGCAAACGTTCTTCCTGGTATTGTCGGTATTTCTAACCTTATACTTTGTATGCAGCAGCCTGAGTCTGGACATTCCTGCCGCATTTGAAACGATAAAAAACAGCGGTTACTCAAAGATCTTCTTCTATGAGGATTTCCTGACCAGTAATTTCCATATCAGTAAACAGCTCATCGGGGGTATATTTGTGACCATCGCTATGACTGGCCTGGACCAAGATCTGATGCAAAAGAACCTGAGTATGAAAACCATTGGTGAGGCACAAAAAAACATGTTCACGTTTACCGGTGTATTTGTAGTGTTGAACATCTTCTTTTTAAGCGTAGGTGCGTTGCTATACATTTACGCTACTAAAAACGGTATAGAGATTCCTTTGGACCATGTGACCGGAAAGCCGAGGACAGACTTTTTGTTTCCGGAGATTGCTTTCAATCACCTTACCCTGATACCGGGTGTGGTGTTTATGCTGGGTCTTACTGCGGCTACTTTTGCTACGACTGACTCTGCGCTTACGGCACTGACCACTTCTTTCTGTGTGGACTTCCTGCAAATGGATAAAGGTGACAATACGAATTCTAAAGCTTCGGTCAACAAAAGACATATGGTGCATGTAGGTTTCTCCATACTGATGTTTCTCGTGATCATCGTATTCAATGCTTTCAATGATGAATCTGTAGTCAAAGGTATTTTCAAAGTAGCCTCCTATACCTACGGGCCTTTACTTGGATTGTACAGCTTTGGATTATTTGTTAAAAACAGAGGGCTTCACGACAAGATTGTACCTTTTGTCTGTATCATCTCGCCAGTATTGTGTTACTTATTAAACGAAAATTCCGCTACGCTATTAGGCGGTTATACTTTCAGTGTCGAGTTGATCCTGGTCAATGGCCTGATCACCTTTATAGGATTGTTACTAATCAGCAAAAAGACCGATAAGCAAACAAAATTTTAAGAAATATGGTGGAGTTTAGGCTAAAGGATACAAAATCTTTTAGCCTAAATGGCTAACCCCGCCAGACACAACAAGCTTCATGGCTTCTGCAGCACTCATTTCCAATGGTTTGATCTTATGGTGTGGAACGACGTACACCTGTCCGGCAAAAGAATAGGAAAAAGGAAAATAAACCAGACATTCTCCAGGCAGACCGATAGCGTTGAGGTCATTTTGCGTAAGAAAACCGATGCGTTTCAACCCGCCTTCTGCCTCAACCAATACAGGATGGTTGAACTTTTTCTCATCACCTACAAAAGCTTCTGTAAGGTCTTTGATCGAAGAATAAAGAAATTTAAGCAAGGGCACCTTATCCAGCAGCCGATGAAACCAATTGTACATCGGCTCGGTGACAAAATACGTCACGAAAACCCCGGCAAGCAGGATAATGGACAAGACCATGGCCAGGCCCAAACCCGGAATATTCCTGCTGGCACCAGTCTGCGGATCTACACCAAGGATATTATTAAGGTTCAGCCAGCTGTCTACTGTAGTTACCGCCCATACCACTACAAAAATACTGATCGCGATAGGCAATACGATCAACAAGCCCTTAATCAGATAATTCAATAATGCCCCGCCAATTTTATTCATGCTGCAAACTTAGATAATTTACTCATAAAAATACACCCGCTTTACACGTTGAGAAATATTGGTCAGGATTTCATACGGTATGGTGTGGATCTGATCCGCAAGTTCTGCGATCGTGAGTTCGCCGTCAAAAACAATCACCTCATCGCCGGTTTTGACGGATAATCCCGTTACGTCCAGCATACACATATCCATACAGACCGAACCCACGGTCGGCACCAATTTGCAATCGATCCTCATTTTGCCTATGCCATTGCCAAAAGCCCTTCCATACCCATCGGCATAGCCGATCTTGACGGTCGCTATTTCGCCTCCTTCGGGCAACATGCCTTTTCGGCTGTATCCAATCGTCTCGTAAGGTTTGATGTGTTTCACCTGGGTTACGGTCGTTTTCAAAACCGCCACTGTACGCAGCGCCCCGGCGGCCAAACCGGCATCAAAACCGTACAGGCCAATGCCCAGCCGTACCATTTCCATTTGTGCTTCAGGGTGGCGGCTCACAGCGGCCGTATTGGCGATGTGACGTATAAAACCATAACCGAGTTCATCTTTCAGCTTCTCACAAACGGAAGAAAAGCGTTCGATCTGATAGCGGGTAAATTCATCGTGCTCCGGATCGTCACTGCCGGCCAGATGGGAAAATACCGAGATCACCTTTACTTTTTGGGTTGCATTTAACAATTGCAGCACTTCATCGATATCCAGCTCGTCGAAACCCAGCCTGTGCATACCTGTATCGATCTTAAGGTGTACCGGATAATCATATTCATGATCGCCCAGGAAAGTGATAAATGCTTTCAATATATCCAGATTGTAGATCTCTGGTTCCAAATGATGTTTTACTAAGGCTTCAAAAGCAAATGGCTCAGGGCTCATGACCATCACCGGCATGGTGATCCCTCCTTTTCGCAGGGCAATGCCCTCATCTGCATAGGCCACGGCCAGGTAGTCTACTTTATGGTATTGCAGCAGGTTGGCAATTTCAAAACTGCCGCTGCCATAAGAAAAAGCCTTGACCATCGCCATCGTTTTTACACCGGACTTGAGTTTAGAGCGGTAATATTGCAGGTTTTGAGCGAGCGCGTTCAAGTCTATCTCCAGTACGGTGTCATGGATCTTCTGGGTGAGCAGTTTGCTGATCCGTTCAAATTCAAAGCGCCGCGCACCCTTGACCAATATTGTTTCATTATTGAAATGAACAGCAGGTAAGTCATCAATAAAAGACTGGGTATCGGGGTAAAAACTGGATTCCAGGTCGGCAAATAACTCCATTGAGGCGGAGATATGCGGGCCAATGCCAATCAACCTGTTGAGTTCTTTAGATTTCAATAAAGCAGCGATTTCTGTATAAAGCACCACGTTCGTCTTACCGGTCTCATAAAGATCAGACAGGATCAGTGTTTTTTTAGGGTGCTGCTTTTGTAGATTCAGAAAGTCCAGCGCAATGGCGAGTGAAGATATATCCGCAACATAGGAATCGTCGATGACCGAACATTGGTTGATGCCATTCTTCAGTTCGAGGCGCATGCTCACCAGTGTGAGTTTTTCCAGGCGGATATCAGCCTCTTCCGGTGTATAGCCAAGCGCCAAAAGCGTGGCCCAGCAGATCATTCCGTTCTCGACGGAAGCCTTGTCCCGGAAAGGAATAAGGCATTCTATTTCAGCATCTTTATATACCGCACGGATATAGGTGTGCGCATCGATGGGCTCGACAAACAAGATGCTCAGGTCGGCACCAGGTTGTTTGAGGCTCCAGGAGAACTTCCTTTTGCCGGGTAATTCCTCTCTGCCTATACCCTGGATATATTCAGGACAGTAAATTAGGAGCTCTGTATCTTTAAACAGCTTGAGTTTCTCTTGTAACTTATCTTTAACCGAGTCAAAACCTTCTGCGTGGGCCTCCCCAATATTGGTGAGAATACCGATCCTGGGTTGGATCACTGTCCTGAGGCTATCCATTTCTTCAGCTTTGGAAATCCCCGCTTCAAAAATCCCAAGTGTATGATCCGCTTCAATCTGCCAGACCGAAAGCGGCACGCCTATTTGAGAATTGAAACTCTTAGGGCTCCGCACTATATTGAAATCAGCTGCGAGCAATTGGTACAGCCATTCTTTGACAATGGTCTTCCCATTGCTCCCGGTAATGGCGATGACTTTTAAATCCTGTTGAACGCGGTGATGGGCAGCCAACTGCTGAAGGGCCTGGAGCGTATCTTCCACCAGTAGGAAATTGCATTCTTGTTCAAAGCCTTTCATGGCCTCCGGCTTGCTGATTACAAAATTGCGGATTCCCGTAGCATATGCATCCTGAATAAAATCATGTCCATCGCGTCCCGAGGTCAATGCAAAAAACAAGGAATGGGCGACATCGATCACCTTCCGGCTGTCGATAACGAGCTGTTCTATTCCCGCATCCTGAAAAGAGAGGTAAGATTTGGCCTGGATAATTTCCGCCACATGCAGAAGTGTATAGATAGATGCCTTCATTGACACAAAAATACTAACTTTTTGTCCAATACTGAATCCGAACGGCATTCAGAATTGCCAGCAAAGCAACACCGACATCCGCGATCACAGCTTCCCAAAGCGTAGCGATGCCGCCTGCGCCCAGAATCAGTACGATCAGCTTCACCCCCATAGCGAGCGCAATATTCTGCCAGACGATATTCCTCGTGATTTTACCGATCTTGATGGCCGTGACAATTTTGGAAGGCTGATCATTCTGGATTACAATATCGGCAGTCTCTATAGTCGCGTCACTACCCAGTCCCCCCATAGCAATTCCTGCATCGGCTAATGCAACTACTGGTGCATCATTCACACCATCGCCCACAAAAGCCAGTCGCCTTCCTTCCATTTTAAGTGCTTCGACTTTTTCTACTTTATGTTCAGGCAATAAATCACCAAATGCCTGATCGATACCCAGGAGCTTGGCTACTTTATCCACCACAGTTTGCTTGTCGCCACTCAACATCACCGTTTTAATATTCAGCTTGTGCATATCGGCAACAGCCTGTTTTGCATCTTCCTTAATTTTATCTGCGATGGTAATAAAGCCTGCGTATTTTCCGTTTACAGCAAGAACCACAATGGTTTCTACCTCATCATCCACTTCTTTAGGATAAGGGATTTCAAATTTCTTTAATAATCTTGCATTACCCGCCAGCACCATCTTTCCATTAATAGTTCCTTTTAATCCATGTCCGGAAACTTCTTCCACCTCTTTAATAGTAGCTTCGGCTAGAATATCACCAGCATGTTTAACCACTGCAAGTGCTATTGGATGTGTAGATTTACTTTCAATTGCAGCAGCGAGCAGCAACAATTCCTTTTCTTCAATCCCGCTGGCAACCACCTGTTGGACTTCGAATACCCCTTCTGTTAATGTCCCCGTCTTGTCCATCACTACCGTATTGATCTTGGTCATTACATCCAGAAAATTACCACCTTTAAATAAGATCCCATTTTTAGAGGCCAGTCCGATGCCGCCAAAGTATCCTAAGGGTATAGACACAACCAGGGCGCAAGGGCAACTGATGACCAGGAACACCAGTCCCCGGTACAGCCAATCACTAAACTGATAATCTGAAACGAAGAAATAAGGTAACCCTACCACCAGCACTGCCAGTAAAAAAACGATCGGTGTGTATATTTTGGCAAAACGCGAAATGAAAAGCTGTGTCTGCGACTTACGTGCCGTTGCATCCTGCACCATCTCCAGTATCTTACTCAATTTACTGTCTTTGAAGGCAGATTTAACTTTAATTTGCGCCAGTTGGTTCAGGTTAATCATCCCGGCAAAGACCGGCTCTCCTTTTGCCTTATTATCCGGCTTGCTTTCTCCCGTTAGCGCAGCGGTGTTAAAGGTTGCCTTTTCCGACCATAGTTCTCCGTCCAATGCAACCTTTTCTCCAGGTTTAACCTGTATGACTTCATCTATATTGACCTCTGCAGGATTCACTGTCTGTACTTTCCCTTCCCTGATCACATCAACGGCATCCGGCCTGATGTCCAGCAAAGCCTTAATACTTCTTTTCGCATTGTTCACCGCAGCATCCTGAAACCATTCGCCGATGGAATAAAACACCATCACGGCAACTCCTTCGCTATAAGAACCAATGGCAAAGGCCCCTATAGTGGCTACACTCATCAAAAAGAATTCATTGAAAAAATCAAGCCTGAGCGCTTTTCTATAGGCAAGGTTCAACACATTATAACCTGCCAGCAAGTAAGCAGGAATAAAAATAGCCAGTTGTACAGGTTTGCTGAATACCGTATCAAAACCATACTCCAATACCATCATGACCACGACAACGGTTAGGGCTGTCAATAACGGCCAGTGACTTGTCCAGCTTTCGCTTTCCCCCTCTCCGTGATTGTGTCCGTCGTCATCATGGTGTCCATCGTACTGGCTGTTCTTTTGTTCTGTTTTATGATGTATCGGCTGTTCATTCGAACAGCAATGTTCATGTTGTTTTCCTACACTCATTTTTTAATAATTAATGACTGTGTTCAGCCGGTCCTGATGATTTAGACTGCAAATAAAAGGCCCCTTTAGTCACCACTTTCACACCGGAAGGTAATTTTTCCAAAGGGGTGATCTGGATATAGCCCAATTCAGAGACACCGGTACGCACTTCAATTTTCTTGAAATGTACGGACTTTTCTTCTGGATGCGCTTCTTTCTCCGCTTCATGTGCGTCTTTATGTTCATCTGCATGTACTTCCTCAGCAGCAGCATCCACGATAAAAATAAACGATCGGCCCTCGGTACGAACTACGGCATCTATTGGCACGGCATCCACCAGGGCCATACCTACACCGATCAAACCTGTTACATACATACCAGGGATGAGGCTGCTACCCGGCTTTTTAATCACGGCATGAACAACTACCCCTTTGCTGTCGTTCTCAAAGGATTTATTAATGCCGTATATTTCTCCTGCTATCGGTTCATTCTTCTGGTTGGTTAGTTGAAAATCAACTTTCTGCCCAACTTTGATCTTCGACAGATCCTTTTCAAACACCACCAGATCGGCATGGATCTTTGAATTGTCGACAATATCCATGATGGATACTCCGGGCTGTGCGTAAGAGCCGGTTTCGGCTGCTATCTTGCCGATTGTACCATTGATGGGAGCTATGACAGGCACCTGGGTCGTGATGTTTCCAGCAGCCAGCCTGCTTACAGAAATGCCATATTGCTGTAACTGCCGCTCCAGTGCCTTTATTTTAGCACGCTCGGCGTTATAATTGGCCTCGGCGAGCTGATGCGCTTTGCCCGTCCCGGCATTGGCCGCCTTCAACTGCTGCTGGCGCTGATGTTCAGCCTCAATATAGCTAAAACCGCCTTTTACAGTCAGGTACTCCTGCTGCAACTGCACCAGTTCCTGGTTCTCAACCGTCACCAGTACCTGCCCTTTACGCACACGCTGTCCCTCAATCACATTGATCCTCCTGACAATCCCGCCCGACAACACATTGATCTGTGCTGCATTTTGTGGGGGAACAGCGAGCTGTCCGCTGGACTTCACCACCTCCGTCAGGTTCTTCTTTTCAATATCCCCGATCAGGATTCCAACCGCATTCAATTGTTCTTGACTTAGTTCCAGTCCCTCTTCATGGGCACCATGTTCTTCATGTGCCTTTTCTTCGGATGCATGTTCCGCAGGCTTATTGCCGTTTCCACAAGAACTGAGCATGGTTATAAACAAAGCCAGTACAACCGTTGTGGCCACATTTTTCTTCATCATATACAGTAAAATGTTCATTTAATTTCCTTTTAAAAATTGTAATTGAATAACGGACTGATTGACTTCTTTAACAGTTTGCAGGTATTTGAGCTTACTTTCAATGGCCAGGGCCATGTTTTGAATAAATTCAATATAACCGATCTCCCCGAGGTCGTAAGAAATCTGCGCAATGCGCAACTGTTCATCCGCCTGCTTCAGACCTGTAGAAGTAAAGTAGTCCAGCATAATTTTATTCTTCAGATAGTTTTGCAGTTCCTGCTGATAAGAAGTTTCCAGCTGTCCTTGTATTTGCAAATAATCCTTCTCCGCAATTTGTGCGGCAATCTTTTCACTGTTGATCCTTGCGCGGCCCGCCCCGTTAAATATGGGAATCCCGATACCCACCTGAAAACCCGCTATACGTGTACCGGGTGTATATCCCCGGTTCAAATTGGCTGGATCAAAAGAGCGAATCACCAGCTGCTGCGCATAGCCCAGGGTGAAATCCGGCATCGTACGCGAACGTTCCAGATCAGCCTTAGCTTTGGCCACATCTATTTGTTGCTCGTAAACACCTGCCAAAGCACTTCGGCCGGTGCCTTCCGACAGCGTTAAAGAAAGTACAGGCAAAATCTGGTCATCAGGCAACACCTCTGCTTCTTCATTTGTCAATTGCTTCAAAACGGAAGACTGTACTTTCAGTTCGGCAATGGCTGCCTGCTTCAGGGCCTGCACCTCCTGGTATTTGTTGCGGGCCGTCATCAGCTCCAGGTTGGACGTCTCCCCTACCTTGTACCTCAATTCAGATTTCTTAATAAAGTTCTGATAAATGCTGTCCTGTAATTCCAATACCTGCAATGTATTCCAGCTAAACAGGTAGCCTAAATAGACCAGACGGGTCTCTTTAATAATTTCAGCTTTGGTATATTCACCAGAGCGCTCCATCAGATGGGTCTGTGCCTGAAGTAATTTACCCTGGTTTTTATATACACCCGGCCATGCGAAGTTTTGCGAAATCCCGATGGCATTGTCATTTCCACCGCCGCTTGTTGGGTCTTGTGAAAAATCAAGGGCCGTTTTTCCAGGATCAAAAGCTGTCTTTTCCATCGTCTTAGACTGCGCAACAGATAGCCTGGCCGCCTGGACCCGGAGATTGTTTTTTAAAGCAAGGGCAATGGCAGTATCCAGGCTAACACGCTTCTGCTGGGCCTTCGCAGATCCTGAACTGCTAAATAGAGCACCCAGTAGCATCACCAGGATCACCAATGGCTTCACATTCATGGTCAATTTTGTTTTACGGTCAGTCACCAGTATATATAAACAAGGGAGTACAAATAAAGTGAGTAAAGTAGCGGAGAGCAGGCCACCAATAACGACCGTGGCCAGGGGCTTTTGAACTTCCGCGCCAGCGCCGGTCGACAATGCCATAGGCAGGAAGCCCATGGAGGCTACCGCCGCCGTCATGATCACAGGCCGCAGACGCACCGCGGTACCCCGCATCACCCGCTTATACACATCGGTTACCCCCTCCGCCTTCAGTTCATTGAAATAAGAGATCAGTACAATCCCGTTCAGCACGGCTACACCAAATAAAGCAATAAAGCCTACTCCTGCGGAGATACTGAATGGCATCCCCCTCAGCAATAAAGCAAAAACACCACCAATGGCAGATAAAGGAACAGCTGTAAAGATCAGGACCGTCTGAATGAAAGAGCGGAAAGTAAAATATAGCAAGCTCAATATCAGCAGCAGCGCCAATGGCACGGCTATGGAAAGCCTGTCTTTGGCTTCCTTCAGATTTTGAAACTGACCACCATAGGTCACATAATATCCGGAAGGCAGTTTAAGCTTTGCATCCAATACCTGTTGAATTTCAGCAACCGTACGTTCAACATCCCTTCCTTTAACATTAAAACCTACATAAATACGCCGCTTTCCATCCTCGCGGGATACCTGTGCCGGTGCATCCTGAAGCACTACTTTAGCCAGCTGATTGAGCGGCACCTTATTGCCCGAAGGCAAGGGAATATAAAGGTTTTCAATACTGGATACATTCTCCCTGAGATCACGTTGCAACCGCACAACCATATCAAACCGCTTTTCTCCCTCAAAAACCACACCCGCCACATGACCGGCGAAGGCAGTTTTCAGAATGCCATTGACATCACTGATCGTCAGGCCATATTGTGCGATTTTATCACGGTCGTATTCTACGATCACCTGTGGCAGGCCGGCCACCTGCTCCACAAAAGGTTCGGTCACCCCCTCAACCGGCGCGATCAACTTAGCTACCTGTGCAGCCTGCCTGGCCAGTACCTCCAGGTCTTCGCCATAAATCTTGACCGCCACATCCTGACGCACACCTGTCATCAGCTCGTTGAAACGCATCTGCATAGGCTGCGTAATCTCGACATTGACGCCCGGAAGAATAGACAATGCCTCTTCCATCTTTTCTGATAGCTCCTCCTTAGTTTTGGCTGAAGTCCATTCCTCTTTAGGCAACATGGCTACCATCATATCTCCCCGCTCTACCGGCATCGGATCTGTGGGGATTTCGGCACTCCCAATCCTGGTGACTACCTGCTTTACTTCAGGAAATTTGGTCTTTATTATCTTTTCTGCCTTGCCAAAGGTTTCTACCACCTGCGTCAGCGAAGTACCCTGCGACATGGCGATTTCCACGGCAAGGTCGCCCTCTTCTAACTGTGGGAGAAACTCACCACCCATTGTACTGAACAACCAGGCAGTAAATAAAAACAACAACAATGCGGCGGCAGCCACCAGCTTTTTAAAACGAAGTACCCAGGCCAGCATCGGCTGATACACCCCCCTCAGGAAATCCATGATCCGGTCAGAAACATTCCGTTTATGTTCGGTATTTTTGCTCAGGAACAAGGCACTGACCATCGGCACATAAGTAAGCGACAAAATAAACGCCCCGATAATGGCAAAAACAACCGTCTGCGCCATGGGCTTAAACATCTTGCCCTCGATACCCACCAGCGACAATAAAGGCAGGTATACGATCAGGATGATGATCTCTCCAAAAGTAGCACTTGCCCGAATTTTAGAAGCTGCAGTAAATACCTCCTGGTCCATTTCTTCCTGATTGAGTACAGGTTTGTTTTTAAAGAGCTTGCTTTCCGTCAGCCGGAATATGATCGCTTCCACGATAATCACGGCACCATCTACGATCAGACCAAAATCTATCGCGCCCAGGCTCATCAAATTGCCCGAAACACCAAACAGGCGCATCATCGCGAAAGCGAACAACATCGATAAAGGAATGACAGAAGCCACGATCAGGCCGGCCCGCCAGTTGCCCAGCAATAGCAATAAAACAAAAATAACGATCAATGCCCCCTCAATCAGGTTTTTCTGAACCGTGCTGATGGAACGGCCGACCAATTCTGTGCGGTCAATAAAAGGTTCAATTTCAACGCCTTCAGGCAAGGATTTTTGAATCTGGACAATGCGCTCTTTGACATTTTTGATCACATCGTTGAAATTCTCGCCTTTAAGCATCAATGTAATACCAGCCACCACTTCACCGGTTCCATTCCGGGTAACAGCACCATATCTCGTGGCACTGCCAAACTGAACCGTACCGATGTCCCTGATCAGCACAGGTACACCACCGGCATTTTTGACAACGATCCGCTCGATATCATCGAGCGACTTCACCTGTCCGATCCCCCTGATCGCATAGGCATTGCTTTGTTGTTCGATATAAGAACCCCCGGTATTTTCATTGTTCTGCTCCAGCGCGGTATAAATTTGCGAGATGGTGACATTGTTGGCGTTGAGCTTTTCATTGTCCAGCGCAATCTCATATTGCTTCACATAACCGCCCCATCCGCTTACTTCGGCTACCCCTTTCGTGCCTGCCAATTGGGTACGCACGACCCAATCCTGTAAGGTTCTTAAATCGGTGGCGTTATATCGGTTTTCATAACCCTTTTTGGGATGCAGGACGTACTGATAGATTTCACCGAGGCCGGTAGTAATTGGCGCCAGGGAAGGCTTTACCAGGCCATCCGGAATATTCTCCTCGGCTTCTTTGAGCTGCGCAGCTACCTGCTGTCTCGCCCAGTAAATATCGGTTTCGTCTTTAAAAACAATGGTGATCACCGATATACCCGACCTCGATATGGAGCGCTTTTCGATGACATCGGGAATATTGGCCATCGCCAGTTCTATTGGTGCGGTAATAAACTGCTCCACCTCCTGAGCCCCCAGGCTTGGTGCCTGTGAGATCACCTGAACCTGATTATTGGTGATGTCGGGCACAGCATCAATCGGTAGATGCTTTATTGAGTATATACCCCAAAGGATGAGGGCAAATACCATAAGTCCAATCAGAAGTTTATTCTTTATGGAAAATTGAATGATTTTATCAAACATAGACAGGCAACCTGTTAAAATTAAATAATACAGTATTGTTCATAGGATGCTGGTCCGGATAGAAAACCAGATGGAACCCAAAATTAATTTTAGGACAATGCACAGGACCAGAAATAAAAACTGAATTACCCTAATTTAGGGGGCTGCCAGATGGCGAGGCTGATATCGTTGGACCTGCCATTGGGATGATTGACAGAAGTAGCACTGGGCATGGAAAAGGGAACAGATAAGATGAGTGCAAACCTGACCACAACCTGGCTGGAGCAACAGGCGCAATGGCAGAATGGACTGCAACCGTCCTCCACCGGAAAGTCATGATGGTTATCCGGCGATGAAGATGATATGGAAACCTGTGCTTCAGATTCACCATGCGCATCTGCACAAGGCACTAAGTTTAGCGCCATAATCATCAATACACAAATCAATGAAAGTATTCTCATATCTCTTTGAATACTACAAATATATTTTATCTGCGGCATATAAAGTGAGAATTTAAGAAAAACTTTACTTCAGCTCTTTCAATTGAATGAAGCCTCCATTCAAATGATCGATCTTCATTTCAAATGTCGCGTTTGCATCAGAAGCGATCAGACTTCCAATGACGCCAAAGAACATACTGGCCGTAATTAATGTGCCCATGCTTGCTGTTACCTGCGCCTTGCCCGTGAAGAAAAAATCATCCTCTCTTTTTTCCAGCGGGTAATAGCCGTACCTGTTCAAAACAAAAGGCTTACCCTGATGTACAATCGCGTACGCTTTACTGGCTTGCACTTTTTTGAGTTTTCCGTTGCTGTCGACTACGCTTACCATGCCGCCGCTATTGATCTGTCCGCCCTCCACCCGGATCTGTTGATCGGGCGTTTGGTTCATAAAGGAATTATAAGTCGCATAAAGCCCATCTGTTAAGTCAACAGCAGTGTAAAGTTTTATATTTCTCTTTTCTACCTGATCAATATTTAAAACCTGCTGATAACTATATGCAACAGAATCTGACGGATCCTTCAAAAGATTATCAGAAATAAAATTCATCATGATCTTACTTCCATTTCTTAACAACCCGCGGGTGACATCCATTGACCTCAATAAAATAACCGTATCCAATGTATTTAATATTTGATACCGGCCTCCTTTATTCGCATACAAATTTGCCCGGAAATAGAAATACCCCTTTTCACTCGTAGCACCTGTTACTTCAGCGAAACTGAGCTGCCTGATCTGCAAAAGCAGTTCAGCCTGCCCGGCAGACTGATCGATCATTGAATTTAACAGGCCAGCAAATTGATCTGATAATGGCTTTTTAGCAAGCACTTTTGCTTTCCGGTTAAAAGCACCTGTTTGTACAATCCCCAAATTGGTGGTATCCAAACGTGAATCCAGTAATTTGATCGCGTTATAGCGGCTATTGGCAACTTTTACTTCGGCGGCAGGAAGCTCAAAATCTTCCTTATGTTCCTGAGCAAACAAGCTTGCACTGATGATCAGGAAGAAAATTTGCTTACAGATAAATCTATAACACGTCATGATAAATAGGTTGATTATTTGATCCTAAATATAGGAATTAACTTGAAGATAGGGTACAAGATGGCAGCAAACTCAAATCTCCCTGACCGCAGCAGCTTCTATCCAGCCTACATTGCCATTGGGCAATACGATCCGGATCCAGTCCTGCTCACGCTGGCCGATCTGTACTTTCGTTCCTTCGTGGATTACAAAAAGTGTCTTTTGCTTGTCACCAGGTGCACTCTGAACATTGACTGTACCACTGAAAACAATGGCGTGACGGGTGTCTTCAATATAACTCTGCTGTGCGCTGGCCAAAACCAATGCGGAAAGCCCTGCTACCAGCAGAAAAATACCAAGATAAAATGCAGTTCTTTTGGCCACAGGCAACCTGGCAAACAGATAAATGATCAGCGCAGAAAACCCGAGCAAGAACAAAACAACAGCCCAAACCGACCAGGTTTCCAGAGAAAGTCCCATGACCAGTCCCCGCCACCATTTGGCAACAAAAAATTCCGGCACTGCTTCTATTTTATCGGTAATCTTCAGGTTGGCGAATTGCAGGTTCACCTGAATATCTTCATCTCCCGGCGACAATTTATATGCTTTCTCATAGTACAGGATCGCTTCCGGAATTTCATCCAGCTTGTAATACGCATTTCCCAAATTGTAATATATGGGTGCCGATTCATACCCGAGGGCCAATACCTGCTCATAAGCTTTTGATGCCTCCTGGTATTTTCCTTTGCCATACGCCTCATTTGCTTTCGCCATCACGTCTTTCCCGCTGATTGGGGCAGGTGCTGCTTTTCCAAAAGAGGAACCTGCCATTGCCAGCATCAGCAACAGGCATGCTATATATTTATGCATTTTCGATGTCATTGATAATACCTTTAGCTTTGTCAAATACTTCTTGTTCGGAGATGCCGGAAACCGGTGCATATCTGGCCATCTCACACCATTCGATGGTCTCGTTCAACTGAATGATCAACGCCTCATTGATCTTGGCCGACCTCAGCCGCTCTTCAATATCTTCTTTGTTCTGATCGGCAGCCGGGATGTTGAACTTATCACCCAGGTAGCCATATAAGCCCCTGTAAACGGCTTCGTAAAACAGCTTCTTATCTCCAGCATCCAGTTGCTTCTGCGCATTGGCCATGTGTTTGGCTGCTATTTTACTCGCTTTCCTGCTCCTCACCAACACCTGGTCCTTGTTGTTTTTCCGGTACTGTTGACGATAGAAGAATGCGGCTACAAATAGCACCGGACCGGCCAGCAGCAGCAACCAGAAGGTTAGAGAACCATAAAAACCATCGCCCGGCATCCACAGACGGCCATCCGTCTTGATGTACCTGATGTCTTTGTCCAGCATTTTTACATCCTGCTGTGCGCCGGATGAAAAAGAAGTTACATTAGAACCCGGAAGCCCTTTGGCTACATCCAGATCAAAATCCCTGGTTGTAAGCGTTACATATCTGTTGATAGCAGGATTAAAATATGAAAATCGAAGTGGCTGTAATTTAAATTTTCCCTCATGCCTTGGGATCAGCAGATAATTAAACTCCCTGCTCCCGGAAACCCCGGCCAGGGTCTCATTGAAATTATCAGCTACTTTGGGATCATATTTTTCGATATCAGCCGGCAGGTTGAGTTCAGGGGCAACCAGCAATTTCAGATTTCCGGAACCCCGCACCACGAGATTATAATTTAATGCTTCATTGGCCCTCAGAGCGGTTTTATCGACGGAAGCCATAATGGAAAAATCTCCGACCGCACCCTTAAATCCTTCTGGTTTGCCATTTTCCGGAAGCGGCTTAACATTAATATTGACTGCTGCACTCCTGATTTTATATTTGATGTCTTTATAAGAGCCGCCAAAAAAATCCTCAATCGGGTCATTGGATGGAACAGGCATCCTTGCTACGATCGTCATTGCCAAAGCATCTAATGGCAATTTACCCGATCTTTCCGGGAAGAGAATGACCTCCTTTAACACCGCAACGTTGTAGCGGGCACCGTTGTACTCTTCCTGCGCACCCTGCACATTCTGCGTTTTATCCTTCACCTCCTGGCTCCAGAAGCCATTAAAATCAGGCATCTTGTCCAAAGCGAGATCTACAATGTCGGTATTGGTGTATAATTTATACGTAACGGAAAGCTGCTCACCCTGATAGACCGAGGTTTTGCTTGGGATCGCCCTGATAAATACCCTTTTAGAGATATCTGCAGGTCTGCCATTCGCCGCTCCGCGGTCTGCCCCGCCAGAATTGCCACCCCCGCTGTTTGGCGCTACGGCACTGCCTTTCACAATGGTCAACTTCAGTGAATTGGAACGGTACTGCCTGCCGCCCGATTTCATCATCGCCGGTCCTATGCTATACACACCTTCCTTCACTGCCATTAGTAAATAACTAATCGAAATGCTTGAGGTGGTCACACCATTAACAGAACTGTAACTGGACGACTGGCTGGGGCTACCCAATACCTGGAACCCATTAAAAGAAGGTGGCTCAAAAGCCTCCATATCTGCATTAGTCGAAAAGACAACTTCAAACTGTTCTCCTGCGGCTACCTGCGACGAGCTGATCGTTGCTGTAAGCCGGACCGACTGTGCACACAAGGTCACAGACCACAATAGCAATACCGATACTAAATAGTGTTTCATTTTCATTCCTATTGCAAACCTACCAATCTTTAAGAATTGTCGCCTTTACGCCTGTGCCTTTTTTATTCTTCAGTTTATCCTGCGTGTTCTTCTCCTCATTCTTCAGGGCATTGAGCATGCGTTCCGCATCTTCCTTAGACAACTGGTCCGGTCTCGGTTTCTCTCCTTTTTGATCGTCCTTCTTATCGCCACCTTTATCTTTGTCTTTCTGATCTTTGGAATCCTTATTGTCCTTGTTTTTGTTGTCTTTATTCTGCTGGTCTTTATTGTCCTTGTTGTCTTTATTACTACCTTTTTTGTCCTTATTGTCTTTGTTCTTATCGTCCTTATTCTGCTGCTGTTGCTGCTTCAGTTTCTCCTGTGCATAGGCCAGGTTGTAGCGGGTTTCGTCGTCCTTAGGATTGTTCATCAGAGATTTTTTGTAAGCCTCAATGCTTTCTTCCAGCTTCTTCGACTCCAACAACGAATTGCCCAGGTTGTGGTAAGCCTTGGCTTTTACATCCTTTTTGTCGGATGAACCTGCAATTTCAGTGAATTTCTTAACTGCGTCCTCATACTTCTTTTGCTTGTACCAGGCATCGCCCAGGTTAAAATTGCCTTCGACAGATTCCTTGGATTTTGCGACCGACTTTTTATAGCTGGCCTCGGCCTCCGCATATTTCTTTTGCTCATAGAGCTTATTGCCCGTATGAATATCCCGCTTCTCCTTTTGTGCAAAAGCCAGGGATCCTTGTACCAGGATGTACAGGAAAATGATCAGTTGCTTCATGATTCTTTGACTTCAAATATATTCAACGCACTTAATTTCAGATTTTTCCTGCCAGAGATAAAAAACTCAACCAGCAGCAGGATCAAAGCAACGCCCAGAAAGATCTGGAACCGGTCTTCAAAGTTTTTAAAAACCTTGCTGTCATAGGTTTTCTTCTCCATCCTGGCAATTTGATCCATCACAATACCCAGCCCGCTATTGGCATTAGAGGCCCTTACATATGCCCCGTTGCCTGCCGCAGCGATCTGTTTGCCCATATCCTCATTCAACTTACTGAGTACCGTCTCTCCTTTTTCATCCTTACGAAAACCCACGGGATTACCATCCTGATAGATCGGCATTGGCGCTCCTTCCGGAGAGCCGAGTCCGATGACATGAATAGCCACACCTTTGGATGCAGCGCTCTTTGCTGCAGCTACTGCATCATCCTCATGGTTCTCCCCATCCGTCATGAGGATCATCGCTTTACTGGTACCATTGACCAGGTCAAACGATTTCATCCCCATATTGATGGCAGCTCCAATGGCTGTCCCCTGCGTAGGCACGATATCGGTATTGATATTACCGAGGAACAGCTTGGCTGCGGAGTAATCGGTCGTGATTGGTAACTGCACATAGGCTTCGCCTGCAAAAATAATGATACCGATACGGTCAGCGCGAAGATTGTCAATCATTTGTGATATCGCTCTCTTAGCATTTTCCAAACGGTTTGGCGACAAGTCGCCCGCGAGCATACTATTGGATACATCGAGCAGGATCATCAGGTCAGAGCCGTTTCTCTTACCCTCTTCTACTTTGGTACCAATCTGTGGATTTGCCAGGGCGATAATAATCGACGCAAAAGCAATGATATACAATACAAATTTAATTCCCGGTCTGCTGAAAGATACCTCAGGAATCATTTGCCGTACGGTCTTTTGGTCGCCCAGACTTTTAAGGGCTTTTCTCTTCCAGCGTCTCACCAGCAAGTAGACGAGAACCAGCAGCGGGATTATTGCCAGTAGCCATAAAAGGTGTATGTGTTCAAAACGCAACATATTATTAAGTTAAGGCCCCTCTAAATAATGTATTTCTCAAAGCAAATTCAAGCAGTAAAAGTGACAATGCAATCAAAGCAAAAGGCAGAAAACGTTCGGTCTTCTTGCGGTATTGCGTCACAGCGATCTTTGCTTTCTCCAGCTTGTCAATCTGCTGGTAAATGGCTTTCAATTTCTCGTTGTTTGTTGCCCGAAAGTATTGTCCGCCGGTAAGCTTAGCTATTTTGGTCAGCGTAGGCTCATCGATGGTCACCGGCACCCGCTGATATTGTATGCCAAAAGGCGTTTGCACAGGCATAGGGGCAAAACCTTTAGTGCCAACCCCTACAGTATATACTCTTACGTTCATTTGTTTGGCAATTTCTGCGGCAGTGATGGGTGGAATAGAACCTGTTGTATTTGAACCATCGGTCAGTAAGATAATCACTTTACTTTTAGCTTCGCTGTCTTTAAGACGGTTCACCGCCGTCGCAAGTCCCATACCTATGGCCGTTCCATCTGCGATCATACCATTTTTCACATCCTTAAACAGGTTGATCAGCACATCATGGTCGATCGTCAGCGGACACTGTGTAAAGCTCTCCCCACTAAAAACCACCAGTCCTATCCGGTCTTCGGGACGGTCTTTTATAAAATCCATAGCAATCTCCTTACCTGCTTCCAGGCGGTTGGGCTTCAGGTCTTCAGAAAGCATACTGCCAGAAATGTCCATTGAGATGATGATGTCAATCCCTTCGGTGGTCGAATTTTGCCAGCTCAAAGCAGACTGGGGACGTGCCAGGGCGATGATCAATGCGATCAGGGCCAATGAGCGCAGCACAATACCATAATGCCTTAAATAGGTATACTTTGATTTTACTTTCAAAAAACCGGTGACGGTCGACATACGCAAAGCACCCTGCAACCTGTTGTTGCGCCAGATGTACCAGGCAATTGTCAGCGGCACAAGGATCAACAGCCACAAGACGACTGGATTGGCAAATTCTATTCCTTTAAACAGTCCCATTTACAAACCCCATTGCATGATCCATACTCTGTTCATTGTCGGTATTTAACGGTGTGGCCTTCGCAAATTTGACCAGGTCGGCCAGGATCAACACCTGGCGCAGCCTGTTTCTATTCAGCTCACTGATCTCCATATGTTTGAGTCCCGAAAGGATTTCCTCTGAAGTCTGTTCCATCGCATTGATGTGATACTTCTTCTCCAGGTACTCCCTGATGATGTCCGTCAGTTCGCTATGATATCCTTTTAGCTCGCCCTGCTGCCAAAGCTTCTTTTCCTGCAAGGCGCGCAATTTTTCCAGGGCCACTATATGTAATGGAATCAGAGGCTTCACTTCCTCCACGATGACGGGCTCCGGCTTTTTCCTTTTCCGGAAATAATACCACAAGCCTGCCAGCACAGCCAGGATCAGCACTACACCTGCCACCCAATACCAATTGTCGCGCAGCCAGTCCGTCAGTCCATAAGAAACTGCCATCGGCTGCTTGATATCGAAGATTGCTTTGCTGGTGTCAACTTTCACTTCCTGTACCTGCAAAGGCAGGGGATCCGTTTTAAGTATGCCTCCGGGTGTTTCGAAAGCAAAGGCCGGAACGGTTTGTACGCCAGCATCAAAAGCTGTAATGATATACTGTCTGCTGATGGTTTTTATGCCCGGATTGTTTTTATCACTTACTGTATCTGCCTTCCCTTCTTCTACAATGTGTATTTTGGAGGAGATGGTATCCTGAAGTACAGGAAAATTGATATGCTGATTGTCTGGTAAAGTGGCACTCAGGCGCAACACGGTTTGGTCGCCTAATAAAATACTCGTTTTATCCAGCTTAGCCGAAACCTTTACAGCCTGTGCATTGGCATCAAGGCTTCCGAAAATAAAACACAACAATACAAAAAAGCTACAATTTAAATACTGCCTCATCTTCTCGCTTCACGTTTTTTAAATAGTGTCATTAATGGTTTAATGTATGATTCGTGGGTACCGATTTTGGTGAAATCCACACCGGAGCGCCTGAAAAGATCTTCCAGACGGCCATTTCTTTCCAGCGCGGCCACTTTAAACGCATGGCGCACTTCCTGATCTCCTGTATTCACCCAGGAAATCTGCCCGCTTTCTTCATCCTTCACCGGGATCAGGCCCAGGTTGGGAAATTCCTCTTCATGCTGATCATAGAGCCGCAAAGCGATCAGATCGTGCTTGCGGTTGGCTATTTTTATTTCATTCTCGAAAGAAGGGCTCATAAAATCAGAGATCAGGAAAGAAGTACATCTTTTCTTGATCGCACTTGTAAAATAACGAAGCGCCTCTGCTACGTTGGTCCCTTTATTCTGTGGTTTAAAATCAATCAGTTCCCTGATGATCATCAGGATATGGCTTCTGCCTTTTTTAGGTGGGATAAACTTCTCTACCTTATCGCTAAAAAACAACACGCCTACTTTATCGTTATTTTGTATGGCCGAAAATGCGAGTACCGCACATACTTCCGTCGCCAGTTCCTGCTTATGCTGTTGCTGTGTGCCGAAGTTCTTTGACCCGCTTACATCTACCAACAACATCACTGTCATCTCTCGTTCCTCGTCGAATACCTTCACATAAGGATGGTTGAAGCGGGCGGTGACGTTCCAGTCTATCGTGCGGATCTCATCTCCAACCTGATATTCCCTAACTTCACTAAAAGCCATGCCGCGCCCTTTAAAAGCACTTTGGTACTCTCCCGAAAAGATCTGGTTGCTCAACCCGCGGGTCTTGATTTCAATCTTCCTAACTTTCTTTAAGAGATCTTTGGTATCCATTATAAACCGATGTTTGAAGCGTGCAACTTATGGTACTTCTACGGCATTGAGTATGCCTGTGACGATTGCTTCTGTTGTAATATTTTCGGCTTCCGCCTCATACGTAAGCCCAATCCTATGCCGCAAAACATCATGACATACAGCCCTTACATCTTCCGGGATGACATATCCCCTTCTCTTGATAAAAGCATAGGCCTTGGAAGCCAGTGCCAGGTTGATCGAAGCCCTTGGCGAAGCACCAAAGCTGATCAGGTTTTTATAATCTGCGAGTCTATACTGCTCCGGGAAGCGTGTAGCAAACACGATATCAATAATGTACTGTTCTATTTTTTCATCCATGTATACCTCCCGCACCACCTTTCTCGCTCTGATAATATCATCAGGGTGCAAAATCTGGCTGGGTTTAGGCATACCCTGAGGGGCGATATTGGCACGCATGATCTTCTTTTCATCTTCCTTTTTTGGATATCCGATCACCACTTTGAGCATAAAACGGTCTACCTGAGCTTCAGGCAAAGGATAGGTACCCTCCTGCTCGATGGGGTTTTGTGTAGCCAGTACCAGGAAAGGCGTAGGAAGAGGAAATGTATTGTCACCAATCGTCACCTGACGCTCCTGCATCGCTTCAAGCAAGGCACTCTGTACTTTGGCCGGTGCCCTGTTGATCTCATCAGCCAAAACGAAATTGGAAAACAAAGGTCCTTTTCTAACAATAAACTCTTCTTTCTTTTGATTATAGATCATGGTACCCAGTAAATCTGCCGGCAAAAGATCAGGGGTAAACTGGATCCGACTGAAACCGGCATCGATACATTTTGAAAGCGTATTGATCGCCAGTGTTTTGGCCAGTCCGGGCACGCCTTCCAATAAAATGTGTCCATCTGCGAGCAAACCGATCATCAGCCGCTCGACCATATAGCGCTGGCCAACAATAACCTTGTCCATCTCTATAAAAAGGAGATCAATAAACGCACTCTCCTTTTGTATCATTTCATTCAGCGCACGGATATCTGTTCCGTACGATGCATGATCCGTCATGTTATTAATTTCTTCCATTTAAAGCCATTATTTTTCGCTGCGAAAATTAGAGAATCATTAGACTTCCTGCAAGTCTGAAAGCAGCTAAAGAATGTTAAAATATGTTAAAAGCACCTAATGGCCCCCGGGGTGCTGTTCAAAATGTTGATTTGTTGATAAGTTTCCAGATTGAACACAAAAACATATCTTATTTTTATTTGTTTTTTAATAAACAAATAACCAACATCACAATGAAAACGGCAATTTACCTGGTCATTACCTGCGTCATCTCTGCAGGCTGTTTTATGGCGGCAACAAACATGGAAAATCCATTTCCTGCATATGGTGTTGGCCTGAGCATCTGGCTCCTGTTTATTTGGGGTTATAATAAACGCTCCCGTAAAGCCGCACAAAGAAAATTCCAGGAACACATGTTTCAGCAACATATGCGTTCCATCCTGCACAATCCAAGATATTAGGACAGTCCCAGCCACCCCTTATTGAGGCCGGATATTTATCTATAAAAAGCTGGCGAGGTCTGCAGGAGAATAGTTGATAGATTTTAAGGTTTTATCATCATTAGCTCTGTAAACCAGGAATAACGAATCTTCCTCTTTATGATAAGCATTACACTGATGGTTTTTTCTATAATGCTCAATGGTTTCATTGGCTTCTTCCAATGATTTACAGGCTTTACTCATATTGGAGCGGTGTACTTCATCAAACAGTGATTTGAATTTATCTCCCAAACCAAATTCAAGGATGGCTCCAGCCAATACATATTGCAAGTCACAAAGCGCATCGGCTACTTCTATAAAATTGTTGTCTTCTATGGCTTGTTTTAATTCCTGGAGCTCTTCAGCCAATAAGGAGACCCTCAGGTTGGCCCTTTCTTTCGAAGGAATACCCGGAGTTTCTTTTATAGGATGTTTGAAGGTTTTATGAAATTCAGCTACCTGGCTTAATGATTTAGGATCTTGCATATGTTGTTTTTAAATGTCTGCGAAAATAGTTATTTCAGTTTCATTCTTTTTGAAAATTCACAAAGCTTTCTTTTTAGCTCTTTTGACAAACAAAGCTACTACAGCAGCGGTCACGGCCCCCATTACTGCAGAACCGATTAATCCCTGTACCAGGTAATTGTTAAAGTTGAATTGTGCTTCCGCATCCGCCCTGTTCATGAGACCGGTACTGGTTGCAAAACCAATCACGGCTTTAAAATACTGAGGGGTAATAAACCTGAAAGTAATGAACTGTGTAAGCGGACTGAGTACGGTAACGATCGCTGTAATGATCAGGCTGGAAATAAAGCCTTCTTTCCAGGTCAGATAACCCGCATAATAATTATCCCGCTTATCCAGTAATGCAAAAACGTATACTGCAATGGCAGGAACAGCGATCAGATTGGTATATGTAGCGTGTTTTTCGATGTACTGATCGTGCAGTCCAATCAATTTTTCAAAACACATCCATACCAGCGTCATGACCACAAAGACCAGGGCCCATTTAATTTCGATTGAGAATGTTTTCATCAGGATATATTTATTTGGTTAGAAATCTTATTTAAAACAGAGCAATTCATTCAATTTCAAATCATTATTAAATTTATTCATTTCTATTCATTTTGCAAATAAATATTTTCACTTCAGTGCGACAAGCTTTTCTCATTGAGAAAATCATTTTGTTCCACTGCGATAGGTATAGATGTTCACGCGGTGTACCACCAATTTTTGTAATATTGCAGTATTGGAAACACCTGAAAGAAAAAAGATCACACTGGATAAGCGCGCAGCTATGCTGAAAGCGGAGCACTATTGCGCATACCAGGAACGCGCACAACAGGAAGTGCGCGACAAGCTTTATGATTGGGGATTAAAGAGCTATGAGGTAGAAGAAGTGATCACTGAGCTCATTCTGAATAATTTCCTGAATGAAGACCGCTTTGCCAAGGCATATGTATCCGGAAAGTTTAAGATCAAGAAATGGGGAAAAATTAAAATCAGACAAGGTCTTAAATTTAAACGGATCCCGGAGCGTATGATCAAAGATGCGCTGAATACAATTGATTTTGATGAATACCTGGCCACAATATTCGCGACTGCGGAGAAAAAACTCCGACTGATGACGGAACGGAATGGGCCAAAGAAGAAATATAAATTGATTTCCTACCTTCAAAGCAAAGGTTTTGAAAATGATTTAATTTTTGATGTACTGAAAAACAATAACTTACCGTAAACATCATTTTTTTTATCAAAAATAACTTGACAAGAATATAAATCTCTTTATATTTGCATTCCCAAACGGAGAGAGACACATTGAAAAACTCAATCTAAAAAGGAAACATCGGATGATGTGTATATAAAAAATGCGAAAGTAGCTCAGTTGGTAGAGCACGACCTTGCCAAGGTCGGGGTCGCGAGTTCGAATCTCGTCTTTCGCTCTAAATGCCTTCCCCAACAAGAAGGCATTTAATTTTAAAAGGTTATTCACCTGCTCGGATGGTGGAACTGGTAGACACGCAGGACTTAAAATCCTGTGCCCTCAACAGGCGTGCGGGTTCGATTCCCGCTCCGAGTACTTAAACCCCTCTTTACATCACGTGAAGAGGGGTTTTTTATTTAAATATTTTTTCAAGTCCGCACAACATAAAGATATTGCCAATCTAATATTTTTTAAAAATAAATTTGATCTTTACAGATTACTACTTATCTTTCGTGTACGTTACCGTTTAAACCGGCTTTACTATTTAAATAAACGAACCAACCTATTAAAGATGAGTTTTGATACTCATCTCAAACTAACAAATGAAACACACAAATGATTAAAATGAACCGTATGATTGTCTCCAAATGTGCCGGCTTGCTGGCTTCATTTGCCGTATTTGGCCCACCCTGTATTGCTCAGCGCTATCCCGGGCCGCTCTCCCCTGAAGAATCCCTTAAAAAAATTCAAATTGCAGATGGATTTAAAGTGCAGCTATATGCATCTGAACCCCATGTCTTTGATCCCGTAGCCTTAGAATTTGACGAACAAGGGAATGGGTATGTGGTAGAGATGTACGACTATCCTTATGAAGCTGAGCCTGGTAAAGGACGCGGGCGCATTCGTATTCTTAAAGATACAAATGGGGATGGCAGAATTGACAAATCCATCATATTTGCGGAAAACGTAACTGAGGCAACCAGTATTTTACCCTGGAAAGGCGGACTTATAGTCACCGCAGCACCCAATATCCTGTATATGAAGGATACCAATGGTGATGGTAAAGCCGATATAAGAGAAGTGTTGTTTTCCGGCTTCTTTCAAAACAATTCTGAAGCCCAGATCACCAGCCTCCGTTTAGGAATAGACAACTGGATCTATGCGAACAACAGGGGACAAAGCGGTATGGTCACTTACAGCAAAACACCTGGTGCGCCACCAATTTCTGTACGTGGTGCAGATTTTCGGTTTAGGTTAGACAGAGATCAATTTGAACTGGAGACTGGTCCCGGCCAGTTCGGGCAAACCATAGACGATTGGGGCCACCGTTTTTTCACTGAAAACTCTATACATCTGCAACAAGCTGTCATTCCATGGAGATACACACACAGACATCCTTTCCTTTCGGTTACAAAATTCAATGTCGACATTTCAGACCATCAGGAAATTATGTTCCAAAAAACAGAAGCACCTTATTGGCGGGCAGAACGTACCAGGCAGCGAAACGAGATGTATAAAGAGGCTGGTATGAACAGAGTAGAATATGCCAGGGACAGGTTCACAGGTGCCTCAGGTGGAACCATCTATAATGGCGATGGACTACCTAAAGAATTTTATGGCAATATTTTCACAACAGACGTATCCGGGAATCTTGTGCACCGCGATATATTGAGCCCAAATGAAAAGTCTCCTATTATGACTGCGAAACGCGGTGAACAGGAGAAGGACAAGGAATTTATGTTTTCTACAGATACCTGGTTTCGTCCGATAACTTTTACTGTTGGGCCGGATGGATATCTATATGTTCTTGATTATTACAGGCAACACATTGAGACTCCGGTTTCTATACCTGATGAGCTGAAAGCAGATATGGATTTTATGGCGGGCAGCGACAAAGGCCGGATATACCGTATTTTGCCTACAGATGCGCAACTAAAAACTCCTAAAATTGATCTTAAAAATGCTTCTGGTGAAAAACTTGTCGATCTCCTTAGCCATGCCAACGGTTGGTGGCGCATGCAAGCGCAAAGACTGCTTGTGGAGCGTGGCGATAAGTCCGTTATCCCATCACTTAAATCATTAATTTCTAAAAGTGAAGACTCAAGAGCGAGACTTCACGCCATTTACGTATTAGAAGGACTAAATTCGCTAACAGCGGAAATTGTCAGACAAGCCGTACAGGATGCCGCTCCTGGCGTCCGTGAAAACGGTTTGATGCTCGCAGAGAAATTCCCGGACATGCAGTCATTAATCGCTCAGAAAATCAATGACCCTTCTTTAAGGGTTGCTTTTCAGGCCGTGCTAAGCACAGGTGAATTCAACAATGCCGACGTAGCGACTGCCTTAGCTCAGGCTGTTACTAAATATGGTGAAGATCAATGGTTCCGAATAGCTGTCTTAAGTTCTAATGCTGGCTCTTCCCCGGAACTTCTGAAAGCCTTAAAACAAGACAATTCATTTTTCGAGAAGGAAGCAGCCTGGAAACTTGCTTTCCTTGAAGATCTGTCGGGCATTGTGGGTGCCCGAAATAAAAAAGAACAGGTAGCAGCTTATCTTCAGCTCTTATCTCAATCCCCTATTGAAAAAAGCAACTGGCAGCTTTCTGCAATAAAAGGGCTGAAAAAGGGGTTGGTAAAGGCGGCAGGTCAGAACGCACAGTTGAAGACCAGTATAAGCGCAATAAAGGCTGAAACCAGTGCAGATACAGCAGAAGCACTGATTAAGTTGAAAAATCTGTTTAAATAAAAAATCAACCACACACACTAATTAATACTGATGAAAGAGACCAAATACTCAAGGCGAAAATTTATAAGTAAATATGTACACATGGGCTCCGCTTTTATCGGGGGAACATTTTTATTGGGACTCAGCTCGTTCAAAACTGACGTCGATGAGTCCAATCAACCGCCTCAGGAAAAGAAAAAAATCGCAAAGAATCCTTGCGACGATATGACCGGTGTCACACCAGCAGAACTTGCCAAACGCAAAAAACTGGCTTATGTCAACAAATCCCCTATAGAGGACAGCCATTGCAGCAATTGCACACTTTATCTGCCGCCGGCAAAAGGCAAATCATGTGGCGGCTGTGTTCTTTTTAAAGGACCGGTTAGAGCTGAAGGCTACTGCGCTTACTGGGCACCAATTAGTAACTAAATTATACGATAAAGATGATGAAGATTCTGCTGTTTATTCTATTGTTTTCTGGCTATTGTTTTGCCTCCGCACAGACTAAACGGCCATCTTCATCATCTGATAAAAAGGATAACATAAGTTATTTTAGTCCTTCTGAAAAAGAAGGAAGCTCATTGGCAGTGGTGGTCGGCGAAGTTCCGCTGGCACATACCCGTCAATTTTCAGTACCAAACAAAAATGGAGAATTGGTGGGTAAAAACGACCTGACCAGGCAGATTAAGCAAATTTTCAATAACATAGATGTTGCTTTAAAACCCGCTGGTGCGAACATCGATAACATTGTTAAATTAAATGTATGCCTCAGTAATCCCGAACTCATGCCTGACGCCCGGAAACAAATCTCTTTTTATTTTAAAAATAACAATAAGCCGGCGGTCAGCTATGTGGTCAGTGCGCTCGAACATGATGCGCTCATTGGCATTGATGCAGTAGCAACATCAAACTTAAAGGCCTCACAGCAAGGCCTGGTATACTTAAAATCGAAAGATCTTCCAGGTGCTGCTAATGAAGCCGATGTGGCAATTTTACCAGAAGGAGCTACAGTTTATGTATCCGGACAAGCTGCAAAAGGTGAAATTGGAAAGGCCACAAGGGAAACACTCAAGCAACTGGAAGCCACGCTGCAGGACTTGAAATTGAATAAAGAACATATTGTACAGATTAAATCTTTCATTAATCCGGCATCAGATCTTCCTATGGTAAAACGAGAAATTGCAGCTTTCTTTAAGGGCTGGACTGTTCCACCAACAGTATATGTGGAATGGACGAGTAAGGATCCACTGGTTGAAATTGAACTGATAGCCGCTTCACCCGGCGCAGGTGAGAACCACAAAGAACAATTAGAATTCATCACGCCGACCGGTATGGCCCCTTCTCCGGTATACAGCAAGGTAACCAGGATCAATTACGGCAAAAAAATATACTTCTCCGGATTGTACGGTCGGGCTACGGGGGATGCAGTTATAGAAGTGACCGATATCTTTACCTCTTTGACAGACCTGTTAAAGACTACAGGGAGTGACCTGAACCATCTGGCTAAAGCTACTTATTATGTAGCCAACGGTGAAACCAGCAATCAACTGAACCTACTCCGACCAAAATATTACGATCCAAAGCGTCCACCCGCAGCTTCCAAAGCCATGGTAAAAGGTGTTGGTAAAAAAGGCAATAACCTAACAATTGATATGATTGGGGTCGTACCAAGCGTATACATATCAGATCCTTTAAAACGCAGTACGTTGTAAACATTGACGGCATAATCTTAATTTTTCTTTACGCTAAAAATTCAATTAGAAATTGTAATATTGTGGTAGACAAACTATGGATCATTTTTTATAATTTCCGTTTAAATGCCTGGCAGAAAATATGTTTTTCTTTTATGGTTATTGCTGTGTTTTGTAGCGCCCGTCAGCGCTCAGGAAGTTAAAATTATTCCCTCAGCTATAAACGGAGTTATTGATTTAAGGAAATCTACTCTTGACGAGCAAATTCCTCTAAATGGAGAATGGTACTTTTATTGGAATCACTTAATCAACCCGGGAGAGTCTATTCCTGAAAACGGAAAGCTGATCAGCTTTCCCTACAGGTGGACAGACCCTGATTCAGATGGCAATAAGTTTCCTTCATTCGGTTATGCGACCTATCAGGTGACCGTTCTGTTGCCTGACAAAAAAGAAGCTTTGCGCATTGCTATGCCCGAGGTATATTGTGCCTATTCATTGTACATTAACGGCGAGAAAGTCTCTTCAAACGGCCAGGTAGCGACCAACAAGCAAGATTTCATACCCTACTGGGAATACCGTACGGTTGAAGTGCCAAATCATGTAGATACGCTACATATTCTGCTGCAGGTTGCAAATTTTGCGCATAGTAAGGCGGGTATAAAAAAACCTATGCTGATCGGAAAGAAGAACAGCATTGTTTTGAAGAGAAAACAAACCGAAGCAATAGATTTGCTCTTATCCGGTTGCCTGATCATGGGCGGCCTGTTCTTTCTTGGGCTATACCTGGTAGGAAATAGAGACAAAGCTATTTTATTGTTTTCACTATACTCCATAGTTTATAGCTATAGGGTTTTAGGCATTGACAACTATGCACTGCATACCATTATCCCCGAATTAAACTGGTTCATTACTTTAAGGATTGAATACATTACACTGTTTTCAGGAATTGGCCTATTTGGGCTTTATACCAGGTATTTATATCCGGAAGACATTCATCTAAAAATAGTCAATACCATCTGTGCTTTAAGTTTTGGCTTTGCAGCTTCCGTACTGATATTGCCTCCATATTACTTTACCCAGCTCGTGAACCCATTTTTATGCGTGATGATATTTTGCCTGGGCTACGTACCTTATGTATATACACTGGCCTATTTACGCAAACGTCCCGGTGCCATTTATCCGCTATTAAGCTGCATTGCACTCATGCCTGTTTTTGCGATTACCTTGTTGCATTACTGGCAGATCATTCCCCAGTTCCAGCTGCTTAGTTTTGCGTTTTACATCAGCTTCTTCTTCCTTCAGTCCCTGGTATTGTCACACAGAGTTTCATTTGTGCTAAAAAAAGCAAAACAACAGGCGGAGCAGGGGCTAACCGCAAAAAGCGAATTCCTGAGCACGATGAGCCATGAGATCCGGACACCACTCAATGCCGTAATCGGGATGAGTCATTTATTGCTCAAAAATAACCCCAGGAAAGATCAGATTGAAGAGATTGACGTCATGCTTTTTTCTGCCAATAACTTGTTGTCCATCGTCAATGATATCCTGGACTATAACAAAATTGAAGCCGGTAAGATCTCCTTTGAGCATATTGAGATGGATGTTATTTCCATTGCCAGAAACATCGTATCCGGATTACAAAGCTCTGCCCAGGACAAGGACCTGAACCTACGTTTGCAGGTCGATAGTACGCTTAAAAACAAAGTACTGGGTGATCCTACCAGACTTTCCCAGGTAGTTGCCAACCTCGTACACAATGCGATAAAATTTACTCAGGAGGGTTCTGTACTGGTTGGCATAGAAGTGAAGGAGCAGACAGATTACAGCGTAACGTTAAAATTTTATGTAAAAGATACTGGAATTGGAATATCACCTAACAACCAGAAACTGATATTTGAGCGCTTTACCCAGGCAGATTCTTCTACTTCAAGGGGATTCGGCGGCACGGGCCTGGGACTCGCTATTTCTAAAAAGATATTGGAACTTCAAAATTCTTCACTACGACTGACCAGCGAAGAGAACCAGGGATCTACATTTTACTTTGTTCAAACATTTGAAAAGAGCATGGCCGTTCCAGAACTGGAGGATATTAAAAAACTTCCCAAAGAAGACGACAAGCCACTTACTGGGATGCACATCCTATTGGTCGAAGACAATATGATGAATGTGGTCGTGGCGCAAAAATACCTGGAACGCTGGGGAGCTTCTATAGATGTGGCCGTCAATGGCCTGGAAGCAGTAAACAAACTGGACATCACCAAACATAAACTGATATTAATGGATCTCCACATGCCTGTAATGGACGGTTATGAAGCGACCAGGAAAATCCGTGCGCAAGGCATTAAAATTCCGGTAGTTGCCCTTACAGCGAATCTTCCACAGGAAATACAGGATAAAGTAATAGATTCAGGAATTGATGATTTCGTAGTCAAACCTTTCCTGCCTGATGAACTATACCGAAAAGTGATCCATTACGTATTTAAAAATAAGGAATTTTAAGCCGCCCTATTCCAACCTTAAAGTATAAATATTGCCTTTATTACCCACCAAGAGGATCAGCGTCCCATTCTTGGATTTCTTTATTGTATTAAAGCTCATTTCAGAAATGTTATACCAATTGGCGCCTGAGTCATTAGATACATCTGTACCTGAGGTACCCGTAGCAAAAGAGACCCGATCGTTAAGAATCAAAACACCTGAACGGTATCCCGCAACGGGCTTCAAAGGTTTAGTCCATGTCTTTCCTCCATCTTTGGTCAACAAAACATTGTTATGATTGTCTTTATCTTTCAGATAGTTCCCACCAGTGACCATCCCGATCTTTTCATTTATAAAATCTATAGAAAAAGCACCGGTACTATTTTCGCCCTGCCAGATCGGACATCTATTGACTTTCCAGTCGCCACCATAGTTATCTGAGGCATATACATTCGATACTTTTCCGCCTGTAGCGATCCATACCTTTCCGTCTCCAAGCGTTTTGATACTGCTTCCGCTTGCCGCAAAACCAGCTTCTCCATCTGCAAGATCCACTTTCAGAGCTGGCGAGAGATCACTCCAGCTCTGTCCCCCATCTGTTGTTTTAAGCAGCTGCATTTTATTTTTAATAGGATCACCAAAAATCATCCCCTGCTTATCATCCCAAAAGTCCATGCCATCAAGAAATATAGCAGAGTCTGTATTGTTGTAACTTGTTTTCCAGCTTTGTCCCCCATCTATGGTAAGCAACACATAGGCAGGCGCCCCGGCATTGATCACAATGGCCCGTTTGTCATCAAAAGCTTCAATATCTCTAAAATCCAATTTTTCGAAGCCCTTAGGTTTTATCCATTGCCAGGTCGTTCCCCCATTAGTTGTTTTTCCAATAGTGCCATTGCTGCCACTCACCCAGGCCACAGAATCAGACACAATACTAAGCCCCCTGAAATTAGAATTTATATCCTGTACTTTTTGGGACAAATAATAGGTTTGAGCATAAGAATGGGCCGATAAGAACAGCAATAAACTGAAAATATACCTCATTTATTTTACCCTTTTCCAAATTTCTGACCTTCCAACCAATGATATGCCAATATAGCCTCTCATACTCAATTGACCGTTTTCCTTTAAGGTCATCGTGCAGCTGTATGTTTTACCTGATTTGGGATCATAGATTGAACCGTCAACCCATTTGCCATCGTCAAAAACAAAATCTTTTAACAATTCCAGTCCAAGGATAGGTTTAGTCCTCAGACTGGAATTGGGGTTTTTTAAATCTGTTTTAGGCCGGCCATTTTCTGCAGGTTCTTTTAACCAGGCTATTTTTCCGTAATATTTTGATCCTCTCTTGCTGATCTCTATATGTGCCTCACCAGTAGAATTGGCCCATTGCCCTAATATCGCATCACTTTTTTGCCCCATGGCAGAAAAGCAAATTGCCGTAAGCAGCACTATAATTGATAGGTGTCTCATCATCTTTATTTAATTCTAAAAACGTTTGACCCACAAGAATAGTGCCCGCTAATCACCTGATTTTATTTCTGAACGGGAACGGTCCAGTTATCTGTACGGAAAGAACTGGCTGGATATCCATCCTTATTGAACAGGTTGCCTACAAAATAATCCTTAAATGCATACCGAACCGCTACTGGTGAAGCTACAGATGTGCTTTCTACTTCAATGCTATTGCCAACCAATTTTGCCACAGCTTTATGAAATACTTTATCCGCCCCGGCGACTTCAAAATTGGACTGATCGTCGCTGTTGAGCACCAACCCCTGGCCTGTATTGGTAAAATTAAGCGTTACTTTCTGGCCCTGCACCTTCATCGATTTATATTCCGGTCCTTCATAAATACCTTCTTTGATCTTATAGGTCTTTACCAATGCCTGTTTATACAAACGTTCCGCTACTGCTGTTTTATTTGGTGGATGTATGCTTTGGTCAGAACCAACATCTGAAGTCACTGCCAACCCTGCATTTTTTACTTTTTTTGCCACCTTATATTGTGCTTCCCTTAGGAACGCTGAATAATAGTTATCAGGCGTCTCTTTATATTTCCAGGGTGCAATCTGAACATAGTAAAAACCCAGGTCTCCCTGTCCGAATTTAACGCGCCATTCCTTGATCATCAGGGCCATCATTTTCTCATACCTTTCAGGAGTTACCCGATCATTTTCGCCCTGATACCATAAAAACCCGCTTAAAGCATAAGGAACTAAGGGTGCGATCATGCCGTTATACAATTGTTTTCCGGTCAACCGTCCTTCTGTCTTTTCAGTCACCGGGTACATGCTGGAGAATTCATCAAAGCTGCTGTCCATCCAGGAACGGATAGGTGTGCCGCCCCAGCTCGTAGAGATGATGCCAACCGGCACATTTAGTTTCTTCTGCAACATTTGTGCAAACTGAAAGGCAACGGCACTAAATTCAGGGGTCGTTTCCGGAGAAGCGGCCAGCCATTCCCCTTCGCAATTGTTTAAAGGGACTTTAGACGCATTTTTTACCACAGTAAACATCCGGATATTGTTGTTGGATGAATTTGCAATGATCTCCGGTCCGTTAAGAATAGGCTGATTTTTATTGCCCTTCATACGCATCTCCATATTGGACTGACCAGAGCAAAGCCAAACCTCTCCAATCAGGATATTGCTCAGTGAGGTTTTAGTTCCGTCATCAAATGTAATATCATAAGGGCCTCCAGCGGCTGGTGTATTCACGGCCACACTCCACTTTCCTTGCTGATCACTCTCTACAGTATAGGTTTTCTTATCCCAGGAGGTCTGGATTTGAACTTTTGTCTGGCTTGATGAAGTGCCCCAAATCTTAGCTTTGGCTTTTTGCTTCAACACCATATTATTACTGAAGATCTTAGGTAATTCTACCTTGGCTTGGGCAATCATACCCGATGCACAAATGACTGCGACTAGTACTATTTTTTTTAACATGAATAGGTCTTTTACTTGGTTTATTTTAGGTGCTACAATTTAGGTATTAATCAAATAAAATCAACAATTATTTTGATTTTAAAATTATTCAGCCATCTGGATTTAAAAATAATCGGCATAAGTTTTGATACAAAAAATTGTCATTAACCTGGTAAAATCATCATGATATAATTAATTTAAACGCATCCCTATGAACAACACCGAATTCACCTATCAATTAAACAACAATCAGCATGCACTCAGGTCCTTTGCATTTAATTTCACCAAAGATCATGAAGATGCCAATGATTTGGTACAGGATACCATGCTTAAAGCCATCAATTATGCTGAAAAATTTAAAGAAGGCACAAATTTTCGTGGATGGTTGTATACCATTATGAAAAATACGTTCATAAATAACTACAGAAGAACAGTTAAGAGTCAGTCGGTGATCTCCGTAAATGAAGAAATACCTTCCGCTCAATTGTATTATAGCGCGACAAATAATTCCAGTGAAGGCAAATTTGTATTGGATGATATACATAAAGCATTAAGCAAGCTGGAGCCTGAATATCAGGTACCTTTTGTAAAATACTTTGAGGGATTTAAATATCATGAAATTGCGGATATGCTCTGCATTCCAATTGGCACGGTTAAAACAAGGATCCATGTGGCCAGACAACTTCTAAAGAATAATCTGAAAGTGTATAAAAAAGATTTTTCTACTACTTATATTCAGTAGCAGAATTAACGACCATATAATGAAATCTGAAGCGGAGACCTTGATCAAGTCTCCGCTTTTTTATGCTGTATGACTGCAATTATCTTGTACTACTACAATAATCTGCCAGGTAAACAATAGACTCATAGTTTTTACCGGTTGCTTCCGCCATAGCTATTTCACATGTCTTACCGCTGGAGTAGTGTCCATCATACCCGCATGCCCCGACTTCTTTGGCTTCATGCGAAGTCGCCGATTTAGTCAGTTCAGGAAACAAAAATCCCCTGTCACCCGCCATTCCACAACATCCCGCTGAAACAGGAACATCTACATGCTCCGCAAAATGACGTGCAATATTGATCATTTTAGGCTCCAGTCCCATCTTCGCCAGGGAGCACACAGGATGTAAAACCACATGATTTTGTTTACGCAACACTGCTATTCCCGGCATGATATAATCATGAAGATAATCTATGCTGTCTATAATTTTAAGGTGATCAAACCGGGCCTGGTTGTCCGCGGTTAGAAACACGCGGCTCTCCTGCAGGCTATGTGTACAGGAAGTGACGTCCATCACCACCGGGTAATGGCCTTCTGAAGTGAGCTTCCAAAGTTTGGCTATAGTCTCATTGGCTGTATACGCATAAGCATCGCTGTATCCTTTTGAGGAGAACAACTGTCCGCAGCAAGTGCCATGAATATCCGCAGGGATGACCAATTTCAGTCCCGCACGGGCAGATACATCGCGCAATATATTCCTAATATCTTTTTGATTGCGGTCTATAGCGCCCATCATGCTGTTGATACAGGAAGGAAAATACACGGCACCAACCTCCCCCATCTCTTGCTGAGGATCTTTTTTAATCCTCGGAGCCGGTCTCAATTGATTGGTCCACAATGGGAAGGCAGGGACGACTTTACGGATTCCCCTGGTCATGACATGCATGCTATTGGCCCCGAAAACATCATTTACCATCACTCCTGCTGCCAAAGCAAAGCGGGCACCGGAACCGATGACCTTAAAGTTTTTAGCCACCTGCAAAGCGGCCCAATTGGCCCATCTGCTATGACTTTCCCTGCGCAAACGCTTCACCAGGCTTCCTGTATTGATGTCTACCGGGCAAGCTGTCGCACACAGCCCATCAACCGCACAGGTGTCCAGTCCGCTGTACTGATACTGGTCCAGCAACAGTTTGTACTCTACCTTTTTACCCTTACTGTCCAGATTTCTCAACTCTCTGCGTACCACGATGCGCTGACGAGGGGTCAGCGTAATATCCCGGCTCGGACATTTATGTTCGCAATATCCACATTCAATACACTTATCGACCTCCATTTCTACAGAAGGAAGTTGTTTTAGGTCTTTGATGTGTGCGTCCTGATCGTCATTAATGATTACACCAGGGTTCAGCAGGTTTTCGGGATCGGCTACCTTTTTGACAGATTTCATAATCCGGTAAGCCTCTCCTCCCCACTCTGTTACAATGAAAGGGGCCATATTTCTTCCCGTTCCGTGTTCGGCTTTCAGGGTACCGTCGTATTTATTGACCACCAGGTCTACTACATCTTTCAAAAAGGCGTTGTACCGTTCTATCTCCGATGCACTGTCAAAAGCCTGGGTCACGACAAAGTGAATATTTCCATCTTTGGCATGCCCGAATATAATGGCTTCATCATAACGGTATTGTTTAAAAAGTTCATGCAGGTCGAGTATCGCATCACCCAATTTAGCTACAGGAAAAGCAATATCCTCTAGAATAACCGTCGTACCACTTGCCCTTACCGCACCAACCGCAGGGAACATCCCCTTTCTCACTTTCCACAGAAATGCCTGTTCAACAGGATCAATGGTAAATTCAGGCTGGTTCAGCATAGAAAGCTGTCCGGCCAAACCTAGAAATTTATCTGTTTTTTCTTTTAAAATATCAATGCTGTCGGCCTGATACTCGATCAGCAATGCAGCGGCAGATTCCGGCAATAATTTCAATATATCAGGAATGCCCTTCATGTTCTCGACCGACCTCAACGAGGCCCTGTCCATTAGTTCTACAGCCTCCGCACCTGAAACAGTGAGCGGAACAATGGCCTGGCAGGCTGCATAAATATCCGGAAAGTAAACCAGGGCGGTAGATTTATACGGACGGTCTGGAACAGTCTCCAGCACCGCCTCAGAAATAAAACCCAAGGTGCCCTCTGCACCAACCAGCAAGTGGGCCATGATATCCAAAGGATGCTGGTAGTCTATAAATGAATTCAAAGAATACCCAACCGTATTCTTTGTCAGGTATTTTTCGCGGATGCGGCTGTTTAATGCTGCATTTTGAAGAATTTGATCACGTTCTGTAGCTAAAGTGTGGTACAAATCCGGACACTCCTGCTCAAAACGGAGGTAGTCTGATTCCTTCTCCGTGCTAAACGCCTTCCCTGAAGGAAGAATAAAACGGATAAAACGGGTGGTATGATAAGAATTGAGTGCCACCCCGCAACACATTCCGCTTGAATTGTTGGAAATAATCCCGCCCATCATCGCCGAATTGATACTTGCCGGATCAGGTCCTATTTTACGCTTATATTTTTTCAGATGGCTGTTCACCATCGCGCCGGTAATGCCGGGCTGAACCCTCACCATTCCACCTTCCTGCTCTACATGTACCCCATCCCAAAAACGGTTGAGCACGACGAGGATACCATCGCTGATGGACTGTCCCGACAAACTCGTCCCACCTGCCCTGAAGGTTAAAGGAATGCGGTGTTTTTTTGAAAATTCAAAAAGTGCTTTGATCTCATTTTCAGATACCGGAAGAACCACCGCCTTAGGTTGCAAGTGATAAAAACCCGCATCTGCTGCAAATGCGACTAAATCAATCAGATCGGTCTTTATCCGGTCGGCCGGGATAATTTCTTCCAGCAGGGCTTTAATATCGTTCATTTAGGTCTAAATCGTTGTATATCTTGATTTCGCTGATGCAAATATCGAAAATTTCCATTCAGAATACACCCAATCCAGGATTATAAAACGCAATTAAAAATGAATATAAGTAAGGGCTCAGTTATTTTGCCAGTTCATGAGTTCCATTACCCTTACAAACTCGGCTTGCACCGCGGCTTTCAGCTGGACAGTCTCTCCCGTCACCGGATGATTAAACTTCAGTTCCGAAGCATGGAGCATCATGGTCGTCATCTCCCAGGTTTCTTTAAAAAACTTATTCTGTTTGTTACACCCATGTTTTCTATCGCCAATGATCGGGTAAAATATATGGGCAAAATGCTTACGCAACTGGTGCATCCGGCCTGTTGTGGGTGTCGCCTCTACCAGCGAATACCTCGAAGTCGGGTGCTTACCAAAGGCGACATCCAGTTCTGCACGTCTCAATGTAACGAATGATGTAAAAGCCTCCTGAATAGTGCCGTTCTCTTTTGCCAGCGGATAATCGATATCCATTTGATCTGGTGCATAACCACGCAATACAGCAAGGTATTTCTTCTGCACTTCTCCGTTCATAAACTGCTGCTGCATCGCTATTTCCACATCCTTTTCAAAAGCAAACAACAGCAAACCTCCTGTTTTACGGTCCAGACGATGTACCGGACTCACATGCCTGTTCACCTGGTCCCTCAGCAATTGAAGGGCAAACTCTTTCGCATCAGTAGCTATAGAAGACCGGTGCACCAATAAACCATGGGGTTTGTTGATGGCAATTAAATGATCATCCTGATATACAATCTCCAGCATTGTTCTATTTTGAGTGCGAAGGTAAGAAAAGTTAAATACCCAATATCCAACTCACATCAAAAGCATCAGTTACCTCAATTAATTTTTGTTCATCAGCATTATTTACAAACGCTTTCTTTTTACCCAATTCCAGTTTTTCAACAAGCTCTTTCCTGTCATGGATATTTTTGCAGTGCAAAAAAATAGAGATATAGTTCCCCACTTTCCTCCCTTCATTATGCACGAGGTCTGAACCATAGATAATTATCCTATCAGCAACCAGCGATCCACTAATAACAGGCGCTTCAGTGTAACCATCTACTTCGTTTTCAAAGGTTTCAAATTGTAATAGGCCCCCAAAACAACTTTGGTAAAAGCTGAGGGCATTTTTACAATTTCCCGAAAATGTTATAAAAATCGCAGTCACTATACCTTATTATGCTGAATCTTATTATTGTACACATAAGAAACAGCCAGGATACCCAATATCACCAGCGGCATGAGCATAAACCCTATGTTTTTATCTACACAGGCATGACTGATAAAAGCAAAGATCAAATTAAATGTAAGCCCCGCATATGCCCATTCTTTTAATTTAGCTGATGTTTTAGGGTAAGAAATAGCAACAACACCCAGCACTTTACAGATGATCAGCGCATAGGCAAAATAATCCGGATAACCTAAAGGTCTCGTACCTACAGTGGCATACTCTGGTGAAAACAATAGGGTACCAAGCGGCATTACACCCTCCCAGAGCAGTATAATCACAGTTGCCACCCAAAAGATTACTTTATTCTTTTTCATAATATTCAAATAAATAGAGTTGATTAATTGGTTGATTCAATATATTTTACAAAGTTGTTCAGGATGGCTTGCCAGCCTTGTTTCTGAAATTCTGGCTCGTTCTGTGTTTCCGCATCAAATGTGGTGGTGATAGTAGTCTTACCATTTTGTTCTGCGAATAAAGTAGTAGCCTTTCTACCGTCGCCCATGGTATAGGTAATTTCCTTGTGTAATTCCACTTTGTCATAAATGCCTTCAAAGTCAAACCCGAAACTGCCGTCTTTAGCCTCCATTCTGTTCTTAAACTTACCGCCTGTCCTTAGGTCGTTTTCACTACTTGGGGTATGCCAACTTGGATCTGGGGTATTCCACTGTACAATATCGCCCGGTGTATTCCAAGCCTCCCAAACTCTTGCTACGGGAACATGTGTCGCTGCTTCTACCGTAATTCTTGCTACTTGTGCCATCGTTAATCTTGTTTATCAAATTTATTAATCAAAGATACACTAAGGAACAAAATCAGGTCTGTTGTGAAAATGACAAATCAGGGGTGAATTATGACAAAACTATTTTCGTAGCTTAGTATCTTAATCTAATAATCCATATGCGCATTTCAGTGTTTGTACCTGAGTATGGGGTAATTGAAGCGATTACGCCTCCCTTTAGAAGTTTTCATACAGCCAATGAGTTTTTAACCACATTTGGAAAAAAACCAATTTTTGAGGTAGAATATGTGGGTTTAAACCAATATGTACCGGCCAACAATGGAGAGTACACGATTAAAACTGATAGATTGCTCAAAGATGTGACTAAAACAGACTTATTGATTATCCCGCCTACCTTTGGCGACACCACCAGAGGAATACAAGTCAATGCAGAAGCAATACCACATTTCAAAAAATTATATCAAAACGGCGCAAGCCTAGCCAGCTTATGTATCGGCGCTTTTCTTTTAGCAGAGACAGGTTTACTCAACGGTAAAAAATGCTCTACACATTGGGCCCATATCAATGATTTTAGAGAAAGATATCCGGAGGTGGAAGTAGAAGATGGGGCGATCATCACAGAACACGACAATATTTACAGTAGCGGAGGGGCAAGTAGCTTATGGAACTTAATATTATACCTGATTGAAAAGTTTGCAGACCGGGAGACCTCGGTTATGATCTCAAAATATTTTGCTTTAGATATCGGGAGAGACAGCCAATCCCAGTTCGCTATATTCAAAGGTCAAAGAAACCATGGGGATGCCGAAATTCAAAAAGTACAGGACCATATAGAAGCACACTACGAAGATAAAATAACAGTCGAAATCTTAGCCAATTTAATCAATACCGGCCGCAGGACTTTTGAAAGAAGATTTAAAGAAGCGACAAACAACACGTCTATCGAGTACATACAAAGAGTAAGAATAGAAGCCGCCAAAAAGAAATTTGAAGCATCCAGAAAAAATATATCAGAGATTATGTTTGATGTAGGCTATACAGATACGAAAGCATTTAGAGATACCTTTAAAAAGATTACCGGGCTTACCCCAATCGAGTATAGAAATAAGTTCGCAAAGGTAGCCTATGAGGTATAAAAAAACCGGAATCGAATGTTCAATTCCGGTTAGTACCTAGGAGCAGATTCGAACTGCCACACCTTTGCAGGCGCCAGCCCCTCAAGCTGGTGCGTCTACCAATTTCGCCACCTAGGTATATCTGCCGCAAATATAAATTTATTCACAGTAATTGAAAGCCTAAATCATAAATTACTTAAATATTTATCGTTAAGCCATCATAAGCCAGGTGAATACCCGCAGGCAACTCCCCCTCTACATCCTCATGCAAGCCAAGATTGTGACTGATATGCGTAAAGTAAGTTTGCTCTGCACCAATCATTTGCGCAAAATCAATGGCCTCTTCCAGCGTAAAATGAGAAATATGCTTTTCCTTTTGAAGCGCATTAACAACCAATATCTTACTTCCACGAATCTTTTCCACAGAAGCATCAGAAACTGTCTTTGCGTCGGTGATATAGGTAAAATCCTCTATTCTAAACCCCAGGATCGGAAGTTTATAGTGCATAATCTCTAATGGATTCACCTGAACTGCTCCGATTGCAAAAGGATCGTCCGTAATTTCATGCATATTGATCTTAGGCAAACCCGGATATGTCCCCCCAGCAAAAATATAAGCAAACTCTCTCCTCAGAGCCGACTGAACTCGCTCTGTCGCATATACATCGATGGTTTTGCCTAAGAGGTAATTAAAGGGACGGATATCATCTAACCCCGCAATGTGGTCTTTGTGTTCATGCGTAAATAAAATCGCATCAAGATCCTTCACCCTTGCCCGCAGCATCTGATATCTAAAATCAGGACCACTGTCTATAACAATTGTCTTACCGGCGGTTTCTACAAGTACCGAAACCCTCAGCCGCTTATTCCGCGTATCAGAAGATGTGCAAACAGCACAGCCACATCCGATTACCGGTATGCCCTGAGATGTGCCTGTGCCTAACAGAGTTATTTTCAATTACCGCAGATCAACCACCTCTACACCCGGATATTTCTTGGAGTCGAAAGCAAAAGTGCTTTCAGGAAGCTTTACGTTGGATGCAAATGTTTTTACATCATACGTATATTTATTCCCGTTTTTATCAAAAATGAGCACATTAGCGATTTGTTTAGCCGCTTTGTCAATCGATAAACGAATCTTGTAAAACGGCTTCTTTGCATCAGTAGGTGCCAGATCGATCATTTGATAAACCTTTGTTCCTGCCTTGCGCTCACCAGTATACTGGTATTTAAACCCACGCTCATATACGGTAAAGATTTTAGCCGGATTAATGGCATCTCCGCTATTGTCTACATTGGTCACCTGCACCTCTTTATCGTTTTTCAGATAGGTCCACTGGCTTTTACCATCACTGATCAGGTCCTGATTAGTCATCAGCACCTTATATTTATTGGCATTGGCTTTAACGATCAATGTTCCCTGCTGGGTCTCCTTCACTTTTGCCTGTTGGTTTTCCAGCGTAAAGGTAAAATCTGTCTTCACGATATCATATGAACGATATTTCTTACTCACTTCTGCCAAAATAGCCTTGGCTTTTGCATCTGTTTGCGCCTGGGCAGTGTATAACCCCGCCGTTATGATCAACAATGACAATACGATCTTTTTCATCTCTTTCTATTTATTTGTTTTTTAATTGTGAGATAGAGCCTTTGATTAAAATATAATCATTTTATAATGATCATATTTTAATGTAGGGTTCATCTTCATCTATTTTTTATTTTCTAATTGTTATTCAGGTTATTCAAGAATTGTTCCAAAGCATACTCATCCGGAATTAAAACCTCTCTGGCCTTACTTCCTTCGAACGGCCCTACTACTCCTGCAGCTTCCAGCTGATCGATAATACGTCCCGCCCTATTGTAGCCCAATTTCATTTTACGTTGTATCAACGAGGTAGATCCCTGCTGATGTGTCACAATCAGGCGTGCAGCATCTTCAAACATAGCATCCCGATCATCCGGATCAAAATCCATCTTTGAAGACTCCCCGTTCTCATCGATATACTCAGGCAGTTGATAGGCCTCCGGATACCCCCGCTGATTTCCGATAAAGTCGGAAATCCTGTCTACTTCCGGTGTATCCACAAAAGCACATTGTAAGCGGATCAGGTCGTTGCCGGTAGACAGCAGCATATCTCCCCGTCCAATCAGCTGATCTGCACCACCGCTATCCAGAATGGTCCTGGAATCTATTTTCGACAGTACCCTGAAAGCCAGCCTGGCCGGGAAGTTGGCCTTGATCGTACCTGTGATAATATTCACTGATGGACGCTGTGTCGCCAAAACGAGGTGTATACCTACTGCCCTGGCCAATTGCGCCAACCTCGCTATCGGAGTTTCCACTTCTTTACCGGCGGTCATCATCAAATCTGCAAACTCGTCAACGATCAATACAATATAAGGAAGAAAACGGTGGGAATTGTTGGGGTTCAACCTCCTTTTGATAAACTTCTCATTGTATTCTTTGAGATTCCTCACCTGCGCATCCTTCAACAGGTCATAACGCTGGTCCATTTCGATACACAAAGAATTGAGGGTATTGATCACTTTTTTGGTATCTGTAATAATGGCATCTGCCTCACCGGGCAACTTGGCCAAAAAGTGACGCTCTATTTTATTGAATAAGGTAAGCTCTACCTTCTTAGGGTCGACCAGTACAAATTTAAGTTGCGATGGATGCTTTTTATACAACAGGGAAACCAAAATGGAATTGATACCGACAGACTTGCCCTGCCCCGTAGCACCCGCCACCAGCAAATGGGGCATTTTTGATAAATCACCGATATAGACTTCATTTGAAATGGTTTTACCGAGCGCGATTGGCAGATCCATCGTGGTCTGCTGAAATTTCTCTGTAGCCAATATACTCCGCATGGACACCATTTCCGGGTGCATATTCGGGACTTCAATCCCTATAGTTCCCTTGCCAGGCATCGGGGCAATGATCCTGATTCCGAGAGCAGCAAGGCTCAATGCGATATCATCTTCCAGGTTCTTAATCTTAGAAATCCTGACACCAGGGGCCGGAATAATTTCATAAAGGGTAACAGTAGGGCCGATGGTCGCCTTTATTTTATCAATCTCAATATTGTAATGGTTCAGCGTTTCAACGATTTTATTCTTGTTGGCCTCCAGTTCCTCCGCATTCACATTAATCTTATTGGAGCCATGATTTTCCAGCAAATCTAAATGGGGGTATTTATAGCTGGCCAGATCAAGTGTGGGATCATAGGTGCCAAATTGCTCAACCAGTTCGGCCGATTTCTTCTCCTCTTCTGTGCGTTCTACAGTAAGTTCAGGATCAGATTTCGGAGCTAAAACCTCCACTCGGGCTTTTGGCGCTACAGTATCAAACTCATCGTCTGCAACCGAAACCGTCATTGGCGGCGTCATCACATTACTGAGCGGCACTATTGGTCTGACTGGTTCTACCTCCAATGGTTTGTCTTCAAACCGGCTTGGTGTGATCACTATGTTTTGCTCTTTTCTTTTCTGATTGCCCAACTTGTCGTTGAGTGTAAACTCCACCGGCTCCGAACGCACCTCGTTTTCAAGTTCCACATGTTCAGGTACATCAGGCACTAAAGACTCCTCTTTAGTCCTTTCAGGAAATTTAAAATCAATATTATAAGCAATGATCAGTATCGTGAGACCCAGGAACATGATCAGTCCTGCGACTCCGGCAGTACCAATCTGCGCGGTCAGCAATTTATTCGTCCAGTAACCAAACTCTCCCTCCAGAAAATGAGGGGTATTGGATAAAAAGGAATGTCCAAAACCGAAAGTCAGGGAAATAAACAGCAGAAAAAACAAACTATAGCCCAATGTCTTCTCCACAGCAAAAATCTTTACTTTAAATAGCAACCGATAGCCAATTACAAAAAAGACAAATACAAAGAGGAATGACGCGACGCCAAACCATTCATAAATAAACTGATGGGCCAATAAAGCACCGACTTTACCCAGCCAGTTCTGCACAACCGGTGTAATATTATTATTTTTAAGTTCCTCCAGGCTTTTGAACAAATTGCTCCAGCCCCCATTGGCATCGATCACATAGCTGTGGTCTTCCTGCCAGGTAAATAAATAAGAAGTAAAAGCCAATAAAAAATACAGTGATAAAATCACGAAAAATAAGCCAATGATCTTAATGAACCGTCCGTCACTAAAATCAAATACTGGCATCCGCTCCAATTTCTCTTTGGGCTGCCGTGCTCCTGACCTTACTTGCTCCCGCTCTCCCGCTTCTTTTTTAAAGGAATTGGATTTAAATTGATTTCCCCTTACCGACATTGTTCGTTACATATTAATAATCAACAAATATAAAATATATACTTGTATGTACTAAGTTATATAAAAATAGGATATTAGACACCTTAGTAAAAATCTGGTCTGCATCAGGCAATAGTTATTGATATGAGATGAATAAGAAATCGCCCTGAATAGTAGTTTTGTAGATCCTTTCTGGATCCTTCCTTAATCCTTGGTAAATCCTTGGTAGATCTATAGACCTACAAAAGATCTATTCTTGTTTAAGAAATATTTTATCAAAATTTTAAAAAAAAGGAACCCATTCTAAAGGAATATACTTCACTCTATTACCGATGACAAACTAATTTAGCATTTAAACTATGTAATGAGGCATGATTTAATCAAATACCTGATCAAGCTTTCTTTTTGAATTACTGAGGGTATAAATATTTTGTTTTAAAAAAAAATAAAACCCTTTAAACTTTTACCAAAAAGTGATGTCTGTATAGATGTAATTTGAAGTTTTAGTTCCAACATTTTAGTTTTTAGATTAATCCCGTTTGGCATTCCCAATCGGGATTTTTCTATTTAATATCTTTTCAACTAAAGCAGGTCTTTAAATATCCCTGATATTGGCACGCACTTTCTTGACATAGTGTCTAACATCCAGCACAAAAGCAGCGAGTATATAAAACAGAATAGGAAAACCTACGGCCAAAAAAGAGGCATAGATAAAAAACAGCCTGATTTTGGAAATAGAGATATTTAAGCGTGATGCCAGGTACGTACAGACACCAAAGCTTTGCTTTTCAAAAAAGGTGATGGTTCGCTGAAACATATTACTTCTTTAATATTTTAATTCCGATAGTACAATTTAGGCATTTTTTTTCAGTACAATAACTTTTATTTAATTGAAGCAGGGCCTGCGACAGGTAGGCATTGTCAATTTTTACGCCAGAAGCTTCATATAAGCTTATAATCGAATTCTTTTCCGCAGGAATCTGCTCGAGAAAATAAATGGCCCGGTCTATATACCGCTGGTCGGAGATGGTCTTCCCGTAAACAAATAGAAACAGGCATACCGTATTAATAATCAGATTATTTATGGAACCTTTCCCAAGCTGCAGATTGACATTTGCGGTTTCTTTGTGAAAATGATAGTGTGTTTTCCAATAAGTGTGTACAGGCAGGGCGCTAAACAAATGCACCAGGGTTGAGGGATCGGTTATCTCCAATACCAGTGAAAACAAATGGCTGGATTTTAATGTCAATGCGGCCAGCTGAGCGAGGCGAATGGTTGGGAAGTTTTGCGGACGCATCCTCAAAAACTTCCATAAAGAAACAGCGATGGGCTGCAGGTTGTATTTTTTCTGAAGGAAACTATACTCACTTTTTAAAGCAAGCGGATAATCGTCCTCGAAATCCCCGGATAAAAACCCGGCCTGTCCAAACAGGAGCGCCTCTATCTGCCCGGGCTGATCTTTATGTTTGCCCAGAATCTGTTGCTTCAGCGAACCAGCCAACAATTCAAAAGGCAGTGCGTTCACTTTAAAACCAAAATTGCGGGCCAGGCAGATATAAAAAGTTTCATTCCAATCTCCTTTATGGAGTTGCAGCAAACGGTTTACTTCGATGGCTTTATGCTCAAATCGTTCAATTGCCAATCTGGACAGGAAATTATGGATGTACATGGGCTCCACCCCTGCGATTTGTTTTTCACATGGAAAATTGTGGAAAGAGTTGATCAGGTTATTATAATTGACATACAGACCTTCATCAAACAATCCTTTTAGCACCAGCACTGGCACTTCAGTGCCGGTTTTTCTTGAGACAGGCTTATCGTTTTCATAGACCACATGCAGGATTACATTTTCGTACGCTTCGTCATGCTGATGACCGTGCAGCATCCATTCTGATGCTTTGACATGAATCTCTACCTGTCCCGCCCAGATGGTCTCAGACAACCTGATCTTTGCCTGACTAAAATCAGGGCCGGCATGGGTATTATGAATCCCCGGATGCAATACCTGGATGGGTTGTTCATCGGTGGTGGTCAGGCCTGTCGAACTGTAAAGCCTGAATTGCCAAATAAAATGTAGGAAGTCTTCTGCGATTCTCATGGGCTAAATTAACCCAAACCGTTCAAAGGTCTATAAAACGAAAAAATTTTAGTGTTCCTTTTTATAATTTGTGATGAACACACCAAAAATGATCAAAACTGTAGCAATTAGAAAATCGGTGGTAATGACTTCATCCAGAATAAGCCAGCCTAAAAACAACGCAATCACTGTGTTTAAATAAGACAGGATAGACACTTCAATAGCCGTCACTCTTTTAAGTGCATAGAGGTAACAAAAGTAACCGATTACCGAACCAAAAACCGCCAGGTAAAGTACCGCAGCGAAGCTGTGCAGGCTCCAGTTGGTGACGGCATAAGAATCAGAAAAGATAAAGGCCAGTATGAGCTGTACAACAGCGGCAAAAGTAAACTGGTAAAATAGGTCGACAAATATATTGGCCAATTGACCGCTATATTTTTTGGTATAAATGGTACCGGCTGCCCAGCCGCTAATGGCAACGAAGAGGCTCAATATACCCATACGATAGTTGGGATCTAAAAGATCGCCCAAGCCTTCCCGAAAAATAAAAGCAACCCCAAGAAACCCAATAAGCACACCCAAAAACCCCTTTAAAGAGGGCTTTTGCAAGCCAATGGATACACTACCGATAAAGACCAACAGAGGTGACAATGCGGCGATCAGCGAGGTAAGCCCGCTGGGAATGGTTTTTTCACCGACCGTGGTGAGCCCATTGGCGATGACCAGCATTAAACTTGACAAGATCAGATTGCGTTTGAGGTTGGGCCAGCTTAACCATACGAACTCTTTCTTTCGGAGTAAAATAACCAGGAGAATAAGCGCCGCAAAGCCCTGCCGCATAGCGGTTACAAACCAGGGTGGTATGGTCTGTACAGCCACCCGGATGGCCAGATAGGTCGTACCCCAAAGCACAGCCACCCCCAGCAAAGCCAGGATTAGCCTAAGATCTATTTTCCGGCTCATAACAAATCAGATTCCAGCAGGATCTGCTCCATTTCCTGCTGCAAGGCCAAAGCTTCCTCCCTTGCTTTTTCGGCAAAGTCTTCGCCATTACTGGCGTAAATAATGCTTCTGGCAGAGTTGACCAACAAACCACATTCTTTATTGAGGCCATATTTACAGACTTCAGACAAGCTTCCGCCCTGGGCACCTATGCCCGGCACCAGCAGGAAATTATCAGGAGCAAGCCGTCTGATGTTCTCAAATTCTGCAGGCCGGGTGGCCCCTACCACATACATCATTTGCCGACTATCGGCCCATTGTGAAGACACTTTAAGTACTTCCTCGTACAAAAATCCGCCGTTCATTTCTTTCAGCTGGAAATCCTGATGACCTGCATTGGAAGTCAGGGCCAGCAGAATCACCCATTTGTCTTCATATTTTAAAAAGGGGCTGACGGAATCTTTGCCCATATAGGGTGCAATAGTAATAGCATCAAAACCCATTCCCGAGGATTGCTCATTAAAAAAGGCCTCGGCGTACATTTGGGAAGTATTGCCAATATCGCCTCGTTTTGCATCGGCAATGCTCAATACATCCTTAGGCATGTGGGCCCAGGTCTTGATCAGACTTTGCCAACCTTTCAATCCGCGACATTCGTAAAAAGCGATATTGGGTTTATAGGCCACACAAAGATCTTTAGTGGCGTCGATGATCTGCCTGTTGAATTCAAAGATCGGATCCTCATGCTCCAGCAGGTGTTTCGGCAGGTTTTCCCATACGGGGTCCAGGCCTACACATAAAAAAGATTTTTTATTTTTTATTTGCTGAAAGAGTTCGGATTTGTTCATTGTATCGAAATTATGCGCAAATATGCCAATTTAAAATAATTTTAACCGTCAATTTTTTGTACTTTTGTCAGCGTTGATATGGAATAATTTCAGATTTTTCTTGGAGATTAATTTTCAAATACATACCATTGCAACATAATTCTCAAAAAGTCATCTGAACATTCCAGAAAATTCCTTAAAAAATTGTATTGTATTACTATTTCTGACTGCATTTTTTGTTTGTTCCACTGATGGATACTTTTTTAAAAATTTCTCTACAACCATATAATGTTTAATAAAACAGAATTAAATGAAAAACTTACCGCAGAATTGCGTGAGTTAGCAAAAAGCCAGGGAATACTAAACGCCGACGAATTGCGGAAAGCAGAACTGGTAGAAATTATCGCTCAGATATCAGAACAGGAAATTGACGCAGAACCAGCGTCTGAGGAAGTAGCCGTCCTTAAACCTGTAAAAACCAAGGCAGCTAAAGCCAATGCTTTAGACAAACCGCTCAGAAAAAGAACCAGGATCAGTAAAAAGGACGAAGACAGTGCCGAGGCACCTGCCGAAGAGGAAAGTCTGCAAAAACCATTTAAAGCTTCTCTTTTTGATCCTCAACCTGAAGTTTCAGAGGTTGAAGAAGTGACTGAGGTAGTAGAAGAACGCCCAAAAGACATGGAAACGATAGCTGAAAAATTACGTCAGCAAGAAGCTCCGGCTGCATTTATACCTACCAAGCCTAAAGAAGCCCCGGCTTTCTCTCCTTCGGAGAATAAAAAACAACGCCCCCCACAGGAAAATAAGCCTAAACCACAGCATTCTCCTGGCAATTTCACCAATCAAAAACAGACAGAGAACAGCTATTCTAACCTGGATTTTGACAATACCATCTCTAACGAAGGTGTTTTGGAGATCATGCCCGACGGTTATGGGTTTTTAAGATCGGCAGATTACAACTATTTGGGTTCGCCGGATGATATATATGTTTCTCAATCTCAGATCAAGCTTTTTGGACTGAAGACTGGTGACACCGTAAAAGGAAGTATTCGTCCACCGAAAGAAGGTGAAAAATATTTCCCGCTGGTGCGTGTGGAAACCATCAACGGAAGATTGCCTGCTGATGTGCGGGACAGAATTCCTTTTGACTTCCTGGTACCCCTGTTTCCTAAAGAAAAATTAAATCTGTTTACAGATCCCAATAATTACTCTACCCGTATTATCGACCTCTTTACCCCAATTGGTAAGGGTCAGCGTGGTCTGATTGTTGCCCAGCCTAAAACTGGTAAAACGGTTCTTCTGAAAGAAGTAGCCAATGCCATCGCTAAAAACCATCCTGAGGTTTACCTCATCATTTTATTGATCGATGAGCGTCCGGAAGAGGTAACAGATATGGCCAGAAGCGTTAGAGCGGAGGTGATTTCCTCTACTTTTGATGAACCGGCAGAGCGTCACGTAAAGATCGCCAATATTGTTTTGGAAAAAGCAAAACGGCTAGTAGAATGCGGACACGATGTGGTGATCCTTCTGGATTCCATCACCCGTTTGGCAAGGGCTTACAATACGACCGCACCAGCCTCAGGAAAGATCCTGACCGGTGGTGTGGATGCGAATGCTTTGCACAAGCCTAAACGTTTCTTTGGAGCGGCACGTAACATCGAAAATGGAGGTTCACTGACCATCCTGGCTACGGCCCTGATCGAAACCGGTTCTAAAATGGATGAGGTAATCTTCGAAGAATTTAAAGGTACAGGTAACATGGAGCTCCAATTGGATCGTAAATTATCCAATAAACGTATCTATCCTGCTATCGATATCACTGCATCCAGTACCCGTAAAGACGATCAGTTGTATGACAGGGAGACTTTACAACGTGTATGGATCCTGCGCAATCACCTGGCGGATATGAATGCCCAGGAAGCGATGATCTTTGTACAGACCCAATTGAACGGAACAAAATCAAACGAAGAGTTCCTGATTTCGATGAACAGCTAGTTTAGCTTAAAAAGATAAAAAATAAGGAGCAAGGATTAAAATGTATAATCCTTGCTCCTTTATCATGACTACCGCTTCCTGATATGAAACCGCCATGATTTTTCAAACCACACAGTGGGATGAATAACCTGGTAGCTTCATCACAACTGAAAACAAATTTGTACAGATGAAAAAACACATTCCAAATGCGATTACTTGTGCCAACCTTTTTTCAGGCTGTATTGGAGTTGTTTTTGCTTTTAATGGCCAACTGGAAACCGCAGCTTACTTTGTTTTGCTTTCCGGCATATTTGATTTCTTTGACGGTTTTGCAGCGCGCCTGCTCCATGTGAAATCAGACATTGGAAAGGAACTGGATTCTTTGGCGGATATGGTTAGTTTTGGCTTTCTACCGGGTGTGGTGATGTTTCAATTGCTGAAACATAGTGGCAGCTACAACGACTCCCTCTTCTTCCTGCCTTACCTTGGTTTTATTATTACTGTATTCTCGGCATTAAGGCTAGCCAAATTTAATATTGACACCAGGCAGACAGAGGATTTTATTGGCTTGAATACCCCAATGAACACGCTGTTTATTATTTCTCTGCCATTTATTCAGAAAGACTATCCGGAGGTTATTGGGTCTACCTGGTTGCTTGCAGGGATTACGCTGCTGATGAGCTGGCTGCTGGTTAGTGAGATCAGGATCTTCTCTATGAAATTCAGCTCCATGTCCTGGACACAAAACAAGATGAAATTTATCTTCTTGTTGTTGTCTGCGGTTTTGGTTGTCTTTCTGCAATTTGCAGCAATACCATTCATTCTGGTACTGTATATCGCCTTATCGGTTGTGCATTTCCGATCGGCACCGGCAGCTTCTTCTGCCGGTGAAGCGGAAAAATAAGCCTAAATTCTTTTCTCCAGTTCGGCACGGGAATCGTCCAGCTGCCGGTACAATATCTGAAGGAAGTCCTTGATCTCGAGGAAAGCGATGGGGATATTTTCGATATTTCTTAATTCACGCGCATCGTGCTCTATCTTTTGCATAAACTCTTTAGCATCTTCTCTGCCTACATAGGCGAAAGTAGGCTTGATTTTATGTGCTGCACTCGACACTTTTGTCCAGTCCTTGTTGCCCATTGCCGTTTCCATTTCAGCAATATAGATCGGAGTCTGCGTTTTAAACATATCGATCATTTCTATCATAAATTCGGCGCTATCGCCAGACATGTCCCTGAGATATGAAAGATCCAAAGGGAGATTATTTTTTTGTAAATCTATCATCTTAACAAAACTATGAAATTAAACTTTTGATACAGTTAAATTATCTGTCAAATTACTCAAAATATTTGAAATTGTTTGTTTTAATACCGGATGGATGCAATCGCCGGCAATTTCAGACAGTGGCTGAAGAACAAACTTGCGGTTTTGCATTTCCGGATGTGGGATGTGAAGCCTATTTTCAATCGAAACAATCTGATCGGCATACATGATGATGTCGATATCAATCAGTCTTGCACCCCAGTGTTCTTTTCTCACCCTGCCCAGTTTGATCTCTATATCCAGTACCTCCTCCAAAACTTGCAGAGGGGACAAACTGGTAGAAACCCCCAGGGCAAGGTTTAAAAAAGGAGGCTGATCGGTATTGCCCCAGGCGGCTGTTTCGTACCATGAAGACCGGGCAAATATATCTCCGACACGCAATTCAATCTGTTGAATGGCCTCATTGATCATTCTTTCTCTTTTGCCCAGGTTACTTCCGAGTAACAAATAAACTTTTTTGCTATCCAATTGCATATAAAGCCACAAGCTAATTTATATCTTTACCAATTAATAGTATATCCCTTTATGAGAGCGTTTTTTAAATATGTATTTGCCACCATGGTTGGTATATTACTTTCTTTTGTTTTACTATTGCTGTTTATCGTCTTAATCGTATCTGCCCTTGTCTCCTCAATGGATTCTGATAAAGTTGTAAATGTAAGCAGTAACTCTGTACTTTTCCTCAATCTGGATCAAACAATTCTGGAAAGAACTCCCAACAAACGCTTTGAAAATGTGCCGCTGATTGGCAACAGCGAAAAATCGATTGGTTTTAATGACATTATACGTGCGCTAAAAGAAGCTAAAACAGACGCAAACATCACTTGCGTGTATCTTCATGTAACGGATCCCAAAGCCGGCAAAGCAACTGTAAAAGAGATCAGGGATGCGCTGGTAGACTTTAAAACAAGTAAAAAGAAAATTATCGCTTATAGTGAAATATATACGCAAGATGCCTATTACCTGGCTTCTGTAGCTGATAAAATATATCTGAATCCGGAAGGCGCACTGGAGTTTAAAGGCTTTAGTTCGCAGGTCGTCTTTTTTAAGGGTGCATTGGAGAAACTGGGCATCGAGGCTCAGATTATCCGTGTAGGACAATTTAAAAGTGCCATTGAGCCTTTTATTTTAGATAAGATGAGCGAGCCAAACCGTCAGCAGGTGACAGCCTATGTAAATGGGCTTTATGACACATTTTTAGAAGGCATTTCTGTTTCCAGAAAGATCAGTAAAGATAGCTTGTTTGCCATAGCTAATGATCTGAAGATCCGCGAGCCTAAAGATGCATTGGCTTATAAAATGATCGACGGGCTTAAATATAAAGATGAAGTGATCGAGGAGTTGAAATCGCTTAGCGGAAAAACGCAAAAAGAAAAGATCACGACGATTACTATTAATGAGTATGCGGACAATAAAAAATCAGAGATCAATACAAGCAAGAACCGTATTGCGGTGATCTATGCCAATGGTGACATCAACAGCGGTGAAGGATCTGACGAATCGATAGGCTCTGAACGCTTATCCAGAGCCATCCGTAAGGCCCGTTTAGACGATAAAGTAAAGGCCATCGTATTGAGGATCAATTCGCCGGGCGGCAGCGCCCTGGCCTCAGATGTGATCTGGAGAGAGGTAGTGTTGAGCAGAAAAGCCAAGCCGGTCATCGCATCATTTGGTGATGTGGCCGCTTCGGGAGGATACTATATAGGTTGCGCGGCCGATTCGATCTTTGTTCAGCCCAATACCATTACTGGTTCTATTGGTGTCTTCGGGATTATCCCTAATTTTCAAAACCTGCTGAACAATAAGCTGGGTATTACATTCGACATGGTTAAAACCGGGCAATACGCCGATATTATGACTGTAACTCGGCCGCTGACACCAGGAGAAAGACTGATTATCCAGAATGATGTAAACCGTGTATACCAAAGTTTCATCACTAAAGTGGCCGATGGCCGCAAAAAATCGGTTTCCTCTATAGACAGCATTGCCGGTGGACGGGTATGGGTGGGAACAGATGCCGTACGTTTAGGACTTGCAGACAGACTGGGCAGCTTTGATGATGCCATTGCTTCAGCAGTTAAAAAAGCGAAACTGAAAGACTACAAAATTGTAGAATATCCCGAAAAGATAGATCCTTTAAAGGAATTACTGGACAATTCTAAGGAAAACATAGAAACCTATTACAGCAAAAAAGAACTTGGAGAGCACTACCACCTGTATCAGCAAGTGAAGAAATCCATGATCAATGCAGGTTTGCAGGCCAGACTTCCTTACCAGGTCATCGTTCAATAATTAAGTAAAAGGATGGAAAATAAAGCCATAGCCCGCAGTCTGCGTTTGCTTTCGCAATTGATGGAACTGCACAATCAAAATCCCTTTAAAATCAAATCAATAGCCAATGCGGCTTTTAAGATAGATAAATCGCCTTTTGCGATCAGCAGTAAGTCGCTGGAAGACATAGAAAAAATAGATGGTCTGGGTAAAAGCATCTCTGCTAAAGTATGGGAACTGCTGCAAACAGGCACTATGGCCGAGTTGCAGGATATGCTTTCGGAAACTCCTGAAGGCATCGTGGAAATGCTGGGCATCAAGGGCATCGGACCAAAGAAAATAGTCATCATCTGGAAAGACCTGGGCATCGAAAATATCGGTGAACTCTATTACGCCTGTAACGAAAACCGGCTGATTGAAGCCAAGGGATTCGGATTGAAGACCCAGGAGGAGATTAAAAAAGTCATTGAATTCAAGATGGCGGCCGAAGGAAAGTTCTTGTATGCGCAGGCGGAAGGATTGGTGAATTCACTATATGCCGATCTTGCGGTTTGGCTGAATGACATTAGCGGCGAACCTTTGCTGGGCATCGCGGGAGATTATCGCCGCTACTGCGAAATCATTGAAGAAATAGAGCTCCTTATCGGCGCTGCTGATATTGATGAAGTACTCAGCAAAATTGAGGATTATGAACCACTTCTCTTTGAGCAAAAAGGAGAACGCGAACTGGTGGCATTGAGTCCTTTCGGGCTCAACATCAAGCTATATATCTGTAATAAAGCAGATTTTTATCTGGATTGGTTCAAGCGCACGGGCAATGCTGCCCATGTAGAACAGGTACTGGCCAGAGCCGGCAATGGTCCCTTTGCGGATGAAACAGAGATCTACAGCAGCGCCGGACTGGCCTATGTAGAACCTGAACTTCGGGAAGGATTGAAAGAAATCGGATGGGCTGAAAAAAATGAACTTCCGTTACTCATTACGTATGACGATCTGAAGGGCAGTTTGCACAATCACTCGACCTGGAGCGACGGGGTGAATACACTGGAGGAAATGGCGCTGTATTGCCGGGATACGCTGAAACTGGAATACCTTGGCATCTGCGATCACTCTAAATCTGCCTTCTATGCCAATGGGCTTAATGAGCAGCGTGTATACGAGCAGCAAAGGGAAATTGAAGCGCTAAACCTTTCACTGGCGCCTTTCAGAATATTTAAGGGCATAGAAAGTGATATTTTATATGATGGTTCGCTGGACTATCCGGATGAAATATTAAAAACCTTTGATTTCGTGGTGGCCTCGGTACACAGCATCCTCCGTATGGATGAAGAAAAAGCAACCAGCCGGTTGATCAGGGCCATAGAAAACCCATATACGACGATTCTTGGCCACCCTACCGGTCGCCTGCTCCTGAGCCGTAAGGGCTATCCGATCAATTATGCTAAGGTAATCGACGCCTGCGCAGCCAACAAGGTCGTGATTGAGATCAATGCCAACCCATTGCGGCTAGACCTGGACTGGCGGTGGCAGCAGTATGCGCTTGAAAAAGGCGTATTGCTCTCTATCAATCCTGATGCCCACAGAACCGGCGGTTTCCAGGATACCCATTATGGTGTGTATGTCGCCAGAAAAGGTGGTTTGCAAGCTAAGCAATGTCTCAATGCCCTGCCCCTTTCGGACATCACCGCTTTATTTGAAGCCAGATCAAGCAAGATTTAATTTATAAAGGTCATTATACCTATATTTGACCCTTTATTACATTTCCATGCTAGCCGAGAAACTACATAAAGCTTACGATACCAACCAAAAACCTAAAATATTGGTCATAGGAGATTTGATGATCGATCATTATATCTTTGGTTCGGCCAACCGGTTGTCGCCTGAAGCCCCGGTACCGATCGTAAATGTGAGCAAAGAATCAAAGATTATCGGAGGCGCAGCAAATGTAGCGAGCAACCTGGTAGACCTTGGTGCTAAAGTATACCTGGCGGGAATTGTTGGCGACGACCAGGCCGGCGAGGAAATGAAAGTGCTTTTAACAGAGAAAAGCATCGACACAAGCTTGATCCTGAGCGACAAAAGCCGGAAGACCACCATAAAAACAAGGATCATTGCCGGTACCCATCAGATCGTGAGGATTGACAAAGAGGATATTCACGACATCAGTATCCCGCTGGAAGACCTTTTCCTTGAACAGATTTCGTCGCAGATCGCAGAGGTAAATATGGTGATCCTATCAGATTATAATAAGGGTGTGCTCACCCATTCTTTGTCTCAGAAGATCATATCACTCTGTGAAAAACTACAGGTAAAAGTGATCGTAGACCCTAAAGGGTTGGACTACAGCAAATACAGGGGCGCTTATATCATTAAACCAAATCGTAAAGAATTGGCCGAAGCGGCCAAAATGGAGCGCATCAATACAGAAGATACCTTGGTTCAGGCAGCTCAGGTCATCCTGAACATCACCAATGCAAGTCACCTGGTCGTGACCTTGTCAGAAGCAGGAATCGCAATCATTGACCAGGGCAACTGCCAGATTATACCGGTCGTGGCTACTGAAGTCTATGATGTCACCGGAGCTGGTGATACAGTTATTGCTACCCTCGCGTATTGCCTGTCCTTTGGTTTTACAATAGAAGAATCTGCGGTCATTGCCAATTATGCGGCATCGATCGTCATCAAACATATCGGTAGCGCCACGACCAGCATACCGGAAATCATCACCTCATTAAAAAGCAATGTATAACATGGTCTTAGAAGAACTCAATAGTCACAGACATACGATTGACCAGGTCATCGCGCATCTTGTTCCACAGATAGAAAAGGGATGCCAAATCATCACGGAAACCATCCAGTCCGGCAACAAAGTATTACTGGCCGGAAATGGTGGCAGTGCGGCCGATGCACAGCATATTGCAGCGGAACTGACTGGTCGCTACGTGAAAGAACGCCGGGCTTTGCCTGCCATCGCGCTTACGGTAGATACTTCGGCACTGACCGCAATTAGCAATGACTATGGTTATGACCGGGTTTTTGAGCGTCAGGTAGAAGCATTGGCGCTTCCGGGCGATCTGTTTATTGGTATCTCGACAAGTGGAAATAGCCATAGCGTGTTGAATGCATTGCGCGCAGCGCAGGCGACAGGATGCAGGACTATTGGCTTATCGGGACGTGACGGCGGCGAAATGAATGAACTTTGCGACCTGAATATTGTTGTTCCCGATCAGGTGACCGCCAGGATACAGGAGATGCACATTCTGATTGGGCACATCTTTTGTAAAGCAGTAGATCAATTGTATTAATATGTCTAACAACATCAAACAGGAACTGGATCAAAAGATTCTAACCAAAGAACAACTTGAGGTGCAGATCCAGGAATGGAACCTGGAGGGTAAGAAGATCGTATTTACGAATGGATGTTTTGACATTATCCATCCGGGACATATCGCGTATTTGTCTGAAGCGGCATCCCTCGGTGATGTACTGGTGATCGGTGTCAATACGGATCAGTCTGTAAAGAAACTCAAAGGAGAAAACAGGCCGGTCAATGACGAATTCAGCCGCAGCCAATTGCTGGCCGCTATGTTTTTCGTGGATGCCGTCGTATTCTTCAATGAAGATACGCCGATCGATTTGATCAACGCTGTCCGGCCGGATGTACTGGTGAAAGGCGGCGATTATACGATTGACAGCATTGTCGGTGCGAAAGAAACACTGGACCGCGACGGTGAAGTGAAGGTGCTGAGCTTTTTGCCCGGCTATTCCTCCACAGCTGTGATTGAAAAAATAAAGAATTACTAAGCAGATAACCCGTTGAAGACACCCAAAAAGATTCTTGTAATCAGATTTAGTTCGATGGGTGATATTATTTACACCACGCCGGTCGTGCGCTGTCTGAAAACACAACTACCGGACTGCGAGGTGCATTTCCTAACCAAGCCTGCCTTTCAGTATATTTATCAGAACAACCCTTATCTGACGAAATTGCACACGCTGCAGCCGAAACTATCAGACACGATCGCTGCAATTAAGAAAGAGAAATTTGATCTGATCATAGACCTGCATACCAATCTGCGCACCACGATCATTAAGCTGGCGACCGGCATCCCCTCCTCTACCTATAAAAAAGACCGCATCAATAAATGGCTGGCACTCCGGTTTAAATGGAACCGTCTCATTTCATCCAGGCACCTGGTAGACCGCTATATGGAAACAGTAAAATTTCTTGGGGTAACGAACGATCTTAAGCCCATTGACTACTATATATCCAATCCTTATCAGCTGGAAGATTTTTTGCCAGTTAGTCACCAGGAAAAATTTGTGGCCTTTATCATCGGTGCCACGCATTTTACCAAAAGAATGCCTAACGCGAAAATCATTGAATTGTGCAGGCAGCTCGACTTGCCTATCGTCTTGCTGGGCGGAAAGGATGTAGCGCAAAATGCGGAAGAAATTAAAGCTGCGCTTGGAGACAAGGTGTACAATACCTGTGGGATTACCAACCTTGACCAATCGGTATTCCTGGTTTCAAAAGCGCATAAAGTGATTGGTTTTGATACGGGATTGACGCATATATCCGAAGCTTTCGATAAGCCCCTGGCTTCGATCTGGGGCGGCACAACACCCGAACTGCTTGGTGTACACCCATATCAGATCAGTGAATCCTATATCGCCGGCGTAGACCTGCCCTGCAGACCCTGCTCCAAGTTTGGATTGGAGAAATGTCCGCTTGGACATTTTAAATGCATGAAAAACATTCAGACAGACGAGATTGTTCAATTTATAAATACCTAAAAGGAGGGCTTGATGAAGCAATTATTACTGGTAAGACACGGAAAAGCAGAGCCGCCAAAGGTGGATATGAAGGATTATGATAGAGGTTTAACCCGTGTAGGCCATCAGGATGCGCCTGAAATGGCAAACCGGTTTATCGAAAAAGGACTGGTACCGCAATCTCTTGTGAGCAGCCCTGCCAACCGGGCGCTGACGACGGCCAAACATTTTGCCAAGACCTGGAACATTGATCAAGCATATTTACGGACAGAAGCTTCTGTTTACGAAGCCAATATAGCAGCGCTATTGAAGGTAGTTAATGCCTTTGACAATCAATATGACCGGGTCGCTTTATTCGGGCACAATCCCGGCTTTACAGATTTTGTCAATTATCTGAGCAATGGCGATATTTATAATATCCCTACAACCGGACTTGTTTGGATAGAATTTCCGTTTGAGGATTGGTCGATGGTCAGCCAGGCGACCGGTGCACTGCTCCTCTTCGATTATCCAAGAGATGCAAATGAATAAAAATTGAGGGTATAGTATTCAAAGGAGCGCTATGCCGGGGACTTAAATTTAGTTTTTCAATTTTAAAAGGTACAGGCACAACGAGTTAATCAGACAGGTCGAAAATAATTCGAAAAGCCTTTTGACTTTTGACAACAATCTCTATCTTTGCAGTCCTTAATACATCCTAACTGCGGAAGTGGCGTAATTGGTAGCCGCACCAGACTTAGGATCTGGCGCTTCACGGCGTGGGGGTTCGAGTCCCTTCTTCCGCACAAAAAAATTCCCCCGCAACACGGGGGAATTTTTTTATAAAGATATTATGAACTGTATGCTATATTAAAGTAGCACATTATTAAATATTGATTCGGAAAGATGAACATTACACAGGAAAAAATTGACGACTTAAACGCAATTGTAAAAATTAAGATCACACCTGAAGACTATACTGGTAAGGTTGAGAAATCTATCAAGGAACAAGCTAAAAAAGCGAACCTTCCGGGCTTCCGTAAAGGAATGGTCCCTGCGGCACACATCAAAAAGATGTATGGCAAGAGCATTCTGGTTGAAGAGATCAATAACCTGTTGAGCGAATCGCTAAACAAATACCTTACTGAAAATAAAGTAGAAATCCTTGGTCAGCCCTTGCCGGTCATGGACGACAAAGAATTTAAATGGGACAATACGGACGAATTTGAATTTGACTATGAACTTGGCCTTGCACCGGCTGTAGACCTCGCCATCACTTCTAAAAATAAATTCACAGAATACCAGGTGAAGGCAGATGCGGAAACTCTTGATGCAAGAGTCAAAAATATCCGTAAAAGCTATGGCAAAATGACAAATCCGGAAGTTTCGGCAGAAGGTGATGTGATTTATGCCGAATTAGCACAACTTTCACCTGATGGTGCAATTTTTGAAGAAGGTGTAAACCATACGGGCTCAATCAGATTGGACCAGGTGAGCGATAAAAAGATCTTAAAATCTTTGGTTGGCCTGAAAAAAGATGATGTAGTTGAACTGGATGTTCAAAAAGCCTTTGATAAAGATGAAGTGATCATCGCCAAATTGTTAAACATCGGCGAAGCAGAAGCTAAAGATCTGAAATCTAAATTTAAGGTAACCGTGAAAAACGTGAACCGTTTGGAAGAAGCTGATTTAAATCAGGAGTTCTTTGATAAATTATTTGGTGCAGGTGAGGTAACCGATGAAGCTGGTTTTACAGCGAGAATCACGGAAGAGATAGAAAGCATGTTTAAGCAGGATGCTGACCGCAAATTGCAAAATGACATCTATACGAAACTGATCGACAGTGTTAAATTGGATTTGCCGGATGCGTTTCTTCGCAAATGGTTAAAAGCAACCAATGAGAAGCTTACTGACGCAGAACTGGAAGAAGGATACGATGATTTCGCTAAGAATTTAAAGTGGACATTGATCGAAAATAAACTGATCAAGGAAAACAATATCGAGATCAAATATGAAGACGTATATCAAGTGGCTAAACAACGTCTTGATGCGCAATTCAGAATGTACAGTCCTTCGCCAATGCCGGAAGATCAATTGGATCAGTATACCGCCACTTTCCTAAAAGAGAAAGACAATGCCAACCGGATCTTTGATGAAGTAAAAGCTTTAAAAGTTTTTGATTACATCAAATCTGTAGCAACCCTGGACCAAAAAGAAATCGCTTATAATAAATTTATAGAGATGAAGTAATGCACTGTCCCGGGCAGTCCCTACTCAATTTTTAATTACCATATATAAGGCGGCTTTACAAAAGCCGCTTTGTTTTTATAAGAAATTTTACAATACCACAATAAATTGCCAACTTAGTATCATTACTTTGGTGCCATTATCATAAAAAATAAAAGATACGACAATGAGAATAGATAAAGACGAATTTAGAAAATACGCAGTTAAACATCACCGCATCAACGGTTTGAATGTCGACAGATATATTGGCGCAACCAATACATCACCAAAGAGTATGACTCCTTATATCATTGAGGAGCGTCAGCTCAACGTTGCTCAAATGGATGTTTTTTCCCGTTTGATGATGGACAGGATTATCTTTCTGGGCGATGCGATCTATGATGGAAATGCCAACATTATCCAGGCGCAGCTGTTGTTCCTGCAGTCTACCGACAACAACAGGGATATTCAGATCTACATCAATTCACCAGGCGGTTCGGTTTATGCAGGTATGGGTATTTATGATACTATGCAATATATTACACCAGATGTGGCAACCATCTGTACAGGTATGGCAGCCTCTATGGGTGCAGTATTATTGGTAGCAGGAGCAGCAGGCAAACGTGCGGCTTTAGAACATTCACGTGTGATGATCCATCAGCCATCAGGTGGTGCTCAGGGTGTGGCTTCCGATATGGAGATCAACCTGAGAGAGATGCTGAAATTGAAAAAAGAACTATATGATATCATCTCCAATCATTCCGGACAAACTTACGAGTGGGTGGAGAAAGCTTCAGACCGCGATTACTGGATGAAGGCTGAGGAAGCCAAAGGTTTTGGAATGATTGATGAGGTATTGGGCAGTACAAAGAAAAAATAAAAATGGCTAAACAACTTAAAGAATCACGCTGCTCTTTTTGCGGTTCGGGAAAGCAGGATACGTTGATGCTTATAGAAGGCTTAGATGCTTATATATGCGACAAATGCGTAACCCAGGCCAACCAGTTGCTTGCACAGGAACTGGGCAGCAAGAAAGCAAAAGCGCTGGATTCTAATATTACTCTGTTGAAACCTGCAGAAATAAAAGCACATATTGATCAATATGTTATTGGTCAGGATGATGCCAAGAAAGTACTTTCAGTAGCGGTATACAATCATTACAAACGTCTGAGCCAGAAAATCAACATGGAGGATGAAGTGGAGATTGAAAAATCCAACATCATGCTGGTGGGTGAAACGGGAACAGGCAAAACACTTTTGGCTAAAACCATCGCCAAGATCCTGCACGTACCTTTCTGCATCTGTGATGCGACGGTACTGACCGAGGCTGGTTATGTAGGAGAAGATGTGGAGAGCATTCTGACCCGCCTGCTTCAGGCAGCGGATTACGATGTGGCTTCCGCCGAACGGGGAATTGTCTATATCGATGAAGTGGATAAAGTAGCGAGAAAGAGCGACAATCCTTCAATCACCAGGGATGTATCCGGCGAAGGTGTACAACAGGCTTTGCTGAAGATCCTCGAAGGAACAGTGGTGAATGTACCGCCGCAGGGTGGTAGAAAACATCCGGACCAGAAAATGATCCCGGTGAACACCAACAATATCCTGTTTATCTGCGGAGGTGCATTTGATGGGATAGAACGTAAGATTGCCAATAGGTTACGTACGCAGGCCGTGGGTTACAAAGTAAAGAAAGACGATACAGAGCTTGATCTGAAGAACTTGTATAAGTACATCACGCCTCAGGACTTGAAATCTTTCGGTTTGATACCTGAATTGATCGGTCGTGTACCGGTATTGACCCACCTTAACCCACTAGATAAGGAAGCGTTGAGAAATATCCTGACTGAGCCTAAGAATTCTTTGGTTCGCCAGTACTTTAAACTGTTTGAGTTTGAAGGTGTAGAACTGGTTTTTGACGATGAAGTACTCGATTTTGTAGTAGATAAAGCTATGGAATACAAATTAGGTGCAAGAGGTTTGAGGTCTATTTGTGAGGCCATCATGCTGGACGCCATGTTTGATGTGCCTTCTGACCCAAGCATTAAGCAATTAAATATTACATTGGATTATGCCAAAGAGAAATTTGAGAAGGTAGATTTCAAAAAGCTGAAAGCAGCATAGTTTGTAATTCAAAAGAAATACTTTATACTTGATCCCCGGCACCGATGCCGGGGATTTTTTATGACGGAAAAAACGAATAACGAAATTTCGACAAAGCGACTAAAAGCCATTTTTGGAGGTTCTATAGGCAATCTGGTAGAATGGTACGATTGGTATGCCTACTCCGCTTTTGCGATCTATTTCTCTTCGTCTTTTTTTCCTAAGAGCGACCCCACAGTGCAATTACTCAATACCGCAGGGATTTTTGCCCTGGGATTTCTGATGCGTCCTTTAGGTGGATACATTTTTGGACGCCTGGCCGACCGGGTCGGCCGTAAGCAATCGATGACACTTTCTGTGTTGTTGATGTCGCTCGGCTCCTTATTTATTGCAGTAACGCCAACGTATGAAAGTATCGGTTTGCTGGCGCCAATATTATTGCTTACTGCCAGGCTGATGCAAGGTCTGAGTGTGGGCGGTGAATATGGTGTATCGGCGACTTATCTCAGTGAAATGGCCACTAAAAACCGCCGCGGGTTTTATTCCAGTTTTCAATATGTCACCTTAATCGGAGGACAACTCCTTGCCCTGGCCATCCAGTTGATATTGCAAAAAGTATTGCTTTCTGAAGCCCAATTGATGGAATGGGGATGGCGGATTCCTTTTGTATTTGGTGCCATACTTTCTGTTGTGGCGCTCTATCTACGTAAGAACCTGGAGGAAACCAAAGCATTTGAAAGCCAAAAAGAACACAGCTCGGATAAAAAAGGTACAGTAAAAGAACTGCTGAAACACCCTAAAGCAATCTTGACAGTAATAGGATTGACGCTGGGCGGTACGCTTGCATTTTATACCTACACCACGTATATGCAAAAATTCCTGGTAAATACGGTACATATGAGCAAGGAACAATCTACCCTGATGTCGTTTTCCACATTGTTGATTTTTGCCTGCCTTCAACCTCTTTTTGGCGCCCTGTCTGATAAAATCGGACGCCGCCCATTGCTGATCGGTTTTGGTGTATTGGGAACCATATGTACAGTTCCGTTACTGACCACCTTAAGTCAGACGACTTCACAATGGCAAGCCTTTTTCCTTCTGCTTGCTGCCTTGATCATTGTCAGCGGTTATACCAGTATTAATGCGATTGTAAAAGCAGAGCTGTTTCCTGCAGAGGTGAGGGCCCTGGGTGTGGGATTACCTTATGCGCTTACTGTTGCCATATTTGGCGGCACAGCCGAATACATCGCCTTATGGCTGAAGGACTGGCACCACGAGGAATATTACTATTGGTACATCACCATCTGTATATTCATCTCCCTGATGGTCTATGTATTTATGAAAGACACTAAGAAAACATCCAAACTGAATTAGATCAATTGATCCTGCAGTTGAAAAAGGTATTGTACCGCCTTGACCAGCCGGCTGCCATACCAGGAGAACATTTCTCCGTCGACGAGCATGACTTTAGCTTCAGGGATAGTCTGCCTGATTTCTTCCAGGTGCTTTTCTTTAAAAGGATAAGGTTCGGATGACAAAAAGATAAGATCCGGGTGGAGCATTTTTAGTTCTTCGAGGTCCATTTCAGGATATCTGATTTGCTTAATTACATTTCTCAGGCCGATCATGGCCAATACATGATCAATAAAAGTATCCCGGCCAGAAAACATATAAGGATCTTTCCAGATCAGGTAAGCCACTTTTTTATCAATTCCTTTTTGTAGGGCAAGCGTTTGCAGGTCATTGAAACCAGCCTTAATTAAATGATTTAAATAGGCGGCCTCCGGTTGCCTGTCTACCAATCCGCCAATATCTTCGATCATGCGCATGGCATCTTCCAGAGTCGTGATGTCACTCATCCAGACGGGAAACTCTTTCATCAGTTCCTCGATCTGCCCCTGCTCATTCTCTTCCTTATTGCCGATAATCAGATCAGGCTTTAAAGTGCGGATAAGTTCGATATTTAGCTTTTTGGTGCCCCCAATTTTTGTACGGGTTTTAAACTGCTCAGCAGGATGGATACAAAATTTAGTTAAGCCGATGACCTCCTCGTTTAAACCAAGCTCAAAAAGCAGCTCTGTTTGAGAGGGCACAAGGGAAATAATCCGTTTGGGCGGATAATTGAAAGTGAATGTACGACCAAGCTGATCGGTGATCCTGCGCTGCATGAGGCAAAGATACACCAATCCGCTAAAAAACTATCCGATTACAGTTCCATTTGGAATGATCGCACCTTTTTTGATGACGACAATACCATCTTTAACCGTGTATAGGGAATGTTCGCTATCCGGAACATGTTCCCCGCCTTTAATGGTTACGTTATTACCAATGCGGCAGTTCTTATCCAGGATCGCATTGGAGATGTCGCAATCGTCTCCTATACCAATCAAGGGTTTCTCTATCGATACTTCAGCATCGATCTCCTCTAAAGTCTGGTATTTGTCGCTGCCCATGATGTAGCAGCTTTCTATCTTGGTGCCCTTGCCTATCCGGGAACGAATGCCCACCACAGAATGTTTGATATAAGCGGCCTGCAAAATACAACCTTCGGCAATAATGGTCTTATCAAGCGTTGTCCCTAATACCTTAGAAGGCGGCAACATACGCGCACGGGTGAAGATGCTATGGTCACTGTCAAATAAATTGAACTTAGGGATATCATCTGTCAAGCCTAAGTTGGCCTCAAAGAAGGAGCTGATGTTACCTATATCGGTCCAGTATCCATCGTATTGAAAACTCAATACGTCGTATTCCTGCAGCATTCTCGGGATAATCTCTTTACCAAAATCCTTTTCATCGGCATTTTCTGCAAAGATCTTAATCAGAAGGTCTTTATTAAAGATATAGATCCCCATGGAGGCTACATAGACCCTGCCTTCCGCTTTCATCTCTTCCCCGGTATCGGAAGCCCAGTCGACCAGCAATTCGGCGGCGGGCTTTTCAATAAAAGAGGTGATGATGTTGCGTTCATCAACTTTCATAATGCCAAATCCTGGTGCTTCCTTAGCATGTACAGGTATGGTCGCCAACGTCACGGGAGAACCACTTTCTATATGCGCATTGACCATCTCATTGAAATCCATCTGGTACAATTGATCACCAGACAGGATCAGTGCATATTCAAAATCATGATTCAGCAGGTGGTGCATTGTCTGCCTTACTGCATCGGCCGTCCCCTGAAACCAGGTCGGATTGTCCGGCGTCTGTTCGGCAGCCAGGATATCCACAAAAGCAGCGCTAAAATGGCTGAAATGATAGGTGTTTTTGATGTGCTTATTAAGGGATGCCGAGTTGAACTGAGTCAGTACAAACATGCGGTGTATACCGGAGTTGAGGCAATTGGAGATCGGAATATCAACTAACCTATATTTGCC
>Ga0160464_100082_pt1 | contig 110574 bp, 94 predicted proteins | sample HID1971I_E11MG_FD_108275 | JGI IMG/M metagenome (GOLD analysis project Ga0160464, IMG submission 108275) | Enriched millipede-associated microbial communities from UW Madison campus, WI, USA - HID1971I_E11 MG | ecosystem: Host-associated > Arthropoda: Insects > Digestive system > Unclassified ...
AAAGGGCAATAAATGGGCGGTAAACATTCTTCGGCTGTTGCTTTTGTTTTCAACCTTTTATGGTTCGGTTAAAACAGCTGAAGCAGCCTGGACATTGGGGGATATCGGCGTGGGTATGATGGCCTGGCTCAATGTTATCGCGATCTTATTGCTGCGCAAGCCGGCACTGAAGGCGTTGAAAGACTATCAACAGCAACGTAAAGCAGGTAAAGATCCTGTATTTAATGCCAGGAACGTCGGAATCGATAACACCACGGAGTGGTGATCAGTTATATTTAACAAAAAAGGGGATAATAAATATCCCTCGAAATAATTTCGCAACCTGTTTGGTAAAATATGAAGGCGGGCTTTGCACAACAGCCTTGGAAATTTCGGCGATGATATCCCACTGATTCAGCAACTAAACTGACGCTTCATTCCGTTTCATACTCGCCCCCTTATTCCGGATAAAAATGGCCGTTTTGAACTCCAGAAGCCAAATAATAGCCGCCCGGCTTTGACGGTTGCTCGGTCTAACAAGTCCAGATCTGCGACAGAGTCGCTGATAACTCTCTATTTGAATTGATCTTAAAAATCAGGAAAGGAGATCTATTTCAGGTGGCCCTGAGATTATAAAAATACTTTTGAGGACATGAGAGTGTGGATACTGATGCTTTGAGTCTGCAGCTCAGGAAGGGTAATCGAAATAGATTAAAATATCGGAGGATAAAAAATGCCCGTCGGGAGGACGGGCATGAAAGTTCTTTGATGTATTTGTATGTTATTCCAGCTTATTTTAGCTTTTTGGATTTGAGGTAATCGATCAGGTAACTGGCCCGGTCGGTCTGTATGATCCTGGCATCCAGCTGCCCCACCAGATATCCGTATCCTTTATCCGGATCTTCTACCGAAAGATCATCGTCATGTCCACCTATCATGGTATCCCAAAGGGTATTGTACCAGATCTTGCTTTTGCCTTTCAATAAAGCAACCATTTTCTTTGGCAAGGGGTTTTCATCAGATGAATACACAAACTCAAAAGCAACCGGTTTCAGGTCATTTAAAAAATCCTTTACCTGCTGTTCCGCATCCTTTTTATCCAGATTGATGATCGGCATATAGATCACTTTATCCAGGTATTTTCCAAATTGCGCCTTCACTTTGGCCACCGGCTGTCCGCCTTTCATCACAATGTGATCTGTTGTTCCTGTTTTCTCGAGTAGTGTATATACCTCATCAAACAGATCATAAGCCTTGTCGAGGTTGATCATAATCTTTCCTTTTGAAAAAAGAAGAGCTTCTTCCAAGGTCGGTATGGCATGTTTCGACCGGATCCCTGCTCCGTTTTTTAACTTCAGGGTTTTCAGGGAATCCAGTTTCCAGTCGCTGATCTTCCCTTTTCCGGTGGTCGTCCGGTCCAGTGTCTTATCGTGCATCAGTACCAATTGTCCGTCTTTGGTTTTTGCAATGTCAATCTCCACGATGTCCACCCCAAATTCTATGGCTTTCGCGATGGCGGCTATGGAGTTTTCAGGTGCTTCTCTCCACACTCCGCGGTGCGACACCACCAGCACTTCCTTATTGGACTGGTCCAACAGCTTTTGACGGATCTGATGGGCCTGGGTCTGTGCAAAGGCCCCTGCATGTAAAAAGAGGACAAATGCAAATAGTAGTTTGATGTTCTTCATTCTGTATGGCTTGTGATATTCATTTTAGGTCGCGCAATATTTTAGGTCACGCAATATATTTATATTTTTTCTCTCCTGTAATTACTTATTCCAATTTAAGACAGACAACACAGGGAAGTGGTCGGAGGGGTAGTAATCGCCTTCATAATCCGTAATGATTTTATAATCTGTACAGATATTTATATTTCGGACAAAAACATGATCCACCTCATAGCCCGAAGTCCGGGAGTTTACCTTCAATCCGGAACCGGTAAAGGAAGGCCCTAATGGTGGACCCGAGCAAATGCTCTTTGAGTCCACCAATGTCATTTCCTGGTTTGGGTTGATCAGCACATTATACGATAGATCACGCAGCGGATCGGAGTTGAAGTCGCCTATAACGATGACCTCGGCCGCTACACCCGCGATCTCCCTGATCTTTGCTTTGAGTAAAACAGCCTGTTTTTGGCGGATATCATCGGTCAAGGAGAAATGCGTATTGAAGACGTAAAATGTCTTACCATTCGTACCGTTTTCCTTAAATTTCCCCCATACACAGTTTCTGAAATGTGTATCTGAAGTGTATTTGCCCGGAATACCGGTCTGGTCAGCATACCAGAAAACACCTTTATCTGATACCGTTAAGCGACCAGGATCATACATAATCGGGTTCAGGCTCTGTATCCGTCCCGGATTTTCCAGATGGGATTTGCCATCGTCTGTGCCCCAGCCGAAATACTCGTATTTTATCTCAGATTTTATGTAATCCATTTGGTTGATAAATCCCTCCTGTATACCGATCATGTCCGGATGGTGTCTTTTCATTAGATTGACCATGCTTTGCCTGCGGTATGACCATTGCGTAGGGCCGCTGGTTTCCTTATCCCATAGGATATTGAAGGTCATGATGTTGATGCTTTCATTGGCCTTACTCGCTACCGTTTCCGTTTTCAGTGATTTCTTTTCATCTGATGGGCCTTCCTCATCCCCTCCATTGCTTTTACAGGATGTCCCCGGGACGATCAGAAACAACAGCAGTATGTTTTTCAGTATATCGCGTCTCAAAAAATTGATCATATCTTAATTTTTAGCTTTCCATCTGATTGTTAAAATCCTGAACTGTCTGTCCAGCCTGGATTCTGGGTCAATTTGCCGCCGGTAAGCACACGCTCACTAGTAGGGATTGGCCACAGGTAATCCCTGTTTTCCACCCAGGTCGTGGTGATGGTCGGATAAGCCACAATATAGCCCGAATTGCCTTCAGAAAGAATGACATCCACACCGATCTGCTTGCTGGTGCCGCCGGTAATCGTTTCTCTCGTACCTACCCATAAGACCAGGTCATTCGTCCCGTCATTGTTCATGTCGTATCTTCCCGGACCCGGGAAATAACAGCCATAAAAAGGCCCCGTCAGGCTTTTTCCTTCTTTCCAGCGGAACAAATCCCACTGGCGGAAACCTTCCAGCACCAGTTCTATTGTCCGCTCCCTGCGGATTTCCAGGATCACACCAGTGTTCGCGCCTTTGGTCACATTTGGATAATAATTGAGTAAAAGGTCATCTGTATTTGAATTGGCGGTGGCAAGGTTCAATGCCGGCATGTTCACCCGTGCACGGATCTTATTCACAGAGATGTCCAGGTCATTTTGGGACAAGCTCCCCAATTCAGCCTTGGCTTCCGCAAAGTTGAGATAGACCTCCGCAGTGCGGAATAAAGGCCAGTCTGTCATCGCTTTCGAAGCACCATCATAAGCCACTTCTGCCACAAATTTAATGGGCTGATATCCGGTTACGGCCACCAGTTTGTTCAATGTCGTTACCGTCGCGCCTTTTTGTATGTAACCGGGACTCAGTACCGTTTGCTTCAACCTCGGGTCCCTGTTTTGCGTTTCATCTGCAAAGAGCCTGGTCTGCCAACCGCTCTGGCTTGTATACCTCGATCCATCGGCCATCAGGTAATGGTTCATAAACCTTTTGGTGAACCCTTGCCGGCCGTTGATGATGTTGAATGGTATGCCATGGGTGAGGTTGGTCGTTGTGCTGTACATCCTTGCCAAAATGACTTCATCAGTCAACGCGTCTATCGTGTTGAATAACGTGCGGTAAGGCTCTGTGCCGGTGGTATATAATTTATATCCACTATTCTGGATAAAATCCGCACCAGCGGCCACAGACTGCTGCAAATATTTGTCCGCGTTTTGCAGGCCGTGATATTTACGGTATGTTCCTTCATAGAGTGCAACTCTGGATTTCAATGCCAGTGCTGCCCACTTGCTTACTGTCGCTTTGCTTTTTGCAACTGGCAGCATGGAGATTGCCTTGTCCAGATCCGACATCACCGAATCCATGACCAGTTCGCGGCTGTCTCTTGGTTTAAACAACAATGCATCATCGTCAGAGCCCAGTACCTGGTTGTACCAGGGTACATCGCCATACTGGCGGACCTTTATGAAATAGAAATAGGCGCGCATAAAATAGGCGACACCGTCATACTGCCTGCGTGCTGCCGCATCCTTGCAGTTTGACGAATTCTGGAGGTAATAGTTGATCTTTCGTAAGTTTCCGAAGCCCCAGCCATTTTCACTGGCTGCATCCCTCTGGCCGGTCATTACTTCTCCCAGTGCATTGTCCACATTGTCATCTGCATTTTGTCCGGACTGTGCGTCAGCGGCATCCAGCTGTGAATAGAACTGGTTGGTCCAGAGCTGCAGCTCCTTTGCATTGGAAAAATAATTGGTCGGGTTGAGTGTATCTTCGGGAGTGAGGTTCAGGAGTTTCTTGCAACTGGTCAAAGCAAAGATCACCAGCAGCAATAATATGGTATTTGATTTTCTCATCAGAGTAAGTTTATATGTATATGCCTTCATGTTTATCATTTTAGGTGCTAAAAAGTAGCACTTAGGCCAAACGTATATATTTTAGAAAAACTGTATCCAACACCGCTGTTTGCGTTGTATGTAGAGGAAGTCACCGTAAGTTCAGGGTCTACCGTTTTACTGTATTTTTTTAAATTAGACCAGTAAAACATATTTTCCCCTGATGCATAAACCCGGATCTTATTCAGTGCTTTGTGCTTAAACGGTAGGGTATATCCCAGGGTCAGGTTTTTCAGGCGGAGGTAAGAAACATCCTGCAGGTAGCGGTCATTGGCTACGCCCAATGCGCCGGCACTATAAGAAGCATATCCTCTTTGCTTAGGGAAATAGCCGCTGGGGTTTTCCTCCGACCAGGAATTGGACAGAAAATCCTTATGGATGAAGGATAAGGAAGGGAAGGAGTAAGGCCCCCAGAAATCATAGGCTGTTTGCGTAGGAAACCAGTCGCGCTGTCCCACGCCCTGGAAAAACGCAGATACGTCAAATCCAAGCCAGTCGGCACCCAGGCGCAGCGAATAGTTGTATCGCGGCTGCGTGTTTCCAATAATGACTTTATCACCCGGGTCGGCCAGTGTGCCTGAGCCCTCATTGATGATCCCGTCGTTGTTGATGTCTATAAATTCCACATCACCTGCCCGCAGGTAATTTTCTTTTTTACTGGTATATACCCGGTTGTTGACCGCCTTGTCGTCTATCCGTGCCTGGTAAGCCGCGGCATCTTCGTCGGTAGCAAACAAGCCTTTCACTTTATAGCCCCAGATCTCGCCAAGCCTGCGTCCTACATATTGTTCAGCGATCAGCTTATCCGGATTGTTGTATTTAGTGATCCTGGTGATGTAGTCTCCGAGGGTGACGGATACATTGTAGCTAAAAGGCTTGCTGGCCAGGGTCAAGCGGTCTTTCCAGGCCAGTGTAATCTCCCAGCCTTTTGTTCTCAGGTCGGCGGCATTGCCCGTAGGCGTTGTCGCGCCGTATACCGCAGGCAGGGTGAGGGTCTGTGTCAGCATATCCTTGGTGTCCCGGATAAAATAGTCGCCGGTAAAATTCATCTTTCCACCCAATAGCGACAGGTCAAGGCCCAAATTGTAGGTCGTGATCGTTTCCCAGGTCAGCGATGAAGAAATCGGATTGGACACCGAAGAATAGATCGCTTTGGTGGTGCCGTCGAAAGTATAGTTCATACTGTTAGAAGCAGATATTTCCTCTATATAAGCATAGTTTCCTACCTGCTGATTGCCCAGGCTCCCGTAAGAAAGCCTGATCTTACTATCGGAAATGATATTTTTGATCGGTTTCCAGAAGCTTTCCTCGCTCAGTCTCCATCCCGCAGAAGCGGAAGGGAAAAAGCCCCATCTTTCCGTAGGTGAAAACCTGGAGGTTCCGTCCCAGCGTCCGCTTGCTTCAAAAAGATATTTGCCCTTGTAATCGTAATTGGCCCGGCCAAAAAATCCCAATGTCCGGAAGGCGCTGATGTTTTGCGTGATGGTCGCTTCCCCGTTCGCTATGGAGAAAGAACTCAGATCCTGACTGAGCAGGTCTGCTTTTTTCACAATCAGGTTCACATCCCTGTAATCTTCATATTGTCCGCCCAGTACAAAATTGAAGTTGTGTATGTTGTTTATCGATTTGGTAAACGTTCCATATACGTTTGCATTGTGGTTGTTCAGGTCATAATGCGCCTCCTGGTAAAAATCGTAAACTGTGCCGGAGGTGAAAGGCAGGCTTTTGCCCACTTCCCTGGAATATTCAAAAGGCATATTTCTGTATTTGTACAGACGGTCACGTTTTTTATAGGCATACATGGCCGTTAGTGTAAGCCCCTTTGTAATGTCAAAATCAAACTTGTTTGACAGCACCATATAGTTATTGCCTCTGGTGTTTCGGGCTTTATCTGCTGATAAAAATCCTACATGTCCGGCACCCAATGGCGAATTGGCATTGAGCTGATTGGTATATTGTACAATCGACCCGTCCGGGTTGAAAGGAACATAAGAGGAGTAGGTGTTACTTTGCAGATTATGAATGGTCAGCTGCTCGTCGTGGTAGCCTGCATAGTCATAGACTGCGGAGTTAAAACTTGCATTTCCTGTATATTTCAGCCAGGGCTTTATTGCCGCATCTATTTTTGTGAAAAATGAATAGTTTTTGTATTGATCTTCATAGATGTTGAACATGCCGTCCTGTGACCAATATCTACCGCTGGTATAATACTTGATCTTATCATTGCCACCATTTGCGGATATATTGTGTTCCTGTTGTGGGCGTGTCCTTTTATAGAAATAGCCATACCAGTCGGTATTGCCGTAATAATAATATTTGTTGTCGTCTTTTACGATGGTCCAGGGGCGTTCAGGGTTCTCCGTCAGGTCATTGCGGCGGTCCAGCAACATCTGCATATCCTCATCGGTATACAGCGCCATATCATTTCCCTGATAGATGTTGTAAAATTTATTGGCGAGGTTGACGTGGTCATAACCCGTGCGGATGAAATCGGTAGAGGTCGTATTCTGCGAAAAGCCGGTTCTTCCTACATAAGAGATCTCAGATTTTCCACCCATATTCTTACCCTGCTTGGTGGTGATCTGGATGACGCCCGAGGAAGCTTTCGCTCCATAAATGGCTGCTGCCGATGCATCTTTCAACACCGTTACCGATTCTATATCGTGTGGGTTGATCTGGCTGAGGTTGACCTCGATGCCGTCTGCGATGATCAATGGTGATCCACCGTTGACAGATGCTACGCCACGTATGTTGATGCCGTAACCGCCATCTAATACGCCTGTACCAAAGGTAATGTTCAGAGAAGGATCAGCACCCTGGAGTGCGCCTGCTGCGGTAGAAACCACGCGGTTCTCTATGTCTTTGGCCATGATGGTCGACACGGCCCCGGTCAGATTGGCCCTTTTCTGAACGCCGTATCCAACCACAACCACATCGCTGAGCTGGGAAACATCTTCCAGTAAGACGATGGTCAGTTGTTTGCGGCCCTGCAGGTTGATCTCCTGTGTGAGGAATCCTGTGTAAGACACCGATAAGACTGCATTCCCATCGACATTGTTCAGTGTGAATTCTCCGTTACTGCTTGAACCTGTGGTTTGTGTACTTCCTTTCACGCGTATTGTTGCACCCGGCAGCGGCTTCCCGCTTTCATCGGTGATTTTTCCTTTCACTTCTATCTGTATTTGGCCCGATGGAATATCGTCTGCAGTCTTTCTGCTTACGATGAGGATATTTTTGTCCAGACTGTAGCTGAGAGGCTGTCCCCTGAAAATTTCTTTCAGTGCGACATCGATATTTTCATTCACCAGATTGACCGATACGGGGTTGGCTTCGCTGATCACATCATCTGTGTAAATGAAAAAATAACCCGTCTGGTCACGAAGGATTTTAAATACTTCTTTCAAAGCCATGTTCTTTTTAGAAATCGTGACTTTTTGCGCAAAAGAAGCAGCACTGACGTGCATGGTGACCGTTAGAAGTATAATGCTCGTTAACTTCATAATAAAAAAAGCTTTTTTTGCTGTTGTTTTTAATCTTGTCCTTAGCAAGGACGGTTTCTGGACAGGCAGGATCCGTATTTTACAATGTACCTGTTCTTTCATATATTTGGTTGTTTGGGTGAATTAATCAATTTTCGAGACTGATCTTGTTGATCAGCAGTTTTTCTTTGCCCAGACTTATTCGCCTTCCCGGCCGCAATCCGGGGAGGTTTTTTTTGGTCTGACGGTTTTTCGTCTATGTTTCTTTTTTCATGCTTTTGCTTGTTGGTTTAACTTATCTTTTTGGTTTGTTTTGCACGGTGATTTTGTTGCCTTCAATCGTAAATTTGACCGAACCGGCCGCTTCCAGTATTCTTAGCAGTTCCGAAGCATAGCTGCTGCGGGGGATTACGCCGTTAAAGGAAACCTTAGGGACATTCCCTATATACACAACTTCAGCATTGTACCACCTGCTGACCTGTTGCATGACCTTTTCGATCGGGGTACTGTCGAATAAGAAAACACCCGACTTCCAACCCATTATAGCGTCGGTATTCAGGTTTTTGACGATCTCTATCTCTGATTCCGAATTGCTGACCCTGGCCTGTTCTCCGGGCTTGAGGATCTTAGGCTGCGTATTGTTTTCGTTCGTTTTTCCGCTTTGGCTGATCCTGCTGATTTGAACCGAACCCTCCAATAAGGTTGTTTCCTGTCCGCCTTCATTAGGGTATGCCATAACGTTAAACTGCGTTCCAAGTACGGCTATGTTGGTGTTTCCTGCTTTCACATTAAAAGGAATGCTCCTGTTCTTATAGTTCACTTTGGCTACATGGAAAAACGCTTCCCCGGTCAGTTCTACCGAGCGTTCCTGGTCAGAAAACACTGCCGGGAACCTCAGGGAAGATGCTGCATTGAGGAAGACAACAGTGCCATCAGGCAATATAACCTGGTGTTGTCCACCTCTTGGCGTTTCTACTGTATGGTAGTTTTTGCTGCTCTGCCCTGAAAACGGAACACCTGTACTTTTATAGACCAATTGTTCTTCGGCATTTTTATACACCTCTATTCCTGCCTGCTTGATCAGTTCACCTTGCCGGGCATTGGTCAGAGAGATTTTTGTTCCGTTTGCGAGAATCAAGGTTGCTGTATTTCCTCCGGGAGGCAGGTCGTTTAGAACAACAGAAGCCATTTTCGAAGGAACTTTATCCGAATTTAGATAGACCAGGCCAGCTGCTGCAACGAGTAAAATTGACGCTGCCGCTGCAATTTTAGGCCATAGTCTAACCGTTTTTTTGGCAGATGGAAGCCCGCTGCTGATCTTTTGATGCAAAGCCTCATAATCTGTTTCCTCCAGGCTATCGGGTAGCGCATTGCTCCGGTCGTTGTACCAGGAAAAGAGCAACGCTTTTTCTTCTTCGGTACACTTACCCGCTAGATATTTCTGGATCAGGTCTTCTGCGATTTGGTTTTTCATATCTGCCTTTATGTGGTGCTGATATGGATAAGACTAACAACTCAGGGGGTAGTGTAAGATGAATTGAAAAAATATCTCCTGTTCTTTTTAAAGCAGCACGATAATCAGTACTCAGAAAAGGAAGGTATTGATTTTTGCTTTTAATACTTTCAGTGCGTTGCTGATCTGTTTTCTTACCGTATGGTCTGTAACTTCCAGTTTTTCAGCAATCTGTTGATAAGACAGGTGTTCTTCCCGGCTCATTTGAAAGATCTTGCGCATCTTCTCGGGCAACAGGTTTACTTCTGCTTCAATGGTTTCGGCCAGCTGTTTTTCATAGATCCATTCTTCGGTAGTATGTGCGCCCTGGTCAATAAATTGCTTCAATGAAGTCAGGTGACTTTCTTTGAGTTTGCTGCGGGTCATCAGGGTGAATACTTTGTGCCTTACCGACGCGTACAGATATCCGGATAAGTTTGCATGGATATTTAAAGAACCCGCATTGTTCCATAAAGTAGTAAATACGTCCTGAATGATATCGGCGGCTTCATCACCATTGTTAAGCATTTTCCGCGCATGGCGGAATAGCATTGGCCAGTAGCGGTTGTAGATTTCAGTAAATGCAGTATGGTCACCATCTTTTAAAAGATGGGTGAGTTCATCATCTGAAAGTTTACGATATGCCACCATGTTTTGTATTGGGAGCTGGTAAAATTATTAAAATCAAAGACAATATATCAGTTTCCGGGGAAACTTAATCAAAACTTAATATTCATTGGGCATTTTCAATCGATTAACAAACATCTGATCGGCTGTCGTGTATTCCCCTGCAAATTGTCGCATATCAACCCTCTTTATATCAACGCTTTTTTGCAATTTTGTTTGTATCAGTAGAGAAGACTGCTGTGTATTAGACAGAAACCAAAACTATAAACATATGAAACCATCATGATTTTTTTCTCATGATCGCTTCATAACCTATAAAACCAAAACTATAAACATATGAAAATCCTAAAAAAAGTATTACTGGTCATTGCAGGTATCATTGTCCTTGCACTGGTCGTTGCCCTCTTTGTTAAAAAAGAATACGCTGTGGAGCGTGAAATCACCATTAACCAGCCTAAAGAACAAGTGTTTGACTACATTAAGTACTTGAAAAACCAGAACAATTACAGCGTTTGGAACAACATTGACCCTGCAATGAAAAAAACGTATGAAGGTACGGATGCAACAGTTGGCTTTAAATACAGCTGGGACAGTGAGAAAAAAGAAGCCGGAAAAGGAGAGCAAACCATAGCCAACATTGTGCCCGGTGAGCGGATAGATTTGAATTTACATTTTATAGAGCCTTTTGAAGCAAATGACAAGGCTTATATGACCACTGAGTCGCTCGGCGCCAGCCAAACCAAAGTCAAATGGGGCTTTAACGGGAAAATGATTTACCCAATGAATTTGATGTTGCTGTGCATGAATATGGACGAGATGCTCGGCAAAGACCTGGATGGTGGCCTGCAAAAGCTCAAGACTATATTGGAAAAGTAACAAAGGCCATGAGCATCCAATCCATCAATCCAGCCAATGGTAAGGTCATCAGGTCATACCCGGAAATCCCTAAAGAGAAAGTCGTCAGGAAAATAGAGCAAACCCATAAGGCCTGGCTGAAATGGCGGGAAAGCAGCTTCACAGAAAGATCGGCCCTGTTGATCAAACTGGCCGGGCAACTGCAGAAACAACGCGATGATTTGGCCCGCCTGATGGCTTTGGAAATGGGGAAGCCGCTGAAAGATGGACTGGCTGAAATAGATAAATGTGCCGCAGTTTGTACCTTCTATGCCGAAAAAGGCGCTGATTTTCTGAAAGATCAGCTTGTGCAGACAGAAGCTTCAAAAAGTTATGTTAGCTTTCAGCCTTTGGGTGTGGTCTTGGCTGTCATGCCCTGGAATTTCCCCTACTGGCAGGTGTTCAGGTTCCTCGCACCGGCATTGATGGCTGGCAATTGCGGACTGCTTAAACATGCTTCTAATGTTCCGGGCTGTGCTTTATCCATCGAGAAACTGGTAAAAGATGCAGGCTATCCGGATCATGTGTTTCAAACGCTCATGATTGGCAGTAAGGCAGTTGCTGAGGTCATTGCACATCCTTCGGTAAAGGCGGTCACGCTGACCGGCAGTACAGAGGCAGGAATGAAAGTAGCGGAGCAGGCGGGGAGCTTACTGAAAAAGACCGTTCTGGAGCTTGGCGGGAGCGATCCCTACATCGTGCTGGAAGATGCCGATCTGGAATTTGCTGCAGAAGTATGTGCGAGCAGCAGGCTGATCAACAACGGACAAAGCTGTATTGCGGCCAAAAGATTTATCCTGGTCAAAAAGATAGAGAAAGAATTTACGGCGCTCTTTATAGCGCAGATGAAGCAAAGAAGATTGGGTGATCCCTTGGCGGCCGATACCAGTCTGGGGCCTATGGCCCGTGCGGATCTAAGGGACGAACTCCATCAGCAGGTGCTGAAGAACATCAACATGGGCGCAAAATGTCTGCTCGGCGGACAGATTCCCGCGTTCAAAGGGCAGCATGCCTATTACGAGCCGACCGTGCTTTCCGGGATTAAAAAAGGAATGCCTGCTTATGATGAGGAGCTGTTTGGGCCTGTCGCCGCTATCCTGACGGCAAAGAATGCCGAACATGCCATCGAACTGGCCAACGATACGACCTTTGGACTTGGGGCAGCCATATTTACCCGTGATGAGGAAAAAGGTGAAGAAATAGCGAGAACCCGTTTGCAGGCGGGTTCCTGCTTTGTCAATTCACTGGTGAAATCTGATCCGCGCTTACCATTCGGTGGAATCAACCAATCCGGCTACGGGCGTGAGCTTGGCCTTTTCGGCATCCATGAGTTTGTCAACATCAAAACCGTGTATGTAAAATAAGTATGTATATAAAACAGGTTCTCTAGCAACAGTTCTAATTTACAAATTAAAGTAGTAAATTGCTCCTTTAACCTAGATCATGAAATACCTGAAGCACTTAAGCACCTGTTTGTTATTATTCATCACTTTTATCTCCTGCGCGCAGGAAAATGCTAAACCCGAATCTACTCCTGATAAAACCCAAAATCCTGGAACTGCGGAGGTTAAAACCTATAGAAATCTTCGCTATGCCGCCAAACCTGAGGGTTTTGACACAGATACTTCTTCAGACCGCCTGCTCGATTTATATTTACCGGCCAATCCGTCCAATGCCAAATTACCCGTGTTTATGTTCGTTCACGGCGGTGGATTTTCAGGTGGTGATAAACAGGCGATGATGGCTTTTTGCACCAAACTGGCCGGATACGGTTATGCTGTATTGTCTATTAACTACAGACTCCATCTCAAGCAAAATAAAATACCTGGTGCTAGCGCCAGTACCAATATGGCTAAGGGCTTAAGGCCGAATGGTCAGTTTGCTACAGGTCTTCAGGATGCGGTGAAGATTGCCAGTGACGATGCCCAAATGGCACTGGGCTGGATTGTCGCGCAGGCCAAACAATATTCTTTTGACCCTCAGCGCGTGGCCATTTCTGGTGGTTCAGCTGGTGCGATGACCGTTCTCCATACCGCTTATATCTCCAATCAGAAAGTTCTGCCGATCAAAGCGGTGGTAGACTTATGGGGAGGTTTGGAAGACGAGAAGCAGATTAAGAAAGGTGCAGCCCCGCTGTTGATTTATCATGGCGACAAAGATGCCCTGATCCATGTAGATTACGCCCATGCTTTGCACAATCAAATGCTGAAAATCGGCAACACCCAATCCATTCTGCATGTGATGGAGGGTACCGGTCATGCGGCCTACAATTTCATTACAAAAGAAAAGATGCCTGAAATCGTCGCATTTCTTGAGCAGACCCTGAAATAGATGTAAGAAAGCTACTGGTCATCTTTATCAAGGTTATTTATGATACCTCATCCAAACATCAGCAGCTGTTTGGATGTTGTGTTTTATAAATCGTTTATGAGGATATTACTGACCGGCGCCACCGGTTACATCGCGCAGCGGCTATTGCCGGTTTTGCTGGAACACGGACACCATGTGATCTGCTGCGTCAGAGAAAAAAGCCGTTTCGACCTCGAGAAGTATAAGGATTTTAGTATCGAACTCATAGAAGTAGATTTTCTGGATGAGGCCAGCCTGAGTGCCATTCCCGAAGACATCGATGCGGCCTATTACCTGCTTCATTCTATGTCGGGCAAAGGCGACTTTTCTAAACTCGAACAGGATACTGCCGTTAATTTCAAACACCGCTTAGAACAGACGCAGGTCCGCCAGGTGATTTTCCTCAGTGGCATCGTCAACAGCAAAGCCTTGTCCAAACATCTGAGTTCCAGACAGGATGTGGCCAAGACCCTGGAGTCCGAAAAATATGCCCTGACCACTTTAAAAGCGGGGATTATTGTCGGCTCCGGAAGTGCGAGTTTCGAGATCATCCGAGACCTGGTCGAAAAGCTTCCTGTCATGATCGCCCCAAAGTGGCTCAACACCAAGTGCCAGCCCATCGCCATCCGTGATGTGCTCCACTTCCTCGACGGCGTACTGATGAAAGAAAATACGTTCAACGAGAGCTACGATATCGCGGGTCCGGAGGTGATGACCTATAAAGATATGCTCATGCGCTTCGCGCGAGCCAGGGGACTAAAGCGCCACATCCTGATCGTGCCGGTCATGACCCCCAAGCTGTCTTCTTATTGGCTGTACTTTGTGACCTCCACCTCGTATTCCCTGGCCCGAAACCTGGTGGAAAGTATGACGGTAGACGTGGTAGCGGAGCCCAACGATCTTCAGCAAGAACTTAGTATCAAGCCCCTGACGTATGAGGAAGCCATCAACCTGGCCTTTGGCAAGATCGAACAGAACCAGGTAGTGTCCAGCTGGCGCGATGCGATGAACACCGATGCCTATGGAAAAGGACTGTCTAAGCTGGTCGAGGTGCCGGATTCAGGATGTTTCAAAGACTATCGGACGGCCAAAGTAGACGACCTGGAAGGCGCGATGCACCACATCTGGTCGATCGGGGGAGAACAGGGCTGGTATTATGCCGACTGGCTGTGGGGCCTGCGCGGTTTTATAGACAAGATTTTTGGGGGCGTAGGCCTGCAAAGGGGCCGCACCAGTATCAATGACTTATTTCCCGGCAGTGTGATCGATTTTTGGCGGGTCATTCTGGCTGATAAAAAAGAAAGGCGCTTGCTGCTCTATGCGGAGATGAAGTTGCCCGGAGAGGCTTGGCTGGAGTTCAGGATCGATGAAGATCTGGTGTTGCACCAGACCGCCACCTTCAGGCCATTGGGGGTCTCAGGAAGGCTGTACTGGTATGCCGTATTGCCTTTTCATGCGTTCATTTTCAACGGAATGCTTAAAAAGATCGCTTCAGGCAAGCTTCCTCCGATGAAAAAAACTGCTGTAAAACTTCCTACAGAAAAAGACTCTTCTCTCAAAAAGCGGCCTTAGACACGCGGTATACATCAGTCAATCCCAGGCAGAAACTTCAATTGATATAGAATTTTTACAGCTATTGACTTTCCGCTGCCTGACGCATGGCGCCTAAAAATGCTTCCGGAGGCTGTGCCCCAGATACGGCCAGTTTCTGGTTGAATACAAAAAATGGTACGCCCTTCACGCCAATCGACTGCGCCGTCTGCTCATCATAACGCACTTCATCTGTAAAATCCTTGCCTTGCAACATGGTGGCTACGCTCAGCTTATCTAAGCCAGCCGCCACACCAATCTCAATCAGACTATCGTGATTGCTAATGTCCACACCATTGCTGAAGTGCGCCTCAAACAATTTTTCTTCGATTTCATCGCCAAGTCCCTCTGTTTTTGCCAGTTGTATCAAACGGTGCGCATCGAAAGAATTGGCCACCACAGACTGCGCCAGGTTGAATTTCAACCCCACTTCTGCCGCAGTATCGGTCACGTTTTGATGCATATCTTCCGCCCAGTCGCGGGGTCTTCCATAGCGATTGGCCAGGTACTCCACAGCGTCTGTATCCGGCAGCGTCTCTGCATTGGGGTCCAGCTCAAAGCTATGCCATTCTACTTCTACACTATCTTTATGCTCATATTGAGCGAGCGCAGCCTCAAATTTTCGTTTTCCAATATAACAAAACGGGCAACGCACGTCAGACCAGATATCTACTTTCATTCTGTAAAGTTAGGGGTTCAATGGAACAGTTGCCCGCCAGCGGTCCAATTATGATGTTTCGCTGACGGGCGGAAATCGGTCTGCAATTCATGCCATCGGCCTACACGCCTAAATGCGTGCTTAGGCTTCCAGATCTATCCGGCCTACATAGATGCTGTCGGCGATCTGCTCCCTATCGTCAGATACAAAGGACATGTAGGTTTCTATATATCTGTCTTTCAGGGTATTTCCCCTGTCGGAGAGACGAATGGAGCCATGAAGGATATCTTCTCCCGCCTGTCTCCGATTGCCACTCACACTGTAGAAAGTTTTTTTGTTGGCCGGCAGATAGGCCACCATCATCACCTGGTCGCGGCTTCTTGGATAAAGCAGATCCGACTGTTTATCCCATTGGAATTTTAGTTGAATCTTGTTGCCATCCAGGGTATAACTGAGTACCGGATTCAGTGCCGAAGGTAAACTTCCTTTGGTCACCATGGCCTTTGTGTAGTCCATTTCAAGATCAGGATATACCCCTTTCACAGCCTGTTTGAGGTTGACTGACACTGCTTCATTCTGTGCGGTTTTGGTCGTGCCGATCACGGAAACCTTAAAGCCGGCATTGATGAATTTCTTTAATGGACTTACAAATCTCATGACTACCGCAAATGCGTTATTCTGCGCTTTTTGTTCTTTCGATCTCGGTTTGTGAGAAGGGTGCGGCCTCATCCTTACGATGTCTTCTCCTTTTCGAATGTAATGTACGTGGTTGCCTAGCTTTCCAATTACAGGCCCATTCAGGCCGTTTGTTAATCTTGCCATACTAATTGATTTTGTTTAAATTTATAATTGATTATTGCTTCACTAATATACGCATTTCAGTTGATTATGACAAGGTTATTTCTTATTTCGTTGGTTTTTTCTTCTTATTCGAAACTATGTATTTTGTTCGTTTCGAGCCGAACAATAGCCGAAGAAAAGCTGGATTATAGCTGAAGAATTGCTGAAATATGTATAAACTCAAACGAAAGTCATAACCGGTTCAAAAGGAATAAGCAGCAGTAAAAGATGAAATTTTGTTGATGTTAAAGTGCTTCTGAAATCAGTTTTTGAAGCATCATTGATTCGAGCCAAAAATTGTATAACAAGGCGAATAAAAGAATATACCATAGGAAGTCAATTTTCTTTCTCAGTTTAGTCGCGAAAAGAATAACTATAAAAAGTGGCAAGCTGAGTACATAGGTAAACAGCGCATTCGCTATCGTATCAAAAGGTCGGGAGTGATGATCGGGGATCATAGCGGAGAGGATGAACTGACTGATCGCAACACCGATGGGCAGTACAAAAGAAAGCAGAAATTTGTAGCCCGTCGAAACCGGGATGTAAGTGGGGTGGGTGACCCTGTAATTCCTGATGATCAATACGATCATTAAAATGGAAAGAATAAGCAATGCGGAAAGATGGAAGTACTTGTTTCTGATGGTGTCTGCGCGGGTAAGCATCCGCTCTGATGAAGTCATCTTATCAGAAGAAAAATGCCGGATGTGTGTAGTTTCCCCTTTGACAAAGGTCTTTTTTTTCAGGAGATGCCCGGCGGTATCATAGTAATTCCAGATGGAATCTTCAATGCCATTTTTGTACTGCCCTTCGGTGCGGATTTTTCCATTGGCTTTCCTTAGGAATTTACCGTTTAGGCGGCTGCCCTTAAAGAGCAGTATATCATCAGATTCCCCTGTCCTGATGGTCAGATGATGGGTTTTATGGAGGGGTAATGGGCTGCCGATATTGGGGATTTCGCTGATTAGTCTTGTCTCAAGACCTTTTAATAGAAGGGTTTTGAAAAAGTCGTCGTCTTTGACGGGTTTTCTGGTTTGGAGTTGCCTCACTTCGATGGCGATCAGGGTGTCCCGCTGATGGAAAGCGTAGTCTGCTCCATACCTATTGGTGTCTGGCATGATGCCAGATGCTTTAAAGAGCACATATTGAGGCTGCTCGAAGCTTTGGTAATGTCTTTCCATGCTCGTGGCACAAAAGGAAAAAAAGGTGATTGCGCCGGCGAGATACGGATTTACATATCGTCTTTTGGGTGCCGCGTCGGACAAATGCCAGGCGATGGGTAGGCTAATCAGCGCGATCAGGTCGGTCGGATCGATGACGCGCTCTATTGGGAAGATATTGTTGGAGAAGAAGCCGATAAAGGAATCCGCATAGGCGCTTTTCCAAAATATAAAAGCCATGGCGGTGCCGAAGTAGATGTGCAGCCTGTGTTTTGGAAATAAGGCCGACCAGAATATAGGAAAGATAAACAGTCCGCAGAAGTCTGAAAGCTTGCCGGTAATGGCGTTGTGAAAGACAGGCTTGAGGTAAAAGTCGTTGAGCAGCAACAGCGCTAAGGCGGTCAGGAAAGGGATGGAGGTTAGGGACTTCAAACGATTGTTCATGGCTGTGTTTCTGTATAGACAGTAGTTAATACATAAATCTGCTTTTGGTAACCGAGTTGCCTGACTAATCTTTTTTAACATATAATGTAATCATGATCAACGATCTCCATGATATCCGTTAAATTTTAGCAAGTGTTAAAGAGATACCTTTGTCCCGATAAAAATGTCGATCTTGTCCCTATACCCGGAAGGATGTTTGGGTATGTTTTAGGATATTCCTTTAAGCCTAATTCGGATCGCAGTATCACGAGAAAATAATACAATATGGAATCAAAGATCATTCAAGCTTCAGAAGCAGTTAAAATCATACAATCAGGCGACAGGGTATTCATTCACGGTGGTGCCGCTACCCCGGTTCAGTTGGTCAGAGCGATGCAGGACAGGCATATGGAACTGGAAGATGTAGAGCTCGTGAGCATCACCTCATTGGGTGATGTCAATTTTGATCAGCCCGAACATAGAAAGTCGTTCTTTTTTAATTCGTTGTTTGTGTCAGCGGCTACCCGTTCCGTGGCCAATAGCGACAGTGGCGATTATGTACCGATCTTTTTAAGCCAGATTCCACAGCTGTTCCGCAAGAATATTCTGCCCTTAGATGTGGCGCTGGTGCAGGTATCTCCACCAGACAGTCATGGCTATTGTTCTTTGGGTACTTCCGTTGATGTGGCCCGGGCTGCTGTAGACACCGCAAAGGCGGTGATTGCACAGGTTAACGACCGTATGCCCAGGACACATGGGGAGAGTTTTATCCATGTCAGCAAGTTCCATGCGCTCGTTTACCACAACGCCGAGCTTCCGGAAGTGAACTATTCTTCTGCTGTAAGTGATATCGTCAGTAAAATCGGATACAATGTGGCCTCGCTGGTAGAGGATGGGGCTACTTTGCAGCTGGGCATAGGCAGCATTCCCGACCAGGTGCTCAAAAACCTATCCGGCCATAAAAACCTTGGTCTGCATACCGAAATGTTTTCTGATGGGGTGATCGAGCTGATTGATCAGGGGGTGATCAACAACCGGGAAAAGAAGCTGAACAATGGGCGCTCGGTGACCGCGTTTCTGACCGGTACCAGGAAGCTGTATGATTTTGTCGACGACAATCCATCGGTGCGCGTGATGGACATCAGTTATGTAAACGATACGAGTGTGATCCGGCAAAATCCTAAGGCGACAGCCATCAATAGCGCGATCGAACTGGATCTAACGGGGCAGGTCTGCGCCGATTCGATCGGTACGTATCAATATTCCGGTATTGGCGGACAAATGGATTTCATGCGGGGTGCGTCTTTATCAGAAGGTGGGAAGCCCATCATTGCCCTGCCTTCCCAGACCAATAAAGGCATCAGCAGGATTGTTCCTTTTTTGAAGGAGGGCGCTGGTGTGGTGACGACCAGGGGGCATGTGCATTGGGTCGTGACAGAATATGGAATGGTCAATTTGTTTGGCAAAAGTCTGAAACAAAGGGCCCGGGCGCTGATCGAAATTGCCCATCCCAATCATAGGGAGATGCTGGATACGGCCTATTTCAACCGGTTTAAGTAAAGGACAGAACAATTTTGCTACTTTTGCGGCTGCAAAACTAAGCTCATGTTCAAAGCGCTCTTCCACACCTACAAAACATCCTTTAGCGGGCTGAGCCGCGAGACCTGGCTGTTGAGTTTGGTGATGATGTTTAACCGTTTTGGAAGCATGGCGGTGGCTTTTATGGGGCTGTATGTGACCCAAAGTCTGCACCGCTCCGAGGTGGATGCAGGGTTGCTCATTACGCTGTTCGGTGCGGGGGCGATTGTGGGGTCGGCTACGGGCGGTAAACTGACCGATATGATTGGTTTCAGACCTGTGCAGATTATATCCGGGGTGGTTGCGGGGCTATTGTTTTTGTTGTTTCCTACTATAGATGATTTTAATGCTTTATGTGTGTTGACGGTCGTGATCAGCTTCTTTTCCGAAGCTTTCAGACCCGCTAATTTTACGGCCATTGCCCATTATGCCAAAGAGGGGACGACTACGCGGTCTTATTCACTGAACAGATTGGCGGTCAATATAGGCTGGTCTGCGGGGATCAGCACGGCGGGTATTATCGCTTCTTTTGACTATAAATTGCTTTTTGTGGTGGAAGGGATCATCAGTATACTGGTAGGTCTGTCGATCTGGTTTTTGCTGCCGAAAGTCAGGGGTTTTATTAAGAAAGCAAAGGAAATGAGGGATACCCTGGTGATTGTAAAGCCCTGGCAGGATCCATTTTATGTCAGGTTTATCCTGCTGACAACGGTCTTTATTACTGCGGCATTTTTGATGTTTAGGGTGGTGCCGGTGTTTTTTAAGGAGCAATGGCATATCAATGAGCTGGCCATCGGTATGATCATCGGGCTGAATGGGGCGATCATTGTGCTTTTTGAGATGGTGATGATCAATAAGATTGAAAAAAAGCGTCCGCCTATGTTTTTCATTATCATTGGTTCGATCTTTTTTGCAGCATCCTATCTGTTGTTGAGTGTGCCGGTGATTTTTCATATCGGTATGGCCGCCTTGGCGATCGTGGTATTTACTGTAGGAGAGATGCTGGTGCTTCCTTTCATCAATACGGTGGTGATCAGCAGGAGCAATGAACACAACAGGGGGCTTTATGCTGCGGGCTATACGTTGAGCTGGTCGGTCGCACAGGTGGTGGGCCCGGTATCAGGTTTTTATGTCGCCAAACATCTGGGCTACAATTGGCTTTGGGCTGGGATTGCTTTTATATTGTTGTGCTGCGCTTATGGATTTAGTATATTAAATAAAAAGGCTGTCTGAAAATAAAAAGGCTGTCTGAAAATTAGCTTCCAGACAACCTTTTTTATAACAATCTTGCATAGAATCCGGCTTTATGCGACTTCTGTGGCGAACTCTTCTCTGGATAACCTCACTTTTTTCAGGTTGGCATATATATCGTGTTCTTCGTCCCTGTAGCCAAGGGCCAGGATAACGACCGATTTTAAGCCTTTCTCTTTCAGGTTCAGGAGTTCATCAAATTTGGCCCCGTCAAAACCCTCCATTGGCGTGGTATCTACTTCAAGATCAGCGGCGGCGATCAGGGCAGTGCCGAGGGCGATATAGGCTTGTCTGGCAGACCAGGTAAAGTTTTCTTCTTCTGAACGGCTGAGGATGCCGCCTATAATCGCATTCTTAAAGTCAACCAAACCTTCTACCGGGATACCTCTTACTTCCGCAATATGATCCATATATTGCTCTACATGCGCCAAAGTGATTTTCTCAAACGCTGCAAATACGAGCAGGTGAGAGGCATCCACAATCTGAGCATTAAAGGAGCCTTCGCCAAGTTTCTTACGGAGATCCTGGTTTTCTATGACGAACAGCCGGTATGGCTGCATTCCTGCTGAAGATGCAGAAAGATTGGTGGCTTCGATTATTTTATCCAGCTTATCGGCGGGGACTTTTCTGTTGCTAAACTTTTTGGTGGCATAACGCCAGTTGAGACTTTCTATTAAATTCATGATGTTTCATTTTAAATAACGCAGCAAAGTTCAGGAAAGTTTGTTTACTTTTGTCACTTACTTACAAAAAGTAATAGTAACATAGAGGTAACATAGTAACATATGACGGCAATCGCTTTAGAATCTGAGACCATTCCACACACACATGGGGAGTGTAAGAAATCCATTTTATCGGTACACGATGCGATGTACATATTGGGTGGTAAATGGAAAATATCGATCGTAGCATCCCTGCTTTGGGGCACCAAGCGCTATTCAGATATCCTTAAAGACGTAGAGGGGATATCCGGAAAGATGCTGAGCCGGGAGCTTAAGGAAATGGAGATCAATCAGTTGATCAAACGAACTGTATTGAATACGCAGCCGATCACGGTGCAATATGAACTGACAGAATATGGCGAGACGGTAAAGCCGGTGATCGATATACTGGCCAAATGGGGGTCTGCACATCGAAAAAGAATCACCGCAAAGTAATCAGATACTTAAATATCGGTCTTCGCTTTGAAAAAAATAGAATGAACGTTAGTTTTACAGGATAACCATTACTGAAAAAATACAGATGAGCAATACGATAAAAAAATCCAGTCGCGAGGAGATCCGTCAGCGGTTTGACGGGGATGTAGAACGTTTTTCAAATCTTGAAACGGGGCAATTGACCGTTATCGACGCAGCACTTTGCCTGGAACTGATCAGTGATGCAGCGAAGCGCATAAACCCGGAAGCGCAAAGTATACTGGATATTGGATGTGGGGCGGGTAATTTTACGTTGAAGATCTTGTCTGTTCTTCCTGGGTTGGACTCCACGCTGGTAGATTTGAGTATGCCGATGCTGAACCGTGCTTTTGAGCGGGTCAAGGAGGCGAGTGGTAAGGAGCCTAAGATCTTGCAGGCAGATATCCTGGGTACTGAACTGCCCGCAGAAGAATACGACATCGTACTTGCCGGGGCGGTGTTGCACCATCTTCGTGAGGATGCCGACTGGGAGCAGGTATTTAAGAATATTTATCAATCACTGAAGCCAGGGGGCAGCTTTTGGATTTCTGACCTGATCATCCATGATCATCCTGCTGTCGAACACATGTTTAAAGACCGGTATGGTGATTACCTGGAAGGCTTAGGCGGAGAAGAATACCGCAAGAAAGTTCAGGATTATGTGGAGTGGGAAGACACGCCAAGGTCGGTTTATTTCCAGCTGGACCTGATGAAGAAATGTGGTTTCAGCGATGTGGAGATTTTGCATAAGAACAGTTCTTTTGCTGCATTTGGCGGGATTAAATAGTAGGCTGCATGAAGTGTAGCTGGCGGGATTAAGTAAACAGCAATTACATCGCTAATCGGGGTCGACACGGAACGACTTACCGCCAAACCTGGACAAGTTGTAATTCAGGCTGAGCGAGATGACGCGGGTTTGCTGATTGCCGCGGCTGTCGATAATGCTGTTTCCGGAAACGGTACGCGAAATGTTATTGCCCTGCCCGAGCAGGTCATTGCCATTGAGGTACAGACCTAAAGATTTGTCCTTCAGGAAGCTTTTTCCGACACTCGCATTCAGCAGGAGGGGATTGGTATTTGCCAGCGCATAGCCATAGTTCAGTCTTTTTGCGACGCTGAAATTGACATTGTAGGATTTCCTGATGGTAAGCTGTCCGGACAAATTCATATTCAGGTCGCTGATATCGCGCAGGCGCTGGTCGTCCTGCGCATCGTTCCTGCTGCTGTTGTAGCTACTGGTTGCCCTGAGTTTCAGGTTTTTTAAGGTCAGATTGGCATTGAGTTCTGTCCTGAAATTTGTATTTCTAAAGAAAGCCGGGGCGCTGATCTGGCCAAGCCCTGCCAGCTGATAGTCGGGCGGGCTGATCTGTCCAAGATCGGATGATAGATAGTTTGATGCGCGCAAGAGCTCACCCGTATTGCTGTTGTTTGTCAGCGAATAGCTGACCCGCATATTTATGTTGAATTTCTTCAGGACCATATTGCCGCCCAGGCTTTGGCTGAAGTTCAGTCCTTTGCCGAAAGCTTTTTGATTGTTGAAGATGACGGCACGGTTGGATACCCCTGCGGAGCCGGAATAGTTCAGGGAATACTTGTTTTTACGAATGGGGATATTGATCTGGTAACTGCTGCCCAGGGAATAGTTGCCATTGATGTTTTCGTACCTGGTGATCTGCTTTAGGCTGTTTAGCGTGTCGGGCACGAGGCTCACATGCTCCACGATCTCTCTTAGTGTGGTTGATGCGTTGAGCCCTGCCTGTACAGAAAGGCCAGACTTCGCATTGGCATAGTTGAAGCTGCCATTCACGTTGTGGTTGAATGAAGGTTTGAGGTCAGGATTGCCGACTATGATATTTTGCAGGTTGACCGAATTTCTTATAGGCTGCAACTGATTGACTGTCGGATTGTTGTTTGACCCGCTGTAGTTGACAGACAAGGCCCTGCCTTTTGACAACGTCCTGCCGATATTGAGGTTGGGCGCATAATTGAAGGTATTGTTTGTTATTTTCTGCCGGAGCCGCAGATCGTTGTTGCTAAGCAGGTTAGGTCTGGCATTGAGGCCGAAGTTGTAGCGCATTTTCCTGGAATTGTAGTTGTAATTGAGTCCCAGTGTTTGGTTCAAAGACAGGCTACGGTAAGAAGTACTCAGCGAATCCACAAAGGAGGTCAGGTCGCTTTGGTTGTCAAAAACAAAGGTGGAGACCTCGCTCATAGAGGAAGCTGCCGTTCCGGAGTAGCTTAAGTTAAGGCTCTGCCGGGCCAGGCTGTCTTTTGGCTTTTTCAGGCCCAGGCTATAGTTGAAGCCTAATGTCACACTTTGGCTGTTGCCCCTGCTCAGCAAGTCTCTTTTCAGGAGGGAATCTTTTTGAAGTTCTCCGGTGGTTTTATCGTAGTACAGCGTATTGGTATTGATATTCTGGTCGCCTTTTTTGTCTGACAGCGCGAATGAGAGCCTCGAAGAAAACTGGTTTGTCTTGTTCTTCAGTTTTTTGGAGAGGTTGATTGAACCACTAATCTGGGGTGAGGAGTTTTTGTTGACCGAACTGTTGATCAGGTCCTGGCGGATAAAACCCGATTGGTTGCTAAATGAGGAATTCTGATTGTCAGACTGATTATAGGTTGCATTGAAACTGGTCTCCAGGTAAATCACTTTATTATTGTAATGCCAATTTCCACCCAGGTTGTGGTTATTTCCTCCATTTCTGCCCTGGCTTTTTGAGCTGTTGACGAAGTTGCCTTCCGGGTACAGGGATTCGACCACCTGCTCCCTTGTAAATGCGCTTCCATTGTCAGAAAAGCTGTAGTTAAACCCTCCGGAGCCGTACTTGCCGATCTTGTTGCGATGCGTCAATGAAGCCCTTAAGGTGTTGCTTGTACCGGCCCCGTTATTTAAGGTGTTCAGCCTTAAGCTGCCTGAACTTTGTTTGCTTTTGTTCCACAGATTGACACTGGCGCCGCCGCCGATCATATCATTCGTTCCGGTGCTGCCGCTCGCGCCCCCAAAGGTACCTCTGTTCATACCGGGTTTGGTTACGATATTCAGCATCTTTTGCGGTTCGCCAACCTTGATTCCGGTGAAATTGGCCTCATCCCCGAAGTCGTCGATCAACTGGATCTTGTCGACAATCCCCGCAGGAAGTTTGCCGATGAACGCCTTGACATCACTCGTGAAGAAATCTTCCCCATTGACGCGAAGTTTGGTCAGCGGCTTGCCCATAGTTTTGACATTATATTCTTCATCGATCTCCATGCCGGGGAACTGTTTCATGAGGTCTGCCACATTATCACCCTCCAATACCTGGTATGCTGCGGCATTGTATTCTACAGTATCCTGCATGAACCTGATGGGATTGGGTTTGCCTTTAATAACCACCTCCTGGAGCATCTGGCCGGAAGGTTCCAGTGCAATTGGATCAAGGCGTTTGTGCCTTTCCTTACCGGCAAAGGTGTAATTACCTGTCTGTTCCCGATAACCCACCATAGAGATCTTCAAGGAGAACTTCTGGGCAGGTGTCTTTGAAAAACTGAAATTACCGTCGCTGTCGGTCGTAGTCTTTATGGTATCCTGATCCGAAATCAGCACCACATTGACATCAGCAAGTGCATTCTTAGCCGTGTCTGTGACCGTCCCGGAGATTCTCCTGTTGGATTGGGCCGATACCCGGAACGCCAGGAAGCAGAGGATGAAGAGGAGGAGGGCGCAATTTTTTTTCAAGACATTAGGCTGATTACAAATTTAACTCTTTTTAGGGATAAATGATCCATGAGGTCAACGCTCCAAGTCTTCATTTATTTTATATTTTTGCAGCCACGCTTAACTATGAGTACATCCCTGTTACAAAATGAACAATAGTTTTTTTAAATCATTCCTCTTGTCTGGTGGAAGCAAATCTATTCTGGAGGCACAGCTTAGGCTTGCTTATTTAATGCTGTGCGCGAATGTGTTAAAGGGATTTATTTTTCTATATGATGCCCATTACAACCATCAGGGATCGGGAACAGTCTCTGCGCTTTTGATCATTGCTGTGTTTATTGCGTCTATATTTGTATTGCGTGCCTACCCGCAATTGCTGAAGTTTGGAACGCACTTGTCCATTATCTTAACTGCGGTACATATTTATTACCGGACTTTCAACGATAATATTGTGTCGGATGTGATCACGATGCAGGCGATCTTTATCGTGATGATCATTGGATTCTATGGATTAAATGCCAAATGGGGCGCCATATACACCTTTCTAGTATTTATCGCACCGATACTCGTGCATTATGTGGATTGGGGCTGGCCTGGTGCGCCAGCGCTTCCTGAGGGACTCAACGACATTTATGTTGGTATCAATTTTCTGGTCATCCTGATTTCTACAGTTTATTTTCATGGGGCATTATTTGGCAGTTTACACGAAAAAGACAGGCTAAATCAGGAGCTTACGATAGCCTCAGATAGCAAAAGTGTATTTTTGTCTACCATGGCCCATGAGTTGCGGACACCCCTCAATTCGGTAATCGGTATCGCCAGCTTGCTGATCGAGGACAATAAAGATGCGAAACAAAAGGAGCCCCTTGATATTCTTAAATTTTCCGCAGAGAACCTTCTCGCACTGATCAATGATATTTTAGATATCAATAAGCTCGCTGCGGGCAAATTGGAACTGGAAAAAGTACCCTTTAATTTTCATGCGCTGATCAACTCTGTGGCAACCAGTATGGCCTATCTGGTAGATGAAAAGTCCTTGTATTTTAAGACTGAAATCGATCCGGAGGTGAAAATGAATACCTATGAGGGTGATGCCACACGGATGAGCCAGGTGTTGTTTAACCTGGTCGGTAATGCGGTTAAGTTTACGGAAAGGGGTGGCGTTACGGTTTCTGCAAAGCTACAAAATAGAAAAAACGACCTTCATCTCATCCGTTTTATGGTGGAGGATACAGGGATTGGCATCTCTGAGAGCCAGCAACAAGTGATATTTGATCCCTTTGTACAGGCATCGACCAATACCACCCGGAAATTTGGAGGTACCGGTCTGGGTTTATCAATCGTGAAGCAATTGATCGGGCTGTTTGGCAGTTCCATTCAACTGGAAAGTGAGGAGGGAAAAGGGACCCGGATTTGTTTTGATCTGTGGATGAAAGTTGTTGGTGCTGCACCTGCGGCCGTGCCCGCTGCTAAAATTGCATCAGAAGCCCAGTTGAGCAGGCTTAAGGTGTTGCTGGTGGAAGACAATCTGATGAATATATACTTCATGCAACAGCTCTTTCTTCGCTGGAAGATTGCAGCTAAGATCGTGGAAAATGGTCAGGAAGCCGTTGATGCTGTTAAGGAAGGGGATTATGATCTGATCCTGATGGATATGCATATGCCTGTTATGGATGGACTCGAAGCAACCAGGCAGATCCGAAGATTGGCCGATACACAAAAGGCGACCATTCATATTATCGCTTTAACGGCTTCTGTATCAGATGAAGTGCGGGATAAGGTGATCGTCAACGGAATGGATGATTACCTGGCCAAGCCATTTCAGCTGGATGAATTGCGGAGTAAATTGTTGCATCTGGCAGAACGGATGATCTGACCCGGTTATTTAGTGAAGTTTTTTAAAAAAATACGTTGGTTGTAGCGAATTGATATATTATTTCGTATTTCATCGTATACCAATAAGAACCTCATGACAAATTATTCGAATTACGCGCTCAGACCCTTCGCTGTTTTAGTATCCTTAACCCTATTGTTTTCCAGCTGTAAAAAAGACGAACGTAGCGCAGCGGAGTGGGGAGAGCTCGCATCTGCGAAACGCAACGAAATGCTGGCGCTTACCAAAAATATCCCCTGCAGTCAGAAAGCCAATGTCACGATACAAGAAATGTCAAATGGCTGTTCAAATCAATATTTTACCATTCAGGCCTCGGATCTGGCCAAATATGAAAAGCTAAAAAAGGAGTACCTTAATTTTACGGACAAGCAGTATGCCGCCTGGAACAGGGAGGGGATGATTGTGGACCCATGTTATGAAACCATTTGGGCAGCCGAACAACCGATACGATTGGACTGTAAAGGAGATAAAGTAGAACTGATCACTTCGGCTAATGTGGGCATTAGTGAGGCCAAATCACTTATAGATGGCACTGAGGACCTAATTGCAAATTTTGTCAACGCCCAGACCTGTACGAATGAGACCTCATGGGCTTACACCGCTTTGATCAATTATAAGACGATGAAAGTGGAACTTGTTCCTTATTCACGGACAACGAATTATAAGGAATTTAAAGAAAAAGTATCGCTGTACAACCGTTTAACATTCAGGGTGATCGAAGCTGAAGGTACCGGCCCAAATTTTAGGAACGAGAAACAAGTCGATAAAATCGAATGCGTCAACGGCAAGCCAGTGATTAAATTCAAGAATTAAAATATCAAACAATTATAGACCCCGGTTCGTTATTCAATCAAAATTCAAATATGATGAACCGGACGCTAGGAATGATACTTGTAATTCTGGGAGTAGTAATGCTGATATGGACAGGCTTTACTTATACCAAGAAAGAAAAAATAGTTGATGCAGGGCCTATCCAGATATCGGCCGACAAAGAAAAATCAGTGAACTGGCCTCCATATATTGGTGGCATCCTGCTAGTTGGGGGGATTATTGTCATTGTGGCCAGTAAGAAATCAAGCTGATGATTGGATTCTGATGGAAGATAAAAGTAAGTTTCCGTTGCTGTCCCGCGTATCCTATTTAATGGATGAGCAGTTCAGGTTTCCGGGTACCAAATTCCGGTTTGGATTGGATCCTATACTCAATTTAATTCCGATAGCAGGCGATATGGCCGGATTACTTATTTCAGCCGGATTGTTATTGGCAATGGCCAGAAAAGGGGCGAGTAATAAGCTTGTCGTGCTGATGTCACTCAATATTTTGCTCGACGCCACTATTGGTGCTATACCCATTATAGGTCAGTTGTTCGACTTCTTCTTCAAGGCCAATTCCAGAAATATGAAGTTAATGAAAGAGCATTATCTGGAAGGCAAATATCAGGGAAGCGGAAAAAATGTGATAATTACGGTTGGTATCATTCTTATAGTGGTCATGGGGCTGTTTTGTTATGGCGTATATCATTTGGCCGTGTGGTTGTGGAGTCTGATGTAAGCTGGTCATCCAAAAAAAGACATGTTGTTTACTTTTAATGCTAGTGAATATTTTGTATATCGCAGTGTGATCAAGTTAACGCATGAATAGAAGAAAATTTATTTTGACCTCCACTACCTTACTGGGCAGCTTATCCTTTTCAGGGCATCTAATGGCAGGCGATAAGAAGTTCAAACCGATCAGATTTGGTATACTGACGGATGTTCACTATGCTGAGCTTCCGCCACGCAACAACCGTTATTATCACGAAGCATTAGGTAAAACCACAGAATGTATCTCGTTTATGAACGAGCAAAAACTACAGTTTCTGATAGAAACCGGCGATCTAAAAGACGCTGGCGGTACCGTAGAAGAAACTTTGGGATTCCTGGATACGATTGAAGGCGAACTTCAGAAGTTCAATGGTCCGCTCTACCATGTATTGGGTAATCACGATGTAGACAAGCTGTCCAAGGCCCAGTTCTTAAGCAGAATAAAAAATACCGGATTTACGAAACCACAAGCGCATTATTCATTCGATATGGGTTCCTGGCACTTCGTTGTACTCGATGCCAACTACACCTCAAAAGGTGAAAGCCATGAGAGCGGTAATTTTGATTGGAAAGACTGCCATGTACCTGCCGAACAGCTGGAATGGCTGAAAAGGGATCTAAATAAAAGCAATAAGCCAACCATTGTTTTTGTCCACCAGCAACTGGATGACATTTCCTTTCCTGCCAGTCACAAAAAATATTGTCCCGATAATTCTGCTGAAGTCAGGGCGATCTTAGAATCTTCAGGCAATGTGACCCTCGTTTTCCAGGGGCATTACCATGATGGAAGTTTCCATACGATAAACGGGATAAGCTATTATACATTGAGCAGTATCATTGAGGGTACAGGGCCTCAGACCAATAGTTTTGCCGTGGTAGACATCGATGAACACTTGAATATACAAATCAAAGGCTATCAAAAAGCAACGTCTAAGCGGCTGTCAGGCATGAAAAAGGCATAGCGTTGGATTAGTTCTTGTAGCGTATTGACTTTTTTTTACGTACATATATACCAGGTAAGAATATCTCAACCAAAAACCAAACTAAATTGAAAAAGCTACTCTCAGCGAGCATTTTAATGCTCTTTTTTACAACGGCGGCGATCGCTCAAAATCCTAACGAACGACTTTTCCTTGATATAGAACCGGATATCACTATCAAGTCAGAGGAATTAAAAAACTATCCTAGTACAGACCTTGTCGAAATGCTGATAGGCCGGGTGCCTGGAATGAATATGTTGAATAGCCCGATTCGGGGTAATCAGTTTATCTATGTCGTAGACGGCTTCGTGTGGACTTCGATCGATGGGTTGAACATTCACAATATTGAGGAAATCGCCTATTACCGCGGAGGTTTAAGTCATAAACTCGGATTTCAAAATAATAAAGCACAAGGCGTCATCTATATCAAAACCAAAGGCGGACAATATAACCAACCGCTACAGTTGGAGGCAAATGTTTTAGCGGGGCTAAACAGGTTTCTGTATGAAAAAGATAAGGAAACTACCTATCAGTCTTACCAGATGGCGCTCTCTCAGGGTTATGAGCGGTTATCCTGGCGGACATCTTTAGGGTATAATGACAATACAAGGAACAGATATGCTGCTGATTATACCGAGCAGTTTGTCTTAAATGGAGATTTGAGATATCAACCAGCCAGCTGGCTTGAGCTTGGACTGAACCTTAATTATGCTCCGTTGATTGGAACATCCAAAAACATCACTAATTTTTACGGAGACTATACCCATATTTCCCAAGCCCATCTGGAGCGGGACGATTGGAGTGCCCGGCTGTCGGCCAAAATGAACCTGGGCAAGGGCTGGTCGAACAAGTTGAGTGTGCTTAAAAATGTCAATGAAAAAGAAGAGAACATAAATTCTACTAGCAATATGACGGCATCATCTTCTTTCCAGTACTTTAGGCGCCGTGAAAATGAAGCTGTGAATTTGATGAAAAACTTATCTCTGATAAACGATTTGAGTTATCGGTTTGCTATTGCAAACGATCAAATAAATATCGGTACGAATCTTCTACTGCAGTATGATCAGCTGACCAGCAGAAGAGACATTAGTAATAGAAGTTTTAATTTTGAATCTGTTTTGTTGGGCCTTGAGTCGTCGGCTAGTTACAGTAACGAAACCTATAAGCCTTTCGGGCTGGCTGTTGGTTTGAGCGCCGATTTTTATAAGATTTTAAATGTTGAGGCAGGCATTCGCGGTGATCAAGACCAGAATTTTTCCAATGATGGGTTTAAATACTCGCCCTTCTTGCAATTGGGTGTGAATTTGAAGACAGCTTTGTTAAAAGAATCAAATGGAATAGATCAATTTAACCTCATTGGTTCTTATGGGAAGAGTAATACATCAGGTTTTGAAGGTTTGTTCGCTCCTGAGAGTTATTTTATAGAGACACTTCCTGCAAATAAGATGGAAACTATGAGCCTGGGTTTCAAGAGTTCATTTTTTTCCAATCGGTTTCATATGGCGATAGACTGGTATAAAAGTAACTACTCTGCTGAAATGAGGTACACTACAATACTAGGAAAACGTACATCCAATCGAGATTTCTCTTTGTACGGTTGGAGAGCATGGCTCGACCTTGATGTTTTTAGAGAATCTGAGTTTAAATGGAATACTGGGATCATCATGTTCAGTAATCGGTCAAAAGCCAACGATTATCCTTTGGCTTATTTTGAGGTTAATAAAAAAGGTATGCCTCAAATTTCGTTACAAAATCAGTTTTCCTATAGGAAGTGGTTCTTAACAGCAAACGGATATGCCTATTTTAATGATCCTTATGCGTCCCTTAAAGGAAGCGATGATGTCGCCTATGCCGAAGAGAAGAATATAACTCTTTACAATCTGAATTATCTGGCACTCGGTTACGATTTTAATGGAAGTAATACTAATAGTAAATCAAAATATAAGGTTAGTTTAGTTTCCAGAAACGTGCTGAGTGATAAAGGCGAAAACGTTGTAAATTACCTTACCAAAACCTTTGGTATTGCCATAAATGCATCGTTCTAAATCGCAGATAAGATGTTGCGACATGAATAATGTTATTCATTTTATAACCGGGCAAACTGGATATAATCTGTATTGACCGGTTGGATACCATTATTTTTCAAATCTTTAGCGATCTGTGCACGGTGATAGGTGCCGTGATTGAACACATGCAGTAAGATATCGGTAAGAGCGGTTTCAAAAGGATCACCTGCCATGGTTTTGTATGTAATGATCCTATCGGGTGAAGCACCATTTTCTACGATCTCTTTCAGACTGTCGCCACTTTGTAGAAGCATGCTTTTACAGGTCTCCAGATCATGGAGTTGCCACACACTCACAACAGGTGCGATATCCATAATGCGGCTGGTCCAAATGGACTGTGCATTGGCGATATGACTCAGCAGGCTCATGCAGTAGTCGGGAATGTGTGGAGAATCAAGCGTTGAAGCATTTGTTAAGGCATCCAACAGTAAGGAATTTGCCCAATTGTTATACGCGCAGAGTTTTAGTAACATGCTTTGAATATTTATGTCCGGGCAATTTACAAAATTGAAAGCTTCTTAAACTCATCAAACCAACACTTTCCTGTTGTCTTCTCTCGTCCTTTGCTGATATAAATGCAAAGCATACATCACTAAGACAGCAGCTGCGATCAGGATCAGGTAACTGTATGCCAGGTTCACATCATCTTTTGCAGGGATGAGCGAAATGATCAGGTAACTGAAGAATGAAACGATCACATAGTTGATGCCGCCCGTAAGTCCGCTGGCAATACCCGCATTATCAGGAAATCGGCTCAGGCAATAGGTAAAGAAACTATTGAAAACGTATCCTGAGGCTGCATGGATGACAAAGGCAAAAATGAGCATGCTATACAGCCCGGAAGTAGCAATGGAGCTTGTCAGCATAGCCACTCCGAAAAATACCTGAACGGCCAGTACAATCCATATCTTTTTGTGAAAAGGTTTATTGATGGTTGATTTTGAAATTAGACCTCCAACCAGCACAGCAGTGCCAAGGAACAATGAACTGTAACCCGAGACTACCGGTGTCAGGCCAAGTCCATGTTCGATAATGAAAGGTCCGGTCATATTGTAAATCATCAGCATTCCGTAGCTGAGCCCAAGCATGGATATTCCCAGGATAAAAGATGGATCAGCAAACATTTTCCCGTATACTCTTCCTATGGTTGCCATCTGGAAAGGCATTCTTTCTTTGATGGTCTCTCCGCTGAAGATGATTTCCAGCAAAAGGATAACTCCACCAAATATAGCCAGGAAGTAAAAATTCGCTTCCCATCCGAAAAAGCTCTGTAAATAACCACCGGCAAAGGGTGCAATAATCGGTGCAGTAGCCCAGATAATTGAGAACATGCTCAGGTAATGTTTGAGTTTTTCACCCGAAAATACATCGACAAAATAAGCACGCTTGGACACCACTATTGCTGCTACAGTGAGACCATGCACCACGCGCATGACGTATATGAGGTAAATATTAGAGGCGTTTGCAATCGCTATACTGGCCAGGGTGAAAATAGCCAGGCTGACCAGGCCAATCCGGTAACGCCCGAAACTGTCCAGTAAGCTGCCGATAAACAATTGTCCTACACCATAACTGATCAGGAACAAGGTCAGTGTCATCTGCACCTGCAATTCACTTACATTCAGACTGGTTGCCATGCCCGGCAAAGAAGGAATGTATATATCAGTCGCAAAGCCGGATAGGGGAATCAGAGCGAAAGCAAGTAAGGTGGGTAAAGATCCGGAACGAGATTTCATGCCGCAAATGTAGGTTTGTGCTGCACTATTTGACAATCCTGATCAAATTATGATGTTGTGATGATTTTACATTCGAGCGATCCAGCGTACTGATCTAACCTATGCTTTTAGCCATTACCCGGCTACCCCCTTCATTTGTCTCGTTTACGTATACATAGATATAAATTCGTAACTTATCTTTGAATAATCGAGTATTCCTATGCATTTACCTAAAAATATTTATTACGTATGAAAAATTTTGACTGGACATCTTTTACTAAGCGCATCGCTGTAAAATCGACCCTGCCTGAGATATATGACGCCTGGACCAAAGCCGCTGAAATAGAAAGCTGGTTTTTAGAAAAAGTGGTTTTCCATAGAAACAGCGAGCCCATCCGTCCGGATACATCTGTCGAAAACAATGATGAATACGAATGGTTGTGGTATCTCTATGACGACGCTATGCGCGGTGAGATCAAGCAGGCCAACGGAAAGGATTTTATCCAGTTTACGTTCGAGGGCAGTTGCCTGGTCGATGTGACCCTGGAGCAAAAGGACGAATATGTAATTGTGACCCTTAAGCAGCACAATATTCCAACAGATGATCAATCCATGCAATTCGTTCGACTTGGATGTACCAATGGCTGGACTTTTTACCTGGCTAATTTAAAGTCGGTATATGAAGGCGGTATTGATCTCAGGAATAAAGACGAAGAGCTGGGGCCGATGATTAACAATTGATGATTGATAGACACATATGTTTTGACCCACCGTCGTGAAAATTATAACATAGGCTACAAATTTGTTATTCAACAAAAAAAAGAGCAAGTATCTTTAAACTCTAATTGAAGATATTTATGCCAAATAAAATTTGTATAATCTTTTTAAGTCTGTTTGCTTTGTCTCTGAATAGCAAAGGTCAAACTGCGGATAGGGCAAATCATCAGACAGGTGACAGACCCAATGTATTGTTTATTACAGTTGATGATATGAATACATGGGGTGTACTCGATAATTATCCGGTACTGAAAGTTCCTGGCATCAGGAAACTGGTTGCCCAATCGTATTATTTTGAAAATGCTTCCTGTGCGGCACCGGTTTGTATCCCATCCAGGGCTGCATTTTTCAGTGGCATTTATCCTCATAAAACTGGCCTTTATACCAACGTTCAGAATGGCTGGGAACAATCTGCCCTACTGAAGCAGGCGGAGACAATCCCCGAGCTTTTTCAGCGCAGTGGTTATGAAACCTGGGGCAGGGGCAAGACCTTTCATGTCAAACTTCCGGGTACCCGGGAAGACGACATGTTTGATAACGACGTGTACAACGGCGGTTTTGGGCCATTTGCTGATCAGGACCATCAGGATAAAAGCAATAAGCACTGGTATGGCATCCAGGAATGGGAAGGCCCTGATACCGACTTTCCGGATGTAAGAAATACAAATGCAGCTTTAGAGTTTCTGGGTAAAAAACACGATAAGCCGTTTTTGATGTACCTTGGCATTTACAGACCGCATTCGCCGTATACCGCTCCAAAAAGGTTTTACGACTTATATAACGAAAAAGATATGAGTGTGCCGCCAGGATATCTGAAGAATGACCTTAATGATGTACCTGGCATGGGCAAGGCGCTGAGTAAGGGAATGGGTGCTTTTCAGATCAAAGGTTTATCAGAAGAAGAGGCACTTGCCAGATATTTAAGAGCCTATTGTGCCGGCTATTCCTTTGCTGACTGGAACATTGGCCGCATCATGGACGCATTGGACAAAAGTCCATACGCTAAAAACACGATTGTCGTTTTTTGCTCTGACAATGGATTTCATAACGGTACTAAAGACCACTGGACAAAAAGCACACTTTGGGAATCAGCTGATGCCGTCCCTTTCCTGATCCGCTTACCGGACGGCAAAGCCTACAAATGCCCGCAAACGGTGAGTACGCTTGATATTTATCCAACGCTGATAGCATATTGCGGATTGGCATCGCCAAAGCAAAAATTGGACGGGCAAAGTATCGTGCCGATTCTAAAAGATCCCAAATACAAATGGAACAGGCCGGGGCTGACTACCGCTGATGAAGGATATTCCTCCGTTCGTTCTGAACACTATCGCTATATCAGATATCCCGATGGTACGGAAGAGTTGTATGATCACAGGTCAGACCCTTACGAACATATTAACCTGGCTGACAAAGCGAGTATGAAAAAAGTGATTGCGGAACTATCCGAAAGTGTACCGGTTGATTTCGCAAAGGCATTGACTGAAAAACCTGACAATAAGAAGGCTGGCCCTAAAAAAGGCGGTCCTAAAAAAGCAGCAAAGAACGTCAGGGTTGGTGAGGACAGTAAGTGATGCCGGCGCAGATCAAATAAACCCGGAGATGCCCGTACCATAGACCTCTTTAAAAAGACTGTTGAAATATCCCGGTGTCTTAAACCCCGAGGCAAATGAGGCTTCGGAAACAGTACGGTATTTACCTTCTCTCAATCCTTCCATAGCCAATTGTAGACGGATTAAGCGGATGTATTTATTAGGTGTCATGCCAAGTGTGGTCTTAATCCTTCTAAAAAGCTGCCGCTCGCTGATGGCCATTTCATCGCTCAGTAAAGAGAGGGTGACATTGACGCGTCCGGCGTACATCCGGATCAAATCTTCCAGTTTGGTGAGCCAGACCTGGTCTACATTGGAAGCCTTTGCTTTAAGATTGTTGATGCGCTGATGTTCTGCGGCACTAACGATCATCCTGAAATTGTTGAACTCTGTTGATTCCGAACCTGATTCTTCAAGCATCTTTCTCTGGGTGATGTCTTTTGCTACGCCAAATATCAGATCTTTGCCCTGAATCTGAACTGAGGTCCAGGAAAGCCAAACCACCTTACCGGTTTTGGTGACATAGCGGTTATCGAAATGCCTGAGCGTATTTCCGCCTATGATACTCTGACGGCTTTGAATTGTTTTCTGGAGATCTTCACTATATACGAAAGAGTTGATTGGCCTGGAAAGTAACTCCTCCATAGAGTACTCCAACACGTCAGAGACTGCCGCATTTACTCTTTTAAAATAACCATCAAATCCTGCTATACATAGCAAATCAGGAGACGATTCGAAAAATATCTCCAAATTAAATAATTCACCCATAAATTTTAACAAAGAGTTTGCCGGAAGGCTGCTCTATTTATCCAGGGTCAAAGATATGATGGATTGAGTTAAATCAGGTCAATTATTTATTTTTTTAACGAAATGTGTCAGTTTTCTTAATATAAATGTCAGTTTATTTAAGGGGAATGACAATACTTTTGCTTATGAAAATCTAATCTGTTTTTCAACAATCGCCCTAATATACACTTATTACATTTTTATAATCTAATAAGAATTTTATTCATTAATAAGTAATAAAAGTTTATTATGCGGCACCAGTTGCTTTGTTTTTTATGTTTCGTGACGTTGTCACCGTTCTATTCCATTTCGGTATTCGCATCCGACCCTCTGCCAAAGCCTGTGACAATTTGTTCCGGTGCAAACATCGTGATTAAGGGAGATCCTATAAATATCCTCCCTGATACTTACCGTTGGGAGTATTACCACAATGGGAATTGGAACCCAGCGCCCGGCATCAATAACACGATGGATTATCTGGCTACCTCGCTACTGAATATTACCACCCAGGATATTGCGTATACACTGAGACGTGTAAGGACTAAAATGCCCTCTATTGAGTTGGACTCTTATTATTTTGTAACGGTACAGCCGATACTTCCCATAACGGGTAATACCCTGGATCAGCCATTGGTCAGCCGGTTTTGTGGTTCCGGAAATCCGGCCTCATTCGTCGGCAGCACAGCCGGCAGCGGCAATGCCATCTTATTTTATCAATGGCAAAGCTCTGCGGATGGGGTAACCTATACCACTATTGATGGGGCAAACGACAAAAATTATAAACCTGGAGAGGTGATCCTTTCTACTTATTACCGCAGGATAGCGATGAGCGGAGGCTGCGGTGCGTCTTCTGTAAGTAATGCTATTTTAATTGCGATTGTCCCGCCCGTCTTACAGCCCGTGGCAGATCAGGCAAACCTTGTTGTCTGTGCAGGCAGCAGCGCCCTGCTTTCTGTAAAAAATCCAGTAGCGGGAATCACTTATAACTGGTATGCCGCTGCCAGTGGTGGGCTCCCAATAGGCGTGGGCAGCAGTTGGAGCAGCCCAAAGGTCACAGCCAAAACCAGCTACTACCTGGAAGCCCAGAATAAGGAGGGCTGCACCTATGCCGTCCGCCAGGCCGTAGAAGTGGATGCCTGGCCAGTGCTGGATGCGCCCGCAGTCGCGGTTGAGCAGACAACCAGTCGCAGCGTCACTTTCAATTGGAAAGGAATAACCGGGGCCACTGGCTATAAGATCAGCACGGATAACGGGCTTACTTATCAAACGCCCAGTTCCGGGCCCAGAGGTTTGTCACATACCATTACAGGTTTGCAGAGCAGGGAGACGGTAAAGATACTGGTCAAAGCAACTGCTGAACTCGCCTGTCAGGACAGCGGAAACTCGACCTTGATGACCGCAGAAACAGGAAGGGAGTTTGATGACATCTTTGTACCAAATGCATTTACACCCAATAAGGATGGTAAAAATGATGTTGTTTTTGTGCGGGGCCAAAGTATCAGTAAGCTGCGGTTTCAGGTTTACAGTCAGTGGGGGGCGCAACTCTTTTACAGCACAGCGATCGACAATGGCTGGGACGGAAGCTTCCGGGGGATCAGCCAACCGGTAGGCGTATATGTGTATACACTCCAGGCGACGACGAATGACGGACGGGAAATTAATAAAAAAGGAACCATAACACTTATCCGATGAAAGCATCTATAACCTCTATTTTTATCCTGTTACTGATCGGATCAGGTAGCGTGCAGGCGCAGATAGATCCGCATTTTTCCCAGTATTATGCCTATCCTTTATGGCTGAATCCGGCACTTACAGGCGTGGTAGACGGTGATGCCCGGTTAACCGGCAATTACAGGAACCAATGGACGGGGTTGGGCGGGGCCTATAAGACTACGGCTTTGTCGGGTGATTTCCGGCAGTCGGAAAAAATAGCTTTTGGTGCGAACGTGATCAACCAGCAGGCCGGAACCGTAGGTTTTAATTACCTCGCCGCCTATGGTTCATTTTCTTACCAGGTGCCGGTATCTGCTGATGGTTACCGCAAGTTGAATATGGGTTTGCAGGTGGGAATGATCAACCGCAGATTTGATGTGAGCAGGCTACAGCTTGATGAACAGTATAATCCATCAATTGGCTTTGACCCTAATATGCAAAGTACAGAGCAATTTGAGGGTACTGGAAATACAGCCTTCGATGCGGGTGCGGGGGTGTTTTATTACGACGGAACACCATCGTCTAAAGCAAATCTGTTTGGAGGCTTAAGCCTGGTCCACATCGCCGGTGCGAAAGATCCTTTTAGAGGCAACAATCTAGATAGTAAAATACCTGTACGCTTGAATGTGCACGGGGGGCTGAGGGTAGCTGCCGGCTTTGTAGACATTACACCTCATTTTGTCTACATCAGACAAGGCAATGATGAGATTAAAGCCGCCGGTGCTAATGTGGAGTTTAACCTGCAATCCGACTACAGCTTGATGATCGGGGGCATGCTGCGGGTCAATGATGCGGCAGTGGGTAATGTCGCACTCTACACAAAAAACCTGATCATCGGCATTAGCTACGACTATACTACATCCAACATCGGAAATTTAAGTAATCCGTCGGGCACCTATGAACTATCCCTTAGTTATGTGTTTAAACGCAGGCTAACTGCCCGTGAAGAAAAGTGTCCAAGACTATAAGAACGCTATGAAAAATTACTCACTCTTTGTATTCCTACTGCTTGCCGGTTCTGTCACCGCACAAAATAAGGCTTTTAAGACAAGGGCAGATCAAGCTTTTGATTTGCAGGACTATACCACCGCTGCATTTTATTACGACAAATCTATAGAAACTGAAGCCCGCACCAGGCAAGGTAAAGTACCGTACTTTTCCGTGAGGCAGGGTACGGACGTTTCGGAGATTGCCGGCATTCGTTTTAAGCTTGCAGAATCGCATCGCCTGACGCAAAATTATGCATTGGCAGCAGACTTATACAAGATGATCTTAGAAACAGATGAGGCAAGTTATCCATTGTCCAGGTTGTGGTATGGGGTATGTTTGCGGAGTACCAATCAGCCGGATGGCGCCATCGGTCAACTGCAGTTATTCATCAGTTCCAATAAGGGCAAGACAACGTATGAGATTCTGGCGAATAACGAGCTAAAAAATGCCCGTTTTGCCAAAGCGCAACTGGAAAAGAAAACGTCAGCTACGGTCACAAAATTACAGGTGGGCCTGGATAGTGTTCATGTAGATCGCCATACGATGGATGCGCAAGGGAGATCGATGTACCAGACCAGATCGGATAAAAAAGATGGGGAGACAACTTCAGCGATCTATTTATCCAGATTCCTGGATGGGCGCTGGACGGCCGCATTCAAGCTTAGCAGCTTTGTAAATGCGGAGAGTTACTCCGCAATGCATCCCTATGTTACACCAGATGGAAAACGGTTATTTTATGTATCCAACCGGGTAGGCGGTTTGGGCGGATATGACATTTGGATGTCTGATCTCGGTCCCGATGGCCTGCCTGTAAATGCAATAAATCCTGGAGAAGCAATCAATACTGCAGCAGACGAGGCTTCTCCTTATTACTATGCGCCCAGCCAAAAGTTGGTGTTTAGTTCCAAGGGCTATGTGGGTATGGGAAATTTCGACTTGTACGAAAGCGCGGCCAAGGTTGACGGCAGCTGGACTTATCCCCAAAATTTGGGATCTCCATATAATTCCACAACTGATGATCTCCATTATTATATTGACGATCAGGGAGAAGGCAGTGCCTATTTGAGTTCAGACCGGGAATCACCTTGCTGCCTTAAGCTGTTTAAAGTTAATTTGGCTAAACAGGAGACTGTAAAGAGCCTATTTACGGTATACTCCGGCCGGGTGACCGATTGCGGAACAGGTCGCGCATTATCTGATGTTAAAGTGGAGCTTATCGATGCGCAATCGCAGGCCAGCATGAGCGAACAAAGCGACAAAACAGGGAAGTATGAATTTAAACTTACACCAAAGCACATTTACCAGTTGTTGTTTCAAAAAGAAGGATATTTTTCTAAAATGATCAGTCTGCCTGCATTATCAGGTACTGCTAAATTGGATGGCACAGAGATTTGCCTTAAGATGTTTGAGGTCAACAAACCCATTGTAATTGAAAATGTATTGCATGGTTTTAACAAAGCAAGTTTAATACAAGAATCACTGACGGTTCTGGAAGACATCGTGGTGCTGATGAAAGACAATCCAAAGATTAAGTTTGAGTTGAGTTCCCATACAGATTCCATCGGGCCCGATTGGTATAACAACAGGTTGTCGCAGCAACGTGCACAAGCCTGTGTGGATTATATTGTCAGTCGTGGTGTTTCCGATTTGCGGATCTTCGCAAAAGGCTACGGGGAGAGCAGACCGGTCCAACCGAACAGTTTGCCCAACGGCAAAGACAATAAGGAAGGCAGGCGGATGAACAGGCGTACAGAATTTAAGGTATTGAGTGTTGAATAATTTTACCAGGTTGAACTAAATCCCCCATTTTGGGTGATTGACGGGAACGGTGCACAGGACTAACTTTGTCTCAACTCAATGAATCTTTTATGAAATCATTTTACTTGACGCTTTGGTTGCTTGCCATATGCCTTTCATTTACGCAATGCCAGAAGGAAAACATCAACGACCGTGTTAAAGTCGGGCTGACTTTACAAAGTTCCAATGGAAATCCTTTATCCAAAGTGTCGGTCAATATTAAGACGACTACCGGCAATATATTGGTTTCGGAACTGACCGACTCTTTGGGAAGGGTAGAAGGAGAGGTGCCGGTCAATGAAACATTTGAGGTTATCCTAAATGATCCTTGTGGAAATGCGGTGTATTCAAAAAGCATCTCCTCCGTCAATCAAAGTACCAATCTTGGGGTGATCAAAGCGACTACAGGTTCTTTTCAAACTATAAGCGGTAAATTGGTGGACTGCAATGGTGCTGCGGTCAGGAATGGCTATGCCAGCATTTCATTGAACGGGATGCTTCGCTATGCAGCTGTTGACGCCAATGGAGCGTTTGCCGTCACTTTTGTCGGCTGTGGCGGAACAAGTTCTGCGCATATATTAGGCATAAATGAAAGTTCCCTGCAAAAAAGCCCAGGCAGTACGTTACCCATCACCACTTCAGAAATGAATGTGGGTACGATCCAGGTTTGCGGCTCCAGCATTGAGCAATACCTAAAATATAAACTGGATGGTGTAGACACAGAATTGTATAGGAATACCAGCAAAAACGATTCTATTGGTGGATATTCCACGATGATCAATGGCAAAGGCATTGTATATATCTCAGGTGGCAAAGCGGCTGCCAATACAGATCTATTGTCATGTGGTACAGAAAACGTATCTGCCGCAGGCACTTTCCCACTGAGCAGTCTCAACATCAAGAATTATTCAAACGTCGTTTTGATCCCGCCGTTTAATATTACCTTTTCTAAATATGCCAAAAGCCCGGGTGAGTTTTTTGAGGGCAGCTTTGCAGGCAAATTCACAGCGAACGGTACGTCATCACAACATGATATCAGCGCTTCATTTAAGGTTATGCGGATCAATTAATTACCTAATTTCAAACATCCGGGTAATGGTCAGATCAAATTCTGTACTTTTATAAAAGGATTTGCCCTGTATGTATGCTTATCAATCAAATCATCGATTATTTTCTCCCTGTCCACATCCGGAACGATAAATCCCATCCGCAATACCAGGAGCTTAGGGTCATCGTTAGCGCCTCGGTAGTGGCCGTACCATTGGTGTTGCTGTTTCCCGTGCTGGTGTATTTCTTAAATAAGCCTATTGAGGGATATCTGATTAACGGTGGCCTAATCATCATTACTTTATTCTCCATCAAATATTACGCACACTATCGCGGGCCAATGACTGTCACTGCATTGGTGACCTATTTTATTGTCTATGACTGGATTCGGGATTCCGGACTTATCTATTCTGTAAACACCGGCGTTATGCACATGTACCTCGCAGGGGCAATTTGGGCAGACCGTAAATATGGGGCATATGCGATCCTGACCAACCTGCTTTTGTTTGGCTTTATCTATTATCAAACTTTACAGACCGGTTCGGCGCCACAATTAAAAGCCAGTCTGGGCGATCCGTTATATCCATTGGTTATACATAGCCTGATCACGGTTTTCTTTGGTGGATTTTTAGCTTATCTTCAGATTGATCAGGAGCGTGACAGGCTCAAAATAAAGACTTTACAAGATCAAAAAATCAGTGTACTGGATGAAGCAGTAAAAAAGCGAACGGAGCAACTCAATACTATGCGCGAAACTATAGCTACTGATTTTCACGACGAAACGGGTAATACGCTTTCAGCGATAACCAGGCAGGCCATATTGTTAAAATCGCATTTACAGGACAATCACGAAGTGAAGCCTGTGGTAGAAAATATTATCAGGAACAGCAACAGTTTGTATGCCGCGAGTAAAGATTTTTTATGGAACCTCAACCACAATAGTGACGATCCGAATGAATTGTTTCAATACCTTACCGGCTATGGGCAGGTGTATTACAATCAGTTTGATATGGCGTTCTCCTCAAGATCGGAGCGTTGCGGGCAACAGCAGCTCGAGCCTATGGCCTCCCTGAATATCATCTATATATTTAAAGAAGCCATGACCAATGTGATCAAACACGCAGAAGCAAAAGAAGTGCTGTTAGAAATGATCTGCCATCCGCATGAAATCGTGTTCTCTTTACAAGATGATGGACGCTGGAAAGCCGCCGATCAGGCCCAGCCGCACTATGGGCTCAGCAATATGGAGCGGCGCAGCCAGAAGAACAGGTTTGGTTTTCAATTGTCAAAACTGGATACCGGCACGCGAGTTGAAATCATAGTACCTGTAAATACGCTGAATGGATAGTAATATGGAAAAGAAGATCGTCATTGTTGAAGATAATCCTGTCATCAGAGAAAGCTTTGCTTTAATCATAGATGGCACTGCGGGTTACCGTGTTTCCGGCCATTACGATCGATGTGAGACTGCGCTGAAAAACCTTGTGCATGATGCACCGGACCTGGTATTGATGGATATTGATTTGCCTGGCATGGATGGCATTGAAGGCACTGCGCACATTAAAAAGCAATACCCGGATTGCATCGTGTTGATTATTACCGTACTGGAAGAAAGCGATAAAGTATTTCGTTCGTTGTGCGCAGGGGCGGGAGGATATATCATTAAAAATTCCGGTGTTGAGGATATTGTTAAAAGTATAGCCGATGCCTTCGCGGGTGGTGCGCCAATGAGTTTCAATATAGCTAAAATGGTCGTGCAGTCCTTTAACCGGCGTCAGGACTCACCATTGTCAGAACGGGAGAGAGAAGTGCTTAAAGGTATTTCAGAAGGAAAAAGCTATTCCAAAATTGCCATTGATCTTTTTATCAGTAAGGAAACCGTGCGTACACATATCAAAAACATCTATCAGAAATTAGCTGTAAATAGCAAGGCCGATGCATTAAAAGTTGCCGGTACAAACAAGTGGATAGAGTGATTGCTGGGTTGCCTAATCTATTGTAATGGAATGGTGATCTCAGTTTCCAGGCTTTTATCAACACCTACCAGAAGATTGACCACTTTAAAACCTAGTTTAAATTCTTTAGGATATTCCCATACCGGTTCCATCAGTACAGTCGTTATACCATTGGGTTGTAAAGTAACCAGGTTGAGCGGCGTATTATCGATCGGATAAGGACTGCGGAGGTATACCTGATATGGTATATCCGAATTGTTGGTGATTTTTACCTGAATCTTCCCTTCATCAAATTTACCCGCCACCTTTTTTGCAGTCATTTTCAGAGAGGCCTTGAAAAACGCGTCAAGTTCCGGTTGTCTGCCGATCACAAATTCTCTGGTATAAACAGCCGTGCGGCGCGCCAGCATCGCTTCTTTAATTGATTCGACAGTACGTTCCTTCGCAAACACGAGGGTCATAGGCCGATGACCGTTTGACCCGGAATGGTTTATCGCCTCATGGGCATCAGATCCTGCCACCATGGTGAGGTTATATTTTTCAGCAATCTGGTGTGCGAAGATATTATATCGTTGCCCGTTCACTACTTCCACTCCTTTCATGATGCCTTTTTCCAACAGTTCTTTATGGAATGGGGTAAAAACATCTTTATGTGTGCCGTCCCACCACTTATAGTTGGGGTGGTTATATACTGTAAAAGCACCCTGCTTCTTAGCCTCGATAAAAGGCACCATCAGTTCCTCTTTTTTTATGGCTTCCTTCATTTGGAAAGTACTGCTCTGGCCTGGTTTCATGTAGGGCGTAGGAATATTGTCCAAATCAGTTAAAAAGAGGGCATTATTGTGATATGGAGGTATTCTGGGTGAAATTTCTATGCCTTTAATCAACAATAAGTTTAATTTTTTCTTAGTAGCAAACTCCTGTGCAGTTTTAAAAGCATATTCTCTTCGGCCGGTAAGTTCAGTGGCGTGATATTCCGCGTCCACATGTTCAGTCATGGAGATTGCATCTAGCCCGGCTTTAGCTGCTTCAGAAACCCTGAATGTTGGCCATACATGCCCGTCAGAAAATACAGTATGCATGTGAAGATCGCATTTCAGTGTTAGAAACCCTGGAATATTGGGCAGATTGATCTTAGAACTCTTGTTTTCTGGTTGTTCTTCTTCTTGAGCCAGGCAAAAAGTGGTGGACAGCAATAATAATAATAGTAAGTTTAAAGGTCTCATGAAGTGATTTTGAGTTTAATTTCAAAGCGTGAACAGTGCAAGTTATGTCCTGAATGATTTAATATTGTCTAGGGAATTCCTTTGATCTTTTTTGGATCGCACGGCCATCCAAAGGAAGCACATCTTTTTCTTTCGCCCATTTATCCCAGAGGGCCTGCAATTCCTGTACTTTCTTTGGATATTTTGTCGCCAGGTTGACCATCTCTGTTGGATCGTCGTTCAGATTATACAATTCCCAGGCCTCTACGTAAGGCTTCTTCTCATTTGCATCCGCTACCAGTTTCCACTCTTTTACGCGTACCGCCCTTTTCGCTTCATGCTCCCAAAAAAGAGGCCTGTCGGCAGGTAGCGTCTTGCCGGTAAACAATGGAACCAGGCTTCTTCCCTCATAGGCCGGCACAGATTGGCCCTTAGATGTTTTAGGATAGGTAGCGCCAGACAATTCCAGGATCGTAGGCATCAGGTCAATTACATGTGAAGGGTTGTCGATATAGGTTCCGGATTTTGTTGTTTTACCAGGCCAGCTCGCAATAAATGGTGTATGGATACCGCCTTCGTGCGACCAGGCTTTATATAGTCTGAAAGGTGTATTGCTGGCATTTGCCCAGTTGACATCAACAGCCTCAAAACTATTGGGGCCGCCGTATGCCTGCAAGCTTGGGTTAGCCCTGCTGATTACCTCCGGGCATCCGCCATTGTCAGACATAAATACGATTAAAGTATTGTCGTAAACCCCCTCTTTTTTCAATCTCTCGATCAGTCGTCCTACACCCTGATCTATGCAATCAATTGCACCGGCGTAAGTGGCCATTTTTTTGACCCACAACGTACGTTTGTCTTCCGGGATATCATCCCAGGCCGGAATGCCTTCACCGCGTGGCGTCAGCTCCAGTGTGTTTTTAAACAAGCCAAGTTCTTTTTGTTTGGCCAGTCGCTGCTCGCGTACTTTGTCCCAACCTATTTTGTAGGTCGACATATACTTGTCGATGTCTTTTTTCTTGGCATGAATCGGCCAGTGCGGGGCATTAAATGCCAGATATAAAAAGAACGGGTCTTTCTTCTTTGTTAGCACATGGTCGCTGACATACATCGCCGCAGTATCAGCCAGTGCATCAGTCATGTAATATCCTGGCGGCACATCTACATTTAGATTTCCCGATTTAAGATTATCCGGATTAAAATAGTGTGCATTACTCATCAATATACCATAGAACCGGTCAAAACCACGCTGTAAAGGCCAGTTGTATTTGTCCATATAACTCTTGGTATTGGTGGTCACGTGCCATTTTCCACTCATGTAGGTGCTGTAACCTGCTGGTTTTAAGACCTCTGCTATGGTGACCACTTTGTTGCTTATCTCCCCTTTATAACCCGGTACGTTTTGATCAGCACCGACCATCCAGCCCAGACCGGTTTGATGTGGGTATAAGCCGGTCAGCAAAGATGCACGGGTAGGGCAGCAGCGGCCGGTATTGTAAAAATTGGTGAAGCGCAAACCCTGAGCCGCCAGCTGATCGATATTTGGCGTAGCTATTTCAGAGCCATAACAGCCCAGATCAGAATAACCCATGTCATCAACCAGTATGACTATGACATTTGGTCTGGAATTCTTCTGCGCCTGTACTGGCGTTAGCTGTATTGCAATTACTAAAAATAAAAGCGCAATCAACCCAATCTTCTTCATAAAGTGATATTTAGTAGCCAAATATACGACTATACTTCAGTACAGACTTATCAGTTTTGTGGAAAAATGTATCAAATAACGACACAATAATCAGCCAGATTGCTACGTTTGATGTATTAAACTGCTGAGAGATTTGTTTATCAGCTTTACAAACCAAAACTTAACGTTAAACCGAAATCAAATGGCCTTAATTTATTCTTGTATCGTATTGAGTAGTGTGATCTATATTGTCCGCTTAATGATGTTGAACAAACCTGTCTTAGAAAAAGTGCGGGTTAGAAATGTGTCTGGTCCTAAGTTTAAGCGGTAGCCGGTATTTGATAGAAAGATAGGTTCATTTGAAGAAATTTTATATTTGTAGGATGGAAAAGAAAGCCATCTATCAATTGCAGTATCCTCTCTTTACATTCTTACTGTGTATATGCGGATTTATCGCACAGGCGCAGGTAAAGCTAGAAGTTGATCCAGTCGCTACCGATCGTAATATTTCGAAAGTCCATACTCCCCACGTTGCACTGTATAACAAGGCTGTAAAAACACAGAGAAAGCTTGTTCTTATGATACCCGGAACCGGCGCTTCAGCATTTTCCTGTATGGATTTCCAGAAAAGCCTTAGAGATATGGGGTTCCATGTTATCGGACTTGATTACGCCAACAAAGTGATTACAACGGCCTGTACTGAATCTTCCGATTCTGCTTGTTTCGATCATTTCAGACAAGAAATCGTGTTTGGCACACCGGTGAGTGAAAAGACAACGGTTGATAGTACCAATAGCATATACAATCGTTTTTATAAGCTGTTGGTATACCTTAATAAAAATGATCCTGCTGGTCTGTGGGATACTTTCCTGTCTGGTGGTCAAATCAAATGGAGCAATGTCATCGTTACGGGACATTCGCAGGGTGCAGGTCATGCGGCCTATTTGGCTAAGCGTTTTAAAGTAGCCAGGGCGGTTATGTTGTCAGGGCCTCAGGATTACTTTTCGAAATTGGACAGGCCTGCTCCATGGCTTTCTGATAATGGAAAAACTCCTAAGTCGAGATTGTATGCTTTTCTGCATAAAGATGATCCCTTTAATTGCTCCTGGCAAATGGCCGGTAATATTAAACTGAGGAAAAATGCTATTGATACGGTATCTGTACATCCTGATTTACCGGTTTCACACGGACATATTCTTCTGACAGATGTAAAGACAAAGTCTCCTCACGGGGCCAGTCTGTTGCCTGTGTTTGAAAAGGTATGGAAATACCTGTTTTTAAGTAAGTGAGCGGCAGCATAATGCAATTTCCACTGTATATATTCTAAATTAATGATCCAGCAAGCGTCTATGGTAATTGATCTGCCCAAGATGGTATGACAGATGCATGGCCAGGTGGGTTAAGAAATGACCGTTGGAAACGCTCTCCTCATCCAGTACTCTTTGTTTATATTCTTCTGTCAGTTGCTCGTCGCTTAATTTGCTGAAAGCCGCCTCCATCACCAATATAGTTTCATCGATACTCCTGATCAGTTCGGCTCTTGGTATGTCACGGGCTGAAAACTCAAGCGGGCGGTTTCTAATATATCCGGTATTTCCAAATTCTGCACCGATATAGGTGTTCAGGTTGCCTATCAGGTGCAGGCATAGATTGCCGGCGGTATTTGCGATCTGTTTTTCAACATACCATATTTTTTGCTCGTTTTGATAAGATTCTATTTCTTTTTTAAGCACGCCGAGATCCCGGATGATTAATTTTTTTAGTGCAGTTACCATCATTGTTATTTAATGGGCAAGATAATAATTGTTATTTAAAACTCCTTACGAAATACGGATCTCTGATGGTAGGGTAGAGAAGAATTTAAGATGTCGTGTTATGGAATTGTCATTGTTATCTCATCCTGATATAAATTAAACTTAAAATATCATGGCTGAACTTAGCATCTCCCGGAATTCCAGGCAAGTACCCAAAGTAGATCTGACCGCAATGGTTGATCTGGCATTTTTATTAATCACATTCTTTATGCTGACCACATCGCTCTCCAAGCCGAATGCAATGGATATGGCAAAGCCTGATCAGGGGCCTGAGGAAATGGGTGTACCTTCATCCAGAACAATGACCATATTATTGGGCAAGAACGATAAGCTAGCCTGGTATATGGGTGAAGCAGACAAAAGCCAGCTCCAGACTGTGAGTTTTCAAGAGGTCAGAACGGCGATTTTGGCCAATAAGGCCCAGGTGTCTCAAGCCAATGCCAGCAATCAGCAAAAGTCCCTGATCATCATCGTAAAACCTACCGCTGGTGCCAATTATCAAAACTTCGTTGATATTATGGATGAAATCAGCCTGGCCAAAATCACTACTGCGCCAATGATTGATGATGACAATCTCTTGCCGGAAGAACAGAGCTTTATCTTAAAGACTAATTTTTAAACCATTATTTATAATCCATTGTAAAACTTCCTTCTGTAATCACTTTACCATTACCTGTAAAGCCACTTGTCCTAATCAAGGTTGCAGTAAAAGAACCGCTAATGGTTTTAGCGGATAGATCTATTTCGCTGACCACGACTGTAGCGCTGCCACCGGGTCTTCGGGTGGTCCAGGAACCAGCTCCGCTAAACATACCACTGGCAGAATAAGACAACGATGAATTCGACGTTTCAGAAATTACGTAGGTGCCAGGTGCGGTCACCTGATCAAGTTTTATACCCAGGTTAAACGTTATAAAATTACCTTTTATCGAGGAGCCCTCGGTCTTCCGGCCGGTGACGTCTAAAACTGGTGATGTGTAGGCAGCGGTGCCACTCCAGGAGACTACTGTTCCGTCTATTTTACAACGTAAAACAGATATAGGACCGGTATTATTTTGAACAAAGGAAAAAGATCCCGCATTGACTTGCCCGCCCGCTGGAACCAAAATGACAGTACTGCCCAGTAATCTGGGCATACCTGAGGCTACAAAATTTAAAGTATAGCCGTCTGCCGGCACTTTGCTGAACTGGAAGGTCCCTGTGATCGGATCTGGGGTCGCGGTGAGGGAAATATGGTCCTTCAACGTATGACTGCTCAGCCATACTTGAAGTGCAGGGCCGGCAGGGTTAACGGTTCCGCTAATGCTGCCCAAATTGATATTTTCTGCAAAATCTATTGTTCCCGCATCGGTATTTATACCGGCAGTCACTTTTATGGTTTTGTTGAATGGAGCAATATATCTTGGATCCGCAGTGAAGCTCAGCGTGTAGTCGCCAGGTGGCAGATCCATGAAATTAAAATTGCCGCCAACCACAGCGCTGGGATAGAATACAACAGTTTGTCCGTCGATAGTGGTACTGGCCATTACACCGGTAGCCGCTTCCAAAGCTGGATTAAACTTGCCTGAAACAGTGCCAGGGGCTTTTGGTTGAGCGTCATTTTCATCACTCTTTTTGCAGGCGTTTACAAAAACAAATAGTAACAGCCAGTAAGACAGGAATTTTTTCATATGGTATAGAAATAGCAGGCTCAAAATTAAAGCATATGAAAAGATCTTACAATCCCGCAAATTGGGGGATTATTACAAATGTAACCCTCGTATATACGCTAACATAAAATCTTGTTATTTTCGATCTTCACCAGGGCTTTTTATTATTTTTACTTGATCATGGAAGATAAAATAGTAGAAACCGTCTGCCCTTCAAGCGTTAGCGAATGGAGAGCGTGGCTCAAAAACAATCACCAATCCAAACAATCCGTTTGGCTCATACAGTATAAAAAGAAATCTGCAAATCCATCCCTTTCCTGGAGCGAAGCTGTTGATGAGGCACTCTGTTATGGCTGGATCGATTCTATAAGAAAATCTATTGACGAACAAAGCTTTAAGCAGATGTTCAGCAAGAGAAAGCCCTCAAGCGCATGGTCAAAAATCAACAAGCAAAAGATAGAACAGCTGATCAGTCAGGGCAGGATGGAAGATGCCGGCCTTAAAAGCATAGAAATCGCCAAACAAAATGGATCCTGGAATATTCTGGACGCGGTAGAAGAACTCATCATCCCGAAAGATCTGGAAAAAGCATTTGAAGACCACCCTCATTCAAAAGCGTACTTTTTAAACCTGAGCAAGTCGAAAAAGAAGATCGTTTTGCACTCGATAACAATTGCGAAGCGCGAAGAAACAAGAGAAAGACGTATACAGGAATTTGTAGAAATGAGTAAAGCCAATCTATAATTCCCATTATGTTGCAATGTCGGTATAAAGCAGGTCAATTCTTCTTGTAGCATTTTGTTCAATAATCAAAATAACCTATCAATAAATAGGTAAAGTGCTAGTCACTACAGCAGAACCCTAAAATTCTTTTTCCCCAAATTCGCTCCCTGGCAATTTAAGCTTCCGGGTTAGCTTGTTCAGGTTGAAACTGAAGTTAAGCATAAACACATCGACCTCATAAACATAATTCGTGGTGGTGTAAAAATCCGGACCATAGGTAGTAATTCTCTGTTCATTAGTCTTTAGCAAGCCTAAGTCTATATTCTGCCATTGGAGCAAAAACGTCAGTCTGCCGTCCATAAATGTTTTCTTAAAAGACATATTTGGCGATAAAAATCTTGAATCTTCACCCTGCACCGTCGGTCTCTCAGACAAGTAGTTCAGATTTCCATGTATACCAAAGGTTGATGTCAACTGAAAATTTGCATTGGCGTTGATGGAGTATACCCAACCAGCGTTTTCAACAGCAGTAGGATAGGAGAGGATTGTGCCGTTCAAAGTACTTTTGTACACATTCGCCCCCAGGTACAACTGGGTCCATTTCGCAGGACTATAGTTTCCTGCCAGTTCTATACCAAGTCGCCTTGCTTTTGCTGCATTGGTAAATACCCTATTCAAAATCGTATCTGCAAAAACACTATTTACTCTTTGAATTGGATTTTTTATATCCTGGTGGTATAAGGTAGCGAAAAACGAACCATCTTTAAAATTCCGGACCAATCCTGCTTCAGCAAGATAAATAAATTCCGGAAGCAAATTTGCATCCCCCTGTTCCAAAGTTTCAGAATGTTCACGTTCCGGGATAGGGTTTAGTTCGAAGTTATTCGTTCGCTGTACCCTTCTGCTCAAGCCTGCTTTTATTTTCCAGTTATTTTCCAATGTGTAAAGTAGGCTCGCCGAAGGGAAAAGATTATTCAATTCCAGTTGGTAGTCGGTGTTGGCGACGGATGCAACATTCAGGTTCCTTCGTGAATTTTCATACCGCAAGCCTCCAACATACTCCAGCTTGCCGGCTGTACCAGAATATTGCCCATATATAGAGTGAATATGGTTGACTGCCTTGACACCACCAGTAAACGGACTGTACACAGAAAAGCCGGTTTCACCCTTATTTTTTACACTGTAAATAAACTGTCCGTCCTGATCGTCCAGGCGGTATTGATATCCCGCTTCCAGTTTCCCGTTTTTAAAAGGTACCGAATAGTCAACTTTTGCCCGAAATCCATTCAATGGGTTTCTATAGGTGCCAATGGTATTCTGAATCGTATCAGAGATTTCAATATTCCTGTTTTTTGTTGAACCGTACAGATTGGCGTGTTCATAGATTGCCGACAGAACCAGTGAGGATTTATTCGCGAAAGTATGTGTATAATCAAAATTTCCTAGCACAAAATCTCCCTGTTTATTTTGAAGATTGGAATTGAAGTAAAGGCTCCTGCCAATAACATCCCCAGTGCTTAAATCTTTGTTTGTATTGTCGTAGTAGATGTCTGCAAGTCGGTCCTGATATTTATGTCCGGCAAAAAATCCGACAGAAAACTGATCCGATTTACCCGGATTATATCCCAGGCTGAATCTTCCTCCATAATTGTGCTTGTCAAAACTGCGCTCGCCAGTAGATGGAAATGTCGTCTTTTTATTACCGATCACAGTAAATACATCACCCTCTCGAAAACCTGCATTGTCGTTTCTTAGATAATTGATGCTGGCGGATACATCCCACTCATTTTTTTTATAGTTAAAAGTCAGGTCTGTTCCATGCCGTTGCTGACTTTCCGCATTACCATAATCCTTTACTGAAGGCAGGCCAACCTGAGCATTGACAATAAAGGCCATTCCGTCATCAGCCCCCTTTTTTGTCGTAATATTGATGATTCCACCTTTGCCATCGGGATCATATTTTGCCGATGGTGCGGTAATGAGCTCTATATTTTCTACTGTATTTGCAGGTAGCTGGCTTAATATCGTTGAAGCATCTGTCTGCACTGGTTTGCCATTGATCAAAACCAGGAAGCCTTTAGAACCCCGTACAGATATTTCCCCTTGTCCGTCGACAGAGACTGACGGCATATTCTTAATTACATCTACTGCTGTGCCTCCTTTAGCCGCTTCAAACCGATCCGCTTTATAGACCTGTTTATCAATCCTATTGATGTTTTGCAACTGCTGGCCCGTCACCTTCACCTCGGTCAAAAACTGTTCGTTTACTGAAACACCCTGCCTGCCTATATTCAGATTCTGCCCGCTGTTCAGGCCAATAGCTGAAGAGGAATAGGTGTTGTAACCCACAAATAGAATTTTAAGAAAGTAATTTCCAGCTTTCAGTTTACTGAATTTAAAAGTTCCGGCGGTACCCGTTACAAGACCATCAACCAATGATGAGTCTGGTAGTGCGTAAAGCGCTACGCTTGCAGATTGTAACGGTAAATTGGCCGTCTTATCATAGGCGATGCCTTCGATAGAAGCAGTTTGTGCAAAAATTGTTGAAGAGAAAAAAGCGAATAAGAAAGTTAACGGGAACTTCATAAATAGGAACTATCATTTAAATAAAAGGATATCGACAATTGACCATTGTAAACCTTATAATTGCTGGTTTTTTCTGTACATATTACTTCTTCCGCAGCATTCGATAATGTCCTGATTGAGGTTTTGTTGGTTTTTATAGGAATTGTTTGCATCGCAGATTAGATATTTGGCCAATCAAATAGTTTAATTAAAATAAATTTATTTACCTCGCACCTTAAGCTCTTTAAACATAGTCATATAAATCCGAAAACAGATCTTTCTACCGGTAGCAAGTCTGCTGCAAAACTTACAGAATCTGATTAAGTATAACAAAAAATCAAGCCTTTACATATCCATGCAGTTGCAAATCCTCTATGCTTCTAATGGTGTAATTACAGCGGTTGTGCAGCAATATGATTTTGTCCGACACATGGAGTATGTGCTCATAGTAATGATCTGTTAAAACAATAACCTTGCGATTCTTAAACTTCATTAACTGTGTTTTCATTTCTTCAATCACGATGGGTGATAACTGACTGAAGGGCTCATCCAATAATATAAATTTGCTGTCGCTGTACAAGATGAGCAAGAGTTCAGTTAAGCGGCGTTGTCCGGACGACAGGTCACATATTGCCCTGTTTTCATTTTCTGAAATGATGGGCAGGCTCCGCAGTTCTTCGCGATACATGTTGGTGTACATGCCGACCACCTGCTTTATCTTTAAATGACCAGGAATAAAAAAGTCTTGTGGAAGATATGCGATCTGGCCAGTTAAATATGCCCTGGTTACGATCTGATCATCTAGTTTCATATGCATATAGTCTGGCTTTATGCTACCGAACATGATTTTTAGCAGGGTAGATTTTCCCGAACCATTTCTACCTAGTAGGCCTGTTATTTCGCCAACATTACAAGACAAATACACATTATTTAAGATCTTATTTTCCCCGTAGCGATGCGCTACACTGTCTATATATAAGTTTTGCATGCGAGACTAATTAAGAACAGGACGATGAAGAATAAGAAATCTAATATATATAGGTAGCCGAATAGCATTCTGTAGCTAAAACCCAGATTGCGGTAGTGATATGCTCTGTTTTGGAAAAATAGCTTTTCTATTCCAACAGAAATAGCATAGGTGACTACTTTAAAAAACAAAGCCAGTATATACAGCGGATAGTGATGATAGCCCTTGAGCCAAAAAAGACCTGTAAAATAGATTCCAACAAATAAGTTCAATCCAATAATAAGTTTGAAATGCTGGCGGTAAGTAAAATATAGCCGGGAAACCAATGTCAAGATGATCAGTATTTAGGTGGAAGCCTCATTTAGATTATTGTTCGATGAAGATCGGTAAATATTATCTAGAATAACTGGTTGAGTTTGTTAAAAAGAGTTAAAGCGAATCCCTTTTTGGTCCTGCGTGATCGGTCTTCTGGGTAGTTGCTATTTGTGGTGTCCAGATTATTAATATCTTTACAATAACCGTTAAGCCATTAGTTGGCACGATTCCGCATATCAGCTACGGCTTTAAATTTAAATATAGTGTTATGAAGAAATATTACCTGGTTGCGTTGGCAACATTATTTGCAATCCATTCAAATGCTCAGCATAAGCTCGAAAAACTATGGGAAACAGACAGCATCATCAATGTGCCGGAATCCGTATTGCCTGATGTTGGCGCTGGTATACTTTACGTGTCTATCATAGGCGGTAAGCCTGGCGTCAAAGACGGCATAGGCGGTGTCGCTAAGCTTAGCCTGGAGGGGAAAGTGATCAATCACGACTGGATCACAGGCTTAAACGCTCCAATAGGGCTGGGCAGATATGGCAATACGCTATATGCCGCTGATGTCGATGAAGTCGCAGTCATCGATATCAAGACTGCTAAAGTGCTGCGCAAAATACCGATCGAAGGTGCCCAATTTCTAAATGACATTACCGTTGATGACAAGGGTGTGGTATTTGTTGCCGATTCAAAAACAATGAAGATTCATCGGCTAATCAATCATGTGCCGGAACTCTATATGGATAGCATTATGGGCATTAACGGACTAAAAGCCGTAGGCGATCAGCTTTTCATCGCCGCTGGAAAGAATCTATTAAAGGCCGATGCCAATAAGGCACTCATAAAAGTGGCCGGATTGCCTACCGGTGGAGATGGCCTGGAACCCATAGGGAATGGCGATTGGTTATTTACCAGCTGGGCAGGTTATGTTTACTATGTGTATGCCGATGGCCGGTACGATTTGCTGTTGGATACCCATTTAGAAAAGAAAAACACAGCCGACCTCGGTTACGATCCTGTAAAACGGATACTGTATATCCCTACTTTTTACAAAAAAACGGTTGCGGCGTATCAACTCAGGTAATCTAATGGTTTTATAGTTTCCGCACGTTCTCGAATTAGTAAAATAGAGAATATGCGTAACAAGTTTGCTAAGGTGATTATCACACCCGAAAACTTTATAATTTTATCGCATAAAACCTATATATGAATCTTTTTAGAAATCTATATCTTAGCTGTACAGCACTGCTATTGATTAGCCTCAGTGTATCATCACAAACCGTGCAACCTCAAAAATTGCCAAGACCCAAATTGGTGGTCGGTTTGGTGGTTGATCAAATGCGATGGGATTATCTGTACCGTTTTTATGACCGCTATGGCGCAGGAGGCTTTAAGCGCATGCTCAGGGAAGGGTTTACCTGTGAAAATACTTTTATCAATCATTTGCCAAGTGTAACAGCAATCGGGCACTCGACTATTTATACGGGTACAGTTCCTGCGGTGCATGGCATCACCGGAAATGCCATGTTGTTCAACTCGACCGGCGTAAAGATGAACTGTGTTGCGGATGAGAATGTGCAGGGTGTAGGAACAGATTTGCCCGTAGGGAAAGCATCACCGTTTAACCTTCTGGCGAGTACTATTGGCGATGAATTGAAACTGGCCACTAATTTCAGATCGAAAGTTATTGGTATTTCTTTGAAAGACAGGGGCGCTATTTTGCCGGCGGGGCATGCGGCAAATGCTGCGTATTGGTTCAGTACAAAAGAAGGCAAGTTTATTACAAGTACCTATTATATGAAGGCGCTGCCAGCCTGGGTGACCAGCTTTAATGGCTTGAACCTCAGTAAAAAATATTTGCTGCAAGACTGGAAGACCATGTATCCGGTAGAAACTTACGTTCAAAGCAGCCCGGATGATGTACCTTATGAAGGCTTGTTGAAAGGGCAAAAGAAGTCTGTGTTTCCTGTTGAGACATCCAAGGCATTTACAGAAGACGATTACAGTGTCATCTATAGTACCCCTTATGGAAACAGCATTGTGCTTGATTTTGCTAAAGCAGCGATCGATGCAGAGCGATTGGGTGGTGGCAATGAGACAGATATGCTGACGGTAAGCCTCTCGTCAACCGATGCGATTGGTCATATGAAAGGGGTTAATTCTGTTGAAATAGAAGACACCTATCTGCGTTTAGATGCAGAACTGGCTAATTTCTTCAGCTATCTTGATAAAAAAGTTGGTAAAGGAAATTATACACTTTTCCTTACTGCTGATCACGGCGCGAGTGGCAATGGCAAGTTTTTAAGTGAGGGTAAGCTCAAAATTAATGATGAAGCCGATATGCTGGAAGAACGTCTTGGAAAGGCTCTTGAAAGTCAATTTAAAGTGGCCAAACTCATTAAAGAGATGAGTTATTCGCAGGTGCGTTTCAATTTTCAACTTCTTAGGGAGAAGAAAATAAATGAAGAGGAAATCAGCAAATTTTGTGTTGACTTTTTGAAGAAGGAACCGAGCATCGCTTATGTGGTAGATAATAATAAGATCGGCGATGCTTCAGTGCCGGAAGAGATTAAGACTAAAATTATCAACGGTTACAATCCTGAACGCTCTGGTGCGATCCATTTTATATATTCTCCAAATGCGATATCACTTAAATCAAAAGGAAGCTCGCACAGCAAATGGAATCCTTATGACTCTAAAATTCCGTTGTTATGGATGGGATGGGGGATTAATCAGGGAAGCCTTGTCAGAGAAATCCACATGCAGGATATTGCGCCTACGGTTACAACGCTCTTAAGGATACAAAATCCTAATGGCTCCATTGGAAAAGCGATACCTGAAGTGTTGAAAAAGTAATTTTAAAGGCTCTAACCTGATCAGTTGGAGCCTTTTTTATACATGCTTCTTAGCGGGACCGTATAACGCTCAGCGTGCCAGGCTGTAGCGGAAGATATACCAAATCTATTAAATCCAGGTTATCAGTTTCCGGATCATTGGCAGCCAGCTGTACAAGTGTCGATGCTTTAGCCGTCGCATCAATACCAAGGCTTCTGTAGTGTTCGATCACTTTTATGGGGTCTGTAGTCCTGACCGGTACTACCCAATGTGTATGCCTTTGGCATAGATCACCAACCTTTTCTTCTTCAGTTAAGGCATTAAGTATTTCATTGCCCAAGCTTGCCCTCTTATTGAGTTGCCTTTTATCAAATTCTGCCAGTCGCGATTGCAGAAGCTTCACATTGGCAGCGCAGGGCCGGTACTGTACCTTGGCCAGTACATCTTCACCCGGGAAACCCCTGGTAAAACCAGCCAGCAAATCATCGAAGTCCTTTCCTTTCCATCTGGAAAACAGGTATAGCAATGTGTATAACCAAGGACTGGTCATCAATTTCAGGATAAAACCTTTCCCCACTTTTTTAAGGTATTTGCTAGTATGCTGCAATGGTAAGCTTTCATTTAAAGATACCATCTTATTATAAAGCGCAGCATTATTGATGCGAAGCATTGCGCCGGTTAAACTCGTATTGGTTTTAATCAAGCCGAAGCTGAACATCACCACATCCGATTGTGGATGGCCTTTATAGCTTCCGTCGAACGCCTGAGCGCAATCTTCAATAACGAAGAGATTGTGCTGTTTGGCCAATTTTATCAATTCATCCGTATCCGTTATCGCACCAAATAAATGAGTGATCAAAATACCTTTGGTGGCGGGGCCGATATTCGCCAGCATCTCAGTGGCAGATAAGTTTAAGCTGTGCCGGTTGATGGCCAGGGGGATGATTTGCAATTGATGCGCTTTCACAATGGCAAACATATCGGGGATATTGATGCCGGACATTAAGATTTCCGATCCCGGAAGCAGGTTTAAGGATCGTAACGTTAAGTCAAGGCCTGTCCTGACCGATAAGCAAATCAAAGTATTGTCCCGAGCCGCAACCGTGCGACTCAAACCCGCCAGGTCTGTGATGCAGTAGCCCAGGGATTTTATTAGTGCAGAATAAGGTATGTCAAGTTTTCCGCGGGGGATCATTTGAATGCGGTTTTCAGCAAAGGTAAGTAAAGGGATGCCTTTTTTATTGCTAAAAAATGATTCTAATAAACTAAATACATATTCTGCTGTTATACTGGCATACTTACTATCAACCTATTATTATGAGCGTAACATTAGAACAAGCAGAAAAATTATCAGAAGCAGCTAAGGCCAAAGCAAAAGAGATTGGCGTACCGATGAACATTGCCATTGTAGATCAGGGAGCGAATTTAGTGTCGTTTCATAGAATGGACAATGCATGGTTGGGCTCTGTAGACATATCGATTAAGAAAGCCAAAACGGCGAGGTTTTTTGATATGAACACCGGCGAAATCGGTAAACTTTCACAACCTGGCGGCCCTTTATTCGGCATAGAACACTCCAATGGGGGTTTAATATCCTTTCCGGGTGGTGTAGTGCTTAAAGATGCCTCAGGAAAAGTTGTTGGTGCCATTGGCGTATCTGGTGGCTCAGTAGAGCAGGATCATGAAGTTGCATCGGCCGGCGGGACTGTTGTTGGGTAATGAGTTTGGTAGGGAATTTGAAATCAGTATGAGATGCGTAATATTGCTTATTTAAATACTCTTTTTATCCTGACCGGCATCCTATTTTTGACCGGCTGCACAGGCCAAACCGATAAGAAACGATCAGAAGGATCTGCTGTTTCATCGGCAGACAGTTCGACGAAGAGTCAGCCGGTCAATAACAAGTCTGTGGCCAGTACAGATTCGTTATCTGGCAATGCCGATCCGAATGATCCGGAACAGCGCATACGTGCTACCTATGCAGAAACCCTGCGTCTCAAAAATGAGGGTGATCTGGATTCAACGGCTTTTAAATATTCCTGCAACAACGAAAAAAGCGGACAGGTGGTGTATTATTCCAGTCGCGGCAAACTCAAGCTGATCACGCACAGCTACAGCGAATACGACCACTTTACATCAGAAGATCAATATCTCTTGGAAGACGAGCAGTTGTGTTTTGTCTATCAGAGAAGTGTGACCTGGTCCTTCGAAAGCGGACCTGAAGGATCTACAAAAGACAACATCACGGAAAAGCGCATGTATTTAGCGGACGATAAACCTCTAAAGTGCTTAGAGAAGAAGTTTACGATACGTTCGCAGGCTACAAACAATCCGAAATCAGAGCAAGTACCCAGCAAAGAAGTGAATTGCAGCTGGTCACCCGGCGCTGAAAAAGAATTTAAACTGCTTGCAAAATACTACAACAAACCAGCACCTTCCTGTTTAAAATAACGAATGCGGTAGTAGTGACTTAGGTTGTATTCGGGCTGTATTTTGATTTTGGTCAATTCTTCCCAAATGTCGAGCCTCTCCAGGCTTCCATCAAGCTTTTTTGCTTGGTGCTGTCCACCGTCATGATATTGACAGTCAAATCTCTTTTGTTAATCAGGCTATTAAACATAGAGAATTCCATAACTATTGGCTTCTTAAGGGCTATACGCACCGTGAATCGATAAAAGGTGATACCGCCAATATGCTCCTGGCTGGTTGCTGAATCTATTTTTACTCCTGGTATCTGTTCTTTAAAAGTATTGAAAAGGGTTTGATTCTCCTTTTTTACACCCTCCAGATAGTCACCATCCAGGGCATCATCAAAAGGTTGGAAGTTTGACTCCAAATAATTGAACTGGTCAGACTTAAACACCAATAGTGTTTTCACCTGGAGATCTGGTTCAGGAGCAGAGCTTACTTCGTTTGGCTGTTTGCCTTTGTTTTGCAAGTTTTTCCACTCTTCAGCATTCACCTGCTGAAAATTTTCGGGAATGGTCATGCTCCAGTTGAAATCCTTGTTGAACACCCTGCGTTTTGGTGCCGATTGAGCCAAAGACAGCTCTGTGATTAGTGTAAAACCGATCAGAAATTTTATTAGAAGCTTCATACAAATTGTTGATCGATGAAGGTCGGCAAATATTAACTGAAGTAAATACCCATTAATGTTAAAAACGGTTAAAATGAAATAGGCAGGTAAGTGCACAGCAAATAGAAAAAATCCTGCAAAGCGCAAATGCCTGGGTCGCCGCATCTAACGGAAAAGACTGTTTTATGAACGCGCTAAAAAGACATAAATGCTCAATTCTCCAGGCTTCCATCAAGACATTTTGCTTTATGCTGTCCACCGTCATGATATTGACAGTCAAATCTCTTTGTTAATCAGGCTATTAAACATAAAGAATTCCATAACTAATGGCTTCTTAAGGGCTATACGCACTATGAACCGATAGAAGGCGATGTAGCCAATACGCTCCTGACTTGTTGCTGAGTCTATTTTTACTCCGGGTATCTGATATTTTTATGCGGTGGTGGAGCTTTAGCTATTTAGAATTGACTTTTAATCTCGACATTTCCAATGCTCTTTCCATATTGGCAATACCATAGCCATATGGCAATTCAGGTTGACTTGCCCGATCTGCAGAGTTGCGAATTATATTCATCAAATCTTGGTTAGTTAATGAAGGATTCGCCTGCCATAAACAGGCAATTAAACCGCACATAATCGGACTTGCGTAAGAAGTTCCACTTCTGCTTTCGGCCATTCCCGATATGCCGATTACGCTTGCACTACCGCCCAAAGCCATTACATCAGGTTTAATCCGTCCATCAGCCGTTATTCCCCAAGATGTAAAAGTATCGCTAAGGCCCGTTCTGTTGATAGATCCCAAAGTCAATACGTTTGGTGAATCCGCTGGCGTACCCACCCACTTTTGTTCATTACCTGCACAGTTCACAATAAAGATTCCTTTACTGAAAGCCATATTCGCGGCCCTGCTTGCTAGCGCAGTTTTTCCATCCATATCATTGGCAGTATATCTTTCGATAGGATAGAAGTAATTATCACTATAGGTTAATGAAGAATTAACCAAATCAACACCAACGCTGTCAGCAAATTCGATAGCACTTGTCCAATAATCTTCTTCTATTGGAAACTCTGTAGGACTATCCTCTGTACGCAACAGCCAATAGTTTGCTTCAGGGGCAGTACCTACGTACGTTCCCGGCTTACTCACAGCCATACATGAGGTCACCCATATGCCGTGATTATCAATACTATAAGGGTCGTCATTTTCATAGACAAAAGATTTTGCGCCTTTAATATTGACGTTATTAAAAGCCGTATTTCCTTGCATATTGAGAAACCCCGCATCAATAACAGCAATATCTATTCCCGCTCCTTTATAACCTTGCTGATGCAGTGCCTGTCCCTTTACCAGATAGATGTTGTTTGTTGCCGAACCATAATCAATAGGGTTGTTCAAAGTGCTAGCACTGCCCGGTCGCGGGCTATCAACATATACCGGCAGCTCACTTTTTACCTTTCTAGCACCTACATACACCAATTTTACGTCTTTTACAAATGGCAAGGCCTTGTACTTGTCTATTAAAAATTGGTCCTGCACGTTTATCGTAACCGTATTTAGCCACTTACTCTGAGCCACGATCGTTCCACCGATGTCCGTTATAGCCTTCAGGTAAGTCTTAGATATTGGCAAATCACTTTGATCGATCGGTATACTATGCCGGCGTCGACGCTCAATGGCTTTTCTGGAAAGAAAAGCTTCAGGATTACTTATTGAAAAATCAGACATGCCCTTATCAAATAGCGTCAACCTGTATTTATAGTCCTTTCCATCAGTCACAATAATCTTGCATTTCGCTTCACCCAAACCATTAAGCAGTTTTGCAAAAACATAAGTGGTGCCAGCTATTTTGGGCAAGACTACCCCCTCAGGACTAACTTCCGCAATACGTGGATTTTCTACACGCCATTCTACATCATCAGAACTTGCATCCGGAAGGTTTTCTACGATTACTGAAAGCCTTGCCAGGTATATATCATTTTCCAAAATGACGCTATCCATATTCATGCGAATAGTAAGGGGAGGGGATTCCGGTTGAATACTTCTTTCTGACAGGCGGTCATGAAAAGCAGATGCGCAAAAAGAAATAGGAACAAATAACGAATTGACAGTTGCATTGTGGATAAAAGATGATTCGGGTACAAACTTAAGATTAATAATCTGCCGTTGTGCATGTAAGGGCTGTAATGGAATTACAAAGGTAACCGCAGGTGTAAGTTTTTTCTACTTCTTACTACTTATTGGATAAAACAAATTACATGTATATTCCAATAAAAATTAGCAATGGATGAGCAACCCTTTCTAGACATGATGCGTGAGCACCAGGGCATCATTCATAAAGTATGCCGCTTGTACCGCGATCGGCCCGAAGATCGCGAAGACCTTTTTCAAGAGATCACTTACCAACTTTGGAAATCATTTCCCGGCTATCGGGGAGAATCCAAACCAAGCACCTGGATGTATCGCATCGCACTCAATACTGCTATTGCTTCCTATCGTAAAAAAGGGCCTGCTCTAAGTTATGAATCTGTTTTGCCCGACTATCCTGATGAAGAGCAAAGTGAGGAACTTGTCATTCGGCAAGAAAAGCTATTCTCAGTTCTTAAGCAACTTAACGACAGTGAAAAAGCAATCATCGCACTCTATCTGGATGAGTTCAGTTACCGGCAGATCGCTGAAGTAATAGGTACAAGCGAAAACAATATTGGCGTAAAGCTCAACAGAATTAAAAACAAAATTCAACAACTCTTAAACAAATCACCATGGAACTAGAACAACTTAAATCAGATTGGAAAAACATAAATATACCAGAGAAAAACCCAATGCAACTGAAAGAAATGCTTCTTGAAAACAAACATCCGGTGCTAAGACAAATCAGCAGACAATTGACCATAGAGCTCTGTGGTTCATCAGCCTTCCTGTTTTGCTATTACACAATGTTTGACGGTGACCAGAAGCCCCTGCTGATCAACCTGCTTCTCGTAGCTTCTATTATTGCCTCACTCGTACACAACGTAAGCGGCTATAACCTGTCAAAACATCTGCTTAAAGACGGAAACCTAGTTGCTTCACTGAGATACTACCTCCTCAAAATGAAAAAATATGCGTTTGTATCCGTTTTATCGAGAGCGCTATTTACGTCCGGGCTACTCACATTCTTCTGTTATAATATAACCTTTACTCCAATTAAATACTATTTATTGGCAGGGTGCATATTCCTTATCCCAATCCAGATCGTTGTTTTATCCTTCATCTGGTCGAAGCGGGTCCGGGTACTGAAATCGAGTATCGATGGTTTAAGTGGCAGTCTAACTGTCAGCCCCGAAAAAGCTTAAAACATTAAAACCCTTATAAATACCTTCAGTGTTCGAGCCAGGTAAACGAATTGCTGCTTATATTTACTATCTTAAACCAAACAAAATATATAAATACATGTCAAACGTTCCTGTAGTCCGGTCCAGATTGAACTGGCTTTATTTACTTCCACAGATCATTTTAATGTATCTCCTTATTGCTTTCTTTGACAAACGGATGGAAGAAGTGGGTTGGATCGTAGCAGCTGTTGTTTACCTTGTCTTGCGCTTCCTATTACAAAGTGTGGTAGCAAAAGATCACAGAAGGGGCATTCGCAAAATACAACAGCATAAATTTGAAGAAGCACTGGACTGTTTTAAAAGAAGCACTGAGTTTTTCACTCAAAATTCCTGGGTTGATAGGTACCGTTTTATCACCTTGCTTTCTTCATCAAAGATGACTTACCGCGAGATTTCTCTTTGTAACTGGGCTTTTTGTTTAAGTCAAATGGGCAGGGGTGAGGAAGCAATCGCCTTATATCAGGACATACTTAAGCAATATCCGGATAACTATCTGGCCACTAATACCTTGAGAGTACTCACATCTATATCCCCAATATCAAATTGAAGTCATATCACCGGTATATAAATATAGGAATTAGGTCCGCATATGTCCTTTAAGCGAATTTTGTTTTTCATCATATGCTCTACGGTAGCCAGCACCGCTTTTGGTCAGTATAGGGTGATGCGACGGGGTGCGATACAACAGATTAGCCCGGCACATCTGGAGTTCTATTCAAAATATCTCAACAGCGGCGGGATACCTATCCGTTCTGCAGCGGTAGTGAGCGATACGGCACTCTTTATTGCATCAGCAAAGCTAGATATGATGTTGAAAAGACTTCAGTCTGCCCGTCGGAATTTAATCATGCATGGGGCTGAACTCCATATCATTGGCAAAGATCAGCAAACCTCAGATTTACCAGAATTCAAACATTCGAAAGGAGTAACCTTCGTTGACAACAATACAACTACAGATATTGATAAACGTACCAGGGGATTAGGAAGTCTATATGCTTCATGCGGCGAAGAGAACCTTTTGAAGTTGCCTAACGATCGCTATCAGGGTAACGATATATGTATCCATGAATTTGCTCATACCTTAATGAACTTTGGTCTCGACAGTGTTATCAGAAATAAGATCCATATTCAATACAAGGCTTCTATTGGAAAGGGATTGTGGAAGGGTGCTTATGCTGCGACCAATGAACACGAATACTGGGCGGAGTTGTCGACCTGGTATTTTGGTGGGCTTGGTGGCCCTGTGCCGGGACACAAACATGGGGCAGACCCAGCAAATTGGTTTCGGTTGTACGATGCTGATAGTTATAACCTATTGCATTCGATATATACTGGTCAATCACAGCCAGCCCTTCTTACGAAAAAATCCCGTGTAGTGGCTGAAGGGACTCGTTCAGGTGCTTCTCCTCATAAGTCAACGTTGTTTATAGTAAATAACTCCACTAAGAAGCTAAAAATCTCCTGGATAGATTGGGAGGGTAACAGCGTTTCTTATGGAGAAGTGTCGCCATACGCTCATTTTCTTGGTCAGGAAACCTTTTACACTCATATTTGGAAAATTGACGATGGTAAACATCCTATTTACATAAAGGTTCTGGACCCCATAAGTGTGTTTAAAATCGATGGCAACACGAAAACAAACTGAATTAAGCCATATTTGAGATTTTTTCATATCCGAATATAGATCAATAAGAAGCTTGTTTAGTTTTGGTATCAATTACCATTTGTATCAATCTATCAATAATGATAATCCGAAAAAGTTCCTCAACATATGGAGAATTCTTAGCATATTTCAGGACTTATATACGTAATATTCCTGGTCTTATCGGGAGTATTTAGTTCAAACGCATATAGTATACCATGATGAACGTCTGTGAGTCGCTCGCTAAAATATATACTGCCGGTATCGAGCGAATACGTCATCATTTTTCTTTCAGTTCCTTCTGATCAGGTAGTGTCAATAATTTGTTTTCAGTCAACGTCATCCACATCTGATCCAGCTTGGTTTGGTCCACCTTTTTTTCTTTAAAATCTGTCGATTTACCAAGTTGCAGATTGCGGTCAAAGTATCTGGCTTTCCATTTATTGTTCTTTAGTGTGAGGATAAATACATGATCAAAATTATCCTGAAAATGTCTTTTCCATAACCGAAGCTCGAAGTCATAGTTTTTCTTTAAATTAAACATGCAATCAATCTTCAGATTGTAAGCCAAGTTTGTAGTTGACGGCGATCCAGCTTCGAAAGACATAAATCTGGAACGTTCATTAACGCTGAAGTTAAATCAGACAAAATAACCTGATCTCAGAAGCTAGTCTACTTATGGAATTGTTCATCCTCCGTCATGCTGATATAAATAAACTCAAGATATCATGGCTGAACTTAAATCAGTCTGGCCAAAATTACTACAGCTCCGGTGATTGATTATGAAAATGTCTTGCCCTCAGAGCAGAGCTTTATCTTAAAGACCAATTTTTAGCACTGAAGACCTATCATCTCGGTGAGTTTATGCCAGGAAGTATTATCTCATGAATTACTTGCCGATTGATCGTCTGGGACAAACTCCAGTATATGCCCAGGCTGACAATCTAAAGCCCGGCATATTGCTGCCAGCGTCTCAAATCTGATAGCTTTAGCCTTCCCCGTCTTCAATATAGAAAGATTAGATAAAGTAATCCCAACCCTGTCGCTAAGTTCATTTAAGGACATCTTGCGCCTTGCCATCATCACATCCAAATTCACAACAATTGCCATTTTACACGGTTAATTCGTCATCCTCTTTTAATTTTAGTCCTGCAATAAAAATCTCTGCAAGTATATAAGCGATTAAGCTCGTAATCAGATAACTTAACGAACTGCCAAGGCCAGCAGACAAAGCCAAAATAGCTTTTTCGCTTGTACCTTTAAACATCAAACTAATACTTCTGATCAAATTAAAAGTAAATATCATTCCGGTGAATATCAAATAAAATACCGCTAATCTCTTGATCAATGCAACCTGTTGCCACGAAAAAATCGAGTCTGTGAGGATTGATATCAGAATTTTTCGAAGGGTCCACAATATAGGTAAGTATATTATAATTGGGATGATTCCTGTAAGCCCTCCAAGGATCGGTAAAATCACCATCATGCGTCTTATTCCATTAAATTGCTCGGTGGTGGGAATTCGGTCAGCCATTTGATTGAATTTTCCCATCCAGGGGACAGCCTTAAAAAAGATAAGTACGGCAAAAAGAATCAATCCTACGATGGAGACTTCCACAACTATTTTCAAGATTTGAACTTTTTTCATATTGGTTATTTGGTTATTTAGGCTTTTGCACCTGGTTAAGTGTCGAGACGCTTGTCAACAAATATAAAACATATTTCATGAAATTACCAATTTTCAATATATATTTATTGTTAATCAATAAATATATATTGAAAAGTATAAGCTGAGTCTTCATTCTGCTTTGTTTATGATACGCTACTCTCACTCCGCACTTTCGGGCAGATCGGAACCTGTAGCCACCCGGTGCGGTTACCCCGCTAAATATTGGTTCCTCCATCAATGGTCAGTGAAGCCCCGGTGATGTATTGAGCCTGCGGGCTGGCGAGAAAGGCCACCAATGCGGCGATATCCTCTGGTCTACCGAAAGCATCCTGAGCCATCAAAGCGATTTGTCCGGAAGCATACTCACCGCTTGCTGGATTCATGTCGGTGTCTACTGGCCCTGGTTGTACCAAGTTTACGGTTACACCTGCGGTGCCCAAATCCCGGGCAAGGCCTTTGGTGAGTCCTATAAGGGCCGATTTACTCATGGCGTATAAGCTCCCGCCCGGCTCTGGCATGCGCTCTGCCTGGCAGCTACCGATGGTAATGATCCTGCCGCCTGGTTTTAAATAACTGACCGCTGCTAGAGCCGCCGCAAATACGCCTTTTACATTGATGTCCATTACCCGATCGTATTGAGCGATGCTTAATTGCGAAATGTGGTCGTACAGGCCGATGCCCGCATTGTTTACCAGAATGTCAAGTCCGCCAAAATGCGCTGCTGTGTCCTGCACAGCCTTTGTAATTTCTTCGGCTGAGCCGGAATCAGCTTGAAGCGATAAACCAATTCCTCCTTGGCTTTTGATTTCATTGACCACCTGACTGGCCAATTCGGCATTGTGCTGGTAGGTGATCATCACTGATGCGCCTTCTGCGGCAAGCTTAAGTGCGATGGCTGCGCCGATACCGCGACTGGCACCAGTCACGAGGGCTATTTTATTTTCTAATGATTTCATACTTGCAAAACTAGCTTGCAGCGGTTAGATTTGCAGGCTGCTCACAAATTGTTCACTACTAACAAAAAAGTAAGTATGTCCAGAAAGGAAAATTCAACGAATTCGATCAATGAAGCTAGTCAAATCCGCAACTGCGGAGTGGTGTTTGCACTTTCATTGATCGGGGGACGCTGGAAGCCCACCATTTTGTTTAGTCTGCTGGAGGGCAGACAGCGCTATAGTGCTTTGCGGAGAGCGATACCAGGAATTTCCGAACGGATGCTGGTTGCACAACTTCGGGAACTTGAAGCCGATGGACTGGTAAGCCGGGTGGTGTTTGCCGAAGTCCCGCCCAGAGTGGAGTATGAATTAACCAGCAAGGGACGTTCGGCAGAGAAGGTGCTTTTGACGCTTTCCGGCTGGGGCAATGCACAGCGGGAGGCAGCTGGTCAGAAATTCACCGAGGTAGATCAGTAAAAAGCTTGTTGAATATTTTCATCCGTACAGCGGGGGTAAAGTGTTTTGGATAGTAGTGTTTTCGATGGTATAATACCAATAGTGATTTATGCTGTTCATTTTCTTTGATCATGTTGAATAAACGTATCATGAAATGAATGATAGTAATTTATTTTTCTTTATTTAAAGCGTCTTTATTGCGTTTTATTCTTTATTTAGAAATTTATTTTCATAGGAAAAACAACTTGAACAAAATGAACAAAGCATTTATGAATTAATTTATTACGTTTGGATTTATAAATAATTAATGCCTCTGTGTTATAGGGATACAGATGTAAAAACCAAATCCTAAAAACTGAAATCTAATGGAAGTAATGTATTCTTTTATGGTATTGAGCGGTGTACTGTTCATATCCCGCTTAATGAAGATGAACAAACTGGTACTGAAGAAAGTACGTATTCAAAACGAATCCAGGATAAAATTTAAGCGGTAGCATATGTTTAAAAAACCTTTTTCTTTTGAGGGGCGTGTCAGCAGGCCTGAATACGTCGCCGGTCAGACTATAGCTGCGATCATTTATGCGCCATTTATCATTACATTGATGATGCGTCAGGGCTCATCACCTGGTATATTTATATGGGTTCCTTTGGTATGCATTTGCCTGATGTTTTCATTTGCCCAGGGTGCAAAGCGTTGTCACGATCTCGGAAAAAGCGGCTGGTGGCAGCTGAATCCTTTTTATTATTTATGGATGCTTTTTGGCGATGGTGAGATTGGTGCAAATGAATATGGAGAAGATCCAAGTCATATGATCAATAGCCTTAAGAAGCAGTGAAATATGTTTAAAAATCCATTTTCTTTTGAAGGCCGTATCCGGAGGTTGGAATGCGGTCTTAGCAATCTGATATTTTTGGTTCCGTACTAAATAATGACTTTTAGAAAGATGTGTGGTTAAATAATAATTCTTATAAATTTATGTATTCTCTTTTTAGTGTATGCTAAAAAGATGCTCCAATACTCAAATTAGATAAAAATTTAGAGGAAGAAAAGTGTGTATGTAAAACCTGTCTGGAACTTATCTTGTTCGGTTGTTGTTCGGTTAAATTTAAATTTAACCGAAGCCTAACTGGACATGGTTAGTAGAATAACCGAATAAGGTATCTGAAAAGCGGGTTTTCAGAGGAGCTAAAAATTGCTGCTCAAGTGCACATCAATTTAATCAAAAAAAATAAAAATCCAAAATTTTTCAACATCTTTTTTTTGATCAAGTTTCTTTTTGGGAAATTTCGGTTGAAGGTTTAATGCCGGCCATTTCTAAACCGCATAAAGTGCACAGATTTTTACAGGTTCTTGCTGGACAATTGATTTTCCACCAATCTTCTTTAGACATTAGGTGCCAGCCAGGGAATGCATACTGTTGAATTGGTACTTGTTAAAGGGCGCTCAGTTTTGTATTTTTATATACACACATTTAACTTATAAACGCATGAAACAACAAGTAGATTTTAAATCAGTTATGATTGGTTTTTTAGTTGCCACATTAATATTTACTGCATTTAGCTTTAAACAATGAACGCTCGGATAAAGCAGGCCGTTACCAGACATCGCTGGCAGAAGGCGGCGTCGTAATTTTGGATACTCAAACCGGAGATTATATTCTTGTTTATCACCTAGACAATAAGGATTGGAGGAAGGTTATTTCTCAGACACACATCTAATGAGCAAAGGAAAGTGATCCAAGTCTATTTCTAGCTGCAATCTGCTTCAAAACCTAATTTAGTGACTCTTCAATAAGTGCTTTCGGCAGGATTTTTTCCATAAGGATACGTTGCCTAGGCTCGACATTCACAAATTTCCAATCGGTTTGCCCATTCTTAGATATTGCCCAGGAGCTTTTATTTGGTGTGATCGTGAAGGTCTCGGTAGATTCATCAAGTTTGACATGATCAGAGCCAAAAGTATTAGAAAATGCAGCTGTAGTCAATGCCAGCCGACTCTTTTTGGCTTCTGCAGATTCCTCTTTATCAGAATACATTTTCATGGTCATGGATGAAACATATTTGATTTTTGCATAATAGCAGGTGTCTATTTTCCTGCGGTCTGCAATGTCCCGTATATCAAATCCGAGTATCCTGGCCTCAAACTCTTTGTTTTTCATTACCTGTTCAAACAGGACAACCATTTGTGTCCTTGGTACAATAGTAAAGACCGCCTCTGGTATATAGTTCATAGATTTATCGAATTCGCCGGCAACAATGTAATTGTTGTATTCAGTGAAACGCTGCTTGATGTTTGCTTTGTAATCCTGAGCTTGAATGCTAAAGCCAATGAATACGAATAGCGTAAAAGTCAGAGCTTTTTTCATGTATTGATGGAGGATATGCATAAAATGAATTGCTTATAATTTGCGTAAACATAATAAATTTTCTACTTCGATAGAATCAGCTTACAACTGGAATGTGACGCCATTTTGTTTACTTCACATAAATCACACTCCTGACGGGTCTCTGCCAGGTACCTCCAGTGGGGAAGTTGACCCGGCCATTGTCGCCCTGATTCTTGACAAACATTGTTGATGAACCACCACCATCTAAATTCATGGCGTTAACTGAGCCTAGAGCCTGCAAGATTTTTGCCAATTGTGGGGTAGTGATGCCCTTAACACTTCCACCTGTATCTGCAACCACCATAAAAATACGTTTACCATCTGAAGTTACACCCAGGCCAGTCCTCCCGGTCAGCGAACTGTTATGTCCTTCAGACATATTTAAAGTTTCCAGGACACCTGAAGTGATCAGCATAGGGCCGCACACGATAATATTTTGTGCCTGGGCGATAGGAATAGCAGCTGCGACCGGGTTTAAGTTGTTTCCACTCTCTGAGAATTTCCTTACTGTAGCCACATTGTTATTGATCAGAAGAGCCGAATTTGTGAATAGTGGGCTGACGCCAGTGTGGCCATTTTGAACAGCGACTGAGTTGATCCTGATATACGGGTCCTTATTGCTGGACCCCATATAAGGAAAATACCCGGCATTGACACCGGCTGTGGCACTGTAGCTGTTGCACATGGTTACTGTATTGACGTCTGTGGTCGTAAAACCAATTCCGAGGGTATTGGACTCATTTAGCGTAACATCCAGAATGAATATTCTTCTTAAATCTGCACCAAACAAGGTGAGTTCACCAGTTTTATAAGTCAGCCCCGGTTTTACCGTATGTGAGGTCCAGGCATAAGTTACGATCTTATTTTGGTCGGCATCTACAGCGATACTCTTGCTGTTGGAGACTTTGTCGTACGTGGTTACGGTAACATTTGCACTGGTCGCGCTACCCAAATCAGGCGTAGTAACAGTTAACGAGGTTTTTGTTGCGTTGGTAACTGTGGCCTTTATTGTACCAAACTTAACATTGTTGTCTTCGACAGTGGTGCTAAAATTGTCGCCGCTAATGACGACTGTAGAGCCTAAAAAACAGGTACTGGTGATGGAAGATATGGATGGAGGGACGACTACTTTAGGTGGCGGTATCTGGGTGTCAGGAACGTCGACTGTATTGTCTTTACAGGATGTTGTAAAAATAGAGATGGCTGTGAAAGCCAAAAGAATGCGGAAATAGCTTATCTGCATTCCCAGAACATGGTTAATTTTTTTTAGCATTTGGATGATTTGTGATTAGCGTTATTTATATCAATTGATTTCGGTTAATTTCATTTAGGTTCAGTCTGACAAGGTAAAAAACCTTTAGTAAGAATGCAATTATTTTTAATCCTATCGGCAAATGGCCTAAAATATGCACTAATCAATTAATAATAGTGTCAAATCAGAAGCTACTAAAAATCTTTATTTTCCAGATTTGATATCAATTATAAAAGTGGAGAACTTTTCCTTTTTTAATGGTCAGCCACAAGGAAAATGAATGCTTGACGTCATATCGCTTTTTAGTCCATTTTGGTGCTTTTTTTAAGGCTTTTAAAACTTCGAGACGAACTTGCTGGGATTGTTGTTCTCCTGTGGTGAGTTTAAAGAATTCTCCCAATTTGTTGACAGAGAATGAAACCGCTAAGTTTCCGTTTACAGAGGAAGGTAATTTTACTGTTTGAGCCAGATAGCTATGAAGAGATACGATTTCAGGACTTGGTATAATTGCGATTTCTCCCATCACTGGATACTTTTCAAAATCTGGTTCAACAGATTTCGGAGCAACTTTTCCCATTAGTTTTTCCTGGGCATTTGCTTTTTGTGTAGATACATTAAAACCTATGAAAACCATAGCGGCTACTGCCAAGCGTTTCCAAATAGATTTTGCAGCTGGCGATGAGGAAAGGAGTTGATCTGTAGTAAACCTGCCGCAGACTTTATTGTTGTTTTCCTGCATGATGCTGATAAAATACTCGACATTCTTATCACTGAGATCATATACCTTTTTTTGACATGTACTGCATAATCTTCCGTCGGTTTCAATGGTCATCGCATCCCAATCTTGAGTGCAGGTAAACGTTAAGCTGGCATTGGAGATTTTATCGTTCATCGTAATTTTGTTTAATCCAATGATGAATGATGAGATATTTTTCCATAATGAGTACAGTTTTTAGAATCGTGATCATTGGTTGTCTTTGGCAATCTTTGTTTGGATTAAAATTTTAGTCGTAAATTGGCTGTATAAACATGGAAAGTAGTCTTACTTATCAATTTCTGAAGCCTGATGTTGCATTGTCACATTTAGTGGAAAGTATTGGCATGTTTCATAACCAGGCTGATCTTCCAAAGGAGGTAGTGATCATTCCTGATGGGCGGATTGACCTGTTTTTCTCTAAATCCAAAGAAACGCCCTTCCGTATTTTTTTGATGGGATTAGAAACGGAGTCAAAGCAGCGGAGCATTCCGCCGAATACGCTCACATTTTGCATCAGCTTTAAGCCTCTCGCAGTTGAGTATATTTTACCTTGTTCGATTGCGGGTTTTTTAAATAGCGCTCAGCAATTGAGTGATGATTTCTGGGGTTTCCATGCAAATGACCTGAATGATTTTGATGCTTTCTATAAGAAGGCCACTCAAAAGCTAATGACTTTATTGCCGCCGGAAGTGGATGACAGGAAACGAAAGCTGTTTGACTTAATCTATGCTACTAACGGCGAGATGAGTGTAAAAGAGCTTTCGGAAAAGGCATTCTGGAGCAGCCGTCAAATCAACCGCTATTTTACGCAGCAGCTTGGTCTTTCTTTAAAGATGTTCTGCAAGATCTTGCGGTTCAGGGCATCGCTGGAGCATGTGGCACAGGGGAGGCTATCTCCTGAGCTCAACTTTACAGACCAGACTCATTTCATTAAGGAAATAAAAAAATTCTCTGGTGTAGTGCCTAAAGAACTATCAAAAAATAAAAACGACCGATTTGTACTATTATCCGTTTTGAAGGACAAATAGCTTTGCAGTATAAAATTTAAAATTATGTTGCATCAAAATAAACAAATCGCCATCGTAGGCGGTGGCCCAGGTGGATTGACCCTGGCAAGACTTCTACAGCTTAAAGGCGCAAATGTAAAGGTATATGAACGTGATCTGGACAAGCATGCCCGTGTACAGGGTTCGCCCCTGGATTTGCATGAAGAATCTGGACTGGCAGCCATCATCAACGCAGGCCTGCTGGATGAGTTTAAAGCAAATTATATGGTCGGTGCAGACCGGGAGATCATTACCAATGAGCTGGCTGAAGTTTTTTTCAGCGATCATGAAGGTAAACCTGAAGAGAACTTCGGTCATAAACACTTCCGTCCAGAGGTAGACCGTGGCGCATTGAGAAAGATCTTATTGGACTCCCTGCAACCTGAAACCGTAGTGTGGGACAGCCATTTTGTCGCCATGAAACCAGAGAGCGATGGCTGGGAATTGAGTTTTAAAAACGGGGTAACGGTTTACGCGGATCTGGTGATCGCTGCGGATGGTGCGAATTCTAAAGTCCGTCCGTACATCACAGATATAAAGCCTTTTTATTCTGGTGTTATCATGCTGGAGGGGAATATTTATGATGCGCAAGCAAAGGCTCCCAATATGCATGCTTTACTTGCGGGCGGTAAAATCATGGCTTTTGGAAACAAGAAGGATTTGCTGATTGGCCAGAAGGGTAATGGTGAAATTGGTTTTTATGCCAGTTTCAAAGCTGAGGAGAATTGGCCTAAGGACAGTGGACTGGATTATTCGGATAAGGCGCAGGTAGTGGCCTGGTTTAAAGAGAAATATGCAGAATGGAGTGAGGTGTGGTATGAACTGTTTGAAAATGCCACAATGCCTTTTATCCCGCGTCCGATTTATTGTATGCCTTTGGATCAGAACTGGGAGGCACTGCCTAATGTGACCATGTTGGGTGATGCGGCGCATGTGATGCCTCCATTTGCCGGAGAAGGGGTAAACATGGCCATGCAGGATGCATTGGAACTCTCTGAATTGTTAACTTCTGATGAATGCCAGAACTTTCATGAAGGGATTGCGGTATATGAAAGCAATATGCGTAAAAGAGCAGCGGTTATGGCGAAAGAGTCTTTGGATAATGGAGAACTGATGCATTCTGAAAATGCGCTAAGTGCAATGGTCGGGTTTTTTAAAGGTGTATCACACTGATAAAACAAGAGGTAGGATTGAAAGAAAATCACTATTATTGCTTTATTAACCTTCAAATATGTACCTAAACCGTTATTTTATATTTTTCTGCCTGATCGCTGGCACATATATTTCTTCTCAGGCCCAGCATAGCAACAAGCGACCTAACCTGGTTATTTTTATCGCGGATGATCTGGGTGCTACCGATCTGGGCGCTTATGGAAATAAGGTGGTGCGGACACCAAATTTAGATGCCTTTTCGACAGAATCTATTCGTTTTACAAATGCTTTTGCCAGTTCACCAACCTGTGGGCCGTCGCGCAGTACAATATTTACTGGTTTGTACCCATTTAAGCATGGTGGACACGGAAATCATAGTGCCGTAAAGCCTGGTACACTGTCTATTGTGCAGCAGTTAAAGCCATTGGGCTACCGGGTGGCGATAGCGGGCAAGACCCATATCGGACCTGAAGAGTCGTTCCCCTTTGAAAAAGTAGCGCATTCTAATGTGATTGAGCCGGGAAAAGAAAAAACGCCCTGGCTTCGATACGATTTAAACATGGATGCGGTTGAGCAGTGGATAGCCGGATTAAAAAAAGATGAACCATTTGTATTGATCGTTTGTGACCATAGCCCCCATGTGATCTGGCCAGAAGTTGCGACCTACACCTCGTCGGAAATCGATATCCCATCGAAGCATATCGATACGGAGGACACGCGTAAAGCCAGGGCCCGTTATTACACCGACATATCGAAGATGGACAATAATATGGGTAGATTACTGAGCAGTTTGAAGAAAAATGATTTACAGCGAAATACCATGGTAATGTTTACGGCCGATCAGGGGCCGCAATGGGCATTTGGCAAATGGAGCTTATATGATTATGGTATACAGGTACCTTTGATAGTTAGATGGCCGGGTGTGATAGAAAAGGGGCGGGTGACGGACGCATTGGTGTCTCAAACGGATTTGGTGCCGACTATGCTGGATTTAGCACATGGAACATCACCTGTCAGACTTGATGGTACTAGTTTCCTGGGCGTATTGAAAGGGAAAGCAGATTCTAAACATCCCTATGTATTTGCCTCGCATACGGGCGATAACCTGATGAACCGGTCGCCCGCACGCATGGTGCGGACGAAGCAATTTAAATATATACTGAATATCGCCCCGGAGATTGAATTTAATACGCATATGAACAAGGCGACCGACCATGACGGAGGTCGCGAATATTGGCCATCATGGGTGCTTAAGGCGAAAACGGATACACATGCCAAACTGGTGCTGGATAAGTACCACCATCGCCCTGCGGAAGAATTGTATGATGTGATTACAGATCCGCAGGAAATGATAAACCTCGCTATGGATCCCAAATATGCATCGACTTTAAAAAAGCTAAGGGGAAAGCTGACCAAATGGCGTAAGCAACAAGGTGATTCGGAAACGGAACCTGAAAAGCCTGCTGATCCCAACATAAAAAAGCCAGAGGTACCTTATTTATTTTTGGATTGAGACTGAGGTAATGTTAGGGGGCGCTAGCCTTACTACTTTGCGCAACCAGAGCCGGGCGGCTTTACTTTCTGCTGTATTTTTAAGCAGCCATGTATCGCTGTGATTGCGATAAGGAATATCCTGGAAAGTAAACTGGCCTTTTACACCGGTGCTGTCGAGATATTTTCTGATGTTTTTGGTACTGCCTTCCTGTGATATCCATTGCGGCCTTTCTTCTAGCCTTTGTAATCGTTGTAAAGCCGATTTTCTATCTGCAAATGGGTAAGGCCATTTTTCATTGACCCCGTCATAATGAGAGTGACAAAAAAATGCTTTCCAAACCTGAGCAATTCGATCATCGTTAAGTCCCAGGTAATTACAAGCGATAGATCCCCGAGAAAAACCTGCCAGTATAGTACAATTTAAATCTGCTCCATAGGTCTTACCAATCATATCAAGTGTAGCATAAATATACTTTTTAGTCTCCTCTACATCTCCCCACCATGTTATCGCATTTACTTTTGAACTTCCTTTTACATCAATAAAAGGCATACATATCCAGATAAACTCTTTGCCTTTACTGAGTCCATAGCCAAGACTACTACCTTCCACACTACCGTTCGAAACATCACCATATTTATTTCGATAGTTGCCATTGCCCGCAAATTCAACGATAACAGGATATTTTTTGCCAGGTTTCCAATCCCGGGGCAAGTAAAGAACATGATAAACATTTGTATTTTCCCAACCCTGGGTAGTCTGTTTTACTCGTGCACCAGCCTTTGGTTTACCAAAAGACAGGGCAGGAACTTTCATAACTGATCGTACCGAAGATAGATCGGGAAGTACCTGTCCGTAGGTTTTAACAGTTGTTATTGCGAATAACAGGATACTTAAAAGCGCTAATTTTTTATATATAATGTTCATCGTTATCAATAATCTTTCTGATGGTTTGCGCATGGGTATATACCATTAAGTGTCCACCACCATCGATCACAACATCGGGCTGAGTGTACTTTATTGGAAGTATCTTGTCTGATGTTCCATGAATGTGTATAAGATTGACTGGTTTAATGATATTCCTCCAGTGAAGTATACTGTTCAAAGCCCATTTTAAGAATACCGGATCGGTATCGGCAATAATCTGACTGAGCATAGCCTTTTCATTTTGGGTTTTCAATCCAAATAAACTGTACATCAGTGGTGTACTTCGTTTGGCTAAGCCTAGTGATAGTATCTGGTGTAATCGCAGGTTACCTGCCAGTCTGTAATACCAGGGTATTTGGCTGTAAACTGGGGTGCTGGAGATAATGTAGGTATGTACAGGCTTTAGTTGCTTTGCGATCTCGGTAGCGAGCATACCGCCAAAGGATAATCCGACAAGATAGAATGGCGTAACGGAATCTATGTTCGCGGAGAGCCTGATAGCGTATTCTTCCAGTGATTCGGTGGGTAATGGTGTGATCCAATCCAAATAAATTAGCTCGTAATCTGCCGGAAACATTAGCTTCTTGAATACGCTTTTATCTGCTCCGAGTCCACTGATGAAGTATATTCTTTTTGGCATCTGGCTGTCGCTAACTATTTTATTTTTGACTAATATAGAAATTGAACCCGAGATAACCCGCGTTAAAAACCGATGAGTCATAAAATATAGCTCTTAAAGATGCCGGCAATTTTTAGTATACCAATGTCATCAATTGGTATTTGCAATTAGGTCAATGGCAACTTTTTCTACTGCGGCTTTTAATCAGACTATAAGTTTGTCATCGATAATAAGAAGCTTAAAAGTTTATTTTTTTAATGCAGGATTTAGTGCTTTAAAGGCTGCATAAGACTTATGATATGACTTACCTATAGGACCATGTAGCTTAAGTTGTTTTAAGAAATTCAGGCTCTTTAGCAGCATCAGTTTATAGGTCGGCAGTGCTACTTTCTTTATAGAGAGCATGTCAGCTATTTCATTGCCCAGCAAGTAACGCATTAGCCCTATGATATCATCGACAGTTGCTTTACTTGTATTGACCGACATGATATGGTGGATGAGCGATTGGGTAAGTTCAGCCCCGTGACTTGATGCACGAAATTCACGGTTTTTGATAGCAAGGTCTAGATGATCTGCTTCCTCTTTATTCTGTGGTATGAGGTCTTCATCCAGTCCCATCAGATAGCCTATCACTGACCATACATGCAAAAATGCTTCTTCGTCTTCTGCTGAGACTTTAATGCCCAGCTTCTTCATGCCCCGGGTCACTATTGAAGAAAAAGACAGATTTGTACCTGCCATATCCTCCTGATTGATCGGCAACCCCCAGTTATCATCCCATTTTTTGCTGAGTAAGGTATGGTGTCTCACAGCAGCATGGACAATACGGATTTTCAAAATTTCTGTGTAGGCACTGCCTGTCCCCTCATAGGCATCCGGCCCCATGACCTCCCAGACAAATATAGCCGTATCAAAAAGCCGCTTGGTCGTCTGCCTGGTGATCAGCTCTGACAGGTACAATACCATGGCGCCATTTGCCGCTGTGTAGCAATATGGAAGGGACAAAAGGCCGAGCAGGTTCATCACCATTTTTGAATGCTTCACGAATAACGCCGAACCCTTGTTCATCAGGTGCCGGTCGGCCCAGGCCGGCAATATATCTGCCTTTTGAATGAATTCAACTTCCGGGTAACGTATTTTAATCCATTTCAGTTCGTTTTTTCCTGGCTCATTGCCAAGCCATTTCCGCAGTTCTGCTTTTTTAATGGGATCGGCAAACACTTCCTGAATAAAGCGGTCGGCAGCGGGGTCTGCTGACAATCTTTTGCTATTTAGAAATTCATTATTATCAATTCTTCGAGCTAACGTCATTCGTACATTACAGTTACAGCAATATAACGTTTGTAGTTACATAAAGTTGCAGAAATGAACGCTAATTTGCCGATTACTTAAATTTAATTACCTCCAACTTTTGAAATTGTAAGTATACGCTCCATCAAGTATAAGACCACAGTGGAATCTCAACGAATGAAAATTTTTAGGAGAAGATATTGGCATTTGGATTGCTTAATGCAGCTCAAAAAATATTGTTATGCTAATCACACCAAACATCCGCCTAACTAGAATTATCCGCAACACCTGGCAGGTAGACCTGATTATGTTGGTTTCCTGTTCTGCAGCTTATATGGTCAGGGAATACCTGATCGCCTATCACTTTAGTATTCCAGCCATAATACCCACACTATTAGGTACTGCTATTGCCTTCTTTGTCGGTTTCAACAACAATCAGGCTTACGACCGCTGGTGGGAGGCGAGGAAAGTGTGGGGATCACTGGTCAATGATTCGCGTTCGTTTGCCCGCGCCCTGATTAACTATGCCGGGGATGAAAAGGAGGTGGCTCAGCGTATGATTTATCGGCACATTGGGTTTCTTTATGCATTGAAATCTTATTTAAGGGGGGTAACCGGTGACGATATGTCGCTTCGTTATCTAAGTAAGGAGGACGAAAAGGAAATAGCCAATAGTAGCAACAAACACAATGCGATTCTCAATCTGCAGGCCCGTGATTTGCAATTGCTTTCTTCGAAAGGGCAGATTGATGGTTTCAGGTTTATGGAGATCAATGAACTGCTGACCCGTTTTTGTGATTCAATGGGTATGAGCGAGCGTATTAGAAATACTATTTTTCCTACTACGTATTCCTATCTTACAAAAGTATTCATATGGCTGTTTGTAGTAACTTTTACTTTGGTCATCAGTGAATCTGCAGGAGTTTTTTCTATTCTTCTTGGCTGGATAATCAGTTTCGTATTTGTTTCTACCCAAATTAACGGTATGAGCTTAGTAGACCCTTTTACAAATAATTCTGCCGGTGTACCGCTCAATCAAATCACCCGTACCATCGAAATCAATCTTTTGGAAATGATTGGTGCTGAGGAAGTTCCGGAAACGATTAAGCCGATTAATGGTGAATACGTGCTCTAATAAAATGTTTTAGGTTATTTCGAGATTATCCGCTTAGTGTAATTATATTTTTTTTAGTTCCCTCCACTTATCCTCATTGACCGGTATACCTTTTTCTTGGTTTTCACGACGGGTTTTCAGTGTATTTTCGCCGGGATAAGCTACTGGTCGCTCGGGATCAGTGGCTTCGCTGCTTTTAGTGAAAGCAATAACCTGGTCGATCAAACTTGCATGTAAATCAGGCCGGTTGATGGCAATGAAGCATTGGGATACACCATATTCATTCTCTCTTTCCGAAATCTTTTCAGTAGAATCGCCGCCACTTAATGCAACTGCCAGCAGATCCAATACTAAAGCCAGGCCGGAACCTTTCCAGAAACCAATAGGTAATGCCAGCTTAGATTTCCTAATCTTAGCGGGATCTTTAGTCATGTTTCCCTGTTCATCAAATCCCCCATCAAAAGGCAGCTCTTTTTCATCCAGTTCGTATTGCTGCATTTTCCCGTAGGAAAATAGGGATATGGCCATATCCAGCACGACATGGCCTTCTGCTCTTGGGATAGCGATGACCAGAGGGTTGTTGCCCAGGACAGGTGTCTTGCCGCCCCAGGCCGGCATGTTGGCAACGGCATTGGTAAAACATATGCCAATGCAGCCTGCTTCTGCAGCCTGCCAGCCATAGGTGCCACCACGCATCCAGTGGTTGGTATGCCGGATGGCCACACAGCCAATGCCATATTGTTTTGCGAGCGCAATGGCCCGGTCCATGCAGTGCGAGGCATTGGTCATACCCGGTGCATAATTTCCGTCCCAGCGTTCTATGGCACCATGTGTATCCAATAGGGTAGGTATGGATTCTGGCTTAACCAACCCCTTTTTTACCAATTCTACAAATACCGGAAAGCGATTTAGTCCATGTGAATAGACACCGTCTCTACTGTTGGCAGCAAAAATACCTGCACAGGTTTCTGCCTGCTCTTCAGAAAAGGAAATTTTTAACAGTACTCTTTTAAATTCTTTTTTGAGCTCATCGTAAGATATGCGCATAGATTCGGAGATTATATGATGTGATCAATGGCGATGGCCTATAATGTATAAAAGTTAACAGACCTGAGCTGTTTAAATTGCGTTTATTTTTACAGTTTTAAGGTATGTGTATGATAAATAGGCCTAAGCGTATTTATTTCAATACCCTGAACCATGATTGTATATTCCTGTTTGATACCGGAAGTATAAAATTCGAATGTTGTTTTTCCGTTAGCGTCAGTGTATAGGTTTGGTTCCCAGTAAATGGTCGGTCGCGTATCGGGTACGATAGACGCCTGGTCTGAGTAATCTGGCAGAAAAAATGCCTTAGGATAGCTTATTGCCTGTAATCGCAGACTGGTGCCTGGCGCTGGCAGACCACCTGGTATTGACCCTTGAGGGGCACGAGTTGGCGCTTTGTTACATCCATTATAAATAACATTTGGTGCATATGGAAACCTGTATACAATTCCAATTTTTGGTTTTTCGCCACAATTGTGAATAGGACAGTTCAGAACCTTATAAATGCAAACATAATCCCCACATTCGTTCGAGCATTTATTTCCATGAATGGTGGCGCTTCCCAACGCTGAAATGTTTACCTCTTTTAATTGAATAGCTCTATTGCGGATATTCACTGGCGGGGGCATATATTTGGCGACGTTATTAAAGGGCTGTGAAGTGTATAATGATGTGCCAGCTTTTACCTTTTTATCGAACTCAACGGAATGATCTAAAAATTTTATTTGATAGTTGTCAAAAAATTCAGTTCCAAGAACGAGGTATTTTGCCTCAAACTGGTTGACCATCAATTTTTCTGGTAATATAGAAAAATATCCATTCTCATCGATATCAATTGGCTCAAGTCCGGATTTTGACCATAGAAGAATGTTCAATGGTTGTAGTGTTTTTTTTGCTTTTTTGGTAATCATTCCGCTCACTCCTGCGGAGTTTGTGAGGATGTTGATCATGTTTTTAGCTTGATAATTTGCGATGTGTCGCCAATCATACCAACCCCAGTTCTTACTGATCATCAGCATATCTAATTCCCCACCAGCTCTTTCGTTAGTTAAGGTACTGGCACTGGGTAAATGGTGAAAGTTAAAGGTATGTACGATGTTACGGTAATCAGGGAGGGTCAGGGAACTTTTCTCAGTGACAGCCACTGATAAATTGGTCTTCACCAGGCTGCCTTTACGATCGGTAATAGTTAATCTAACCTTGATCTTGTCGCGTTTTCCGATGGAATTCCTAATGGTATCTATCAGTACTTGATATTCAGCGGCCTCAGTTGGTCTATTCATGAATAATCTTTCCGCAAATGGATTTCCATTAGGTTCAAATATGGCCAGGCTGAGCAGGTCCCTGGGGAAGTCCTGAGCAGGTATAGTGATTCGGGCAGAATCTCCGGATTTAACCTGCACCTTTCCGGTCCACAATATTTTATCAAATGCACGGAGTACCAAAGTGGGGGTTTCTGGCTTGGAGTTGTTGAAGACGATTGCGCTATACTGGTCTTTGTCTTTCTCCAGTCTAAGACTATAACCCTCTCGCAGGATATTGCCTAGTGGTACGGTCTTGGCTATTCCGGACTCGTTAAAAGTAATTCGATAAGGGATGTTTTTTTTTGGTGTGAATAAGAACTTACCAATTCCCTGTTGGTTGGTTTCGATACTACCAATTTGTTTACCACCTTCGTTTAAGGCCAGTTTTGTCAATACGGGATTTTTGTTCGCATCGAGCACTTCGAACACAACATTATTCGGCACTTCCTCCACCAATTGGCCTCCCTCGGGGTAGGTATTGACTTTTAAAGTACTCCCTTCGTGTCTCAGGTTTAATGATAATGTGGCGTATTGTCTTTCCCCATCAAGTCTGGCTTGAAACCGCACACTTTGGCTATCGGCAATTTTTGGATAAGTGAAACTGATATATGCTTCGCCCTGACGGTTGGTGCCCAGATCGCCTGATCTGATCCGCTCGTTCCCCACCCATAGAGTGTAGAGACCCGTAGCGCCTTTTAGGGCTAAATTTTGATCTTTCACCCTGATTCCGATCTTCACATCCGAACCTCGAACGATCTTATCCGAATTGACAGCAAACAGTTCCATGTCAACCCTTTCTGAAATATTAGAGTTGATGGTTATGGGTTGTACAAAGACTTCTTCGGGATCGAAGTTCATCATCCGGTCGGTATATGCATAGAAAAAGTATTTTCCATCGTTCAGGGTATCTGACAGCGCTACATGACCGTGTGCACGGATATCATAGATGGGAAACTGCTGCTGCATGACTACTTGCTTTTGTTCATCTGTAATGCGCACATGCAGCACTTCGCTTTTCATGCCTGAAAGCATGTAAGATTTAAACCAGATGGTATCGCCCGGCATATAATTATTCCGGTCGATATGGGTATACAAAATGCCAGGTTGCCGTTCGCGACGGTAGGTCTTTAATTTTTCTTGAAGAACATCAGAGAACGTTTCTCCAAATGATAATGACAAGAAGAAAAGACAAAGTCCGAGTATGCTATAAAGGGTAATTCTTCTTTTCATTGCAAAATATGGATTAGGGTTGATCTAATAGCTTGATCTCCTTTTTTGAAAGTTCCTGACGAATCAGTGCAGGTGTACTTTGGCTTGTGTATTCTTGTCCGGATTCTAGTTGGATAGCTTTACGTTCCAGGGTATAATACTTAGGTTTTACATAACCATAAATATCCAAAAAATACTCTCTGTGGGCCTCTTTTAATTTTTCCAATGGCTTTTCCTTAAGGTAATAAATAATCAATGACATCCCATATTGACCGGAAAAGGTTTTCGAATTGGTGCCAATTATAGTTCCTGGAAAGACAGTCTGTCCAAGCTGCACCTTTATGCTGTCCTTATTCAGTCCTAAATAGACGGCGAGGGTTCCGTCCGGATGCTCGATCACTAGCTTGTCGGTCTGGCCTCTGAAGATTCTCTTCTGAGATTGATACATGGTGCCGAACTTGGTGACTGCCACCACCTGTCCTTTTCTGACTGCAGTTACATTTTGTTCAGTGGCAGTGAGAAAATGACTGCCTGCTGCACTTTCAGGAGAAGGACTATATTGAGATGTCCGATCAAACTTTTCGTCTATCACCTGTACTTTGGTTCCATCATCATAAGGAAGTAAATACGTAAAATCTGAGTTGTATTGATCAATTGCCCCGCCCCGGATAATATTGTATCTATATGGCCCCAATGTTACGTAGCTTTTACTGTCCCGGGGCTTGAATTTAACGAGCGTTCCTGCCATTGCGTTTACTGGCAAGATCAGGTTGGACTCAGAACTGGATCCTTCCAAATCTTTTATTTGAAACAGCACGGTAAACCTACCTGGACGAGATTTGACATATTCTATGCTAATGGACCTGTCGGTATTATGCTTGATTCGGAAGTCCAGACCAGATTCCTGGGCAGATAAGTTGTTGATGTCAAACAGCAAGAAAAGTCCTGAACAGAAAACTTTCAACGTGTTCATAAACTGGTTATAGTTGGTACATGTTAAAAGTAAGAATATTTTTTGATTTTATTTTATCCGATGCTTACTGCTGTTATTTCGTCCTGGTTGGTCGTACTTCTATTTTACTAGGCAATACATTGGGATTCATATTCAACAAGTCGACCACCATTTGACCAAGGTCTGAAGGTTGTATCTTCCAGGCGTCGGCTTCATCGGGTGTATGTCCGTTAAAATGTGAGGTTACCGATCCGGGCATAATAGTCGTTGTCTTGATGCCATATTCCCTGAGGTCTAGCATGGCAGCCTGGGTAAAACCCACTACACCAAACTTAGAGGCATTGTAACCCGAACCCCCGGCAAAGAAATTGGTTCCAGCCAAGCTGGAGATGGTTATATAATAACCTTCATTTCTCTTAAGTTCTTCAACACTCGCCTTCAGCGTATGAAAGACACCGGTCAGATTGGTCGCAATCATATCATTCCAATCTTCAAGACTAAGCTGGTCGACCGGAGCAAATTTACCAAGACCAGCATTGGCAATAACCACGTCCAATTTTCCGAATTCAGCTACGATCTGCTTAACAGCACGTCTTTCATCTTCGAAATTCCTCACGTCAGACGCAATAGCCAGTACATTCTCAGAGCCAAGCAAGTCTTTCGCATGCTCCGCATCTTCCAGTTTTCTTCCTGAAATCGCGACTTTAAGCCCAGCATTTACCAGTGCTTCTGCAATCCCAAAACCGATCCCTTTAGTTCCGCCAGTAATATAGGCTACCTTATTTGTTATATCCATAATGTATTTTTGATTTTTAAATATCGAATGTCTTCTGTATTTGTTTGAGGGATGTCAATATATACGTTTATAGCTGAAAGAACAAATATGGACAAACAAAGGTTTTCCCTGGTTTTTGATTCTCCTGAATCTGGTGCACTTTGACTATTTTTGTATGGAATCAGATTTACGTCATGAGCAATAATGCACCCATTATATTGTTTGTTTATAACCGCTGTTTACACACCCGGCGTACGGTTGATGCATTAAAGGCAAATGACTTAGCTCGTGATAGCGATCTGTATATCTATGCAGATGCGGCCAGGAATGAGGAGGCCCTGCCTTCTGTTACCGCTCTCCGAAACTACCTTAATGAGATTACAGGATTCAGAAATATATATGTTTGTTTGCGGGAGCACAACCTCGGTGTCGATGAAAATGTTATTCTCGGTGTTTCAGAAGTCATTGAAAAGCATGGACGGGCCATCGTCATGGAAGATGATCTGGTCACTGCTCCCTGGTTTCTACAATACATGAATGATGCACTCCATCTTTATGAGTACAGGGAAGAAGTGGCCTGTATACATGGTTATGTTTATCCTGTAAGGCAGCAGCTGAAGGAGGTTTTTTTTCTGAAAGGCGCAGATTGCTGGGGCTGGGCTACCTGGAAGAGGGGCTGGGACCTGTTTGAGCCCGATGGTGAAAAATTACTCAAAGAGATAGAGCGACGCGGATTACAGCGGGAATTTAATTTTAACAATACTTTTCCTTATGTAAATGCCCTGGCAGAACAGGCCGCAGGCCGGACTACTTGCTGGGACATTCGCTGGTATGCTTCTGCTTTTTTAAAGGGCAAGCTGACCCTCTATCCCGGGCAGTCCCTGGTCAGTAACATCGGACACGACGCCAGTGGAACACATTGCGGCACCAACCAGGATTATGATGTGATACTAGCCACAGCCCCGCTTAATGTTGAAACAGTTGTACAGCCAGATGCACAGGCTTATGAGGCTTTTGCGGATTTCTTCAGTCGCCTGCTGCCCCAGGCATTGCCTCCCCCCCGGAAAAGCTGGATATCCAGAACTTTTAAAAAAGCTAAATCTTTTTTGAAAGGTTTGAAAAGGGATGCCTGATAAACTCTATATTTATTGAAGTTATGAAATTATTTATCCGCTTATAAAATGATGTTTTTTCGAAAATTAATATTTGCCTCGCTGCTGATCATGCCATTTCAAATGAGCTATGCCCAATCGAACTTTCCTGCCGATTATAACCACATCATTGCCTATGGGCAATCTTTGTCTGTAGGCTCGATAGGGGGTATGTATATCAATTCAACAGGATTGCCCTATTCTAACATCTGGATGTTTAATAATGGTTTAAGATATGAGAAGGGGGAAGCCGATTCGTCAATGAAGAGCTTTGTACCCCTGATAGAGCACACTCGGGGTGAAACGACGGCCAGTGGCACAGCAGATATGCTGATGAAGAGCCTGATCAAGGATAAAAATAAAGTGGATTATAATTTTGTATTCAGAACTCCCGGAGCGGGTGGTAAATCGGTCAAAGTATTGCGTAGAAATACCGTACAGCCCTTTTATTATGAATCGGCCATCCGTGGTGTAAAGCGCGGTAAATATATAGCTGACCAACACGGGAAGACCTTTAATGTGCCTGCCTTTACCTGGACCCAGGGCGAAGCGGATATTTCAGCCGGAATGGGCCTGGAGGAGTACAAGACGCAATTTGGAGAGATGTATAGCGAGATGAACAAAGACATCAAAGACATTACCGGACAAAGCAATGATGTGGTATCCATTATGTATCAGACGGCTTCACACAACAGGTATTACCTCGGCTCAGTAAAACAAGGAAAATTTTTGAATACGAATATTGCGGTAGCGCAGTATCAAATGGCCCTGGCAAATAATAAAGTTTACATGGCTACGCCGATGTATCCTTTTGACTTTGGCCCTGATAATGTGCATTTATATCCTGAGAATGCCCGTTTACTTGGCGCTTATTATGGCTATGTGACAAAAAAAGTATTGGTGGATAAAGTGGACTGGAAGCCGGTGTATCCAATGTCTATCCATGCAACTGGCAAAGTGCTGAAACTCAAAATGCATGTGCCGGTGAAACCCCTGGTGATTGATACGGATTGGGTACAGTTTGTGGACAATTATGGATTCAATATATATCGCGACGATAAAGAGATTGCGATTAAGGCGGTCAAAGTGACAGGAGCGGATGAAATCACCATCTGGGCCAATGAGGATTTAAAAGATAATGATCGGATTACTTATGCCATTAATGGACAAAACTCAGGCAGGTTTATTGGCTCCAGGGGCAATATAAGAGATAGCCAGGGCAATACAGTAACGTATGATATTGGATGCACTACCTATAAATTACACAATTGGCTACCGATTTTTGAGGAAAGCATTAAAGACGCAAAGCCAGGAGTGGCTGCTGGGGAAGTAGCTGACGTGGTTAAAAAAGAAAATAATATATTGACTCAGCCAATGTCTACGCAACCTGTATTTGGTTATGCAGTGAAAGATGTAGCGGGTGAAAATACAGCGGTTGCTTATCATGAATTCACTTCGAAAAGTGACGGTCTGTTTCAGGTGGAGTTCTTTTTAAAGATTGTACCCCGTAGCGGTACTGCACAGGTAGATTTGCAATATTTAGATCCCACTAAAGGAAGTTACGTCACCCTGACTTCTTTGCCGGCCAGTCAAATGAGTAAGGCGATTTATAATCAGTGGACAAAGTATACTTTTCCTTATAAAGCTCCGGGATTTGAAAATAAAAAAGGCAATAAATACAGGTTGGCGTTTAATTTCGTCAAAGGAGATGTGGGAAAGGGCCTGGGCTTGTTAAAGGCACATGAAAACAACAGTTTTTTTGTAACGGGAATCAACAGTGTGTACGCGTCCGCGCCTAAAATGGCCAATGGAAATTTCGAACTTTGGGATGCGGCAAAATGGCCTGCGAAACCGGTAGACTGGAAAGTGGTGGAAGGCGCCGGATGTGCGGAAAGGTTCAGAGGTCATCTGCTGGATGATTATGCTTTAAAGCTGAGCAATCCGGTAAGTAAATTGACCCGTGTGGCGGCCTTGACCGCTGTGCCTTTGAAGAATAAGAAGTATACCCTGCATTTTTATGCACGCGGCGAACAGAATGGACAAAAGATAGAATGGCTGCTGAGTAAATTAAAACAGAATAAGTCTTTCACATTAGATAAAACCTGGAGACCATATTCTATGGAAGTCACAGGGGCTGATGTGGCTGAATTATTAGAACTGCGTTACGCTCAGCAGGGGGTGGTGTATGTCGATGAGATAGCGTTTATTGAGCGGTAAGAGACATCTCTTATCTATTTGTCCTGTTGTGCTAAATAGCCTTTCAATAGTTGGATCAGATATACATCGGGCTTGGGCATAATCACTACCGTGCCTGGTTCCTTATCTTGTGAGTGCTTGATGTAGTTGGCTTTGATCTTTCCCCAGTCTTTAGAATATAACTGGATGAAGGTATCTACAAACTGTTTTTCAGTATATTTTTTTGGAAGCTTGCTCAATACAACTTCTATTTTTTCTTCTTTCTTGTGCAATACTGCCATGTGGTGTTTTTAAACTTTGCGCGCAAGTTAAGCAATTAAGCTGTGTTTCAATTTACAATCAATTACAATTTCTTGAAATAAGCACCCGCATTTTTCAACCAGGTATTCGGACTGACGACTCCTTTTGCTTTAGGGTTGACAAACGATTCTACTCTTACGTGAGGAAGTGTTTTCAGCAAGGCCAGGTCGCCGAGTTCGCGAAATAGGAGGTCGTGAGGTTTGAAACAATTAAATGTATAGATTCCATTGATACCGGCTTCCAGGGCGATTATCGCTTCACCTCTCCAAAGTTTCATTTCTGCATCCTCTTCAGGGTTTAAGGTGTCCGATAATCTTCTTTGCGTCAGCACCGCATAGACTGGAATTTTATAGGTATTGCCCAGCGCCGCCCAGTTCTTCCAGGGTTCAAACTTAAAATAATCGCCAGCGGACATAAGGTCGATCCAGTCTTGTTCAAGCCAGTTTTTGACATCGAGTCCGATGGCTTTTGCAAAGTTAAGGGAATCTGGTATCCTGATGGCAAGCAATAAGGGCTTGTTCCTTTTTTGTCCAATTTGATCACAAGCTGTACGTATAAGTCCAATTAGTTCAGTCATTTGCCGGCAATCCTCAGCCGTAGCTTCTCCGCCAAGATATTGCGACTTGAAGAACAAGGGGTGACGAAAAAAATCGAGTTCGATGCCATCCAAGTCATAACGCGTGATCACATCTTTGATAATGCTTAAGACCCTGTTTCTAACTTCTTTTTCACCATAATTGAGTGCTGTCCATTTATATAAGAATTTCGATTTGTCTCCGGGGGTGCCCATCAGGTATTGTGGATGATCGATTTTCCATTTGGTGAGCTCATCCAATGAGGTTGCTGCAGAATCATGGAGGTCGTTCATCCGCATCGACCAGAAGATCTCCTTGCCATGCTGCCTGCAAAAATCTACCATCACGCCGAGCGGATCGGTATTGATTTCCTTTAGCGCATTGATAGCCCGCATCGCTTTTTTATTGTTTACGGGAAGTTGTGTCAGTTTGCTAGCGTGGCTATACTTATCGTTGACGCCATCACAATACATAATAGTATCTACATGGCTGCCCAGGAGGGGAGAAGTTCTAGAGTTTAAAAATAGTTCAGGTGAAACGAAGCCGTCATTGGACAAATTGATGTCATTGCCATCATTGTTCATGATCATTCTCCTGGTCCGTTTTCTAGCTCGTTTTCTTAATACGAGTTGGCTTTCTTTGCTGGCTGTTAGAAGGGTAATTGCGTTTTGCAGCGCGTCAGCCATTGGTTGTTCGTCATTTTTAAGATCGAAAGACTTTGCTTTTAAGCCCAAAGGGATGGAAAATGCGGTGAGTAATGAAACATATTTAATAACGTCACGCCTGTTTATTTTTTTCATTTGTAAATAGTTACTTCAACTTTAATGAACCATCGTAATTTTTATTCTTTTTAACTTATAAATATCCTTGAGGATTCTAATAAATTATTATGTGGTACATATCAAAGCTGCGAAGTATTTCGCATACTTCCAAACATTTTTTATCAACGCCAGGTCTGTGTGACTTATCTATTTTTAGTTTTTATGCTTGAAAACGGATTTCACAAACAGTATAGGTTAGTGACTTTAAACCCACATATTATAGTTAGCTTTATCATATGGAACCGATCAAAGTTATCATTACAGGAACAACGGGAATGGTTGGTGAAGGCGTTTTGCTGGAATCCCTTTCCAACCCTAAGGTCAAAGAGGTGCTCAGCGTCAGTCGCAAGCCCTCTGGTACTAAGCACCCAAAATTGAAGGAATATATTATCTCAGACTTTCTGGCCTTGCAGTTTGATGATGCTACGTTGAAAGGTTACGATGCTTGTTTTTTCTGTGCCGGGATCAGTAGTGTTGGAATGTCTGAGACGGACTATACCCGTATTACATATGATACTACCATACATTTTGCTCAGGTTGTTTCTGCTCAAAACCCCGGAATGACCTTCATTTATGTCAGCGGGGCAAGTACAGATGGTACTGAAAAAGGCAAAACAATGTGGGCTCGGGTTAAGGGTAAAACTGAAAATGACCTTCAAAAATTGCCTTTCAGGAAAGTGCACAATTTCCGCCCCGGTTTTATGAAAGCTGTGCCCGGGCAACAACATACACTGAAACTCTACCGCTACTTCGCCTGGATGTATCCGATCCTTAAAACTTTTTTTCCTAATTCAGCGAGCACACTGCAGCAAGTCGCCCAGGCAATGATCACCTGTGCCACTACTGATGTGAAAAATCCAATCTTAGAAGTCAGTGATATTAATGCCACGGCGCACAATAGCCAATGATCTGCTCAATCTGTAATCTAAACAAGAATAACTGAAGAGTCTGAAATATCCAGGTCATTCAATAACTCATTGATACTATTTAACGTGATTGTCGAAATCTGGGACAATGCATCTTCGGTGAAAAATGCCTGATGTCCGGTAACCAGCACATTTGGGAAACTCATCAGTCGCTGTATTTTATCGTCTTCGATGATGCTGCCCGACAAGTCTTTGAAGAATAATTTTTCCTCCTGTTCATATACATCGATTCCGAGATAAGCAACGTGGCCGGATTTCAACGCTGTAATCACATCGTCGGTATTTAGCAATTGCCCGCGACTGGTGTTGATGACTGTTACGCCGGGCTTCATCTCCGCAAGGGTATTTTTGTTGATCAGGTATTTGTTTTCAGGTGTGAGCGGACAGTGGAGTGAAACGATATCAGCACTTGCAAGCAACCGGGCAAGTGGCAAATACTGTACACCCTTTCCTTTCAGTTCTTTATCTTCAAAAGGGTCGTACGCCAATACCTTGCAGCCGAAGCCAAGCATGATCAGACAAAAAGCTTTGCCGATTTTTCCGGTTCCAATGACGCCGACCGTCTTGCCGTGAAGATTAAAGCCGAGCAAGCCATTGAGCGAGAAGTTCTGCTCACGCACACGGTTATAGGCTTTGTGTGTTTTCCTGTTCAGTGTCAACAGCATCGCTACGGCATGCTCCGCCACCGCTTCTGGTGAGTAGGCGGGTACCCGGCATACCCTGATGCCATGTTTTTTTGCCGCTTCGAGGTCTACGTTGTTAAACCCGGCACAGCGCATTGCAATCACTTTTACCTTTTTAGAAGCCAGCACGGCAATGACTTCAGCGTTTAGTTTGTCGTTCACAAAAGCACATACTACATCCGTTCCATCGTCAATGGCATTGACAATATGAGGGCCTAAATGGGTTTCCCAGAATTGAAGTTCAAAGTTGTATGGCGTATTGTGGCGGTTGAAGAAGTCTTTGTCGTAAGGTTTAGCCGAGAAGAAGGCAATTTTCGTCTGTTTCATAGGTTGTATTGGTAGAGATTCACAAGATACGGGATTTCTCCTTTAACATGGTGATGATTGGCATAGAACTATAAAACAACAGGATCTAACATTCGGTTATTACGTATATATTGCAGAAAATCCAGTGATCTATGAAAGCATACCAATTTGTTGTTGTCCAAAAAATTCCGTTGTCTCTCTCAGAAACCTGGGATTTCTTTTCTTCACCCCTCAATTTGGCAAAGATCACGCCTGCAGAAATGGCTTTCACCATTGTGTCTGGCAGCGAAATGATCAGTAAAATGTATCAGGGCATGCTGATCAGCTATAAGGTGTCTGTTGCCGGGGTCAAACTGGATTGGATGACAGAGATCACTCATGTAGTTGATAAAAAATATTTTGTAGACGAGCAGCGTTTTGGTCCATATAAATTCTGGCACCATCAGCATCACTTTACCGAGATTGAAGGAGGGGTAGAGATGAAGGACATCGTAACCTATGGCCTGTCTTTTGGTCCGCTGGGTGCTTTGGCGAATAAAATCTATGTGGGGCATAAACTTCGCCAGATCTTTGAGTACCGCAGGGAGAAGGTCAGCGCTTTGTTCGGCAGATTATAGATTTGCTGCGGTTAATCAAATAGATAGCCGCTGTATGCCAGACCTTTGGCTACACTTTTGAAGTTATCTCCGGAATTTAATGTAATATGAGGGAATTTATCCTTAAACAAATTTTGGATGCTGCCGACCATAGAAGTTCCTCCGGTAAGAAAGAGACTGTCAATATCTTTTGCTTCAATATGATGTTTCAACATAAATTCATTCAGGTAATCTGAGATGCGGTCTACATCCTTTTTTATGATTTGCTTATAATCGGATAAGGGAACTTCTTCGTCTATATGGATGTCCATTTTACTGTAGCTAAACCTGGATGAATTTAAGCTGGACAACTCAATTTTGGTTCTTTCTATAGCCTGAAAAACGGAATAGCCGAGGTTATTTTCAATAAGTGTAATCAGATTTTTAAACTTGCGGTCGTTGCCCGAAAAGTAGTAATAATCTTCAATGTCTTTTTTGATGCGTTGCCCGTTGAAAAAATTCATCTGATCCCAGGAGCATATATTGGCGAACAGTGATTTTGGTACGTTCAGTACTTTGCCAGGTGTAGCTTCATAAGTGGTGTGCTTACCGAAATAAGGTGTCCCTTTTTCCCACATGAAGGCCGAATCAAAGCTGTCACCACCTACATATATTCCTCCAGTGGCCATCATGTCGTTCTTCCGGTCTTTGCTCCCCACTTTCGCTGGGTCAAGTACCAAATAGGTGAAGTCGGTCGTACCGCCTCCAAGATCGGCTACGAGTACATTTTCTTTTTTTAGAAGTGTTTTTTCATAAGCGAAAGCCGCCCCAATGGGTTCAAACTGGAAGCGGACTTCGTTAAAACCTGCGAGTTCAGCTGCTTTGTTCAATCTGCTCTGTGCCAGGGTGTCTTTCTGTACATTATCGTCGTCAAAAAAGACAGGTCTGCCTATAACCGCCTTTTTACAGTCTTGTCCGGTCAGTTGATCCGCTCTGCCTTTCAATTCTTTTAAAATGATGGCTACAAGGTCTGAAGCATTATATTTCTTATTGTGAATACGGGTCTCAGTAAAGCTGCTTCTTGATAGAATTTGCTTAATAGATTTAATAAAGCGTCCCTTCATTCCATCTTTAAGATAAGCGCTGATGGCATCTTCACCAACCACATAGTTTTTATCATCACCAGTATTCAGCTGATGATAAAAGTAGATGAGTGAAGGTATAATGATGGTGCTGTGGATTTCTTTTGAATCTTCATCATAAATCGCCAGTGCCGAATTGGTTGTTCCAAAGTCAATTCCGTATAAATATCTCTTCATCACAGTGGGGTATAAGCTTTAAAAATGAAATGGGGCGGCGAAAGTATAAAAAAATAGCTTAAGAACGAAATTCTTTTGAGCGGCATGCTTATAGGATCATTTTTTTATCTTTATCATTCACAATGATAAAGTCGTTCAACAGGAAGCTATTCACCAAAAGGATTGTATTGACCATACAGCTCCTATGGTTTGCTGCGGTCGCATCCGCTCAGCTGTCATTCGACCACCTGTCGGTGACCAATGGCCTCTCTCAAAGCACGGTTTTATCCATCTGTAAAGACAGCAGGGGATATATGTGGTTTGGTACGAGAGATTGCCTGAACAGGTATGACGGCAAAGGTGTCCGGATCTACAGAACTGATTCCGATAACCCGGCAAGCATCAGTACGGAAGATTATATGTATGCGATTCTGGAGGACAGACAAAAAAATCTGTGGATAGGTACTCAAAATGGGCTAAACAGGTACATCCCAGAGAAGGATGCATTTGAACGGATAGCTTATCTGGCGGAAGATCCAAACAGCATCAGCGATAGGATCGTGCTTTCCATTATGGCAGACAAAAAAGGAAAAGTTTGGTTTGGTACGAATATGGGACTGAGTATGCTTGAAAATTCCTCTTCGAGGAAGTTTAAAAAGTTCTTTCAAAAGGATGGGCTTGCCGGAAACTCGATCTACGCTATTTTTGAGGATAGTAACGGCAATATCTGGGTAGGCACTACACTAGGGCTTACGCTGATGACCTTGAAAAATGGCAAGTATACCTTCAGCACTTTTATTCATAGCCCGGCAAATCCAAAAAGCATCAGTGGTAACTCCATAAAAGCGATTGGGGAAGACAATCAGGGGCGTATCTGGATAGGTACGGAAGCAGATGGCTTAAATCTTTTTGTGCCGGATGACCGGTCTTTTGTCCGTTTTAAATACAGCCCTTCAGATGCATCCGGCATCAGCAACAATTTTATCCGCAAAATAATTGCCGGAAAAAATGGTAGCCTATGGGTAGCAACCATGAGTGGACTGAATATCCTGGATCCTAAAACACTTCGTTTTACCGCTTTTAAACATGATTCTGACAACCGGAAAAGTCTGAGCGACAATTCAATTAAAGATATCTACGAAGATGATCAGGGTTCGGTGTGGATCGGTACCATGTTTGGCGGTGTAAATGTGACGCACCGCAATACGATTCCTTTTACTATATATAAGTACAGCAAGTACCGGAACAGCATCAGCAGTGATATCATCAGTGTGATCGCTGCCGATGACCAGGAAAATCTTTGGATCGGTACAGAAGGGCAGGGGCTGAATTATTTCAATACCAAAACCGGACAATTTAAAAAATATGTAAACGATCCCCGTGATCCGAATAGTTTAAACAACAATACCATTAAGTCCATATTTAAAGATCGCAAAAACCGAATCTGGATTGGCCTGTTCCAGGGGGGACTGGAACTTTTCGATCCTGCTACCCAAAAATTCAAACACTACCCACACGAGCCAGGGAATCCAAAGTCTTTAAGCCATGGTTACGTGAGTAGTATTACAGAAGATGAACAGGGCCGTTTGTGGGTGGCTACCTCATCCAAAGGGGTAAATATATTTGATCCGCAGAAGGAAACATTCTCTGTCATCAATGATCTGCCAACTTCAGGATTACGTTTGAGCAGCAGTTACATCAGGATTGTTTATACCGATTCAAGGAAAAATATGTGGGTAGGTACGCCCCGGGGTTTAAACCTCCTTAAACCAGGTGCCAGTCAGTTTCAGTATTTTTTTAAAAGTAGTACAAGCAAAGACAGCCTAAAGTCTATGCAAATCAATTGTATCAAGGAAGATCACCTGCGTAACATCTGGATAGGGTCTTTGCGTGGTGGACTTAGTCTCTATCATCCCCAAACAAATTCATTTACCACCTATACCAAAGCAAATGGACTGGCCAGCGACAACATCATCGATATACTGGAAGATAATGAAGGCAACCTCTGGCTCAGTACCGACCGGGGGTTGACCAAGTTTGATGTGAGGCGCAAATCTTTTAAAAATTATAACATTACGGATGGACTGCCGGCCAATGAATTCAATTATAATTCAGCCTATAAGGATAAAAATGGAAAGCTCTATTTTGGGAGTTACAATGGATTGGTAGCTTTTACACCCAGGGATATTAAAGAAAATACAAATACACCAGGAATCGCTTTTTCCGGATTGAAACTGTTTAATAAACCAATTGCTATAGATGGCCCTGATCAGTTGCTGAAAGAAAACATCAGTTTTACCAAAAGTATTACCTTTTCGGCCGATCAAAACATCTTTACCATTGACTTCCTGGCTTTAAATTATATCCAGCCGCAACGGAACAAATATGCGTATAAGTTGGAAGGTTTTGAGAAGGATTGGAATTATGTAAGCATCCCCTCCGCCACGTATACCAACCTGCCTTCCGGAAAATATAGACTTTTGGTGAAAGGAAGCAACAATGATGGTTTATGGAACGATACGCCTGCGAGCCTTGAAATCCGTATCCTGCCACCCCTATGGAAAACCTGGTGGGCTTACCTGCTGTATTTTGTAGCCGGTGGTATCTTGCTTTATTTTGTGCTCCGCTTTACCCGAAGGCAGCAGAGGCTGGAATCGGAACTGTATTATGAGCATGTGAACAGCGAGCGGCAGCAAGAGCTCTACCAGATGAAGCTGGATTTCTTTACCAGGATTTCACACGAAATCCGGACGCCTTTGACATTGATCTTTGCCCCGTTAGAAAAACTCATTAAACTGACCAAAGAAAATGTGGCGGTCAACCAACAGCTATTGGGCGTGAAGAAGAATACCGACCGCTTGCTTCGGCTGATCAGCGAGCTGCTTGATTTTAGAAAGATAGAAAGTGGGCATGCCAGCCTGCAGGTCTCAGAAAACAATCTGGTCGATTTTTGTTATGCCATTTACGAAGCCTATCAGGGCCTTGCAGAGATTAAAAATATCAGGTATACATTCAACAGTCCGGAGGATAGTATAGTAGTCTACTATGACGTCAGTCAGATGGAGAAAGTGTTTTTTAATATTCTCTCCAATGCCTTCAAATATACCCCCGAGGGTGGAGAAATCACTTTCAGCATCACAAAGGAACAGGACCGGGTAAAGGTTGAGATTACAGATACGGGAATAGGGATTCCCAAAGAGGCACAGGACAGGATATTTACAAATTTTTACCAGGTAAAATCGGATACCGTTGCCGTTGAAGGCTGGGGGATCGGACTGGCGCTGGTTAAAAATATTGTAGATCTGCATAAAGGTGAAATTTCCCTCGAGAGTGAACCTACAGCAGCGGGGAGAAGTGGGAGAACCAACCTGGCTGTGAAGCTGTATTTTGGCAAAAGCCATTTTAATGCAGATGAGTTGATTGCTGCGCCGGCCTTGATAAAAGCAGTAAGTACTGCACAGGAAATGACAGCTGAAGTCCTGGCTGATAAGACGGAACAGCGTACAATTTCGGAAAAAAAATATACCGTTCAGGTGGTCGAGGACAATGATGAACTAAGGGGTTTTATCGTGCAATCGCTGGAGCAGACCTATCACATCCTGGAAAGTGCAAACGGCCTGCAAGCCTGGGAAACCGCCATTGAACACGTGCCAGATATCATTGTGAGTGACGTGACCATGCCCGAAATGAACGGTTTGGAACTCTGTTTGAAGTTAAAGCAGGAAGAAAAGACCAATCACATTCCAGTGATTATGCTGACGGCTATGGCCGCGCACCTGCATCAGGTTGACGGCCTGGAGGCAGGCGCTGATGTGTACATCACTAAGCCGTTTAGCATACAGGTGCTGGAACTGAGCATCAGAAACTTGCTGCAGGGACGCGAAGGCCTGAAGCAAAAGTATATCAAGCAGATCATGTTGAGTCCGAGAAAACTCGATATGGAATCTCCGGATGAAAAGTTTTTGAACAAACTGATGCAGCTGGTGGAAGACAAAATGGAAGATCCTGATTTTAATGTCAGTAGCCTGGTGGAAGATATCGGCATGAGCCAAACGGTGCTGTATAAAAAGATAAAAGCACTTACTGGTCTTACCATCTCAGATTTCATCAAATCGCAGCGTTTAAAAAGGGCTGCACAGCTGTTGTCTGACCATAAACTCAATATTGCTGAAGTGGCGTACACTGTTGGTTTTAACGACAGGAAGTATTTCAGTAAGGAATTCCGCAAGCAGTTTGGTATAGCACCCTCAGACTACTCTCAAAAAACAGATTAGTACCCTCTTTTGAACCAATTTTTCTCCCTGGTTCCGCCAGATTAATTCAATATTTGAACATGATGAAAGCAATAACCCTAACGTTTTTGGCATTTTGGGCAGTCTGCGCTGCTGCCCAGGTAAAATCTCCCAATAAACCCAATGTGATCGTGATTGTGAGTGACGATGCCGGATATGCGGATTTTGGCTGTTATGGAGGTCGACAGATCCCTACGCCAAATATTGACGCCATAGCAAAAGAAGGTACCCGTTTCACCGATGCTTATGTTTCGGCTTCGGTGTGTGCCCCATCGCGGGCGGGCCTGTTGACCGGCCGTTATCAGCAGCGGTTTGGTTTTGAACACAATACGTCCAACCTGGTGTCACCTGGCTATGCCTTGAGCGATGTAGGGATGGACCCCTCAGAGCAGACGATAGGAAACGAGATGCAGGCGAACGGATATAGAACCATTGCTATTGGAAAATGGCACCAGGGCGGTGAACAAAAGCATTTTCCATTGAACAGGGGCTTTGATGAATTTTACGGATTTACAGGCGGGCACCGGGATTTCTTCGCTTATAAAGGTAAAAGAGCCGATGAATGCGCTTTGTATGACAATCGTAATATAGTCCCTGAAAAAGAAATTACGTATCTGACCGATATGCTGACCAATAAGGCGAGCGCTTTTATCAGGGAAAATAAAGACCGGCCATTCTTTATGTACCTTTCTTATAATGCGGTTCATACACCAATGAATGCAAAAAAGAATCTGATGGCGCGTTATGCCAGTATTCCGGATAGCGGGAGGCGGGCCTATGCGGCCATGATGACTTCACTGGACGATGGTATCGGTCAGGTCATCGCTAGTTTGAAAGAAAACAACCTGGATAAAAATACCATGGTGATCTTTATCAACGATAACGGCGGTGCGACCAATAATTCTTCTGACAACGGGCCTTTGCGTGGCATGAAGGGTTCAAAATGGGAGGGGGGTATCCGGGTCGCAATGATGATGAAATGGCCCGAAGGCATTCCCGCAGGTCGCGTTTACAGCCAGCCGGTCAGTTCATTGGATATCCTACCCACGGCAATCGGCGCTGCAAAGGGCAAACAGCAAGGTCCAAAAAAGCTGGATGGGTTGAGCCTGCTTCCCTATGTAAACGGAACAAATAAAAAGGTGCCACATAAAGCCCTTTACTGGCGCAGAGGTATTGCTGCGGCTATGCGGGAAGAAAATTGGAAACTGGTCCGCATCAGGGAGAAATCAGGTGCGCAGCATGTATTGCTGTTCGATTTACATAAAGACCTATCCGAAACGGTAGATCTTGCAACGGCCAATCCGCTTAAAGTCAAGGAAATGCTGGCGGCAATAGAAGAATGGGAGAAAGGACTGGACGAGCCACATTGGGGCAGTTCTTACGGAGGAAAAAACCAGATCATGAAACACCGTATGGAAAACAAAGGGCGGGAGATGGAAAGAATGTATCCCTAAATTTAAAACAAACCTGATCAACTAACCAACATATTTATGAAGAAATTACTTTTAACCTGCAGCTTACTCGTGTTTATTTTTACACCAGCCCTGGTCAGGGCGCAGCAATCCGGCGACGTAGCGGTCATCATGAAAAGGGTCATGTTTGACCTTAAAAAGCCGCTGGCCCGTATAGAGAAAGCCGCTGAAAAAAACATCAATACGATGGCACCCGACGGAAGCTGGAAAGATGTGCCCTATACGGATGTGACCATGACCAACTGGTTGCCGAACAACCATCTGTTGAAACTCGAAACCGTTATACAGAGTTATATAAATAAAGACAGCCGTTATTATGGCAATGACAAAGTGTTTGACCAGATCTCCAAAGCATTTAACTTTTGGTACGACAATGATCCAAAAAGCAGCAACTGGTGGCACAATGAAATCGCCACACCCCAGGCTTTGGGGGAGCTGCTGATCCTGATGCATTATGGCGAAAGACAACTGGATGCGAAGTTGCTAAGCAATCTGTTGGATAGAATGAAACGTGGGGAACCGGAAAAAAAGACGGGAGCGAACAAAACAGATATCGCACTTCATTATTTTTATCGTGCACTGCTTGCGAACGACCTTGCGCTGCTTAAGTTTTCTGCTGACCAGCTATTTGAACCAATCCAGTTTGTACACTATGGTGAAGGTTTACAGTATGATTATTCTTATCTGCAACATGGCCCGCAATTGCAGATCTCCAGCTACGGGGCGGTGTTCATTATAGGTGTATTGAAACTGGCCAATTATGTCAGGGAAACACCGTATGCCCTGAGTACTGAAAAACTGGCTTTGTTCTCCAAATACTATCGGGACAGCTACCTCAAAGCCATTCGGGGAAGTTATATCGACTTTAATGTAGAGGGAAGAGGCGTAAGCAGACCTGATATATTGAGGAAAAATACAGAGAAGAGCAGGTTGCTGACTGCTAAGATGATTGACATCAAACACAATGAAGACTGGAGCAATGCGATCGCACGGACAGACAGTACGGAATCACCTTCTTATAAAATCGAACCCTATCACCGTCAGTTCTGGAATGCGGATTATGCGCAGCATTTAAGGCCTTCCTATTCCTTTAATGTGCGTATGGTCAGCAGCAGGACCAAACGTAGCGAGGCCGGTAACGGAGAAAACCTTCTGGGCCGTTATTTATCTGACGGCGCAACCGATATCCAGTTGCGCGGGCCGGAATACTATAATATTATGCCGGTATGGGAATGGGATAAAATACCCGGAACAACTAGTAGGGATTATACCCAGGACCGCCCGATGACTGTTTTTTGGGGAGAGCAGGGCAGCAATGATTTTGCCGGTGGGGTATCAGATGGTGTATATGGAGCAAGTGGTTATGCGCTGGATTACGATAGTTTACAGGCAAAGAAGAGCTGGTTCTTTTTTGATGGGGAGATCGTATGTCTCGGTGCAGGCATCAACAGCAATACTTTTGAAAACATTACGACTACAGTTAACCAAAGCTGGCTGAATGGCCCGGTAGGGAGCGACAAGAGCAAAATAGGGAGAGGCAAAACAATGAAAGTGAATGGTAAAACCCCAAACTGGTTATTACATGATGGGGTAGGATATTACTTTCCGGAAGGAGGCGATATAATGCTGAGTACCCAGGTTCAAAAAGGGAATTGGTATCATATCAACAATTCACATCCTAAAGAAGAGATTTCAGGCGATGTCTTTAAACTATGGATCAATCATGGAAGTAAGCCTGCGAACGGACAATATGCCTATATTGTTTTACCTGGTGTAAAAGATGCTGAAATGAAAAAGTTTGATGCATCGACCGTAAAAGTGCTGGCCAATTCCGAGGATGTCCAGGCAGTCTATCATTCTGTATTAAACATGGTACAGGCCATCTTTTACAAAGCCGGAACGATAGTTTTGCCAGGTATGGAAATTACGATAGACAAGCCCTGTGCATTGTTGATTAAAAATATAAATGGTAAGCCTGTACTGCATGTTGCTGATCCTTTACAAAAAGAAAAGACAGCAGTGATCCGTCTTAAAAACTTGACAACAGGTGAGACAAAGACGATGCAGGCTGATTTTCCCCAAAAAGAATTTAGTGGTTCATCCCTGCAGATTAATTGATGTTAACTAATTATTACCCTTATATAAATTAATCCGTACCCCTTTTTCTTTTCAATTACTGCGCAATTTTGAGAATAGTAATCAGGGGATTATGACGAGAAACCAAATTTTAAACTTTTTAAAAGTATGAGAAAAATTTACCTCTTTTTAATGTGTATGATCTGCACCTTTTCAACTTTTGCCCAGCAGACGCGCCGGGTAGAAGGGATGGTGACAGAGCAGGGCGCAGGCACTCCTTTTATTGGAGTAAGCGTATTGGTTAAAGGTTCCCGGACCGGCGCCACGACAGATCAAAACGGGCGCTATGCCATACAGGTCCCTGCACAGGGAAGCAGCACGCTTGTGTTTACTTATATAGGATATGTGACCAGGGAGGTCAGTGTAGGCGACAAGGGTGTAATTAATATTGCGCTCGCTGAAGATAGCCAAGTATTAAACGACGTTGTCGTGATCGGTTACGGAACAAGTAAAAAAGCCGATTTGGTTAGTTCTGTAGGTCAGGTAGAGATGAAGGATCTCGTCAAAGCACCTGTGCGCTCCATTGACGAATCCTTGGCAGGCCGGGTAGCCGGGGTGCAGGTCAACTCTTCTGACGGACAACCAGGCTCGTCAGTGAATATCGTGATCAGGGGTGCCAATTCAATCACTCAAAACAATAGCCCGCTCTACGTAGTGGATGGCTTTCCGATAGAAGGATTCAACCTGAATGTATTTGATCCACAGGAAGTAGAATCTATAGATGTATTGAAGGATGCTTCTGCGACTGCCATATATGGTGCCAGGGGTGCAAATGGGGTGATCATGATCACCACAAAAAAAGGGAAGGCCGGAGCGCCGGTGATTTCCTTTAATCCAACAGTAAGTTTGGACAACAATATCAAGACCATGGAACTGATGAACAGTTATGAGTTTGCCAAAATGCAATTGGAACTTGTTCCCGGTGCGGCAGGTTCAGCAGCTGACCCGACGCCTATTTATGTCTTGCTGACCAGACCAGGAAAAACACTGGAAGATTACAGAAATATGGAAGCCACAGACTGGCAATCTCCATTCTTTCAAACAGGTATGCGACAGGATTATTCTATGGCGGTACGCGGTGGGACTGATAAAACGGTATATGGTATTTCTGGTAACCTGAATGATCAGAAAGGTACCATCATCAATACAGCCTATAAAAGGTACCAGGGAAGGGTGACGCTGGACCAAACGCTGAATAGGAAGATCAAGGTAGGGATCAATGCAAACTATGCCTACCTGCTGCGTGCTGGAAATTCAGCATCACAAGGTACGGGGGCCAGCGGTACAACGAATATATTGTATAGCGTATGGGGCTATAATCCGATAAGCGAGTTTACGGAAGATGAAGCGATAGATGAAACTACAGCCACCGGGACAGATTATAAATTTAACCCGATACTGAACCAGAAAAATCTGCTGAGAAACAATATAACACACAACTTAAATGTAGGCGGGTATTTTGATTATTTGATAACAAGTAGTTTGAAGCTCAGAATAACCGGGGGCATCAACAACAGCAGGACAATCAACGAAGTGTTTAACAACTCGAATACCTATCCGGGCAGTCCGAATACAGCCCCTGGAAGAACCAGTGGGGTAAACGGTTCTATTTCTGAGGCAAACAGCAACAACTGGTCGAATGAAAACACGCTGACCTGGACCAAGGTCTACAACAAGCGCCATAACCTGAATATCCTTGGTGGATTTTCCGCCCAGGGCAATACCAGTAATACTTTCGGCTATGGTGCTACCTTCCTGCCCAATGAGAAATTGGGACTGAGCGGCTTAAATGAAGGTACTGTCAATCCGGTGACCACTGCACTCAGCTCCTTATGGAACCTGTCTTCATTTTATGGCAGGGCCAAATACAATTACCAATCAAAATATTATATAGAAGCTTCTTACCGTGCCGACGGTTCTTCCAAGTTTGCTTCGGACAACAAATGGAGTTATTTCCCATCTGTAGGTGCATCATGGAGGTTTATTAAGGAAGATTTTCTTAAAAATAGCCGGATACTTTCTGATGGCAAGCTAAGGGCCAGTTTTGGTAAAACCGGAAACAATAGGGTAAGTGATTTTGCATACTTGTCTTCCACCGATGTGGTGCCGGGAAATTCTTACCCATGGAACAATGGCTATGTCACCAGTATCATTCCAACCTCCATTGGAAACCCTAAGGTAAAATGGGAAACCACCGATCAGTACGATGCGGGGATAGATGTCGCCTTTTTAAAGAACAGGATTACCCTCACCGCCGATATCTATAAAAAGAACACAAAAGACCTGTTGCTGCGGGCAACTCTACCCACTTCTTCAGGCTATACTACTGCATTTAAGAACGTAGGAGCGGTATCAAACAAAGGTTTGGAATTTAGTTTGAGTACGATCAATATCAGCAATAAGGATTTTCAGTGGAGCAGCAGCTTTAATATTTCCTTCAACAGAAATAAAGTATTGGCATTGGCCGAAGATCAGCAAACTTTGTTGTCTACCACGGCCTGGGATAATATTTATTCCAGTATCCCGTCTTATATTGCAAAGATCGGAGAGCCCCTCGGCCTGATGTATGGCTTTATATGGGATGGGGTGTACCAGTTCAGCGATTTTACACAAACCTCTACCGGAGAGTATCTTTTAAAAGACAATGTGCCAGGTAATGGCGCCAGTCGCCAGAACATCCAGCCAGGCGATATCAGGTATAAGGACATTAACGGGGACGGAACGGTCAATTCTTCCGACTATGCGGTGATCGGCAATAGTTTACCAGTACATATCGGTGGTTTTTCAAACAACTTTAGCTATAAGAATTTTGATTTAAATGTCTTCTTCCAATGGTCTTATGGCAACGACATCCAGAATACCAACCGTCTGGTGTTTGAAGGAAATGGCACAAACAAAAGGTTCTTACAGCAATTTGATAGTTATACCGACCGCTGGTCGCCCGAAAATCAAGGTTCGTCCAACTACCGTACCGGCGGATTTTCTGTGGCAGGATATTCCTCAAGGACCGTTGAAGATGGCTCTTTCCTCCGCCTGAAGACGGTGTCACTAGGTTATAACCTTCCTAAAACACTGCTGAATAAAGTTAATATCAAAGCGTTTCGGTTATCTGTTTCAGGACAAAACCTGTATACCTGGACCAAGTACAGCGGCCTCGATCCGGAAGTAAGTACGTACAATTCTGTGCTTACCGGCGGCTTTGACTATAGCGGTTACCCAAGGGCGAGGATTGTCGCTGTCGGTGCAAACGTCACTTTCTAAACCAGTCCTTTACATGAACTCAAGACATTCACAGAAATTCAACTGACATGAAGAAGTTATTATTTTCTCTACTCATATTAAGCACAGGGTTTATTTCCTGTAAGAAGTTTTTAGACACCGTACCTACCGACAATCTACTGCCGGAGGAGTACTATGACTCTGAGGCCAAACTGCTCAATGCCCTGGCCGGTGTCTATTATCCCTTATCGACGCCTGCCTTGTACGGCAATTTTTTACATAGTGATAATGTCATTTCCGATGAAGCTTTTTATCAGCGGAGTGCGCAGACCACCGGTGTAATGGTCTATAATTTTGACTATTCAGACAATACCGTTGCCGCACTTTGGCAGCAATGTTATGTAGGGATTGAAAGGGCCAATATGCTGATCGCCAATATCAATATAGCCAACATTGACGAATCTAAACGCAATCCTATCCTTGGCGAAGCACTGTTTATGCGGGGGTATTATTATTTCCTGCTGGCCAGCAACTATGGGGATGTGCCGCTTAAGATCGAACCCACCAAATCACCTTCGGCCGAAGATGTACAGGTGCCGAGAACACCGGTAAAAGAGGTATATGCTCAAATCCTGACCGATATGGTGAAAGCAGAGGCTTTGGTCAGTAGAATTACTGACCTGGGATTCAGTGGTCGGGTAGGCAAAACAACGGTTCAGGGTATACTGGCGAGGGTCTGCCTCACGATGGCCGGCGCCCCTTTAAAAGAAGAATCCAGATATGCGGAAGCCAAAGCCTGGGCCTTAAAAGTTAAAGAATCAGGAGAACACAGGTTGAACCCAAGTTATAAACAGCTTTTTATAAACATGCACCAGGATTTGTATGACATCAGGGAAAGCATGTGGGAGGTAGAATTCAAAGGCAATGGTGCCGATGGATTGGGCTCCTCAGGAAGGGTCGGTAACCTGGGTGGAATACAGATGCAGGTCGCTACCGGTATAGGGTTAAAAATCGGTTATTCTTATGGATTCCTCCACACGACTGCCAGATTGTTTAATTTGTTCCAGCCCGGTGATTTAAGGCGGGACTGGAACCTGGCGCAGTTCAATTACATTGCCACCTATCCGGACAGGTATTATTATAACTATTACACCAATGCCCAGATCTACAACCGTGATGCAGCGAAATTCAGAAGGGAAGCCTACGTGCTCGATAATAAAAATCAGAACATCACGCCGATCAACTACCCGCTATTGAGGTATTCAGATGTGCTACTGATGCTTGCAGAAGCGGAAAATCACATTAATGGGCCTACCCAATTGGCCTACGACGCCATTAACCAGGTGAGGAGAAGAGGCTTTGGATTGGATCCAGCCACTGAAGGGGCCACATTCTCCGTAGTCAATACGGTCACATTAGCTACCGCGGGCAATACAGGATATCTGACCACGATAAATAATATCCCGGTAACGCTGACAGGTGGGGGTGGTACAGGGGCTACTGCCGAGGCCACAGTTTCTGCCAGTACAGGAAAGGTTGTTGCCGTAGCCGTAACCAATCCTGGCAAAGAATATACCTCGGCACCAACTGTAACCATCGGTACAGCCTGGGCAACCAATATAGCCTATGCTGCCGGTACCCAGATTTTCAATGGTAATAATGTGTACACGGTTACTACTGCCGGTACATCAACAGCAACCCCACCGACGCAAACATCCGGGGCATCATCCGCAGCCACAACCGGCGCTGTTTTTACCTATGCAGGGTTGAGGGCTACCGCTACAGCGACTATCGCTACGTCCACGGTCGACTTGTCCGGTCTGGATAAAGAAAGCTTTCAGCAAGCGCTTGAAGATGAGCGTTCCAGGGAGCTTTGCTTTGAGTCGCTCAGAAAGCCTGACCTGGTCAGATGGGGCAAATGGGTGAGTACCATGAATGCTGTAGGAAGTGAAATACGGGCTAATGGAGGTACCACTTTTGCCTACGGTGGTTTGGCCGGTTCCAATATCGCACCTAAGCATGTGCTTTTCCCGATTCCTGCCGCAGAAATTACAGTAAATAAAGCAGCAACTCAAAACCCTGGATGGTAAACTTAAAGAGAAAAACTATGAAACTTTTATATACAATGCTTTTTGTCGGAATGCTGATGCTGACGGCCTGTGAAAAAACACTGGAAGAAAAGCCGGTTACCTTTAATGCGATCTCTACAAAGACAAACGGAACGGAGAGCAACACTTTTAAAACAACGGATACGATCGTCTATCAATTGAGCGGGACGCCGAATATTGTCACTTTTTATTCAGGCGCCGTTGGTCAGCGTTATGAATTTAAAGACCGTATTACAGCCGTTGGAACCCCTCAGCTTCAATTTACATCCTTAAGAGCGAATGGTACCCAAGCAAATTCCTTACAATTGCTGATCTCCTCCGATTTTAAAGGTGTTGTGGCCAAGTCTAAAAACATTACTGGTGTAGTCACCCGTGATACAGCGGCGACCAATGCAAACATTGCGGCTGCTGCCTGGACAGATATCAGCAATCTTGCTGCCTGGTCTGCCGGTACAGCAACCCCATCGGGTGTCATCAATCTGAATGAATTCGCCACTCAAAATAAACCGGTATATATCGCCTTTAAGTATAAGGCCGTAGCCGGTAGCATTCAGAATAAATGGACCATCAGCGCACTTTCAGTTAATAATGTTCTGGAAGACAATACGGTGTATACACAAGCCAACTTTGCGGCTTCCAATCAGTCCATTACCAATTATGGCGTCAATACACCGGGTTTAGGTTGGTTGAGTATTTACGATGAGAATTTAAATGCCAACAGGTACGGCTGGGTATATACCACAGGTGTCGGAACTGCCGGCTCGCTGGTCATTACCGGTGCGGCCACAGCAGCAGCAGCCACCGCCAATGCGGAAGCCTGGGCCATTATGGGGCCGATTGATCTGCGCAAGGTCACACCAGATGCAGGCATAGGGATCAAAGAGATCACCGCTGTATTAAATAAATATGTGCCAACCACGGTATATCCCGCTGGTATGTATACCCCAACATTTGTAGCGTCCAACAGCACGGTTGAGGGTACCTCGACTGTCGTCAAACAATTGCCGATCACGATCACGAATCCTTAAATCCAGAATATAAATAGTATATTATACCTGTTTAATCAACAAATACACCTATGAAACTAAACGATCTCCTCAAAAAAAGAAAAAACATAATGTTGACTGCGGTCATGGTCATTGCTGTATGCAGTTCCGCATTTTTATGGCTGTCGCCAAAAACAGAGCTGATCAAAAAGGACTTCGCCGTTGCAGAAAAGCAATATACAGACTTGCTGAAAAGCTCAACCGACCTTAGCCGGTTTCCACGTACGACCAACAAAGACGGTTCGGTAAAAACAACCGGTATTAAGGATTGGACACAAGGTTTTTTTGCCGGAGGTTTGTGGTATATTTATGAATATACCAAAAAGCCAGAGTGGAAAGTGGCGGCAACTAAATGGACGGAGGCTCTGGAACAAGCACAATTTTTAACAGAACACCATGATGTGGGCTTTGTGATGTACTGCTCTTACGGCAATGCAATAAGGTTTGAAAAAGACCCCGCAAAGCTGGAGAAATACCATAAAATCCTGATCCAGTCGGCCGAGTCCGCCTTGACCCGCTTCGATCCTAAAGTAGGGCTGATCAAATCCTGGAACAGGAAAGCTTCCTGGGATAAGAAGACCGTATGGGAATACCCGGTGATCATTGACAA